>Ga0315296_10002152_pt1 | contig 16943 bp, 11 predicted proteins | sample YL17G14_18_MG_FD_203921 | JGI IMG/M metagenome (GOLD analysis project Ga0315296, IMG submission 203921) | Sediment microbial communities from Yellowstone Lake, YNP, Wyoming, USA - YL17G14_18 | ecosystem: Environmental > Aquatic > Freshwater > Lake > Sediment | place: USA: Wyoming | collected... | reverse complement strand
AAGACCTGCTCGCTGCCGAGCCGGCATATTCAAATAGACCTTTCCCGGGCTGATATACAATCCGGGCACCAAGGGCGGTCGATGATAATCCGGCTCGTTTTCTCTTGATAGGGGCGGCCCGGCGGGCTATGCTCGCGGCATGTCGGACGCACGAGGGCGTGACATTTGTGAGGCGCACCGAGCCGTCTGCTTCGACAGGCGGGACTACGCCGGACCGGTGAGGCGGTTGCTCATCGTCTGCATCGATTTCATCGCGGCGATTGCGCTCTCCTTCGGCGTGCTCACTGCGGTTTGGTCCATCTGGCTCCTGCGGTATCCCCAAAACAATCCTCCGGCGCAAGCCTTGTGGGTCCTGCCCGCCGTGGCATACGTCTATCTGACCGTGCTCAAGCGGTCGAGAATTCGAACCCTGGGCTACATCCTCACGGGCGTTCGCATTGTGGATATTCGAGGCGGGCGGCCCTCGCTGCTGCAAATGACAGTTCGCATGGCGCCATTGTTTCCCGTGCCCTGGAATCTCCTGTTCGACCTCGGCTGGATCGTGGATGAGCCGCAACGGCAGACCCTGCGCGACAAGTGGGCCGGGACGTTCGTTGTCCGCCGCAAGGCCAAACCGATCGGCACCGCGCCCATTCAGTATAAGCGAATCGGCTTCGCCGGCTTGTTCCTGATCTCTCCTGAGATAGACCGCGCCAGGACGACGATCGAATCCTCACCTTGATCACGTCTACCCGAGAGGCGTGGCCGTCACTTGGCCTTGACGAGGAAGACCCAGTCCTGAGTGTCGGGGGCAACCAGTTGCACCAAGCCTCCGGCCGTGGCGGGCAGCTCCGTTGACTGGCCCGTGCGGGGGTCGTAGCGCCAGACCGAATACTCCCCGCCGTCGAGCGCCAGGCTCGCGCCCTTGCCTGCGACGACGTAGATCACATAAGTCTTGCCCGCGTCGGCCAAACAGTACGCGTAGCCTCCTTTTGCCTTCACGCATTCATCGCGCGGTTCCAGCCGCCACCATTGCAACGATGTGAAGAACGCGTGCAGGTGGTCCAAGTCCGATACGGCGTCTTTGTGCTTCGGGTTGTCCACCAGGAACGGCCCGACCTCGCGCCGGCCCCCAAAGTAGGTCGTTCCGAACCCCGTCACGAAGTACCCGCCCCCCATCGCGATCGCCCAGGAAGCGCGGCGAAACGAGTCTCGTGTGTGCGAGTTGGGCTTGTCGACAATCCCGTCGTAGTCCTGGTCGCGCAGGTAGTAGGCGTACTCGGCGTCAACGATGGGCTTATTGTGCTTCCGCGCGGCCAGGATGAACTTCCGCAGGCTGTCACGATTCGCGTCGGTGGCCTCTTTCGTGGCGGGGGCGAAGTACGCCTGCGCGTACTCTCCAAAGCTCATCCAATCGTCGTCGGCGAATTCCTGGGACGAAATCCCCCCTGACCCCGGGCCGGGGTGAATGCCAATCATCCGGCCATGCGGGTCGGTCTTGAGGATCTCCCGGCCGACGGCTCGAAACAGGTCCGGCTGGTCCGCCATGTAGTGCCACTCGCCCGCCACCAGGAAGACGACGTCAAACGCGGCGTACCGCGCCACCACGTACCGGGCGAACCGCAGGCGGGCCTCGTCATCCGGCAGCGACTTCCAGCACGGGTCCCCCTTGGCATACAGAAGCACCAGGCCGCAGATCATGCCCTTTTCGTTGATGTGGCCCAGGCGGCTATCCACCTCCCGAAAGAAGGCAGGATTGATGACTTCCTTTCTTGCGTCGAGGAACATTTCGCCGCCTTCGTTGCCGCCGGAGGTCAAGCCGCCGGTGCCGGCCAACTCGGCGTGCATGTAGTTGAATCCCTGCTCGGCGCGGACGTCGACGTGATGCATGGCGCTGGCATGGTCGAGCTTCTCGGCAGGGTCGGTCTGGAAAACCCGCCATGCTTTCTCCCCGAAGAACCAGAACGGCGTACCGTCCTGGTACTGGAAGTGCAGCGGGTGGCCGCTCATGGGGCGGATACTGCCGTGCCGGCTCGACTCCACGCAACGGAAGGACCCGGTCCTGGCGTTCAGGCCGGCGTCGGGGGAACGAATCGAATAGGACCACTCTCCACACAGGTCGGGCGAGACACGCAGCATCCAGGCCGCCTCGCCGTCCCAGAACAGGGGCATTTTCCACTCCTTGCCGTCAGGACGGCGCAACGTGACAGATGCGGCCAAGTCCTTGTACGGGTTGCTGTACGTGCCCGAATGGCTGAAGCTCTTCTCGAACACGCCGAACCGCGGAATATCTTCAGCCCGAGCCTGTGCGGCCAAGACCCACACTATCGACGATATCACGGCAAACAGCCTCATGGCGTTCTCTCCCGGCGAAAGAAAGTCTCTACCTGGTCAGGGCCTTGGAGATAGTCGAGCGAGGCCAGGAATGCGTCCATCTTCTTGACGGTTTCAACAAAGTACTTGTTGCCGCCTCGCCCATAGTTGAAGAAGCCGTGCGATTGGCCCGGATACCCGACAAGCTCACACCGATTTGCGTTGGCCTTCATCTTCTCGGCGAACAGCTCGGATGTGAAATAGGGCACGGTGGTGTCGTTCTGGCCGTGAAAGATGATGGTCGGCGGCTGGCCCTTGCGCACGTGGTGATACGGGGAGAGCAATTCCGGCTCGACCCCCATGCGTTCCCCGAGCGAGCCGAGCTTGTCCCAGGCCTTGTCCCCGTGGCCTTCGATGGGCGCCAGCACCAGCGCAGGATTGAAGAGAACCAAGGCATTCGGCACCGCGGAGATCGATGTGTCCTCGCCTTCCTCGTCGAATTCCTGAATCGTGCCCAGGGCGCCGGCGAGATGCCCCCCGGCGGACCCGCCGCCGGCCGCCACACGATTGGGATCGATCCCCAGCCGCACGGCATTCCTTCTGACCCACCGAATCGCCGACTTCGCGTCGCGCAAGCACGAGACCGCCTTGACCCCGTGACGGCTCTGCACCCGGTACTCGGCGGTCATCGCCACCATGCCCCGCGAGGCGAGGTACTCGCACTGGTGCTGGAACTGTGCGGGCGTGCCGCTCTGCCAGCCGCCTCCGAAGAAGAAAACGATGGCCGGACGCCTGTCACCGGGCTGGCGATTCGCGGGCTCAAAGATGTGGATCGGCAGCTCGACATCCCCAATCTTCTTGTAGATCTCGGCCCGGGAGCCGGGCAGCATTCGCGGCACCGGCGCCACATTGCGCCTGTTCCCCGCCACCGCCAGACCGCTGAGCAGGATGCCTGCCCCGACCACGAGGGCTCCCCATCGGATGATCAAGCTTCTCATAGCATTTCTCCACAATCTGCCCCGGCTCTCCTGTGCCAGCCAGAACCAGGGACTGTTATCTTGTGCACGCCCGGATTGTACCAACCGCATAGTTCCAGCGAAAGGATCTGCGTCCCTCGGCTCGGCCATCCATCCTTCATTGGCAATCGCGCCAAAGGCGTCGCCGAATTCCGTAGCTCAATCGGCTGTTCCCATCCGCCGCAGCCAGCGGTAATGCGCGGCGATGCCCGCAGGAAACGACCTGTACTCCTTATAGGGAATCCCGAAATCGCGGCATGTCTCTTCGACCACCTTCGACACGGATGGGTAATTGACGTGGCAGATCGCGGGGAACAGGTGGTGTTCCTTGTGATAGTTCAGCCCGCCGGAACGAATCCGCTCCGCAGGCTCGTCGCGGCGATCCTCCTTCTGTGTCATGCCAAATCCCCTCGACCTATCTGGCATCGAAAACTCTTGCTCGTGCTCCTCCATGGAGCCGGGCCACACCCACGGTGGCCTTTGCTGTATATTTTACGGACGGCCTTCCCCTTCGCTCAAGCCCTCCACCCGACGGCGATGGAACGGGATTTTCGGTCTTTTCCACCAATCTGTGCGGCAAAAGCCCGTGCGGAGCGTATAGTATTATGTAGCTTAATAAGGAGTAGACTTTCCTCTCTCGAAGGATACCCCCTGTAAACAATACCAGAGGGAGCTTGTACACGACCCGTTGGGTCCAAGGAGTGACACACGTGGAACGAGGAAAAGTGAAGTGGTTTAACGAGCAAAAGGGGTTTGGATTCATCACGCCCGACAAGGGCGGCGAGGATTTGTTTATCCATCATTCGAACATTGCCGGCGGTGAATCCAAGTCATTGCGGGAAGGACAGACGGTCGAGTACGTCCGCGGCCAGGGTCGCAAAGGCCCCGAGGCCACGAACGTGAAACCTGCCTGAACATCCGCACAATTCCAGCACGATCAGCAATGACCCGTGCTTCATGCAAACGACGGCCCTGCGCCAGGTGCAGGGCCTCTTTTCTATCCGGGCGATCGTGGGCGCCCATGTAGGGGTCGGATTCGGCGCCGCGTCTTCAATTTACGAATTATCCCTTGCCGTCGGCCGCGGGGCCATTCGAGCACAATTGGGCTCAGACCTGCGCATTTCACATCGCCGCCGCAATGGGTGCGTCACACGACTGCGCCCGGCAGCGACGACGGAGAACGGCGAGCGGATTGTCAATGTCTACTTGCAGTCCGCCGGAATCAATGATAGCCTGCATCTGTGAATCGGAGCGCAAGACGCCCGATCAAGTAGGGGCCAAATCGCCGGGACTGCAAAGTGTGTAGGTGTGTGACTCCTGGTACTTCTGATCGAATAGGATTCCTAATAAGGAAGCTGCTAATGATCAGATTCAGAGTGCTGAAGATCTTATCGCTCGTTTCAGGAACGGCCGCCACCACCGCGTTTCTCCTGGTAGTTGGATTTCTCCACTGGCTTGATAAGACATACACTGAGGAGCGGTGCTTCGTTCGAGTAGCTTCCTCGTACCGGGCCGTTGTTCCGGGAGAGCCCGCAATCTCAACAAGGCTCTACCAGTTGGGGCCCTACATGCGATTCCTGCTTGTGCTCACCTCGAAATCTCCTGATCGGCTCAACGTCTATTACATTGACGGGTCCTCGCAGAAAATCGGAGTACCGGACTTCGGCAATTATCGCCCCTTCCGCAAGAGCGCATTGGTGTCCTGGCTTGCCTGTGAAGGGTTTCCAGACGATGGAGCCGTAGTGGCCGACTGGGAATGGATAAACGATGACCATGATCTGCGTATACGCGTCCGAGGTCTTAAGCACACCAGTGCGTCCTCTTCTCTGGACCACATGCTCAGACCAGATTTCGCTGAGCGCCGGCTGAAGGAGACTGTGCCGGAGATGATCCAACTCGCTTATGGAAGAGACATCATCCTCCATTATGAGGGGTCTGAGCCTGGGGGCGGTTAGACTTCGGAGAGTTCTTTGAGGCGGGGGGTGCGGCCTAATCTCTCGTCGATGTAAGTCAGGACCAGGTCTTTCAGGGCGGCGATCTCGGGGGTCTGGGGCAGGAAGCCGATCAGTTCCTCGACGAAGCCGCGCTGCCGGAGCCTTTCGAGGCCGGCGGCGAAGTTCATGTCGTAGACCCAGCCGAGCTGACAGAGCTTCATGTCGTTCAGCGTGCGCAGGTCCTGGTAATCCACGAGCCTGCCGTTCATGACGGCATCGAGCACCTCGGGCGAATACCGGGGCTCGTCCGGCAGCTCGATCTCGAACGAGAACTTGACGGGGTTCTGGAGATGGACGCGGTAGTTGCTGATAACGATGCGGAGGATGTCGAGCTTGTCGGCGTCGCGGATGAGCTTGGCGAACAGCAGGGCCTGGCCGCGAAGTCCGGCGGGCAGCGACTTGCGGCCGTGGTTCTCGACCGCCGTCTCGATCCACTCCTTTTCCTCACGCCGTAACGTAGTCAGGAGCCCTTCCTCAGCGAGCACCTCGACGCCCAGCCGGCAGTGATCGACACTCCGGCCGTCGCAGTAGGTCCCGTACTTGGCGAATTGGGGGAATCGGCCGATGTCGTGGAAAAGCGCGATGACCTCGGCGACCTGCTTCTGGCTGTCATCGAGGGCCAGTTGCTCGGCCAGCGAGAGAGTCTCCTCGCACGTGCGGCTGGTGTGCTCCTGCTTGAGCCGCAGGTGGGCATTCACGTACTCGTCCTCGCCGAGAAACCGGCGCGTATATTCTGCAAACCAGTGCTTGAATCGCTCTACCTGTTCCTGTCTCATGTCTATCGCATCTCACAATTGACTGGACTTTTGCAGAATGGGAATTGTTTCCTTCAATCATACAAGCCCAATTCCCATTCTGCAAAAGTCCACTGCTACTTCCGGGGACAATAAAAGGCGTGAGTCTATCGAGAAGCGGCGCTCATGGCCAGAGCCTTCCAGAAAAATCTACGCGCTATTCCCAAATCGTCGTCGCGAAGTATAATGGGCCGCTGTTGGAGGGCGCCGCAATGGTGCTGCCGATAGGAGTATCAAGGATGCCGACGGTCAAAGACATTACGATTCGCAAGCCGACCAAGGAAGAAACCGCTCACTGCAAGGCCTGGCCGATCTGGACGTGCGATCCGAGCACGTTCGACTGGTCCTATACGGAGAAGGAGACGTGCCTGATCCTGGAGGGCAAAGTGACGATCTCTGACGGCCGGGAGTCCGTCAGCTTCGGCCCCGGCGACCTGGTCGTCTTCCCGCAGGACCTCGATTGCACCTGGACCGTCGAGAAGGCCGTGCGCAAGCACTACAACTTCGGGTGAAAGCATGGCCACTACACAATGAAGTCTCCGGGCTTGAGCTTGATTTTGCATCCGGCCTGGAGGGCTTCATTGATCTTGAGCACCGTCACGGCGGTTTCATAGCCGACTTCGGCCGGGCAGTTCAGCTTCGCCCTGCCGCGAATCGCGTCGAAGAAGTTCTCCAAGTGCGGCTGATGGATCGGCTTGTCCAGCTTCACGGGCAATCCGCAACTGAGCTGCTCGACGACCATCGGTCCCGGGAATTCGAGGGACTCGTGCACGAAGAGCTCCGCAAACTGTTCATCCGTTTTGTGATGGCGTTCCAGCAAAGCACGCCATTCCGGCGGGACCGTGAGATACCCCTTCTTCAGGCACGCGACCCACGGGGCCGTGTCGCTTCCCCCGATCAGGTCCGGATAGAGTCTCGCACGATCCGACCTTTGTGAGATCGCGAGCGTTCCGTTATCGCCCAGGAACCTCTCGATATAGCCGTCGTACCGGTTTGCTGAGAGGACCTGGTAGGAGGCCGTCACCGCGCCCTGGGGCGCTTCGTACTCGTAGACGGCCACGACCGTGTCGTACCACTCGTGTGTCGCCTTGTCGTAGTAGTTCGTGTGGCCGCTGGCGAGGACCGAGGTCGGGCGGGCACCGAGAAACCAGTTGTAGACATCGATCTGGTGCGAGCCGAGATCGACGACCGGACCGCTTCCCAGTCCCTTGTACCACCGCCAGTTCCTGAACTGCTCCATGGACTCGTAGCCGTACTTCCTGAGCGTAGCCAGATCGATTTCCACTCTCTTGGGCCAGCCGTACGGCAACTCAACGCCGCGATTCCACTGGCCGTTGACCGCGATGATCCGACCCAGCAGCTTCACCTCCGCCAGTATCTTCTCATAACAGAAACGATACTGCGGATTGCTGCGGCGTTGTTGGCCGATCTGGAGGAGCCTGCCATTGCGCCGTGCGGCCTCGACCATCCTGCGAGCGTCCGGCACGCTATTGGACATCGGCGACTCGCAGTAGACGTGAAGACCCTTATTGAGGCAGGCGACGGCGTGTCGGGCGTGCCAGAAATCCGGCGTGGCGACGATGACGGCGTCGAGGTCCTTCTCCTGGTCGAGCATCTCCTCATAGTCCGTGTAGGCGTTGACCGCGTGGCCGTATTTTTCGAGGATGCGGGCCGCCCGCTTGAGGTTGTACGCCTGCCAGATGTCGCAGACGGCCTTGAACCGCACCCCGGCGATCCGGCGACACCCGTCCATCAGAGTCATTCCGTGCGTCCCGGCGCCGAGGAGAGCGATATTGATCTGGTCCGGTTTCGTCGTTTCCCCGCTGCGCCCGGCGGGCGCAAACGCCAGCCCCGCTCCGACGGCCGCCGCCGACTGCAGGAAACGACGACGATTGAATGTGCTCATCATACGCCGTACGTGCATGACCTGCCCCTTGTGCATTTTCGACAGTGCTGGTTCGACGCCACGTGGTTTCGCTACCCGTGGTCCACTATCGAAGTTGCGCAAGGGGCAGAAGCGTTACACAGGTCACTGGCGCCACTGGCGGGAATCGCGCGTGTCGCCTTTGGGGATGATGGCCAACTCCTCCGGCTGCAGCGGCCAGGGGCTGTCGACCGGGATCAGGCTGACGGCGCCGATGCCCTTGGGCCGGGCGGGAGAATCGGCCCGCAGGGGAAAGTCCCTGGCCCCCGGAGCGGCAAAGCCCGGATCGACGCGCAGAGTACCCGTGTCTTCGCCAATGGCAAGGGCCTCCGTCGTATTCGCGTCGCGCCGAAATTGCAGATCCTGTTCGTTGCCCCAGAGAAGATTGCCCTGCAGGGCGACATTGCCGTCGGATTTGGCGAAGGGCGAATCTTCCCCGATGTTCCCGAGGGAGATGGCGACCGGATGGGTGCTGAAGATATTCCTGTAAACAAGTGGTTTCGAGGCGCCCGCGATGGCGAGTCCTGCCTCCTTATTGCTCACGAAGGTGTTGCCCTCGATCCGGTCCTTGTTCTGGAACCAGCAGGACATGCCGCACATTTCATTGGCGTAAAAGAGGTTGCCTTTGACGGTGGCGGCCGTCTGGCCGGAGGCGTAGATTCCAGAGCGGGCGTGGCCAAAAATCAGATTGCCCAAAATTTGTGGCGAAGTGTCGTCGTAGCGGATTCCGTGCCAGGCCGCACCGGAAATACGGCAGCGCTCAATTACAGTCTCGGGCCCGTTGCGGGCGACACGAATGCCCGCATAGTGGCAGTTGCGGACATCGCAATCGTGGATACGCACGCCGGATTCGCTCTGGCCCGGCCCCACGCTGATTCCCGTGCCCCACACCGCGGCGACCAGCGTCTTCTCAATCTCTGCCGCAGACCCGTTGAGGATATGGACGCCGTCGCCCGGGCCTCCAATCACTGCGCAGCCGGAAAGCCGCACACGGCTGCGATCCAGCTTGAGAAGGGGCAGGTTCATCGAGGCGCCCTTGACGTGCGCGCCCGGGGAGGTGAACTTGATGCCGCGAATGACGACGTCTTGTGCGTTCTCGACAGACAGAGCCACGGGCGACATCTCCCCCGTGAGCTCCTTTTTCACCTGGGCGGCGATCTGCTCGCGTTCGGCGTCGGACTTGGCCGCCGAGACGCGCTGGGCCATGAGACTCTCGATCTCATCCGACGATGCGATGGCCCGTCTCTCTCTCACAATGACTGTCTTGTCCCAGCCGGCCCCCTCCAGCGTGATGGGTTTGTTGATCGTCAGGCGCTCCTTGTAGAGCCCCGGCTCCAGTTTGATCGTCGCGCCGGGGGCGGCCGCGTCGATCCGCTGCTGAATCACACCCGGGACCTCAGATACGGCAGGCATGACGGCAGACCTCGATTCCTGCACCGGTGTCTCGGAGCGCGCTTGCTGCTGGGCGGACGTTCTCGACCTCATCAGGGCCGGCAGCTCCTCAAGGAACAACTGCATCGGCAGCGGCAAGGGGTAGACCTCCCTCAAGCTCAACGAGGGATGGTTCTCAACCATCCTCTTGACGGCATCGACCTGCTCTTTGCCACGGACCTTTGCGGTGCAAACGATCTCGTCCCGGCGTTCCCAAAGGAGCAGGCGCTCGGCCGTGACGCCCTGCGGCAGGGACTTGGCAAACTCGTCCCAGAGGGCGTCCGCATCCTGCGGCTGGAACGACCCCTTGGCCGAAAATGGAACGGCGACCAGGTCCTCCGGGTAGCGCTCCTTGATCCGCGCCAGATTCCACTCGCCCGGCGGCTCTTTCTCCAGGATGTCCCGGTAGAGCGCATAGACCGAGGCGGCATGGCGCACATCGGATTTGGCCTGGTCGAGATGCTCGGCGAGAGTCTTCGTAACCAGCTCAGGGGTAGCCTGCACGGGCCCTTTCAGACCCCAGACGATCCGGCCGTAAAGATTGTTCTCGTGGTCGGCCATCGCCATCTCGATCAGCCGCCGAACGATGGGCTCGCTCGCGTTGCGCACGGTGGACAATCCATAATAGACGGCGGTGTAACGCACCTCACGATCACTGTCCGAGGAGAGCGCCAGCAGCAGCTCGATGGCATTGGGGTCCTGGTCCTTGGCGCCCCAGACCCAGAGGCCCCCGACGAGCTGAGCCGCCTGGGCGCGGACCGACGAATCGCTATCGGTGGCGGCCGCTCGCAGCGCGGGCAGGAAAGAAGCATCGAGAATCGGGGAGAGGTCCTTCCTCATGATGGTCTGAAACGCGTCACGGCGGGCCCTGCTGTCGCCGGTGAGCAGCGCCTGTCTCAACTGCGGCGGTTGGCCGGAGAACTCGGCCTTGACCTGCTCCGTGCGCTTTTCCCGCTGCCATTTCTCGAAGTCCAGCTCGCCCCTGAAGTGCTTCACGAGCACGGCGGCGATTTCCCGCTTCTTCGGGTCGGCATCCTGCAGGTACGGCGTGATGTACGCGAGCAGCTCCTCGCGCTGGGGGCCGAGGCCCCAGGTGATCCGCCCGACCTCTTCACCTTGCATACAGATCTCGGCGAGCGTCCGCAAGACATTGGGTGTCTTGTCTTTGAGCACGGACAGACCAAAGTAGACGGCATAATCTCGCACTATCGGCACGGCATGGTACATGATCTCAACCGCTTCGGCGTTCTGTGGGTCTTTGCCCCAGATGTACCGGTTACCGATCCAGCCGAGAATGAGCGTAGGATGCGTCGTGTGCCGAAAACCCTGCCGAACCGTCGAAAGGATTTCCTCATCGGAGCGCCGGTCCTTGTCGCCGGCCTGAAAGAGCGTGTCGAGCCTCTTGCCCGCCTCGCGATCATCCGGGAAGAACCCATTGGGATCGGGCGGGACGTAGCGGTCGGTCCGCTGCCAGGCCAGAGCCACGCTGGTACTGGGACTTTCGCCGCCGACATTCTTCATCGCCTCACGAACGGTGGTCGTGAGCTTCTCGCCGCGAAGCCACGTCGCGGCAGGCCGGACAGACCATATTGTCCGGCGGTTCCCTCATTCCACTTCTCGCCGAAGAAGACCTCGGGCCACTCGATCTTGTGCTCTGCGACGTACTTCTTGACCTCCTCCTGCGTATCATCGCCGCCAAGGCCGATGATCTGGAGCTTACCCGCGCTGCCATACGTCTTGTACAACTCCTTGAGGCGATCCAGCTCAGGGTGATACTCGGGCTGCCAGAAGCTCAGCAGGACGTACTTGCCCTTGTAGTCGGCCAAGTGGATATCTTTGCCGTCCAGGGTCCTGGCGCCGAACGGCGGGGCCACATCGCCGACGTGCAGTGGGCGGCGCATTGTCGGCGTCAGCTCGCCGACGTCCAGCGGCTTATCGGTGTATGCCTGCGTCATCGGGGGCACTTCGATCGTGCCGGAGTACCCGCCGATCTCCTCCGGGCGGCCCTCGCCGAAATACACCGGACCGTCATAGTCCTTGGGCGGCACGAATTTGCCGACGACGCGCCGGCCTGTGCCGCCCAGCACCATCTTCACGCTCTCACCCGGCTCCACGCGGACCGGTGTCCGGCACGTGTCACTCCAGGTGGCGTCGCCCACCTGTGTCATGTACCCAACCTCCATTGAGCCGGGCGGGACCTTCTTGAACAGGAACCACCCTTTTGCGTCCGTCTTCGTCTGATAGTCGTACCGAACCCCCTGGTCGATGGCATCTCGATTGATGTAGCCCAGGAGACTCACCTTTTCATCATCGCCCGTCTCGCGGCCGATTCGCAGCGTCCCTTCGACGCGCCCCCACGGCTGCAACGGCAGGTCGTGCGAGGAGGCAAGCTCCTTGCCCGCCAGCCAGGCAAAGCCGCTCTCGTGAGCGGCGACAAGCTGGAACTCCTCCGGCACCTGCGCGAACGAGAACCGCCCCTGCGCGTCCGTCTGTACGATCTCGGTGCTCCGGCCGCCCATCCTGTTGGGCAATAGCCCGGTAGGGCCGATAGAGACGCCCTTGTCCTTTGTACACAGGGCCACCTGCACACCGGCGACAGGACGGCCGCGTGCATCAACGACCCGCCCGGAAAACCCGGTCGCAGCGGGAGCTGTGACGTTTGAGGCGGACGTCTGAGCCTGGCCGCTCCGGCCCGGCTCGGCTCGGAGCTGCTCATATCGTTCCCACAGCTCTTTGATGATCTTGGGATCGGTCAGACCGTCGCCCTGTTCCTGCGCCGGCCCGCGCACGGAGAAATCGCCATGATTGGGATCGGCGAATTGAGGATCGGCGGTGACGGACCCCTCCGCCTTGTCCGTGTTCTCGACATCCGTGGCGTTGCCCCAGTAGGTGTTCTTCGCGATCACGTTGTAGTTCTGCGAGCCTTCCTTGTGGAGCATGATGCCCCGCTGATTTTTGGCGAGCACATTATTGCGGATGGAGAGCCGGCACGAATCGCGCATGTCGATGCCGGCATAGTCGTTGCTCACGATCACATTGTTCGCGACCGCATAATCGGCCCGGCCAAACCCGGAAACCCCGGTGCCGTTGCCGAGGATGAGGTTATTCGCGATGGTCCCCCGGCCGCTCTTATTGCCGAGGTAGATGCCGCGATTGGCGTTCTTGATGAGGAGGTTGTCTTTCACGTGGAGGGTGCCGCCGGTGCAGCGCACGGCGTGAAACTTCGAGCCGGTGATGATGCATCTCTGCACAGTCATCGTGGCCCCGTCATAGTTGATCACGCCCTGGTGGCCGCAGTCGGTGATGATGCAGTCCTGAACGACGCCCTGCGTGTTCGCCCCATAGCAGATGGTATACTCGAATCCACTGAACCGGCAGTTGTCCACTGTGCTCTTGGATCGCCCGTCAATATAGACCGCCATCGGTGAACGCTTGGCGTCCCCGAGGGGCACGAATCGGCAGTTGCGAATCTGGGCGTTCGTATCTTTCACCAGCAGCGCGACCGGCAGCTCCATCTTCTTATCGCCCGCCAACTGCCATCGGATCGTCACATTCTCGATAGTCACATCGCCCTTTCCGCCCGTGTTGACGAGGATCGCCGGCTGGTCCGCCGTGACCTCGATGATGCACCCTTCCTGCGACTCGCCGCGCAGCACCAGCGGCTTGGTGATCTCGATAGCAGTGCGATATGTGCCCTTTGGGACAGTCACTGCAGCACCAGGCTGAGCTTCTTTCACCAGACGTGCCAAGTCACCCGCCGGTTGACTTGGCGGCTCTGCTGTTGTCAGCCCCAGTTCCTTAAGCCGTTCGGGCTTGGCCAGCTCGACGTGGCCATCGAGGAAGACGACGTATCGCTCGCCCGTTGGCTGGGCGATCTTCTCATAGGCGGTCACGACCGCATACGCCGCCGGATAGTCCTTCAGGTTGCCCTTGCCCATGTAGGTGGCATTCTCCTTGAGCCATGCGAGGATCTGAGGGTCACCCAGATAGAGCGCAAGAGGCTCCAGCGTCGCCGGAAGGTCTTCGCTGTGTTCGTTCATATACAACGCGACGGCCAGGCCCAGTTGCAGCATGTTCTCCCTTGCGCCAGGAGCCGTTTGCGTCCCGGCGCCGTCGGCCGGAATGCCGAGTTCTGCGAGTTGCCTGGGACTCTTGAATTGCACAAAGTTGCGCCCGGGCGTGGCGAAGACGACGTAGGTGCCCTTGCCCTGCGGCAAAATGGTCTTATCATAGGCGACGAGAATCCAGTTGCCGCTCGTCAGAATTTCGCCCTTGCCGATATAGACTATATTCCCTGTCAGCGAGCTGTCCTCGGGCAGATACCCTTTCATCCCCTGGAGACTGGCGGGGAGCCGGTTGCGATGGTCTTCCACATACCGATCAAGCCCATCGATGAAGAAGCGAAGCCCCCGACTGACCTTGCTCGGCTGCCAGGCGATCCCCGGCGTTGGGTCCGCTTCCACCTGGACCTTCGTCACACGATCGGGCGCCAGGGAGATGTTTCGGAACTGCACGTTCGCGTCGCGTTCGGGCAAAGCCTCGACCACGACGGAGGCCAACTGGTCGGGCGACAGGGCCGTCGTGTACGTGGCCGCTCTGACGTTTTCCGACTGCTTGCCAAGATCGTACGCCAGTCCCTCTTTGTCCTCGACCGCAACGACACTTGGGGATGAACGGGGGCTGTTGATCACTGTGAACTGAATGACCGGCCCCCGCATTCCGGCTCCCTCTTCGGGCTTGCCCCTGCCGGGCGAGATCACCTGCAAGTCGACGATCTGGGCGACGCCGAACTTGTTGACCTCGACCGCCTTGCCCTGGTCTTCACCGGTCAACGGGATCAGCCCGACCACCGGCGGGTCCATGACACTCGTCGTGAATAAGACGTTCGCATAGCTACGCTCCTCGCCCATGGCGAAGAGCCACGTACTGCTGTCGCCCAGCCGCCATCGAGTTTTGAAGTCCTCCACACCGGCGCCCCGGACCAAGCGGGCGTAAACCTCGGCTTGCAGCGGATCGATCTGGAAGGCGAGGATGGTCCCGAGGCCCTCGACATCGGCCTCAAGGACGCCCGGGATGCTCGTCAAGTCGCTTTTGGCATCCCACCACTGGAGTCCGCTGGCGGTCAACTGCGAATACGCCAGGAACCGGACCGTCACGCCATTGGGCAGCTTCACGGCGGGCTGGCCGGACTCGGCAAGGGCGCCTCCGCCAGCGCCCTTGTCCGTCGATGCCAGTACAGCAGGCTCGGCCAGAGCAGGCCGAGCGTTCGGTGCATAGGCAGAATGAATCTGGTCCTTGAGGTAATGCGAGAAGCGGCTGGCCCCATTGGGGTCGAAGACCTGTTCCGCATAGGCGATCTTGTGCTCGTTGACGTGCCATTCCCGGGTCTTGGGCCCCTCGGCGCGATAGAACCGGATTGTCATCTTGCAGTCCGTGGCGTTGGGCTGGTTCAAGCCCCAGATTTTCTTGGCCCCGTTGGGGAAGTAGGTCTGCCACTCGGCCGCCAGGCCGTCGCCGCGCGGGAAGTAGCTGTACGCCAGCGGCGTCTGATCGGGCTCGTATCGCGTCACGGTGTATTCGGGGCGAGCAGAGCCGTCAGGCGACTTGCCCATGCCCTTGCACTCGACGACGTACTTGTGCCCTCCCGCGTCGACGAAGCTGATCCTGTCGCGGACAAAACCCTTTTGCCAGCGTTGAAACTCGTTCATTCCTTTGACGCTCTCCGGCAGGACCAGCGGGCCCGGCACGTTCACCTCCTGGCCGCTCCAGCCCAGAATCACCTTTACATAGCTGCCGCCGGTTTCATCCGCCGCACCCAAATCAATCAGGCCGGACGCCTCCGCGCCTGCATCCGGCGAAACAATCTTCGCACGGACCGGCTCTCCGGCGCCAACATCGATGCGGGCTTCCACATCGGCCCTTTGCCCGGGACGCAGCGAGACGTTCTTGAAGACGGCCCACTCAACAGGATCGTCGGGCCTATCCATGTAATACCAGTATCCTTCCGGCCACCGGCCCCAAGAAACGCCGACTCTGATGTCGCACGAATTGAGTTCCTCGTCGAAGGCGGCGCCCTGCCATACGATGACCTCGTCCAGCGAGTCATTCCGGTGTTTCGTGTTCTCCTTGCCATCCTTCGTGCTCGTACTGGAAAGAGTTCCGCCATTTGTTGTCTTGGAGCTTGAAGGATCTATGTGCGCATCGACCTCTTTCCCAGCCAGCCCACTGAACTTGACCGCGAACTTGTATCCCTTCTCGCCGGCTTGGGGGAACGCCCGTCCCTCGTCGTCGTCGTAGGGGCGTTCCTCCAGCGGGCTTCCATCCGGCCGCCACCACTGCTTGCCCTCGCTGGGGTGCTCGCAGATGCCCAGCAATTCGACCGTCACGCCGTTGCGTCGCAGCGTGATCGGACGAAAGTCCTCGTCCGTCCCCGCGGATGGTTCGACGATGCCCCTGCGCAGAGTCGCAATCATGTCGTCGCGCTGGCGCTCGGTGAAATTGTCGGCGATCACCGCCGTGCGACGCATCTGGCCTTCCGGAATGGTTGCGGCGGAGACGACGATGCCATTGACGATCACGGCCAGCGACCGGCCGGGGTTGGGCTCCGTCAAGCCCTGCATGTTTGCTTCGCCTTTGTCATTGAACGCCAGTACGATCACCGGTTTGCCGGTGCGGTCGGTACTTCGCCCGACGTGTGCGAGCTGCCACTCTTCGCCGGGAACCATGGTGAAACCCTCCTGGTTGTGGGCCAGCAGCCAGGTCTTACCCGCGTGCGCCTGGACAATCGAATCCGGCGGCACATTCGTGCCCGGCCGGACCGCAACCCACAGGTAGTCGCCGACCAGGGTTTGCCCTTTGGCGAGGGCTTTCGCGCACTCCGCCACAACGTCCGGCGTAAGATCGTCCCGCTTCGGCGCGACACGCACCTCCAGTATGCTGGCGACATTGCTCGGCTCGACAGAGATGCGTTCGCCGGCTCCCCTGTCGAGCGAGACCGCGTTCTCAGTCGGTTGAATGTGAATCTGGACATCGCTCTTGTGCCCGGGCCGCAGCGAGACGTTTCTGAACTCGACCCACGTCCACGGCCGCATCTGGAAGCGGAACTCCGCAACCTGGACCAGGGTGTGATTCGTGAAAGATGCCGTCGTCTGGCGGGCCTTGCCGGCCGAGCTCGTCAATGCCTCAGAGGACTCCACCATCGTTCCGTCCTGCAGAGCCGCAACGATCCTGCAGGGCCGGTCCATTATGTCGTCAGTCACCGTAATCGCCACGCCGTCATCCGACCTTTCCATCGCCGGCGAGAAAGTCACGCCGCCCGCTGCTGTGCCTTGGGAACTCGACCCGTAGCCTGTGCTCTGGCTGATAGTCTCCCACTCGCCGGCCGCGACGCCGCACAGGACTGTGCAGCTTTGCAGGTCTTTAGGCAGCATGGTCGCCAGCCAGCGAAGGTCGTCCACGGGTTGTCCATCCCGCCTGGGCGGGCTGCCGCCGC
>Ga0315296_10002151_pt1 | contig 16948 bp, 19 predicted proteins | sample YL17G14_18_MG_FD_203921 | JGI IMG/M metagenome (GOLD analysis project Ga0315296, IMG submission 203921) | Sediment microbial communities from Yellowstone Lake, YNP, Wyoming, USA - YL17G14_18 | ecosystem: Environmental > Aquatic > Freshwater > Lake > Sediment | place: USA: Wyoming | collected... | reverse complement strand
AAGCCTTATTATATCTACAGACCAAGGATCCATTTGCTCTTCTGCAATTATTTTTATAATTACATCTTCCCAACTTGGCTCAGAAATCATTAGATTGATTAATTGCTGGTCAGATAGCATGTTATTGACCTAAAATAATTAATATCAACATAGTAATTATTGCAAAGACTAAAGAAAATAAAATTAGAGGAACTGAAACTGGTTTTTTTGTTGGAGTTAAGATAGGTGAATATTTTATAGGTTTTTCTTTTAATTTTTTCGCTTCTTTTATTGATATTTCAGGAAATAAAGAACTTCCATAACCACAACTCTTGCATACATAGAAAGGTGCTATATCATAAGTTCCTACATCCCTGTCTACATTTTTACTTCCACATTTTGGACATACTCTAATTAATTTTTCCCTTTTAGACATTTTGCTCTATGTAAAGCTTTAATATTGATTTCTTATAAATTTATCTAAGAGTGATATGACTGAAAAAAGTCAATTATTAAAAATAAATTGAGGTGTTAAAAATTGTAAAAAAAGTAAAAAAAGTTGTCATCATGGGTGCTGCTGGTCGTGATTGATTTTAAGTTTCAAGGCTTAAAGTCCACGAATTCCATAACTTTAACGTATTCTTTAGAGACAACAAAGACTATGAAGTGGTTGCATTTACTGCAGCTCAAATACCTGGAATAGCTAATAGAACGTATCCAAAGGAATTAGCAGGAAAATTATACCCTAAAGGCATTCCAATTTATCCAGAAAGAACTCTTCCACAAATAATCAGAAAGGATAAAGTAGAAGAAGTTGTTTTAGCTTATTCTGATTTGCCTTATACAGATGTTATGCACAAGGCTTCTATAGCTTTAGCAGAAGGAGCAGACTTTAGATTAATGGGCCCTGATACGACCATGTTAGAATCTAAAAGATTTGTTATTTCTGTTTGTGCTGTTAGAACAGGAGCAGGCAAATCACCAACAACAAGAAAGATTTGTCAGCTGCTTAAAGCAAGAGGAATAAAGTTTGTTGTTGTTAGGCATCCTATGCCCTACGGCGACTTGAGTAAAATGGTTGTTCAAAGATTTTCCACAAAATCTGATTTAGATAAGTATGGCTCGACAATAGAGGAAAGAGAAGAATATGAACCACATATAGAAGCTGGTAACATAGTTTATGCTGGAGTTGATTATGAAAAGATTCTTAGACAAGCTGAAAGAGAAGCCGACGTCATCGTCTGGGACGGTGGGAATAATGATTTGCCTTTCATTAAGCCGAATTTGCACATAGTTGTTGCTGATGCACGAAGGCCTGGACACGAGCTTCTGTATTATCCTGGTGAAGCAAATCTTAGAATGGCTGATGTTGTTATTGTAAATAAGGTTGATACTGCTAATCCAGTTGATATAGAAACCGTTATAAGAAATGCTAACACAGTTAATCCAAAAGCAATTATTATAAAAGCTGCCATGCCGGTATTTGTTGATAAGCCTGATTTGATAAGGGGAAAAAGAGTTTTAGCTATAGAAGATGGACCAACTTTAACGCACGGCGGGCTCAGTTTTGGTGCAGCAAGCATAGTTGCTAAGAATCTTGGAGCATATATGATTAGTCCTAGAGACAAAGCTGTAGGTTCTATAAAAGGAGTTTATTCAGAATATCCACATTTAGGAGCAATTCTTCCTGCAATGGGTTATTCTAGAAAACAAATGGATGAATTAGAACAAACTATTAATGCTGTTAACTGCGACTCAGTTCTTATTGGAACGCCGGTTGATTTAAGAAATTTGTTAAACATAAATAAGCCTGCTGCAAGGGTTAGATATGAAATACAGGAAATTGGAAAGCCTAACTTAGAAGATATCTTAAATAGATTCTTAAAGAAATTCTAATATTCTTTTTCGAAGTTATATACCCACATTTCTTCATTATCAATGACAATTATATTTTTACCTTTTTTCATTACTATTGTCCCTTCTACATCTATAGGTAAATCTATCCTTGCTCCATAGTCTTTCTGCTCTTTTTTTGATTCTATTTTTCCTTTTATTATTCTATCTTCTTTAGTAAACGTGAAAGCTGGTGAATTAAGAAGTTGAAAAAAGGCTTTATTCTTAGGTGGGTATGGCATTACTCTTTGAATGCTATATTCTCTACCCTTTTCATCTCTATATAATATTTTAGGTTTTTCTTCAGAATCTCTCCAATCTACTGGAAAGTCAAGAAAATTAATTGGATTCTTAGTCTTTTCTGTAATTAAATATGTAAGTTTAATATTTTTTGTTTTTGACATATTAAGAAATTACATAGAAAACTTTAAATTACATTAGCTTGGCATCTTTATTCCTACTAATTGAGATTCTCCTTCAGACATTGACACACCGTAAACGCAATCAGCAGCCTGCATTGTAGTTTCATTATGAGAAATAACAATGAATTGAGAATGCGGTGAGTACTTTTTAATCAATTCAACAGTCTTTTTAGTGTTTGGCCTGTCTAATGCAGCGTCTATTTCGTCTAAAATATAAAATGGTGCAGGTCTGTATCTTTGAATTGCAAAAAGGAAAGCTAAAGCAGTTAAAGTTTTTTCACCACCAGACATAGCATCTATGTTTAAAAGCTTACGCCCACTTGGATTAGCTTCTATTAGCAAACCACTGTCCATTCCACCAATAAGTCTTATATCAGCTTCTCCACCCATCAAGTCTTTAAAAACAATCTTAAACTGTTCTCTTATACCTTCAAGGGTTTTCATAAAAACTTCCTTTCTTTTGCCCTCAACTTCAACCATTATCTCAAGAATTTTATTTCTTTCTTCTGTTAACTTATCAACCTTTTGCTTTAACTCATCATAAACAATCTTCTGTTGGTTATATTCTTCTAAAGCCTTCATGTTTATTAGTCCTAAAGCGTTTATAGCATCCATTGTTTCCTTAATTTTATTCTCAAGAACTGATGGCGAAAGCTGATAAGTTTCTGATTTCTTATAATTTTCAAATTCTAATTTTAAATTGTCTAGCTCTGCTTCTAGTCTTGCTTTTTTAATTCTTAATTTATTAATCTCTTCTTGGGAATTCATTTTTTCCTCAAAGAGCCTTTTTCTTTTTGCTTTAAAGGATTCATATTTTTGTTCTGTTAACTCTCTTTCTTTTTGCATTTCTATAATTTCCTTACTTCCAACCTGCTCTTCAGTTGTTAATTGCTCAAATTCTTTATTTAGCCTAACAATCTCTTCTTCCAATTGATGAATTTCCTTTTCTATTTGACTTTTTCTTAAAGAATAATTTTTAATATCTTCTGTTTCAGTAAAAACTTTTTTTCTAATATAAAAACCTCCAATTATTGCTCCAGACCTTTCTATTAAATCTCCGTCTAAAGTTACGTAACGTGCTTCGCCTATTCCTAGCTTCCTAGCAGTTTCAATTTTATCAATTATTAAAGTTTCTCCAAAAATAAAAGAAAAAGCATTAAAATATTTCTTATCATATTCAATCAAATCTAATGCTATGCCAACAACACCTTCTTTTCCTAAAAACTTCTTTAGATAATTGCTGTCCCTAGGCTTTATTTTATCTAATGGAAGGAAGGTTGCTCTGCCTATTTTGTTTTTCTTTAAATAATTAACGCATTCTATTGCAATATTTTGATCAGAAACAATAATATCATGAAGATGAGGACCTGCTGCAATTTCTATTGCTGTTTGGTACTGATTTGAAACAGAGGATAAAGAAGCTATTGTACCATATATACCTGTCCAACCAAGCTTTAAAATATCTTGAACAGCCTTGCTTACAGAACCTTCTATTTCCTTTTGCTTAAGGATTTCAAGCCTTTTAATCAAGTCGTCGACTCTTCCTATTTCTGCCCTGCTTAATTCAATTCTATCTTTCTTTCTATTAATCTCAGCTTTTATTCTTTCAACTTCTTTTATTATAGCAATATCCTTGCTTCTATCAAAAAGCCTCTTAGAGATAGTTTCTCTTTTACTTTCTAATTTTTCTATTTCTTTGTCTAATTCTTCCAGTTCTTTGTCAATTTCTCCAGAAGTTATTTCATTTATTTTCTTGTCAAGTTTTGCCATAGCTTCTTCTGCATCCTTCAATCTTTGCTTTGCTAAGGATGCTCTTAACTTGTCTAATTCGCTTGTTAATTTTTGATATTGCTGAGCTGCTTTCCTTTCACTATCTAATCTTTCAATGTTTGATCTTTTTTCCATCAAAACTATGCTTGATTCCTTTAACCTTTCTTCTACAGTCATTAACTCTCTTTGTGCCTTTTCTCTTTTTTCATCAAACTCTTTTACGCCTGAGATTTCGTCCATTATTTCTCTTCTTTCTAAAGGACTCATTTCAATAACATCTGTAATATCACCTTGAAGAATTATGTTATGTCCTTCTGACTGAATTCTTGCAGGTCTAAGAATTTCTTGTATTGTTTCCCTTGTAACGGTTCTTCCATTTAGCTTGTAAATAGAAATTCCTTTTTGATTTATTTTTCTAGTTATTATTACCTTATCTTCTTCAACAGAGAATTCTTTTTCAGAATTATCAAAAAATAAAGAAACTTTTGCAAATTCAGATGGTGGTTTGTTTTTTGTTCCATGAAAAATCATTTCCATCATTCTATCTGCTCTTAAACTCTTAGCAGAAGTTCTACCTAAAACAAAGCATATACTATCAAGAATATTCGATTTGCCAGAACCATTGGGTCCTGCAATAACAGAAAAATTACTTGGAAAAGTTATTAAAGTCTTTTTTGCAAAAGATTTAAACCCCTGCACTTCTAATTTCTCTATTCTTGCCATCTTATCACTAAGATTATTATAGCTTATTTGAATTATTTATTTTATTATTAATTAAAATATCATTATATAAGGAGTAAGTTATGAAAAACTCGCACCACTTTCTTGCTAGTAAATGAAATTATCTATGTGAACCAACTAATAAGAGTAAATAAATTATATAAATTCTAAAGTTAATAATGATTGAAGGTGAATTTTTGTCTGAAATTATACTAACTAAAGAAAATTTTATTTCAAAATTTCCTGAATCTTTGGAGAGCGCAAGAGAATTAGAAAAACTTAATCTATTACCCCTTAAAGTTGATAATAGTCTGTCATTTAAATTATTTGTTAAAATGTTAGGTTTTCGCTATGCAGATGGTTGCATATATTATCAAAAAAGAAGCAAGTCATTCACATTTGCACTTTATTTTGGAAAGATAAAGGACGCTAATAGGCTATGTAAGGATTTTTATAACGTGTTTGATATATTGAAAAAACCCAAATTAAATAAAAATACTAGAACTTATATTGTCTATCTTCCGGCTAGTTTTGCTCGATTATCTATATGTGCAGGTTCTCCTGCAGGTGATAAAACACTACAAAGCTTTATATTGCCTAAATGGATTTTTAATTTACAAGATGAGATAAAATGGGAATTTCTTGATGGTTTATTTTCTGGAGATGGTGCAGCACCTAAATTAAAATTAAATAGTAATAGTTGTGAATCATTAAAATTAAGCTTAAGCTCTGATAAAAAATTTGTAAAAAAGTTTACTGAACAATTTATGATCGATATTTGGAAATTGATTGATTCACTAGATATTAATGTAACAAAACCTAAAATTGAATGGAATTCTCCTCACAAAGGAAATGATGGTAGTATAACATACCCTGTAATCATTCGAATTTTAACTGAAAAAGAGAATATGTTAAAGTTTCTAGAAAATGTGCACTACACTTATTCTTATAACGCTTCAGAAAAAACAAAATTAGCTATAAAAGCATTAAAAGGCGAAAATCTAAAAAAAGACCTTAAAAAATTCCTTATAAACAATGGAAAATATACTCTTCAAAGAGAACTATCTGTTTTATTACAAGAAGACTTTCAGAAGCATTTAATAGAATGTTCTGCAAGCAAATTATCGCAATCGAGAGGAAAATATAATAAGTTAGCTGAATTTTTATATCAAAATTCTAAAGCGATAAAACTAGATTCTATAAGAGATAAATACATAGCTGATTGGCATTATGGTAAAAAATTTATTCCATTATTTTATATAAAAGTTTTATCAAAACTAGCTGGATTTGACTTAAAATATTTAATAGACAAAATAAAAAAAGTAAAACTTTTCAAGGCTCACAATAAGTATGCAGTATTTTTCTACGATGATAACTTATGTTAATATCCTTGGGTATTGAGAGTACATCCCATACAATGGGCGTAGGCATAGCAACTGAAAATGGAAAAATATTAGCTAATGAAATATCTGTTTATACTCCACCAATAGGTAAAGGAATTATTCCAAGAGAAGCTGCAAATTTTCATGCAGAAAATGCAAAGAATGTTTTACAAAGAGCTTTAATCAAGTCAAAATTAACTATGAATGATATAGGTATTATTTCAGTAGCTTTAGGAGCTGGTATGCCACCATGCTTACGTATTGGTGCTATTTTAGCACGCAGTCTTGCTCTCAAATATAATAAACCCTTAATCCCAGTTTGTCATCAGATTGCTCACATAGAAATCGGCAAGTTAATGACAGAATCAAAAGACCCTGTTGTTCTTTATTTATCTGGTGGTAACACCCAAGTAATAGCTTTTACTGAAGGAAGATACAGAGTATTTGGTGAAACGCAAGATATTCCGATTGGAAATGCTTTAGATACATTAGCACGTGGTTTAAAACTAGAAATGCCAGGTGGTCCAAAAATTGAAAGTTTAGCTAAAAATGGAAAATATATTGAGCTGCCTTATGTTGTTAAAGGTATGGACTTATCTTTTGCTGGTTTGGTTACAGAAGCTGTTAAAGAATATAAAAAAGGAGCTAAAGCAGAAGATATAGCCTATTCTTTTCAAGAAACTTGTTTTGCAATGCTAACTGAAGTGACGGAAAGAGCTGTTGCACATACAGATAAAGAAGAAGTTTTGCTTGTTGGTGGTGTAGCAGCAAACAAAAGATTGCAAGAAATGCTTAAAATAATGTGTGAGGAAAGAAGAGCAAAATTTTTTGCTGTTCCACAAGAATATGCAGGCGATAATGGAGTGAATATTGCATGGACAGGAATTCTTGCATATCAAAAAGGATATGAAATTCCTATTGAAAATAGTCAAATAAAACAGAAATGGAGAGTAGATGAAGTAGAATGGTAATTAATTGTTTTTAAACTTGTTTCTAAATTTATATTTATGCGAATAGCCTACGATATCATTGGAAATAAGGAAAAAGCAGTAGCTTTGCTTGGAGTTAATGTGAAAAATCCAAAGAAAGTAGCAAAAGAAATAATGAAAAGACACAAAGCTGTCAAATCTGTTTTGCAAAAGCTTTCTGAAAGAAAAGATAAATTTCGTCTTTATCCTTGCAAATTATTAGCAGGAGATAAAAATACAGAAGTTGTTCATAAAGAATATGGTTATTTTTTAAAATTAGACCCTCAAAAAGCTTATTTTTCTCCTAGAGAATCAACAGAAAGACAAAGAATTGCTGAAAAGGTAAAGCCAAGAGAAGAAATACTTGTTATGTTCTCTGGTGTTTGCCCTTATCCGATAGCCATCGCAAAAAAACAAACATTAGTAAATAAAATCTATGCTGTTGAAATCAATCCTTCAGCTCATAAATATGCTTTAGAAAATGTTAAACTAAATAACTTAGAGAAAAAAATTATTCCAATTCTAAAAGATGTTAGAGAAGCAAAAGAAATAGGAAAGTTCGATAGAATACTAATGCCTTTAGTTGAAAAAGCAATTGATTATTTAGATGAAGCTTTTTTACATTCTAAAAAAGGAACTATTATTCACCTTTATGGTTTATCAAAAGAAAAGAATTTTGAAGATTTGGAGAAAAAAGTTAAAAAAATAGCAAAAAAACATAAAATAAAATATAAAATTGTTGGCAGACAAGATGTCTTGCCTTACGCACCACGGATACAAAAGGTTAGAATTGACATTAAAATATTTTAGCTTTTAAACGTCTTCCATATATGTAAGTCTTTAGCTGCAGCTTCGTAATCTACATTTATTCCGTATTCTGCCTCAATCCCAATTTTTCCTATTAGTTTTTTCCTCATTTCTTCTGGTATTATATTATATTTCTCTATATCTTCTTCTTTCTTTCCAGTCTCTTGTTTTTTAGATTCGATTCCCTTTTCAGATGTTTTAGCCTTTTGAATTTCTGCCCATTTTTTTTCAAGCTTTTTCAGATCATCTTCAGTTATTTTGTTATCTCTTTGACTGAAAAGTTTGTTTTTTGCGTCTTCTTCATTTTCTCCTTGAAAAATTAAACCTATTGATGAATGATAACTAAAGCCTTGTGTTTTTAATGCTTCTCCAAGATTGTCTATTGCAGTATTACGATCTTTTAATTTAGACATATATTCAAAAAGTCCTCCCCCGGTTCCATTATCTGTAATACCAGAATTAGTTGCAAAATAGATTGTAGGTTTGACTGTTTGTTGAGATTTAGTTTCTTCCTTGGATTTACCTTTTCTTAATTTTCCTAGCCAACCCATTAAATCACTTAATTTTATTATCAATAGAAAAGAATTTAAACTCATTGATTTTTGCTAATTTTTAAATCAAAAACATTGTGATAGATTTTTGGAGCATATGATTTTACTTTAATAATTTTTAATATTTTTATTTTGCATTTGTTTTTTATTCCAATTTTTATTAATTTTTCTTTTATTTTATCAATCTCCTCTTGTTTTATTGTTCTATGAAAATGAATAACAGCATTGTTTTTAGCAATTTTTAGAGCATAAGGCAAGAACTTTTCAGTTTTAAACAAATAGCCCATTATTATTCTATTTGCTGTGTTTTCAAGTAAATTAGCAAATTTCCTGCAGTCTCCTTGTAAAACTTCAATCTTGTTTTCAACATTATTCAACCAAATATTTTTTCTTAAATACTCTATTGCATCAGGATTAATATCAATTGCATAAATTTTTCTAGGTTTAGAATGTTTTGCTATAAAAATTGAAAAATAACCTATACCAGCAAACATGTCAACTATAGTTTCTTTAGGTTTAACAAGTTTTACCAGCCTTATCCTCTCTTCTTTGTTTCCTTGAGACCACATTATTTTTGAAACATCCAACAAAAACTGACAGCCATGCTCTTTATGCAAGGTCTGAGTAGACCTTTTACAACCAGCTATTATTTCTGCTTTTGGCTTTCTTTCCACGTTGCTTATCTCTTTTATCAAGCAAACAGTGTGAACATAAGGAAGCATTTCAAGAACAGTTTCTCCTATTATTTTTTTATGCTTTAACAATCCTGGCTTTAATTTTATTAAAAGAATCTTGCCAATTATTTGATATCCATGCGGTAAAGCTTTTAGTTCTTTTTCATTAAGCTTTTTGCTTAGCTTATTTTTTAGTTTTGTATAGAAACTCATAGAATTTATTTGTTTTAAGAAAATAAAAAAGAAAAGGAAAAGCTGTAAAAAGATAATGTTACTAGAACTTTGTTGAACCTGCTCTCCAAATTGCTTCTAAAGCCATTATCACTGCTGCTGGCAATACCAATGTTGCTATATAACTTACTATAGAGCTTAAGTATGGTCCTATTGTAGGTATATCACCTAAAATTGCTCCTGAGCCACCAGCTGCTATTAAAGCTACAACTGCTAGCAAGAATATTTGTAAATCTGTTCTGTCGATTGTTCCTATACCTGCAGCTCCTAGCAAACCTATTATAACTCCGAAAACAACTAGTAAGCTGTGTATTGTTGCTTCATAAGTAACTAAGCTTATCTTAAATATTCCTGCTATAATTGATATTATAATTCCTAGCAAGAATAGATAGCCACTAAGTTTTACCCATCCTACTGCTTTTTTTGGCATTTGTTTCACCTATACTTCTTTTGGAAAACCTACTCTTAAATCTATCGCTTGTAAACGACATATGACGTCACTATTCAGAAAAAATCTTGGTTTCAAACCTGTAAATTCTAGATAAAGGATCCATCCAAATGTCAGAAGTAAGCCCTGCTTTATAGCATAAGTTCTCTAAGTACTCCTCACAATCCCATTTTTGCTCAACTGGAACCTGTGGAAGGAATAAACTGCCATAAGAGCCATTTATTAAAATCAAACCATGCTTTCCTATTTCTATTTCTTTAAAATAATCCTTTGGATCCTTTACTCTTATTAATTCTGGTTTTGTTAAGATTGAAACTTCAATAAAAATATCTTTAAGCTCTTCTTTGGATAATGGAGGAAACCTTGGATCTTCGCATACTTCAACAGCAGCTTCTATTAATCCTTCTATTAAAGGTTTTTGAGGATAAGGTAAACCTATGCATCCTCTTAGCTCTTTTGGTCTTTTATAAATTGTTACAAAAACTCCTTTCTTTTCCTCAAGTTCTTTAGGATATTCTTTAGGAACAGAAATTTTCTTTCCAGTCTTAACATAAGTTTCTATTGCTTCTCTTGCTAACTTTAAAATAAAGTCTTTCATAGAATTAAATTATAAAATATAATATTTAAGATGTGCAGGGGGCAGGATTTGAACTCACGCATTATTTTATAAGATTTTTTATACTATTAGCAGCTATCATTCCAGTAGCAGCTGCGATTGTTATTCCCCTAGAAACACCTGCTCCATCGCCAGCAACAAAAATATTAGGAATAGCTGTTTGAAGCATTTTATTTGTTTCAATTCTCATAGAATAAAACTTTATTTCAGGTGCATAAAGCAATGTAGAATCAGAACCAACACCAGGTATGACTTTTTCTAACTTATCTAATGCTTCTAGAACGTTGATAACAATTCTGTATGGATAAGCCATTGAAATATCACCAGGAGTAACATCTTTTAAAGTTGGTTCTACATAGCTTTTCCCTATCCTTTCCCATGTTGATCTTCTACTCATTCTTAAGTCTCTAACCCTTTGAATAATTGGTTTACTACCACCAAGAGTGTTTGTTTGTTTAGCAATCGATCTTCCATATTCTGTTGTATTTTCCAAAGGCTGAGTTAATTCTGTTCTAATTAAAAGAGCAAAATTGCAATTATTAGACTTTTTATCTTTCATCGAATGCCCATTGACTCCAAATATATCTTCTTCATAGAATTCTTTTACAACAAAACCGTAAGGACAGACACAAAAAGTTCTTACATCATCATCATAATGCTGAGTTCTTATATGAAATTTTGGATCCCAACATTGATAATCATGAATAATCTCTTTCATCACATCGTTTAAAACTTCTACTCTAACTCCAATATCAACTGGGCTAAAACGCATTCCTAAACCTAATTTCTTAGCCATTTCTATAAGCCACAATGAGCCTACTCTACCTGGAGCTAAAATAATATAATTAGCTTCTTCATTTCCTTTATCTGTTTTAACAATTATTTTTCCATTCTTAGAATCTAAATCTAAAACCTTTGTGTTCAGCTTAAATTTTACACCTTTTTTCTCTAAATTAATTTTAAAATTATTCATAACCTTTGGTAAGTAGTCTGAGCCAACGTGATTTTGCCTTATTGGTATGAATTTTATTCCAGCAGTTGTTGCTCTTCTTTCTAATTCAATTAATTTTTCCCAATCGTTTTCAACTTCCTTCATTCCACATTCTTTAAAGGTTTGTTTAATTTCCTCTAATATTTTAAAAGCATTTTCTTCTGAAAGAAATTCTAACAAATTGCCCCCAATTTGTGGATGAAAATTCATTTTTCCATCAGAATACAAACCTGCACCTCCAATATAGCTTTTTTGTTCTATGATTGTAACATCGCAAGAATCTGCTAATACTTTAGCAGCAAACAAACCAGCAGGACCTGCACCAACGATAAGAACTTTAGCCAAATTATCCCTCTTTATTTAAGAATTTGAACAATATAAATTTTACTATGGATGTTAAAAACAAAGAATCAAGATTGCTTTTCTTCAAATACGCTATACCTTGTGCAGAAACATTAGCTAAAAGAGGATTTATAACCCAAAGATACAGAAAAAAATTAATGAAAAATGTAATTTTTAATAAAAAAATACCAAAAGATACTGAAAAGATTTTTAAAATTGCTAACATAATGTGTGAAAAAATAGCAAAAAAACTTGGAAAGAAATTTATAGATAAAGATGTTATAAGAAAATATTTCTTATTTGAGCATGATAAGATTGTAGACAAAAGATATAAAATGTTCAAGGATTTCGACTCTTTACAATGCAGATTGTATTCTGGAAAAGTCATAAATCTAAAAAATAGAAAAATAATAGTTCATACCATAATTGGAAATAAAAAATATAAGAACATTTTTATCCCAAACCTGAAAATAGGGAATTTTGTTGTTGTTCATCGTGATTTTATTATAGAAAAAATTAATGAAAATCTAGCTAAAAGACTATGGGGTTTAAAGGAAAAATATTTTAAGTCAACAAAATCAAATTATTAAGAGATAATAATGAATAAAGAAGCAAAAGGAACGATTTTTGCAATAATAGCAGCAGTAATAAGTGGAATTTCAATTCCAATAAACAAAATTTTCGTTGTTAGTCTAGATCCTATGGCTTTTACTGCTATAAGATCGTTAATCATAGGTATTATATTTTTTATTTTAATCAAATTAAAAAAAGAAAACTTTAAGATAAAATTAAACGCTAAATATTTAGCTTTAATAGCAATAATAGGAGGAGCTTTTGCATTCCTATTATTCTTTACAGGTTTAAAACTAACAACAGCAGGAAGGGGAGCTTTCCTGCATAAAACTTTGCCAATATTTGTTGTTATTTTTGCTTTTATTTTTTTGAAAGAAAAGATAAATAAAAAGCATTTATATAGTATTCTGATAATGTTCTTAGGAATTTTCATAATATATTACTCGGATATAGTTCCAACCCAATTATGGTCTAATCCTTCTCTAGGAGATCTGTTAGTTATAGGGGCAACTGTTTTATGGGCTTTAGAAAATGTAATAGCTAGAAAAGTTATGATAAAGAATGGAGGCAACTTCATTGTTTCATTTTTTAGAATGTTTTTCGGAGGCATTATAATTTTGGCATTCGTATTATTGATGGGAAGAACCGAAGTTTTAGTAAGCTTAAATGCCCAACAGCTAATTAACATAAGTATTTCTACAGCAATTCTATTTGGTTATGTTTTCTTTTGGTATTGGAGTATAAAACTCATAAATGTTTCCAAAGCTTCTATTTTGCTTTTATTATCACCTGTTATTTCTCTTTTACTTGGAATTATAATCTTCAATGAACCTGTTCCTGCTACCCAATTAATAGGTTCTGCTTTAATTTTGATAGGAGCATACCTTGTTTCTAATGTTAAAAGTGAACTTCAAAATATTTGATATTATGAAAACAATTTATGTTTTTGGAAATCCTCTAGTAAAGGAAGATAGTTTGCCCTTGAAGCTAATTGAAAAGTTAAAGAAAGAATTTCCTAAAATTCAATTTAAAGAGTTTGATACTGTTGAAGATTTAGAATTTGAAAAAGAATTAAACATAATAGATACTGTTAAAGGAATTAAGAAAGTTGAAATAATAGAAGATTTAGACAAAATAATAACAAATAAAATTTATTCTTTACATGATTTTGATCTAGGATACAATCTAAAGCTTTTGAAAAAAATGAACATGATTAACAAAGTTAGAATATTTGGAATTTCTGAAAATATGAATGAAAAGGAAGCTTTTCAAGAATTATGTAAATTAATTGCTAAAGAGTTTAAATTCTAACTTTCTATATATTAGTATGAAAAAACATTTTACTGCTCAAGAAGCTAAAAAAGTTGGTGAAAAGCTAGGTATTAAATGGGATAAGTTTAATGTTGAACAATTCAGGATGGGAATGGATGTAGAGTTAGAGCATGGACTACGAAGCCCTAAAACAAATGTTACAAATGATGACCCATTAATGACTGGAAAAATTGCTTTAGCTCATTTAAATGAATTTTCAGACTACTATACTAGACTAAGTAAAATGGAAAAGGAAGCAGAAAAATTCTGGAATAAAAAAGAAAGTTAAATCCAATTTACTTTCAGAAAATGAGTAGCACAAGTCATACAAGGATCATAAGCTCTTATTAATTTCTCAATTTCATTACGTATGAATTGCTTATTTTTATCCAAGTTTTGAGCAACTAAAGTTCTAATATCATTTTCCATCTTTATTTGGTTTTGTGCAGTTGGTATAACTAAATTTCCATAAAGAATCTTACCGCCTTTATCTAAAGAAATAGCGTAATAAAGAGTTCCCCTAGGAGCTTCTATCACGCCTACGCCTTTACCTTTTTTTAATTTAAAATCAATTTTAGGCTCTTTTTTAAAATCAATGTTTTCCAAAATTTCTATTGAATGGTCTATGCAGTGCATTATTTCTATTGCCTGCGCCAAATTATTATGATAAATGTTTTCTGAAGGAAACATTCTGATGTATTTTGCCAAGTCTTTTTTTGTTTCTCTATGGAGTTTTTCTCTGTTTAAGTTCATTCTAGCTAAAGCACCAACCATAAAGTCTTTTCCTTCAAATTCATAGCCAGCAGCCTGAGAATAAGGAACTATAACCCTATGCAAGTGTTCCCAATAATTTTTTTCTGGAATTATAAGGCCTTGAGAAGATTTTATTATTCCTTCTAAAAAGCTAAAATCAGGGGTTGTTAATGCAACAAATCTTGTTCTTTTTCTAAAAAAGAATGGGCAATCATAAAAAATTCTTACTAACTCAAAAATATGAGACCTTACTATTTTTAATTCTTCAATAACTTTCTTAGTTTCATTTTTATCAGGTAAGTGCAAAAATTGTCCTATCTGAGCATAAGGAGGATGTATTGCCCTTCCACCAATAAGCTTGGATAAATCATTGCCTGCTTTCTTTACTTCAAATGCATGATGGATTAGTTCGTGTTGTCTTTCATCAAAGTCAAGAACAGAGTCTTTTCCAAAAATATCAGGCAGACAAAACAAATAAAGGTGCATAGCATGGTCTCTAATCATCATTCCGTACATCATCAATTTTCTAAGTAATAACGTTTGCTGGGAAGGTTCTATTTCTAAGGCTTTTTCAACAGCCTCTGTACAACAAGTTAAATGAGCTATACTGCACGTTCCACAAATTCTAGAGACTAGCTGTGGTACTGTTTGAAACTGTTTACCTCTAATTGCTTGAGTATAAAATCTTTTATTTTCACTAATTTTTAGCCTAACTTTTTCAACTTTGTTTTTCCTTACTTTCACGTCTAAAGATGCATGACCCTCTATTTTACTTAATCCTTCAATTGAAATTTCAAAATCTTTATGCATTAAATCACTTTAAACTCTTTCAAATATTTGTTTAAAATTTCTAAAAACTTATTTTCGTCCATAGGACAGCCTGGAACATTGTCGTCAACTTTTACAATTTCATTTAATGCAGAAACCTTATCTTTATGCCCAAATTCGTCTAATATTATTTTTATTTCTCTTTTGGTGTCTTCACTAAAAAAATTTCTCTGATTAGAAGGACTTCCATTAACAGCACAACTTCCTATTGCTACAAGCTTCTTTGAATTCTTTCTTATTTCCTTAAGCCTTCTCTCTTCCTTAAAAGTTGAAATTGCACCTTCAACAAATGCTACATCCAAATCTTTTATTTCACCTTTTGACTTTAACAGCTTAAAATATTTGAAGTCTATAAGTTTTTCCCATTTAAAAAAATTATCATTCATAAGTTCTAAAATTATCATTGAGCAACCTTCATCGCTTGTAAAAGAAAACAAACCAACCTTTAATTTCATAGAAATAATAAAGCAAGATTAATATAAAAATAGTAGCGGGGACAGGAATTTCAGAGTTTATAGCTCATTTGAACCTGCGACCTTCGGGTATATCAGCAACCTTATGAGCCCGACGGGCAATCTGTTTTTAACTCCAGGCTGCCCTACCCTTATAGGTATTAATACTCGCTATGGTTTAACCCCGCTATGTTAAAATTATAAGAGATTGAAAGTTATATAAAGTTATGTAACTTGATGGGGTTAACATATGACAACAATATTAGGGATCGATGAAGCTGGAAATAAACTAAGATAGAAATATTTTAGTTTACCAGAAGGGGTTCAGTCATCGGCCCAATGACAATAGCAGGAGTTTTAATAGAAGAGAAAAATGAAGAAAAACTAAGGAAGATAGGAGTTAAAGATAGTAAAATGCTTTCTCCTCGTCAAAGAGAAAGACTCTTTCCTTTAATCAAGAAAATTGCAAAGGATTATGCTGTCTTAAAAATTTCTGCAAAAGAAATAGATGAATTAAGAAAAGAGAAAAATCTAAATATTATAGAAGCAGAGAAAATGGCTCAAATAATAAAGACTTTGAAAGCCAATAAAGCTTATGTTGATACTCCTCAGAAATCAACTGAAAAATTTAAAGCAATTTTATTAAATCTTGCCCAAAACCATACTGAGATAGTAGCTGAAAACTATTGTGATGAAAGATATCCTGTTTGCTCGGCAGCTTCGATAATTGCTAAGGTTGAACGTGATAAAGAAGTAGAGAAGATAAAGAAGATTGTAGGATTTGACTTTGGTGTTGGCTACTCTCATGACCAAAGAAGCATAGAATTTGTAAAAAAATGTTTAAAAGAGAAAAAACACTTAGAATTCATAAGACATTCTTGGATAACAGTAGATAATTTAAAATCTAAAAAAGAACAGAAATCATTAAAGGAATACAAATAGATAGATTTTTTAAATGCACAAAATGCGGGCAAGTATGGCGTGAGTACGAATAACATCGTTCCAGCGTAATCGTTCGATAACAGCGTTTTCTGACTGTATAAAAATTCTATTTTTCTAAACAGAGGGTAAAACAGGTGGTGAAACCACGGTTTCGTAATTTTTTAACCATATCATATCGAATGTCTACTCCGATGCATTTTTCTGCAACCTTGCAAATTTTGTCATGAAGATACTCTGGACAAGCACAACCGATATCAAGAACACTTTTTCCTTTACAAATAGGTAAAACAACAAC
>Ga0315296_10002150_pt1 | contig 16953 bp, 5 predicted proteins | sample YL17G14_18_MG_FD_203921 | JGI IMG/M metagenome (GOLD analysis project Ga0315296, IMG submission 203921) | Sediment microbial communities from Yellowstone Lake, YNP, Wyoming, USA - YL17G14_18 | ecosystem: Environmental > Aquatic > Freshwater > Lake > Sediment | place: USA: Wyoming | collected... | reverse complement strand
GGCATGAGGCCCGGCGAATCGACAACCAGTTGCGAGGCCGGGCCGGACGACAGGGAGACGCCGGCTCCAGCCAGTTCTTCCTCAGCTTCGACGACGACCTGATGCGCGTCTTCGCCCCGGAGTGGACGGTCAAGGCCCTCTCGTGGATCGGCTGGGAGGAAGGCCAGCCCATCTATCACAAGAGGATCAGCAAGGGGATCGCCAAGGCCCAGAAGAAAGTCGAGGAACGCAACTTCGAGATCCGCAAGAGTCTGCTCGAATACGACGAGGTGATGGACTACCAGCGCAGGATCTTCTACTCACGGCGGCGCGAGATTCTGGCCGGCCGCAACCTCAAGCAGACGATCCTCGACATGATCGACTCGGTCGTCAGAACGCAGGCGGCCACCATGCTGGACAAGGAATACCAGTTCAAGTGCCTGATCGAATGGGCCCGCACGAACTTCGACGTGGACCTGAAGATCTCCGACGTGGCGGGCGCTCAGCCGAATGAAATCGAGGCGCTGATCAAAGAGCGAGCCAGGGAGAGCATCACAAACAACATCTCGCTATCGCTGGGCGAGTACCTGGAGGATTACAGCGATCAGAGCACGTGGGATACATCCGGCCTGTCCAAGTGGGCGATGAGCGCCTTCCGGGTGAACCTGAGCCCGGGCAAGATCAAGCAGCAATCGGCGCAGGAGATTGAGGAGCAACTGACTGCGGCGGCAGTCGAGCAGATCGACAAAAAAGACTGCTCACAGATTGTCGAATTTCTCAAGAATGATTTCTCCGTACGGCGGTTTGCCGACTGGGCCAGGAGCAAGTTCGACCTCAGGCTGGACCTCGAGCAACTCAAAACGCGCAAGCCCGAGGAGACACGCGAGCTTGTCTTGAAGGAGACTCTTGCCAAGTACCGCCAGCGGGAGATCGAGTATCCCGTCGAGTTCGCCATGAGCATGGTCTATGGACCTCAGGGCGCGAACATCTACGGGTTTGAGACTCTGGCGTCCTGGGCGAACAGGAAGTACAACGCCGGCTTTTCCGCCGAGGGCATTCAGAACATCAAGCCGCGGGAACTGCACAGCCGATTGCTGCAACTGAGCGAAAGCTTCAATGACGGCAAGCTGGACGAGGAGCTGGCTGAGAAAGTGGCCAGCTTGAGTACGACGGACTTGGTCAAATGGGCCAACGACAGATTCGACGCCTCCTTGCGGGAGGAAGACCTCGGCGATAAGCAAAAAGCCAAGGATCGTCTGGCGGAGGTCGGCCAGCGGTTCCTGCGCTCCGAGTTGGCGGACCTGGAAAAGTACGTCCTGTTGCAGGTCTACGACAGCACGTGGAAAGACCATCTGTACACGATGGACCACCTCAAGGACAGCATCTGGACCCGCTCGCTTGCCGAGAAGGACCCCAAGACGGAGTACAAGCGAGAGGGGTTCCGTATGTTCAACGAGATGCTCGAATCCATCGAAGACCGCGTAACCGACATCATCTTCCGCGTGCACTTGGCGGCCGGGACCAGTGCGCGGAGCGTCTGGAACGTCAGCCAGACATCGCACGATGAGGTCGGCCAGTTCTCCATGGCCGAGCAGCAGCGGGCGGCGGCCCAGGCCCCGCAGGGCGAAACGGTCGTCAAGCAGATCAAGCTGGACAAGCCGAAAGTCGGCCGCAACGATCCATGCCCATGCGGCAGCGGCAAGAAGTACAAGAAATGCCACGGCCAGAACGCGTCATAACTCGGCTTGCCCAATGACTTGGGTGCCATGCTTACGCTCGCGTAAACATGTTTGCCATACCACGGAACAGCTCGCGATTATGTGCGCATAAAAAAAGAAAACATCGGGTAACCCGAAGCTACCCGACGTTTTCCGGAGGGGAGAAAAATCTTCTATTGGGCCATTGCCCGTATCGGCCACTGTTCAACGGTACTTTAGCCCAGACCACTCGAATTTTCAGCGTCTGATAACGATACGAGAGGCTTCGCAAGAAAGTTCGCACACCGACGGAGAAATTGTCTGCAAATTTTTGAAGGGTTGGCCTTGGCGTAACTGCCTGTCTGTTCGGTACTTAGGTTCCGCCCATACTCCTGCCGGCAAACATCGTTGCAGATACCGGGATCACCGCCCGCGTGGAGCCGGCGAACCGCCCAGATCGCGAATTTCCTTTTCGCTGAGCACGCGATTATGCAGCCGTACCTCATCCATGAGACCGTTGAAGAATGTCGATTCTCCCAAGGCGCCCCGTGCCCCGATGACGAACGGATGGGATGAGTCGCTCACCGGACTGCCGGAACCGACATCATGCACGGCGTAGGGCACTTCCACGCCGTTGCGGTACAGCCGGGTCGTGCCGGTCGTGCGGCTCCACGTCATCGCCACATGTTGCCAGACGCCCAGCGCGATGGTGCCGCTGACACCTGCCGAGTAGGCGTGCGTGCCTGTGTAACGAACTCGCCCATCCAGCGTCCCGCTGACGCCTTCCGAATAGATTCTTTTGTCGCCGTCACCTTTGTCGAGGATGTGCCAGTGTGAATCCACACGAGGGTAAACCCAGGCAGCCATCGTGATAGCCTCCAGATTATCCAAGTTCGGATTGGCGGCTATCTGGACGTAGTTACCGGGTCCTGCGAAGGCCAAGCCGTATCCGACTTTCCCTGTCGCCCATGTTGCCTGGATGATAGTACCGTCATGGCCGTAGCCCGAGGAATCCTCGGCCACGCTGCCCAGGCCCTTATCAAACTTCCAGTACCCAAGCAGATCACCGCCCTCCGGCGGCATCGTCGTCGTAACGGCTATTGGGGCCGACAACGCCGACCGGTTCCCCGCCGTGTCGCAGGCCAATACGGCGTACGTGTAGGCAATCCCCGCCTCGACGTTCGTATCGGCGTAGGTGATTGTAGGCGAAAAACCGATTTCGGCTCCATCTCGATACACGCGGTATCCAGCTACGGCCGTGTCATCAGTCGAGGCATCCCACGTCAGCGCGATACGCGAAGGTGAGATTTCGCTGGCTGCGAGATTCAGCGGCGTGGAAGGCGGCTCATCATCTAACAGTGTCGGCTTGCCATATATGGTCAGGACGCCGGCCTGGGGAATGGCGGCGAGCACAGCTTGACCTGAGTACATTGTTTGGTCGGGCAAATCCACGTCGAATTCGCCCGCCGTTGTGTACTTGATGCCGTACGTTCCGGCCGCAAGTCCGCCCACGGAGAATTCACCGCCCGTGCCGCATTTCACCACCACGACATAACTGCCGGTATCGTTGATGAAGGCCAGCGGATCGAAGGCTCCCTGCTGCGAGGTGGCCCCGATGCGAATCGCGCCGGGCCGCACGAACTTGTAGTACTGCCGCAGGAACTTCGACTTGTCGGTCAGGAGTACCCGCGGATGGGCGGGATCGGAATCGTCGATCTGATAGCATGACATGTCGGAATTGAGAGCTCCTCCGATCACCCCTTGCTCCCACGCCGAATTGTTGCCGATCTTCAGGTCCTCGTGCAGCGTCTGATATCCGTTGGCGTTGCTCCACCATTCGAGCATGGCGGTGTCGAGTCCGTGCTGCTTTGCCCTGTCGGCGATGGCAAGGAGGTTCGTGAGGGACACGCCGCCATAACGGTGATAGGAAAACTCGCGCAGGACAGGCAGCACGCCGGGAACCGCGATCATGTCATCGAAGTACCGGACGGCATTGCCCATGTTCGTATTGGAGGGGGCGACAAACGCCGGCTGGAACCCGGCCGCCTTGAGCCTCTCGGCGGCGGCCACAATCGCCTGACCCAGCAGTTTGCCGCTCCATTGGGACACATTGTCCGGCTCCAGCAGAATTTCCCACAGGTCGGGGACCCAGCCGTACTTGTTCTGCAGGTGAAGATACGTGGCCAGGACGAACTCCGCATACTCGGCCGGGTTGTCGTGAAGGTACTCTCCATCCTTGATCTGGCCCGTGAAGGCGACGTAGTTGACATTGACGATGAGCTTTTCGCCGCGTGCCTGTGCGACCTGACGCAGAGGGTTGACGATCCGATCTATCGTATTGTCGATTTGCGAGAACTGGAAGCCCGACTCGTTGATGGTCTGGGGGTCCGCATTGTCATTGATGGTCGCGTACCGGCGGCTGCGCCAGGTCTGGTAATCGATCGTGCCCGCCTCGTAGGCAGCCCAGTTGTCGATGCCGTTCTCAATGCCGCTCCGGATTTCCAGCCGCACGCGGTTGATGCCCAGGTCGTTGATGGCCTGGTCAAAGAGCGTATCCTTGAAATTCGCAAACGCCGGGTTGGCCGGCTCCAGGGCGTACGCGACCGCCTCCCAGCCGGAGATCGTCTGGTACGTGGTAGCCGGATCGACGGTGATTGTCTGTGCCGGTGAAAGCTTGGCCAGAATGCAATCGCCATTGCCGTATTGTCCGCCTCCGCCGGCAAAGGTGCCCTGAAAGGCGTTCCGGACGGGCCAGCCGGGACCATTCGAAGCACCGACCACGTAGAGAGACCCGTCGCTGCCGAGGAACCCTGAGCGGCCGTTGTCATTCGCCGGACCGCCCAGATAGGTTGCGTAGAGCAGTTGGTGGAGGTCGGCCGACAGGAGAATGATCGCGGCGTCAGAGCCTCCACCGCTGCGTCCCTGGAACGCCGTGGCAGTCACCGGGAAATCCGCGGATTGCGTCTCGCCGGTGACAAAGACGTTACCTGCCGCGTCAACGTAGATGCCGTCAGCATTCTCGCTGCCGCTGCCGCCGACGAGCGTGCTTGCCAGAAGCGTGCCCGTGGGAGAGAGTTTGCTGATCGCCCAATCCGTATCGCCGCCGCGGTGCGACCTCTGGAATGCCCCACGGGTGATCGGGTAGTTCGACGAAGCGGTCGGGATGGCGACGTATGCGTTGCCTGCGTCGTCAACCGCGAGATTGTGTGTGCTGATCCATTCGTTACCATTGCCGCCGAGATACGTGCCGTAAATGAGGCTGGAGCCGTCCGGCGTCAGGCATGCGACGAAGAAATCCGCTTCGCCATTGTATGTCCTGTCGTGAGCGCCGGCGGTCGTCGGGAAATCTTCCGAGAATGTGGAGCCGCCGACGTACACTTTCCCGTCGCGGCCGACCCGGATGGAGGCGGCGGCGCTGTCCTCGCCGGAGCCGCCAAGCCATGTGGCCCAGAGGACTCTTGATCCATCCCCTTTGATCTTGATCGCTCCGCAGTCCTCCCGGCCCGGCGGCTCCTTCTGAAAGGCATTTGCGAACCACGCCGCCGGCGGGGTCTTCGTCGTATTCCATCGCCCGCAGGGCACGTACACGTCGCCGTTGGGATCGATGGCGATGTCGCGACATAACGTGGAGACGCCGATGTAGCTGGCCCAGACGAGGTCCGAGCCATCGGGCGCCAGCTTGAGTATGAAGGCGTTCTGCATTCCGTAAGAGCCGTTGTCGACGCCGTTGAAATCGGGCTGGAAGGCGTTCTTGACAGGGAACCCGGGCCCGGCCCGGCCGGCGACATAGATGAAGCCCTGGTCGTCCACCTCGACGCCGTAGCCGCGATCGTAATACGGTCCGCCAATCAGCGTAGACCAGAGCAGACGCCCGTCGGGCGCAAATTTCGTCACGAACACGTCACACGGCCCAAAGTCCTGCGAGCCGCCCGTGTGAATCGTCCGCGAATATGCCCCCGGCGTCGTAGGGAAATCCGCCGAGGAGGCTCCGCCGACGACGTACATGTTGCCTCGCCGGTCCACGGCGATATCGCGGGCGTGCTCCCAATTGCTGCCGCCGAAATACGTGGAGAAGGTCAGATCATATGTTCCTGCGGCCAAGGCAGACGTCACGCTTAGCAGTGTGAGAACCATCCCGCAGAACCCTGTCCCGATGTGCTTGCCGTCAAAAACGCCGCGGCTGTCTGATCGTGTCACTTGACTACACCTCCAATGCCGTCACCTGTTTCGCAGTATGCATTGCCGTACCGGTAATCCTCCCTGCAGGATGCAAGCGGGAACGTTTCTGTTCCCTTGGATTACATGATCATAGACATGGAAACGTGTTTCCACAAGCGACACGGCAATTCCCGGTGCACGGCGTGTGATTGGATTCTGTGATGGACGACCACGCTCTTGTCATGCGGAGGCGGCGGGTGATCGACGAGTGCAAACGAAAGGCCTGTGCCATATCCCCGGGTCTGTGGAGGATTCCCATCGCATATAACGCGAGGCGCGCCGTGAGCGATCCAATATCAGGATATGAGAGGTTTATAAACTTAGCATACCTCTTATTCCCAGGACCCGAGGTCTCCGGAGAAAGACGCCCTGCGCTGGCGCGACAGCCGCAGACCACGGGCCCGATGTCGCGAACCACAGGCGACAGCGCGGTCCGTGACAGAAAAAAATTTAAAATTTGGGGTTGACAGGCTTTACTATAGGACGTACCCTGACGGCCACAAATCGCATGGGGGCGGTAGAAAAGAGTGGCGTCTGTTGGCAAGGATCAACGACGAAACAGAACTGAAAGAAGGAACAGAATACTAAGGTAACTGTGATTGACTGGCGGACGGCCGGGACGCACCATAACGTGCGCACAGCCGACGCCGGATTTTTGGTCGGTTCGACGCGAATAGCAAGTACTGAACGAAATACGGTTGGCCCTGGAAGAAACCTTCTGTCTCCGTCTCGAAGGTAATCCTTTGCGGCACAAGCACCCGAGGTCTGCGCGCAGATAAGCCGGCATCTGCATCAGCGGTCGGGTTCGTGGCGGTCGATGATCGCCTGAGCACATTCTATTATTCCATAAATTAGGAACACTGGAAATGCTACAAAGACGCACGAGGTATTTTTGTTTCGTCGTTTTCTGCATGCTTGTATCCCAGGTGGTGTGTTTTGGTATCGATTACTACGTCGACACCTCGGGCAGCGACAGCAACAGCGGCAAGAGCACATCGGCTCCGTGGATGACGATTGCCAAGGTCAATTCGTACACCGGCTTCGCAGCCGGCGATCGGATTCTGCTCAAGCGGGGCCAAATCTGGCGAGAGCAGTTGACGGTGCCCGCCGGCGGAAGTTCCAGCAGCCCGATTGTCTTCGGGGCCTACGGCAGCGGCAACAAGCCCATGCTCAAGGGCTCGGCCCTGGTGACCAACTGGGCCGGGGCAGGGTCCACGAACAAGTGGAAGGCCTCTCTGAGCAGCACCCCGAACCAGGTGTTCTTCAATGGGGTTCGCGGGACGATGAAGACGAGCCTGAGCAGCGTGGGTGGGACCCTGCAGTGGTACTGGGCCTCCGGCGTGCTGTACGTGTATGCGACGAGCGATCCGGACAGTGCGTACACCGGTCCGGGGATCGAAGCATCGGTGCGCCCGTCCACGCGGTCCTACGGGATCATCCATATGGCCGGCCGGGAGTACGTGCGGGTGGAAGACATCGATGTGTCTCAGTCGGCGAGTTTCGGGATCTACATCAAGGCGTCAGGCCGCTACATCACGATCCGGGGCTGCGACGTGGGCCACTCCCTCGACGGGGGCATTGTCGCGCCTGTGTCCAGCGGGGTCGCCGTCACGCAGGTGACGATCGAGGACTGCCTGGTGCACCACAACAACGGCGGCTTCAAGGAAGGCGAGCCGGGCGTGGCCACCTACCATGAGGGGCTGACGATGGAAGGCGTCGATGGCTTTACCATCCGCGGCTGCCAGGTCTTCAGCAACTACATGGAAGGCGTCAACTTCAAGCGTGGGGCCAAGAATGGCATCATCGAGAACTGCCTGCTGTACTCCAATGGCCTGATCAATCAGTACATGGAAGGCGCCACGAACATCCAGGTCCGCTACAACAAGATCTACGACTGCACGTATAACGCGGGCATCGAGATGGGTCTGGAGACCAGCACGTACAGCAACGACACGATCAAGATCTATGACAATCTGTTCTGGGGCAACTCGGCGGCGATCTCGTTCTGGTCGGCCAATGTGACTGCCCAGACACGGAACATCAGCATTTATAACAACACGTTCTACAACAATGAGTTTGGAGTCCGCTGGAAGTCCGGAGCGACGGATAACTACAGCGGGACCAATTACATCAAGGACAACTTGTTCTGGCAGTACCGCACGTGGTACAGTGCGATCAAGGACGAGACGACGAGTCGCCAGGCGATCAGCCGCACGGCGATTGCGTACAACGCCTTCCAGCAGGGAGCGGCCAGCGACACCACGGGCACGAGTGCGACGATGACGTCGGACCCGTACTTTGTGAATGCCGGTGGTGCCGACTTCCATCTCAAGAGCGGTTCGCCCTGTATTGACAAGGGCACGAACGTGGGTCTGACGCGGGATTTCGATGGCAAAGCCGTCCCGCAGGGCAGTGCCCCCGACCTCGGCGCCTATGAATATGGCACCGTAATGGCGACGACATCAACCAAGCTGTCGATCCAGGCATCTTCGGTTGAGAGCCCCATCGTAGTCACCGGCGGCGCAGATCTTACTACGGCGAAAACGCCCAAGGCCGATCGCGCTGCTGGAAACGTGGCGATGCCGGAAAAGGCCAAGGCCCCGGTGGACAAGCCGGTGAGTCAAAAGCCTGTCCGGGACAACAGCGGCCAGGAGCCGTCGACCGACGACGTTCTCCCCATATCGGACTCTGTGCAGGCCTCGCCGAATGCGGTCATGATTCTGCACGTTCGCGACGAGGGCACAGGTATCGATCCCAACTCGGTGACTGTTGAGGTGGATGGAAACGTCGTCTACACGGGCGACGTGGATTCCTACGATTCACCTCAGGGAGTCTGTCGTCGAACCGCTACGACGGCGGACTACACGTACCGGTATCAGCCGAAGGGAGCAGTTGATGGCAGCCAGGAAGTTGTCGTCGCCGTCAATGCCCGCGATCTGGCCGGCAACGTGATGCCCGAGCAAGCGTACCTGTTTGCCGCAGGGACGAACTCGTCCGAACCGAACCAGGTCACGGTCTCAGATCAGGCGAGCCTCGATCCGAATGCAGTTCCCGATCAGGCCAGCGCCGTCCCAGGCAGGCTGACGACAGTCAGCGACAGCAAGGGCAGCCTATGGACCGTCTCGTCCGAAGGCGACGCCGGGTCGCAGCAAGTGTTCGTGTCATCCCTCTCGAGCGATGGCAACGTTGCTGGCAAGCCGATCCAGGTGAGCCAGGGCGCGGGCGACCACTCCAATCCGGTCATTGCTATCGACGGCGCGGGAGTTCTCTACGTCGTCTGGCAGGAGAACGCACGCGGCAACTGGGATGTGAGCGCATCGGTCTCGCCCGATGGGAAGGCATGGTCCGCTCCGAAGCCGATCGTGGATGCCAATGACAACCAGGTGAACCCCGCCATCGCCGCCAGCCGGCAGCCGAACGGTGTTGTCGCTGTCGTGTGGCAGGATGACCAGGCGGGCAACCAGGATGTCTACATGGCCGCATCGACGGATGCGTTCCTGAACGCCGAGATTACTTCGGTGACATCCGACAGTGAGGATCAGACCGATCCTGCCATCGCCGTAGATGGTGAAGATGCCATCTTCCTGCGGTGGACGGATGTACGGAGCAGTTCGACGGATGCCGGTGTTCCGGATTCTCCACAAGAGAACTGACCGCCGGATACTTCAGATAGCAGATGTTCGGGGCGCCATGCGGATCATCGCATGACGCCCCGACTTTTTTGCAGTGTCGCCAGCAACAATTCCCCGGCGTGAATTTGGGCAGATTGCTCCGGCGGCAGATTCTGAAAATGGTGCGGTTGTGCAAAGGGGAGGGAATGGAGGAAGTGAATCGCTGCCTGGCATGACTGAAAAGTCAATGCAAAGTCACACCAGCATGCCACAAAAACTTACCGCGGCCGGCGACATAAGGCCGACACACCGCCTTGGACAGTGGCCACGATTCGCAAACTATTTTGCCGTGACACCTGTCAGAAACAGCAATATCACGAAGAGGGTAAGAAGTACCTCGTTCATAGCTTTGCACCACCCCAACTAATATCGTAACTATTATACTCCGAGCCGCACCGGACGTCAAGCATTTCTCGCGGCCGCATGACAGGAAAAGCTACCAGGATTCTGCTGATATGCCGGCCCACGGCACCAAAATCGCACTTTTCCGGGCCTCAGGGAGGCAAAGATTTTCTGCGGAATTCTGCACCGGATCGTGCCGCCGGACGACAGCATCCGTTGCTCGATATCGTCGCGACCTTCCCTCAAAAGGCACAGGGGTCATCTATCCTCCTCCTGCTCGAAGCCCACCTGGTCAAGGATGATGACTGCTGATCTTGTACGGTCGAAGCGAAAGCGAATCTGTCGCAGAAGAGCGGGGTTGAATGCAGGGTTCGCGTCGACGAAGTCCGACAACGGAATCTCGTAAGTTTGCAGCACGGGCTCGCTGGGCGATCGATAGCGAAATCGCTCCCAGGACGGCCACTTCGTAAATGTCACTTTGAGCACTCGCTGGAGTGGCCGGACATGACTGAGCGGCAACTCGGCCATCGCTCCGTCTGACCCCACAAGGTCTACCGTAAGATCAATCGGTGCCTTGTCATCCTCCGCCGGGGTCTCGTTCGCCGGCTGGTTCACGTCATTGTGGTCCGCGACTTCAGCCGGCTGCTCAATCGCCGCATCCTTCGGCGGATCACATTTCTCGTCCGTATCGGCCAGGCAGAAGGACAGTAATGTGTGAGCCCCGAGCACACGGCGGTGGGGCAGGTCATCCGGAAGGGTAATGGTGTAGGTCGGTACGGTGTCGGAGGCATGCTGCGGCTCCTGTCCCGTGTTCCAGCCGAGAACCGCCGCGTAATCATAGAAGGGCCAACCGCCTCGCCCCTTCAACTCCTGATGCCGCCAGACGCCGAGATTCTCGCCGGCCTGTGAGCCGCCTGGGATTGTCGTCCTCGTGAGGTCAATCGACTCATCGAAAGTGCTGACTGGTTTGAAATTCGAGTCCTCGAAGCGGCTGAAGTAAATCGTGTCAGGCAACCATCGCTGGGCACAACCGTGATCACGGAACATGGGGATGTATTCTCTTCTGCCTCGCAGGGTCGCATCGAGAAAGGCCGAAATATATGTTTTGGCGATCTTCCGCTGCTGGTCCCCGTTCAGCAGAGCGCCGCGGGCAATGACATATTTCAATGGCGGCCCCAGGTCGTACTCGCCCCAGCGAGTATTGAACTGGCCGTGATTGGCCTTGTGAGCGTACAGAGTCGTCTTGATCCGGTATTGGTCGTCAGTGAACGTGATCCGCCGATAGGATCGCGAAGCGGCGAAGAAAGCCACGTCGCCGTCGTGACTTCCCTGCAGCGCGAGGTAGTTTACGTTTTCGATGGGCACCGGCCGGCCCATGGGCTGATATTGGCCGTCGATAGGGGCGATGGCGATAAGGACCAGCGGAAATGATCCGTCGCTTTTGGGGAACCAGACCCTTGCGTTGAGAGGCAGGCTGCTGGATCCGAAACCCCAGTAGCGCTTGCGTGCCCATCCTTTGAAACCCCTGGGTCCGGCATCCCTACTTGGCGGTCGGAGGCTCCTGCAGAGGCTCGAACCGGCGAGAGATCCGCTTGCTCGCCTTTTCGTTCCGGGCTTCGATGACTATCATCTGCTTTGACGGGGCGACGCTCTCCATGAACAGGCCGTCCTCGGCGACGGGTGTATCCCTGCCGTTGATGGCAATTCGCGCGCCGGGCTCCGCCCACCCGTGTACGTCGATGGCCGCGCCGCTCGCCACGCGAGAATACTCGACTGGATTGGTCTGGACGATCACTCGCAGCGACTGGTCCAGGTCGAGCAATTCGCGGATGATTTGCCGCTTGGCCGTATTGAGCACGTTGGGATCGTTGCTGAACTCGGCCGTCGTGCGGACCACGCTCGTCGCGATCTCGATGCTGCGGCGCTGCGGGTCGATCAACGATGAGGTTCGCTGACTCATGTTGCCCTTCATCTGCCGGATTTTGTCTTCGAGCAGCCACAGGTATTCGTAATCCTGGATGCCGTTTCGCATCTGCTCCCACCGCAGGGAGTTGAGCAGGCCGTCCTTGGCAGGGTAGACGTGCCAGCCGTCGCCCCGGTGCTGGCCCGGCGCCTCGAAGGGATCGTCGGTCCAACTATCGAATCCCCAGTGCAGGTAGCCTTTCAGATTGAAGCGGTAGTTGTACCAGTGGAGGGTCCGCGACTGGATGAGCGGGACATCGACGGTCTTGTTCGGGTAGACGCCCGCCTGGAAGATACCGACTGTGTAAATCCACATTTCATTGCCGAGTCTCTGGGCGTCGGTGTACGCCTGCTGCCAGGTGGCGTAGTGGTCGATCTTAGGGACCCAGATTTCCAGCCGGTCGAGGCAGTGCGGCGTTTCGATCGCATCGATCCGCCGCAGGTGCGGGCCGTAGCGGTGCACGAAATCCGACGCCTCCCGCCAGTCCATGATGTTGTGGTCGGAGGGTTCGTCGGCGATGTGGAAGACCGTCTTGTCGAGCCAGCCCCGCTCCCGCAGGTGCTGCTCCAGTGCGGGCAGGAATTGCGGCAGGTACTCCTTGCCGGGCATGGTGGCCGATGCCTTTGTCGCTTCGTCCTGGACGCGGAAATCGCGGAGCACGATCTGCCGGCTGGACCAGTCTCCCTCGCCGAAGCGGGCCACAAAGCCGGTTTCGAGCAGGTCCATCCGCCGGGTGCTCCAGAACACGTCGGCCCATTTGTCGAATCGGGAGAAGTCGAATGTCAGCTTGCCGTCTTTGGTCTTCGTTGCTCGGATGAGATCGAGAGACACGCGAAAGACATTCTGCCGGTGGTCCGCCATGTTGCGGGCGTACACGCCGAGCATTTTGTAGAACGCGTCGGAATCGGAGGAATCGATGCCGTAGAGCTGCTTGAACCGATTCGTGGAGTACCACTCGGTGACCATCAGGTGCCGCGCGTCGGGAAGGGTCAGCGGGTACACCGTGAGAACGAGCGGCAGGGCCCTGTCTCCTTCCTTCGTACGAAAGGTGACGGCGCCTTGATACTCACCCTCGCGGGCGTCACGCGGGATATGGATCGTCAGATAGATCGCCTGGTACCGGCCGGCCTCGACGGTCATCTGTTTCGCATCGGACAGGTAATCGGGGAAGCGGGCAGGGGCCGGACGGATGACCTCCGACTTGCGGTGATTCGGCGAGTTCTCGGCAATGGAGATCGAGCCGACGAAATTCCACGTCACGGAATCAGGCGGAAGAACGCCGTCGCCGCCCGTGCGCTTCAGGGGATCGACGGAGACTGTCAGGTCTGTAAGTTGCCGGCGGGCCTTCACGACGCATTGGGCGCTGAGATACTCATCGCGAATGCCGAACAGCTCGATCCGGCCCAGCGGCGGGGGGCATTCGTATCCGTCTTCAAAGACCCTCGCAAGGTCCGTCACGGCGAAACACTCGAACGCAGGTTCTTGGCCGAGGCACAAGGCCCCGCAAGCGGCAATGCAGGCCGCGAACGCAAGCCCGTACCGGCTGATCGTGCGCATGCACATGACTACCTCCCACTCACAGGCCCGATCCCTCGCTATCGCTCAGGACGACAAAGCCGCATCGCCCCGGAATCAGTTCCGATTCAAATCAGCCGTTGAGGGTCCAGCCCTGGCGGTATTGTTTGCGGATGTACTGGTCGGCTTCCGGGCAGTTGGGGGCCTTGAGGTTCGCGGCGTCCCACTCGAGCTTCTTGCCGACGCGGTAGGCGACCAGGGCCAGCAGGTTGTTCTCGACCAGCGCGCCGGCGTAGTCGAAGTTGCACAGCGTCGGCTTGCCGGTCTTGCAACCGATGATCCATTCCTGGTGATGGCCGGGTGACGGCGGGATCAGCTCTTGCGGCTTCGGCGAGCTGTACTGCGTCAGGTCGCCCGTGGGCATCACGATGCGGAAGTCGTAATCGCAGAGGAGGTAGCCTTTGTCGCCGTGGAACAGGACGCCCTTGAACAGTTTGTCGCGGTTGAAGGCTTCGGAGGGCATGCCGGGCTTCTTGCCGCCATCATACCAGTTGACCTTCACGGCCGGCCGCCAGTCGTTGGCGGGATGGTTCCACTCAGCAGTGAGCCACTGCGGGCACGTGTCGGTGCTGATGGGAGTTCCCTGGGCTTCGCAGGTCGTCGGCAGACGCAGGTCCAGCGCCCAATAGGGCATGTCCATCATGTGGCTGCCCATATCGCCGATCTGGCCGCTGCCGAAGTCCCAGAAGCGGTTCCAGGCGAGGCAACCGCCGAGATAGCCCGGGTTGTAGGGATGGAACGGCGCGGGGCCGATCCAGAGATCCCAGTTGATATTGGACGGGACGGGCTCCACCGCCGGCAGGTAATTTCCCCCTTCGGGCGTGCGGCTGCACCAGATGTGCACGGTCTTGATTGTGCCGATCGCTCCCCGGCGGATCAGCTCCACCATGCGCCGATAGTTGTCGCTGGCGTGAATCTGTGTGCCCATCTGGGTCGCGAGCTTGTCCTTGTTCTTGATGTACGTGTCGCGGACCATGCGGGCCTCCTGCACGGAGTTGGCCAGCGGCTTCTCGCAATACACGTGCTTGCCGCGGTTCATCGCCCAGATATTGATGAAGGCGTGCGTGTGGTCGGTCGTCGCGCAAACGACGGCGTCGATGTCCTTCTGTTCGAGGCACTTGCGCCAATCGGAGTAGGTCTTGGCCTTGGGGTACTTCTTGACGGCCGCCGCGAGGTTCTTCTCGTTGACATCGCACAGGGCAACGATGTTCTCACTCCCGACATCGTCGAGGTCATCGGCGCCCCGGCCGCCGACGCCGATCCCGGCGATGTTGAGCTTCTCGTTCGGCGAGTTGCCCGCCTTGAGGATGCCGGACTTGAGAATGGTGAAGCCGGCCCCAAGGACGGCACTGTGCGAAAGGAACGTGCGGCGACTGACTCTCTCTTTCATGGGTAACCTCCCGTCATGGTGCAGCGTTTGTTGGTTGTATCTACGTGTGACCATGGCAAGAGCGTAACCCGCATCCCCCTGGGATTCAAGGATATTTTCCCCTTGCCCGGCCAGTCGGCATGCGGTATACTGCATAGTGAATCGGTCCGCAGATTTCGCCGATTCACGCAGATTTGTTTGCCAAGAATCTCTGAAATCTGAGTAATCTGCGGATGAACCTCTTCTTCTTGTGGCGTATCGGTCTCGGAACTCGGGGGGCGGAGGACGAACGATGATGGCTCTGAAGCATTCTCAGATCCTGTGGACACTCTCTTTCCTGATCGCCGTCTGCCTCACAACCTTGCCTGCTCAGGCCAAATACAGCGGGGGTACTGGAGAGCCGAACGACCCCTACCAGATCGCCACGGCCGGCGATCTGATCGCCCTCGGCGAAACTCCCGAAGACTACGGCAAGCACTTCATCCTGACCGCCGACATCGACCTGGACCCCAACCTTCCCGGCCGCAGGGTCTTCGACAGGGCCGTCATTGCACCAGATATTGACCCAAATGACCAGTACTCCCAGTTCCAGGGGATGCCCTTCACGGGCGTCTTTGATGGCAATGGTCATACGATCTCACATCTAACCATCAGGGGTGCGGGATATATCGGCTTATTCGGCCAATTGGGAAAGTGGAAGGTCGTGGCCAGGGTGAAGGATCTGGGGGTAGTCGATGTCGCTATCATTGGTTCGGGCAGCCACGTTGGCGGGCTGACGGGAGGCATGTGGTTCGGTGATGTGACCAACTGCTACAGCGTCGGTGGGGTCGGCGGCAAGAGCAGTGTTGGGGGTCTCGCGGGGGTGAACGACAACGGTACTGTGACCCACTGCTACAGCACCGTTGGGGTCAGTGGTAGCTTGGGTGTCGGTGGGCTGGTGGGGTTCAACGGCGGTGTTGTGAGCAAGTGCTATAGCTCCGGCACGGTCGTTGGCAATGACGAGGTCGGCGGGCTGGTGGGGGGCAACGAGGGCACTGTGGCCCAGTGCTACAGTACCGGCGCGGTTAGCGGCAATGACTCCGTCGGCGGGCTGGTAGGGTACAACGAGGGCACTGTCGCCCAGTGCTACAGCACTGGCGAGGTCAGCGGCACTGGAGAGTATTCCGGTGTCGGTGGACTTGTCGGGTGCAACGACGACGGTCGTGTGACCAACTGCTACAGCACCGGCGCGGTCAGCGGTACTGGATATTATGTTGGCGGGCTCGTGGGTGACAATCTCGGTGAGATTACTCGTAGCGTGTGGGATGTGGAGACTTCCGGCGTGTCGGAAAGTTCCGGCGGAGTAGGCCTGACGACAGCGGCGATGATAGACCCCGAAATGCTCGGTCTGAACGGCTTTGCAAGCGATCCCAACTGGCTACTCGATGGCGGGCGCGACTATCCGAGGCTTGCGTGGGAGGGCGCGAGTGGACAGATCATCCCAGAGCCCAACATAGATTGGCTGGAAGGAAGCGGTACCGATGAAGAGCCCTATCGGGTTGGCACCGCTGAGCAACTGATCTTCTTGGGCCGGGCCAGCGCCCTGTTTGACAGGCATTTCGTTCTCACTGCGGACATCGATCTCGACCCGAACCTGCTTGGTGGGAAGGTCTTCGACAATTGCGTTATCGCCCCGGCTTCACACAAAGGCACATATCCCTACGTGCAGGGAACTCCTTTCGCCGGCGTCTTTGACGGGAACGGGCATGCTATCTCCCATCTGACGATCATCGGGCACGGCTACTTGGGCCTGTTTGGCCGATTAGGACCTGGGGCTGAGGTCAAAAACCTAAGCGTGTTGGGTGTCAAGATAACTGGTTCAGGTATGTATGTCGGTGGGCTGGCTGGAGTGAACTGCGGACACGTGAGCCGGTGTTACAGCACCGGTACGATAGCGGGAGGGTTTGGTGTTGGTGGGCTGGTAGGCAGCAACGGGAGGCTCGCGCCATTCGTCCATGAGGCCGGCACGGTGACCCAGTGCTATAGCACCGGAGTGGTCAGTGGTGAATCGCGTGTCGGCGGGCTGGTCGGAGTGAATATTGGAACGATCGAAGAGTCGTGCGCCAGTGGAACTGTCGCTGGACCGTACTCGGTTGGCGG
>Ga0315296_10002147_pt1 | contig 16954 bp, 15 predicted proteins | sample YL17G14_18_MG_FD_203921 | JGI IMG/M metagenome (GOLD analysis project Ga0315296, IMG submission 203921) | Sediment microbial communities from Yellowstone Lake, YNP, Wyoming, USA - YL17G14_18 | ecosystem: Environmental > Aquatic > Freshwater > Lake > Sediment | place: USA: Wyoming | collected... | reverse complement strand
TATTTCCTATTTGCAAATTGTGTATAGCAAAGCGTAACCCCCTGCATCATCTTATACATGGATTCATTTTCTTTTGGTTTTACCAGCAGATGCACATGGTTCGTCATCAGACAATAGGCAAGTACCCGGGCATCCCTTTTTCTGGAATAGTTTTTTAGAAGATCAATATATTTCTTTCGGTCTTCATCATCAATGAATACCTTTTCTCTGTTGTTTCCCCTTTGCACTATATGATGGGGAAAACCAGCAGCAACAGCTCGTGCGATTCTCGGCATGTAGAAATTCTATCGAAGAGAGACGGGTATGTCAAGAAAAATAGGATGTGTCCCTATTTTACCTCCAGGAAAATAGGATGTGTCCCTATTTTACCTCCACTATTTTCCTCTCCAAAAATGTAAACCCGACCCTAATTCCTAACTTTATTCTCCATTGAAATTGGTAGATTTTATGTTATAGTAAAGATAATTTAAGATGAGCAAAAGAAGATTTTTGAAACAGATAAAGAGTTTTGAAAAACTTATTCGTGAACATAAAGACAAGATTGAAAAAGAGAAAGCTAAACCAGTTCCCGATAGAGGGTTAATAAAATATTGGGAGAGAGAAATTATCGTTTATACTGAAGAAATAGAAAAGGCAAACAAAAGATTAAAGAGAGGGAGGTAATAAATGTCAGTTGCAAGCAGTAAGATAAGTTCTACCTTAATGACTTTATTGAATGAATTACGGGATGAATGTTTATCATGTATTAAGTTAATACATCAACTTGATCTTGAACATCTTACAGATGAACAGGCAGATGATGTTCTGGGTGAATTAGCGGCATCAGTTACTCATTTACATGTACATTCTGCAATAATTAAGGAAGAGCTGGAAAAAGATTGAATGTATTTTGTTTCGCTTGCAAGCTTATTGGCTTGATAGCTTTGCTCTCTGCTCTAATTGCTGTGCCATAATAGTCACGTGAACATCATTCAAAAAATCAAATCAAAAGAAGCAACGATTGGAATTATCGGCCTTGGCTATGTAGGGCTTCCCATCGTAATTCGTTTTTGCGAAGAAGGCTTCCGGGTTACCGGTTTTGATATTGACCAGAGAAAGGTGGAAAAACTCAACAGAGGTGAGAGTTACATCAAGCATATTCCCTCTGCAAAGATGAAAGAATTGAGGAACAAAGAACTGTTTGAGGCAACAGCAGATTATTCAAGGTTAAGGGATACCGATTGCATAGTAATCTGCGTGCCTACTCCTTTAAAGAAGAACAAAGAACCTGATTTAAGTTATGTTGAAAAAACATCCGATGAAATAGCCAGATACCTTAGGAAAGGTCAACTCATATCACTGGAGAGCACTACCTATCCAGGTACGACAAGAGAAATTCTCTTGCCACGATTCGAAAATAAAGGGATGAAGGCTGGAAAGGACTTCTTCCTGGTGTTTTCACCTGAACGAGAAGACCCGGGAAATCCAAAATATAGTACAAAGATTATCCCCAAGGTAGTTGGTGGAATTACCTCAAGATGCACTGAGGCGGGAAGGGTATTATATGAGCAGATTATAGATCGGATAATTACTGTTTCGTCAACAGAGATTGCTGAATTTTCAAAACTTCTTGAGAATATTTTCCGGAGTGTCAATATAGCTCTTGTCAATGAGCTGAAAATACTTTCTGATAAAATGGGGGTGGACATCTGGGAAGTCATCGAAGCAGCCTCAACAAAGCCTTTTGGTTTTATGCCCTTTTATCCGGGCCCGGGTCTCGGTGGCCACTGTATCCCGATTGACCCATTCTATCTTTCCTGGAAGGCAAAGGAGTATGATTTTAATACCCGTTTTATAGAATTAGCCGGTGAAGTAAACACCGGTATGCCACAGTATGTTGTATCAAAAATTATTGATGCCCTTAATGTACAGGGAAAGAGTCTCAGGTATTCAAAGGTTTTAATTTTAGGGGTTGCCTATAAGAGAGATACTGATGACATACGGGAATCCCCGGGAGTTGAAATAATCAATATCCTAAAAAACAAGGGAGCAGGGGTTGATTATAATGACCCGCACATACCTTCTTTTTCGGGTATGAGACATTACCCGGATTTAGCTATGAAGAGTGTTGAACTATCAGCAAAGAAATTAAAGGGATATGACTGTGTGGTAATCATCACGAATCACTCTCAATATGATTATGAATGGATTGTGAAGAATAGCAAATTGATTGTAGATACGAGGAACGCGACAAAGAGATTAAAGAGTAATAAAGTAATAAATGCATAAATGGGTGTTTAATGCACTCTGGCCATGCCCATTGCTCAAATAGCTAAATAGGGACAGCGCCCATTATTTTGCTTTTTATAATGATAATGTTTTTGCTTTTCCATTACAGTGTCCAAAGTATAGTTTTAGATTACATAAAGCCTGCAATAAGTGCCTAACTAATTTTTTTATGTTAAATATTTCAGATTCTATGTTTCATCATATCACACAGCACTTTCTCAGTCAACGCTATGCGCCACGATGATCTACACTCATGTTGCGACAAAAAATATATTAGGTGTACGGAGTCCTTTGGATAAATAATCTCTAACCATGTTGAGAGAAACGGGAAAAAGGTCTGACTTTCCTGTTGAAGTTTATATCTTTTAGATGAAGTTTTTGCTATTGATTTTAACCCTTAACCAGTTCTATTCTCTACGAGTCGTTGACCTGCTTCGTATGCTTTCTGAAGCGCTGTTGGATGCTGGAGTATTGCACCTTTGACGTCTACACCTAAAAAGCTTAATGTTTTATGTTCCGGGACGCTGATAGTTCTAAAGAATGCTCTTGCTGTTGCTTCTGCACATTGAACACCAATCTCTTTTTTCATTCCGCCAACGAGTATAAGTAATCCTTTTCTTCCGAACTTACCTGCAGGGATGGTCTTTTTGAGGAGATATTTTTCGCACCAGAATGCCTGGCATCTATCTATCATTGTCTTTGTCTGTGCACTGACGCCAAAGAAAAAGATTGGAGAGGCAAGGATAATCCTATCAGCACCTCTTATTGCATCATAGATTTGAGACATGTCATCTTCTACGATACATGTGCCTGTATCATCACATCCACTGCAGTTCTGGCAGGGTGAGATATTCATAAGGTTGAGATTAAAGAGGCGAACCTTTAATCCTGATTCCTCAATCCCTCTTATCGTCTCCTGGAGAAGAAGCTCTGTATTTCCGTTTTTCCTTGGACTCCCAAGGAAAGCTACCACATTCATGAATAATTATATCAGGAAACTTCTAAAATTTAGGTATATTAAGGTATATAACAGTGCAAATTCGCCCATCAATGGGACGCTTCGTTCGTCAAGAAGGGTGTACCAGAATTTTCGTAATGTCCGTTCAAGGACATCTCTCACAATAGTTTGTATTCTTTGTCTCAATTTTGGATGCTATCATTATGTCAAGTATCGTAGAATTTTTAAGGTTTTTTGTGATAAATTAAATAAATCTGAAAAATTAAGAGAAGGAAGGTTCTGTATATGCTCAAGAAAAAAGAAAAATATATCGTTGCTGTGGTTGGGGCAACAGGTGTAGTTGGTAATGAGATGGTCGCAACACTCGAGGGGAGAGATTTTCCTGTAGGAAGTCTGAGGCTTTTTGCATCAGAGCGTTCTATAGGGAAGATCATGAAGTTCAGAGATACAGATATTTCAGTTGAGACCATGAATGAAAATTGTTTCAGAGGTATTGATATAGCCCTTTTTTCGGCAGGCGCGGAAAGGTCAAAAATATGGGCTCCGATAGCAGTGGAATCTGGTTGTGTTGTCGTTGATAATTCGAGCCAGTGGAGAATGGATCCAGAGGTTCCACTGGTTGTGCCAGAAGTTAACCCTGATGATCTGAAATGGCATAAAGGAATAATCGCGAACCCTAATTGCTCAACGATACAGATGGTCGTTGTATTGAAACCGATACATGATGTGGCAAAGATAAAAAGGGTTGTGGTCACGACATTTCAGTCTGTCTCAGGGACCGGGCAGAAGGCAATGGATGAACTGTTAAAGCAAACAACTGACCTGCTCAATTTTAAAGAGATTAAGTGTAATGTCTATCCTCACCAGATCGCATTTAATGTTCTTCCGCATATAGATAAGTTTCTTGATAACGACTATACAAAGGAAGAGATGAAGATGGTAAACGAGACGAGGAAGATCATAGGAGATAACTCGATAAGAGTAACTGCAACAACGGTAAGGGTTCCTGTATTCAGAGGACATTCAGAAAGTGTGAATATAGAGACGGAGAAAAAACTTACTGCGAATGAGGTAAGGGCGATTTTGTCAGAGGCTCCCGGCGTTGTTGTATTTGATGCACCGCATAAGAATGTCTATCCTCTCCCTGTGAGTATTGCCGGGACTGATGAAACATATGTAGGAAGGATAAGAGAGGATGAGTCTATAGAAAATGGCATCAACTTGTGGGTAGTTGCAGACAATCTCAGAAAAGGTGCTGCCTTAAATGCGGTGCAGATAGCGGAAAAGCTTGTAGAGATGACATAGTGTATGGTTGAGTTAAAACCTAAAGGGGTTACAAGCAAGTCAGGCTCTCGCTTACTACGATATTTTTCGACAGTTCTAATCTCCTTCCGCTACAGCTTCGAAACTCACCCGCCTCAGGCGGATTCAAACAGTCGAAGCTGTGGCTGCTACAGTTCGCTAAGAACTGTTACCGAAAAATCTCTGATGTCGCTCAAGCCAGCCTTGCTTATTGCTGGATTCCGTTAATAATTACTATTATGCAGAGCGCTGACTATATCATAAGCGGTGATTATGTCCTTCCAATGGATGAAGAGCTTACCGTTATCAAGAACGGTGCAGTTGCTATAAAAGGCACCAAGATCCTCGATGTCGGAACCTCACAGGAGATTTTTAAAAAATATACAGCAAGGACCATTATCAGCGGTGAAAGAAAAGTAGTTTGTCCAGGACTGATTAATACCCATACACATGCCGCAATGGTCTATTTCAGGGGCATAGCAGATGATATACCGTTAAAGGAATGGCTCGAAAATCATATATGGCCAGCAGAGAACAGATGGCTTAGCCCTGAATTCATTGCTGATGCGATTGAACTTGCATGTCTCGAGATGCTTAAAGGAGGTATTACCACATACAATGATATGTACTTCTTTGAAGATGCTGCAGGTGAAGCAACAAAGAGAATAGGTATGAGGGCGGTCTTAGGTGTTGGTATCCTGGATTTTCCGACAGTCTCAGCAAAGACTACTGATGAATATCTTCATAATGCCGAACAGTTTGTAAAGAACTGGAAAGGGGATGAATTAATCACCCCCTGTATTGCACCCCATGCTGTCTATACCTGCAGTCCCGAGACATTGAAAAAATCCAAGGCAATGGCTGAGAAATTTGCAGTGCCTTTACACATCCATCTTTCTGAGACCGTGTGGGAGGTTGAAGAAACGATGGCTAAATACAATAAAAGGCCGGTTGAGCTCCTTGAAGACATTGGATTTTTAGATGAAACTGTTTTAGCTGCTCATTGTACATGGGTTGAAGGAAATGAGATCGATCTCCTTGCAAAGAGAAAGGTCGGTGTATCTCACTGCATGGAGAGTAACATGAAGCTCGCATCAGGATTTGCGCCTGTTGTCATGATGCTCATGGCAGGGGTAAAGGTAACCTTTGGAACTGATGGTGCTGCGAGCAACAATGACCTGAATATCCTGAGCGAAATGGCTACAACCGCAAAGGTTCACAAAGCCCTTGTACAGGATCCTACTGTCCTCGATGCAAAAAAAGTCCTTCTCATGGCAACGAGATGGGGTGCTGAGGTTCTGGGTCTTGGAAAAGTTACAGGGAGTCTTGAAAAAGGGAAAGCAGCGGACATTGTGATGGCGGATCTCAAGAAGCCCCATCTTACCCCGATGTACAACATTTACTCCCACATAGTGTACTCAATGAGACCATCAGATGTGGAAATGGTAATGGTTGATGGAAAGATTGTGGTGAATGAGGGAAAGCTTATGACTGCTGATGAGTCAGGAATTCTTTATAAGGCAGAAAAATGGGGTGAGAAAATAAGTAGTGAAGGGACAGTGTGAATACTTGACATTCATTTGTAAAATCTGTTAAAAAATATACATGGATACTATCTATTTCTCATATTTTCACTTTTACCCCGTAGATATTATCAACGGGGTTTACTTTTGGTACGGCTTTTACTTTAGGCCGTCTACCCGGGGTAAGGGTTGAGTGTGAGGGATAGACAGAACTAACACAATAAACCAACCGAAAGCCGAGGGTAGACGAAGAGTAACCCCGGCTTTTTTAATTTATGTAAAAAATGAAAGGCTGGGGAAAGCTCTCCAGCCTTTCATTTTTCGGCTAAAACGAAAGGAGAGAACAAAATGATCATCGTGATGAAAGCAGGCGCAACAAAGCGTGAGAGAGATGAGGTGATTAAGAAAATCAAGGAACTCGGGTATAAACCTCATGTCATTCATGGTACAACAAGAGATGTGATAGGCGCAGTCGGGGATGAGAGAGGAAAAGTGGTTCTCCAGTCAATCGAGTCGATGCAGGGCGTGGAAAATGTGGTTCCCATACTCAAACCTTACAAACTGGCCTCAAGAGAGATTAAAAAAGAGTCGAGCTCAATAAAAATCAGTGATAACGTTGCCATAGGTGATAAAGATATCATTGTTATGGCAGGGCCATGTGCAGTAGAAAACGAGGAACAGATTATAGAGGTGGCATTTGCAGTAAAAAAAGCGGGTGCGAAAGTGTTGCGAGGAGGGGCCTTTAAACCAAGAACATCTCCTTATTCCTTTCAGGGCATGAAAGAGGAGGGATTGAAGCTCCTTGCAAAAGCCAGAGAGGCTTCGGGACTCCCTATCATTACTGAAGTTATGAATCCTGAAAATGCAGAGCTTGTTGCTGAGTATGCAGATATCCTCCAGATAGGGACGAGGAATGCCCAGAACTTTGAGCTTTTGAAAAAACTTGGGCAGCTTCAAAAACCAGTTCTGTTAAAACGCGGGATGTCTATGACTATTCAGGAACTGCTGATGAGTGCTGAGTATATAATGAGTGAGGGAAATCAGTCAGTAATCCTTTGTGAACGCGGCATCCGCACTTTTGAAACTGCGACACGTAATACTCTTGACCTCTCTGCAATACCCGTATTGAAAGAAAAAACCCATTTGCCAGTGGTCGTCGACCCATCCCATGCAACAGGAAACTATCACTATGTTGCTCCTATGGCCTTTGCCGCTATAGCTGCCGGGGCTGATGGCCTTATGATTGAGGTACATCCTGATCCTGAACATGCTTTTTCAGACGGACCTCAATCACTTGTGCCAGAGAAATTTGCCTTGATGATGGCAAAGCTGAGATTATTTGCTGAGGTAGCTGAGAGAACGCTTTAGATGTAAACAGGCTCATAGTGTTTTTTTGATTGAAAACAGCGGTTCTTGTATTAGTTCACTTCGGCATACAGGACATTTACCGGGCTTCTTAAGCCTGTCCCTTTTTCTGAATACGAAGCCGCATTTTTTACACTGAGCAGGTATGATAATCAGATTACGTTCTCTTTTGTTGCATGTTCTCTGGATATGCTCAAGATGCTCATACACCTCTTTCTCAGAGACCATGACATCAGCAGATATGTCCTTCGCAGAAAGAGTCTGCCCCTCAAGAACAGAAATTATTTTTTGACGGATAGTCTCATGCCTTTCAACAGGAATGAAAGGTTCTTTAGGTTTCTTTTTCACGTATTTTTATCTTTTAATAAATTATACATAAAAAAAATTTTCTTAGAGAGATTTATTGTCTTGCCGTCTATAGTAAGGGTATGATTAGGAAGATTAATTATCCGGCATAAACGATAAAGGGAGGAGTCAGATGTGTGAGTTTTGCACCCAGCATGGAGAAGGTAAGAAATGGTATCTGAACGTTAAAAATTATGCGGCAGAGCTTTTAAATGATCCAAAACGCAGATCTATGATCAAAAACTTCTATAAGGAGGTAGTTGATCAAGGGAATAATAACATTACTCGCCTCGAGAAGATGTTTCAAAGAGATCCGAAACTACTGGAGAGAATAAGAGAAGCCTATACACAGGAGATGAAATCGATGCATTTTGGTCAGATCCTTCCTTTGGAGGAGGTGGCCAAAGTAGTCTCAATCTGTAATACTGCTGTACGGTTACCCTGTGGTTGTCGGTGGGCATATAACAAACAAGAGGCACGTGTCTGTTTCGGAATAAGTTTCGGCATGCCTGATTGGTTTAGTGAGCTGGATATGGACTTTTTTGGATCACCTGATGTCGCTCAATTTGATCACCTTGACAGAGAGCAGGTTATAGCAATCATTAAGGAGTTAGACAAGCAGGGGATGGTTCATAGTATCTGGACATTCCAGACCCCATTTATAGGAGCAATCTGTAACTGTGAACTGAAATCATGTCTTGCCATGCGCAGTACGGTTGGTCTTCAAATGCCGCTTATGTTTAAATCAGAAGAAATTGCGAAGATAGATACTGAGAAATGCACGGGATGCCAGGAATGTTTGCACACCTGTCAATTTAACGCTATTGAATACGTAGAAGCGGATAACAGATCACAAATCAATCCGAAGAGTTGTTTTGGTTGTGGTGTATGTCGCGAATCATGCCCTGAGGAAGCAATTCATTTAGTAGAACGAAGGACGCATCCTGTAGCTTCATCAATTTGGTGAAAATGGGTCTTCATAGTGGGGTTAGAGGCAATCTGAATAATTGAATTTAGAGTGTCTTTGTTTTACAGTATAGAAAGGTAAGAAATGAGCGAGAAGCGTTACGGAAGATACGAAAGACCACGATATAAAAAGACAGCCAGTGATAAATCTGTCGCCGATATCGTGAAAGAATTAAAAAAGGATAGTACCACTGCCATTGATTACAGAGAGAGGTCCCTGAAGATTCACGGCCTTATCTGTGCGAAATGTGGAAGGGAGTTTGATTTTAAGGACAGGCATCTTCTTACCGTACATCATAAAGACGGAAATCGCCTCTACAATCCCCCTGATGGTTCTAACTGGGAGAATCTCTGCGTTTACTGCCACGAGAACGAACACAGCAGGGGACTCCTCGGTGACTATTTAGGTAACAAAAAAGAAGAATGAAAAGGCATACTCAATTTGGTATAGCCAGTGATGGTGTCTTGTATACATTAATTCTTTTGTATTAATCTCCTGTTGAAGAATCAATACAGGCTTCCAATTCCGTTTTTGGCAATGCGCCTCCTATTTCACTAAGCTTCTCTCCATTCCGATAGAGCATCAACGTAGGAGTAATTCGACACGACGTCCGAGCGGGCGAAAACCCCGGGGGAAGTGCTAAAATTAGTAAAACTATATTTAATTCATTCAAAAAATTTTCTTTAAATAAGTAATCGGAGGGGGTAAATGGCTCAGGAATTTGAAAACGCTACTTCTTGCTGGATAGCAATAATGTCAGATGTTCTTAGAAACAAGGGATTACTATCAATTATTGAAAAATTCGCAAGAGAGAACACTAACCCTACACATATAGTATTCGGCACATCTGGATGGCGGGGGGAAACAGGATCTGATTTCACATTTCATAATGTGCGTGTGGTAACCACTGCTCTTATTGAGATGTTCAAAAGCAATGATGGTTCTGTGATGCAGGCAATGGGAGTTTCAGGCTTTGAGGAGATTAAAGAACGTGGAGTCATTGTCGGCCATGACAATCGTTTTCTTGGCCCTGAGTTTGCCATGGAGGTTATAGGACTTCTTCAAAAAGAGGGAATCAGAACATGGTATGCAGGAGAGGCTCCCACACCGGAGTTTTCAGCAGGCATCGAGATGGTACATGCAGCCTGTTCTGTTAACCTTACTCCTTCACACAACCCTGCAAACTATTCTGGTTTCAAGTTCAACCCTTCGGATGGAGGGCCTGCAGGCACTGAGATTACAACAAGGATTGAAGAAATAGCAAACAGGATGATGAGTACATCACCTTTTGTGAAACCAATAAAACCTGAGAAGGGAGAAGAAATAGACCTGACCGGGCTTTATATTCAATTTATAAAGGAGAGGAAAACACTGGATATCGAGAAGACCCGTGATTTTGTGAACAGGGGAAATTGTATCATCTGTGTTGATAATGTGCACGGATCAACAAGGGGACGCATTGAAAGGATTCTCGGTGAATGTAAAAACATCACATATCTGAGAACAGAGAATGATTTCCTTTTTGGTGGTATTGCTCCGGAGCCTTCTGAGAAAAACATGCAGGGAGTTGAAAAAGTGTTAAAGGAAAGCAAAGATAGATTTAAGCTGGGCGTTGTTATGGACCCTGATGGCGACCGTATCAGGTACGCTGATGGCAGCATGCAGATACCGATGAACTATTTCGGAGCAATGGCATTCCATTTTCTTCATGTACATAAAAAGATTCCCGGTGTTGTCGCAAAATCAGTCGGAACAAGCAATTTTGTGAATGCGATAGCAGAGAAACTGGGAGTGCCTGTAAAGGAAACAAAGGTTGGATTTAAGAACTTCAGGCCGTATATGTTAAAGACATCCTCCGCCATGGGCGGAGAAAGGGCAATAGTTGCCTTTGAAGAGTCAGACGGTATATCTGCATATAATCATGTACTTGAAAAGGATGCCCTATTTGGCTTACTCCTTGCCGTAGAGATGATGGCAGTTACTGGCAAGAATCTGAGTGAGTATCTCAAGGACTTGATGGATGAATTTGGATATTACTATCCTGACCGTTCAGGCATCTCTGTGGATCCGACCCTTGTTGGAGAACCTCTCATAAAAAAGATTTCGGTTATCGAGGAACGTTATAAGAAAGGAACTGTCGTTCCTATGGGGAAGAGCAGCAGGACTGTGAAGAATGTGATAACCGAGGACGGCATAAAATTGGTTTTTGATGATGGCTCATGGCTTATGATAAGACCGTCAGGCACTGAGCCTAAAGTAAGGTTTTATATAGAAGCAAGAACAGAAGAAGGCAAACAGGCTGTGTTCGAGACAGCTGAGAGAATGACCAGAGATGCCCTCGGAATGGCAAGATAAGGAATAGCAATGGTTGATATCAAAAGACAACTGAATCCTTCGCAGTTTGCTGCGGTTACGACAATCCACGGGCCTGTTCTTGTTATTGCGGGTGCGGGATCCGGTAAAACAAGAGTTATCGAATATCGGGTCTTACACCTTGTACAGAACAAAATCAGTCCAAATTCTATCCTGCTTTTAACCTTTACAAGAAGAGCTGCTCATGAAATGCTCTCACGTGCTGCAAAGCATGACCCCAGATGCAAAAATATCGAAGGCGGTACGTTCCATTCATTTGCGTACAAGATATTAAAAAAATATGCAAAAGCCATGGGATTCCCTGATTCATTCTCTGTTCTTGATGAAGGTGATGCCGAAGAAGCGATTCACAGATGTTGTACGAAACTCGGTTTCTTCGAAAAAGAAAAAAGATTTCCCAGAAAAGATACGTTGAAGAATATCCTTAGTATGTCCGTCAATAAAAATATCTCTGTGAGTGAAGTACTGAAGAAGGAATACCCTCATTTTCTCGAATATGCACCTGATATAGAAAATCTGAGAAAAGCATATGCGGAATATAAGATTAAGAAAAACTACCTGGATTATGATGATTTACTCATCTACCTCACACTCCTGTTGGAAAATCAAGATATCAGACTCCGCCTTTCCCAAAAATATAAATTCATAATGGTTGATGAGTATCAGGATACTAACAAGTTACAGGGAGACATCACTTATTTATTAGCCGAGAGTCATAAGAATGTGATGGTGGTCGGAGATGATGCACAGAGTATCTATGGGTTTAGAGGAGCGTCTCATGAAAATATCATGGAGTTCCCGGAAAAATTTCCGGAATGCAAGATAATCAAACTGGAAGAAAATTACAGGAGTACTCAATCCATTTTGGATGTAGCGAATGCAGTGCTTGAAAACATGAAAAATAAATATTCCAAATGCCTTGTCTCCGCAAGAAAGCAGATAGGCGAGAAGCCGCACTTACTTTTTTTCAAGGATGCGTATGAAGAAGCAGAATGGGTAGCAGAGCATATTAAAAAACAGAGGGATGCAGGTATTGTGTTAGGCCACCAGTGCGTTCTGTTTCGTTCTTCTTATCTCTCGATACCTCTTCAGGCTGAATTAAGCAAGAGAAATATCCCCTATGAAGTATTCGGCGGACTGAAATTTTATGAAACAGCTCATGTAAAAGACGTGATGGCACATCTTAAAGTAATCGCAAATCCAAAAGATGAGCTGGCCTGGAATCGGGTACTCATGCTTATTGAAGGAATAGGTCCGAGGACAGCAGAGCGAATTTTAGAAGAAATTATCACGTCTGTATCACTTAGCGAGATTCTGGACACAGTGTTTCACAAATATGATAAAGGCTTCAGGTATTCAGAGGGATTGACAAAACTGTCTTCAGCATTAAAAGAAGCCTGTGATGAAAAAACAGATGTGGGAGAAAAATTCGGCATTGTTCTCGAGTATTACAACACGATATTAATAGACAAATTTGATGATTGGCACTTAAGACTTAATGATTTGGAAGCGTTAAGGCAGATATCAATGAGATATGATTCACTGGAAGAACTATTAGAGGATTTTGCGATTGAGCCACCGGAGAGAGGAGTGTGGAGAGTTGAACCGGAAACGAAAGAAGAGGAGAAGCCGCTCACCTTGTCCACAATCCACTCAGCAAAGGGTCTGGAATGGGAGTGTGTATTCTTAATAAGTCTCACGGATGGAGTTTTGCCTGTGAGCTTTGCCTTAGATCACGAGGATGAAATTGAGGAAGAGCAGCGTCTATTTTATGTGGCCATTACCAGGGCGAAAAAACACCTTTTCCTCTCATTGCATCATGAAGGCACAAGGGGTGGTATCACTCAATTTAATAAAGTTTCAAGGTTTCTCGATACCCCGAATGTGTTATCAAAATTGGACCTGAGAGGTATCCCTCAATCCAGTATAAAAAAGACAGGTCCTTATGAAGAGGCTGAAAAAGTGACTCAAGTATATGATAAGAAGTTACTTATTCAAAGAGTCATTGACTTTTTAAATAAACAATCATGAGGATGATTTTAAAAGGAGGATAATGATGCAGGTTCTCATTCTTTACTACTCTAAGGGAGGCAATACAAAAAAGCTTGCAGCAGAGGTGTGAGTGCCTCTGGCCACTACGGGGTTGCCTGTGTCGGCGCACCTGATGAGAAGACAGCTGCTGATGCGTTCAAACTTGGTGCTCGTGTGGCAGAACTCTGCAAGAGACTAAAATAAAAAAATATATTCAGACTTTAATTTCAAAAATCTTTTGCTTTGAGGTCTGGCCTTTCAATAAGATTATCTCAGATTTGGCAACACCAAAATAGTCTGCCAGAATCTTTATCACTGCATGATTTGCTTTCCCTTCCAGGGGCTTTTCCTTTACCCAGACAGAGAAATTTGTTTCATCTATTTTCTCAAGTTTTTCCAGTTTCGCATTAGGCTTAACCTTCACCGAGATTTTCATGAAGAATCTTTTACATCTCCCTTCTTCCCTCGAGGGCTTTACCCATTGTTACTTCATCGGCGAACTCGATGTCTGCACCCATGGGAAGGCCATAGGCGATACGGGTGACCTTCACATCGAATGGTTTTAAAAGTTCCCTTATATACTGAGCGGTCATCTCGCCTTTGGTGTTAGGATTTGTTGCAATGATAATCTCTTTTATCTCATTTTTCTTGACCCTTTCGATGAGTTTTTCTATCTTGAGCTTGTCAGGAGTCACGCCATCTATTGGAGAGAGTGCACCAAGAAGAACATGGTAAAGCCCATTAAAGCCCCGTGACTTCTCAATCACAAGTATATTGCTTGGTTCCTCTACAACACAGAGCTTGCTTCTATCCCTTGAGCTATTGCTGCATATGCTGCATAACTCGTTCTCTGTGATATTAAAACACTCACTGCAGAACCGTGCCTTTTCCTTAACCTCATTGATTGCTTTTGATATACCTTTTGCGTCTTCTTCAGACATCGCAAGTATAAAAAATGCAAGCCTCTGCGCAGTCTTTCTCCCTATACCAGGAAGTTTTACTAACTCAGTTATGAGATTTTCAATAATGCCCTGTGCCATATATTAGTTTTTAGTTTTAAGTTATCAGTTTTTAGATGAAAGACTAACAACTAATAACTGACAACTGTTGTTTGCTATCTTCCCAAAATATTTCCCAGTCCTCCCAGTCCAGGGAGGTTTAGTCCTCCTGTTAGTTTTGACATTTCCTCATTGACCATCTCACGTGCGAGTCGTAACGCTTCATTTGCTGCAGCAATGATAAGGTCCTGTAACATCTCGATGTCATCAGGGTTTACCACGTCCTTTTCAATTTTTAAAGATATGAGTTCACCTGCACCACTTGCAACAGCAACAACCATACCACCACCTGCTGTTGCCTCAACGGTCTTCTTCTTCGCCTCTTCCTGCATCTTCATCATTTCTGTCTGAAGCTTCTGGGCCTCACGCATTAAGTCTCCGAGCATCTTTTTTGACATGTTGTCCTCCTCTGTCCTCTATGTGTTGTCTTCTGTTTTCGGGGTTACATCAGCGATTCTTCCATCAAAAAGTTCGAGGGCCTCTTTAATAATTGGCTCTTCCAATACTTTTTCCTTGAGGTCTTTTTTCGTAATTTTATTTTCTTTTACCGTCTCTATTTTTAATGTAACATTGGTTCCAAGTTCCTCTGAAAAAATCTGTTTTATTGCTTCCATATTTTTTTCAATAGAGTCAACAAAAAGTGAGTCGGTGCCATTAAAGATAATAGTCAGGGTATCTCCTGCGAGCGTGAACTTTGCCCGTGATAATTTTGAGGCAAGAGGAGCATCAATCTTTTTTATTGCCTGTTCCCATATTTGATCCGGTTCGATCTGTTTTTTTTTCGTATCGAGGTGTTTCATTTCTCCATAGGACTCTAAGTTTTCCATAATCTCTTTGAGAGGTTTCATCTCGCTCAAAAAACTTGCCTTTAAGAGGGACATCTCAAGGGCAAGCCGTGGCGATGATGCAATTCTCACATCAGTCTCTGTCTTCATTATTTCTGAGAGTATAAGGGTAAGCTGGTCTTCGGATGTCCTGCTGATAATATCCTTTATTGCTTCTGTCTCCTCTTTGCTTACATCAAGTACCTCCTCGGGTTTTTTCATCACACTTGCCACTAACAGGTCCCTGAAGAACTGGACAAGCTCTTTTGTAAACGATTTAATATCTGTGCCTCTTTCCACCAGCTCGCCTATAATCTTCAGTATCTCCTCTCTATTTCCTTCGATCAATGCTATAGAAATCTGAGAGAGAAGTCCGAAGTCTGCAATCCCGAGCAGGTCTTTCACATCAGATTCTTTTATGTCATATGAGAAGGAAGATATCTGATCCAGGATGGTGAGTGAGTCCCGCAGGCTTCCATCAGCAGCCCTTGCAATCATTTCAATCGCCTGACCAGAAATAGTGATGCCCTCTGCATCTGATATTTTTTTAAGCCTTTCCTTTATCTTCTGGCTGGGTATTCTCCTGAAGGGTAAATGCTGACAGCGTGAAAGTACCGTCGTTGGTATCTTTTTCGGAGCTGTTGTCGCAAGGACGAATATCACATGGGGAGGTGGTTCTTCAAGGGTTTTTAAGAGCGCATTGAACGCGGCATCCGAGAGCATGTGAGATTCATCTATAATATAGACCTTATATCTTCCACCGGAAGGGACATACTTTACTCTCTCCCTAAGGTCTCTTATGTCGTTCACACTGTTGTTCGATGCACCATCTATTTCCATTACATCGAAAGAAGAACCATCTGTTATTGATGTGCAGAATATACATGAACCACATGGAGTAGATGTTGGTCCGTCTTTACAGTTCAATGCCTTTGCGAGTATCCTCGCAGTGGAGGTTTTCCCCACCCCTCTCGGACCAGAAAAGAGATAGGCATGTGCAACCTTTCCTTGATCGATTGAGTTTTTAAGGATACGGATTATGGGTTCCTGACCAATAAGGTCATCAAACCCCTGAGGTCTCCATTTCCTTGCTAATACTAAATAACTCATGTCTTTTCTTCCCTGTCTTTCTCCAACCAGGAAACGACGTCCTATGTCACACAGATAAAATGTTTACCGCTGCTTCCTTCCGGACCTGACGGAGTTCACACCTATCTATTGCATAGTGCCGTTTCCTGGCTGCAAAAAAACAGGATGGCGGAGAGAGAGGGATTTGAACCCTCGGTGAAGCTTTTAGACCCCACACACGATTTCCAGTCGTGCTCCTTCAGCCTCTCGGACATCTCTCCAGTCAATTTATGATACTTTAAATTGATATTTCCCTGTAATTTGCTGCCGTGTCTCCTATAAGACCCTCCCCATTGACGGGGGAGGGTTAGGGTGGGGGTGATTACAATTCATTTTCACCCTCCCCTTTATCCCCTCCCATTAAGGGAGGGGCGACATGTTTGGATATCTTAAGCCTATTGTAGGGTTTATTTTTTCAAATGATATTTTACAGCCTTTTATAAGATTAATGAAAAGGGAGCGATAAAATCAAGGTGAGTTGAGGCTCTTCACCACAGATCAAAAGCATCTGAAATGGCTTTCGTACATTCCGGTATGTGTAAAGAACAAGGATTTCTATTCTGTAGATTTTTTACCAAATCTTTCCCTGAACCATCTCATAATGTCATCATACGATGGAGGTGTGATTAAAAATATCTCTATGTCTCTGGGAAACTGGAGCTTTATCCTGTCTTCGTCTTTCATGATGAGCAGACCTGCTTCTGCTTCCGAGAGGTTGCTGTCTATTATATTCAGTATCTGTTGTAACCTTTTATCTGCACATTCCATATAAAACTCAAGGATCTTCTTAAATACCTCTTCTGTGTATACAA
>Ga0315296_10002146_pt1 | contig 16979 bp, 11 predicted proteins | sample YL17G14_18_MG_FD_203921 | JGI IMG/M metagenome (GOLD analysis project Ga0315296, IMG submission 203921) | Sediment microbial communities from Yellowstone Lake, YNP, Wyoming, USA - YL17G14_18 | ecosystem: Environmental > Aquatic > Freshwater > Lake > Sediment | place: USA: Wyoming | collected... | reverse complement strand
CTCAGGCGGGTATCAGAAGACCTCTGACCAGAGTAAAACACGATAACTAAAGAGCTGTTGCACCTGAGGACCTTTCCATCAGGGTGGGTTGTGTGGTTTTGTATGGGCTATTGGCTGAGGCCTTATTATAAATGCGCTGAGCACGGTAAAGGGCGTTAGAGGGATTTCGTGGTGCAGAAACAAGGTTTTGTCGGGCTGAAGCTATGATGTAAATCAAGCCAGGGTTTGCTGTTTTCCGCTTAACCTGGGCTTGATTTGTGCCGATAGAAGGATAAAAAGCTGTTAAAGTTTAACCGTTTTGTTAGAAAAAGGAGCGTTGCAATGGGGATACAGAACTGGTCAGAGGACATTATTCTTGCGGACTTGCCCCAGGAACCAAACATGGGAGAGGAGCTCAAGACGATTACCGAGATGGTGCGTGACAGGGGTGACTGTGACGTAGTGATTGATTTTTCCAGCGTTGATATTGTGACGTCTTCCAGTCTCTCCAAGCTGCTAAGGTTGCGCAAGCTGCTGGCTGATTGCAGCCATCGCCTTGTTTTCTGCAACGTTGCAGCCGCGACCAGAGGCATTTTTACGGTAACCGGTCTTGACGGGATTTTTGAGCTTGCTGACGACAAGTTTGTTGCTCTGGCAAGTCTGCAGATGGTCAATTAGCAGGTGAAAGAGGGGCTTGACAGGAAGCGTGTCTGTTGTATAATGGCAAAAGATGTTGGTTTTATCCTTGTTGAGCCGGCTACGAAGACCGCTTATCCCGGCGGTGTTCGTAATCTGCTCGCAAGGTCTTGTCAAAATCAATCAGAGTACAGTTAAATGGATGAAGAATCTCTGGAGCAAGTTGAGCAGATAATAGGTTATAAATTTTTTAACCGCACTTTTCTATCCAAAGCCTTCACTCATTCCTCTTCGGTTGATAATCGTCTTTTAAGCAATGAGCGGTTTGAGTTTCTCGGCGATGCTATTTTATCTGCGGTTGTTTGCCAGACTCTGTTCGAGCAGTTCCCGGGTTATCTGGAGGGTGATATGACGAAAGTAAAGAGTACCCTCGTTGCCCGCAGGACATGTGCTCGAATTGCCAGAGGGCTTGGGCTGCATAAGTTTGTACAGGTTGGTAAAGGAATGGCCTCCAGCCGAGCTCTGTCGAGTTCTGTTGCGGCCAGTTTATTAGAGGCTGTTATCGCCGCGATTTACCTTGACGGCGGATTTGAGGCCGCACGAAGCTTTATCTTGAGGATTTTTGCCTCATTTCTTGACCGGGCTGATGCCAAACAATCTCAGGGCAACTTCAAATCGTTATTGCAGCAGTATGCCCAGAGGGAGCTTAATACCACACCTGTTTACGAACTGCTTGATGAAAAAGGGCCTGACCACGACAAGTGTTTCGAGTCGTCAGTGATTATTGCCGATAGACGTTTCCCGAGCGCCTGGGGGACGAATAAAAAAGAAGCGGAGCAAAAAGCGGCTTTCAATGCACTGCTGGAGTTAGGAATTCTTGAAGATACTTCGCAAGAGCATGACGGTTAAAATTGCCGCGTATACAGGCACCCGGCAGTCACAGCGAAATCAGCCACACCAAAGCGTATAAAATCAATATTGTTATTGTTATGAAAGCGACGATGGAGACAAACAGAAGCGCTGCCTCTTTTATGAAAGGTTTCGCTGTGATTGTCGGCACTTTTGTGGCTTTGTAAGTGACAGCTATGGCAGCTATCAGCGGCAACAGCCACAGCATTGACTGCGGTTCTGCTCCGATTTGTTCCGGTGTTGTGAAAGTTGCTATTACGAGATTAGCTATTGCGGACATTTTAATCTCCGGCGGTTTGTGTTTGGCGAAGATGAGCCAAATAAACAGCGTTGACAATGCACAGGAGGTTAAGCAGGCCTGCGGTGCTGGTGTATATTTGCCCGATTTCGTTTGACCAGCCGAAGACGGGGAAGCCACCGGCGGCGGTTATATGCCCCAAGAGCGCAACTATTGGTGAATTCATAATTTGTGTCACATAGACATACCACGGCGTTGCTCCGACCGCGTCTATGACGCCGATCGAGCCAATGTATAAGCCTGTGCAGAAGGTCAATACAATAGTTACACATATGATAATTGCCTTTTTTTTCTCTTTGAGGATGAAATGCCCTGCACCCGGCAGGAGCCAGGCCAACAAGCCCGCAAAAAGCAGGAGTGAAATATGATTTTCTTTCGAAAGCCGTGCCATCCTGATTACCCCTTAGCCCGTGCCGGCGTGTTGGCATCAGCGGCTTCTTCGTCCTGCTTGAGCAGTCTGAATTTCATCCGCTTTAGTATGTTTTCAGGGGCAAAGTGCACCGGCGCCAGATTTTGGGACAGGGCGAAGTTCTCTCTATAAGCTCTCACTGCTTTGATTTTTTCGTATTGTTCAAGGTCGAGACGCTTAACCGAAATATTCTTTATGCAATAGTAACTTGTATCCTGCTTGGATTCAAGAATCACAGGGATGGAATCGGTGGTGTTGCTGTCCTTTGGTATTAGTGAATAAACCCGGTCGATTAAACGGCTTTCTTTTTTAGCCTCATTGACAAACGGCTGGACCATCGGATTGCCAGCACTTTGCGCAATCAAACCTTCCAGTGTTAAACTTGAAGTTCTCCGTAGATTAGTCAAATTTTGCAGTATGAAGGATTTCAGCGGGCCTTTTGTTGAGCCGGATGCGCTTGGCTCGCTTGTATCTTTATCCTGTTGTCCATAAAGCTCGTTGAATTTTTCAACTGCCTTTTCCCAGCTTTCATTTGATGCCAGGTCAACGAACTCCATTGCCTTTTTCTTAGTTATGTCCATTGCCAGAAGTTTTTTCAGGTCTTCTGCGACTTTTTCTTTTATCGAATAAATATTTTCAGTTTTTTGCTGTTGTTGTTCATCGAGTCTAAGTGAGGCCTTGCTAAAGGTTTGATTTATACTTTCGGGGACACAGGCATTAGCAGCGTGTGTCACCCTTGTAAGGAGCATAATCTGCCTATCTATATCTATAAATGGCCCGATGTTCTCATAAAATTTTGGCTTTGGCAGATCAAAAGGGCTAAGCTCACTGGTTTGAAGCTGCTCGACAGCAAAGAGAATCCGAGTTAAACCCACCGGGCCGTATCTGTCGCTCATTAGATACAGCTTTCCAAGATATTTATCCTTCTGCATATCGGCTGCACTAAGCAGGTCTGTCTGTCCGGTATATACCTTGATATTGTACTTGTCGGCAAGCTTCAGTGCGGCTGTTTCGTAATATCCGACGATTTGCTTAAGCTGCTCGGGGGTGAGATTTGCAAGGTCGGTGTCTGGGTTTTGCAAACTGGCCTCGGTAATCGTCCTGGCCTCTTCGAGAATCTCCATAGCTTTGGAGGTTATTTTGTCTTGCCGGAGCTGGTCTGAGATAGTATCAGCCACCTCGGCGTAGCTGCTGGTTTGTTCAAGCGGCATTAAATTGGGGTCGTTTGGGTCAGACAGGACGGATACAGTGAATTGCTCTTTATTTTTTTCGTAATATTCTTCCGACTCCTGCTGCGTAATTTGGGGCACTATAGCCGAAATATCATCGAGCTTAAGCGCGATATATTCGAACTGGACCCTGTCTGGCAGCTTATACCCGAAGCCGTATGGATTCTGGTCATTTATGTCACCCTCAAAGAAGCTTTTGTATTTTTCAAAATGCTCGATTAGTCTTTCCTCGCCGGGCCGAAGTTGGGTTTCAGCAAAGAGGGCTGAATCGAATTTCACAAATTCAAGATTGATTGTTTCTTGTTCCTTGCTGAGGGTGTGCATTATTTGCGCGTTTGTAAAATCTTCTGCTGCGCAAATAATCTTTGCGTATTCGAGCACAGCCATTAGTTTGCTAAACGTTGTGAGAATTTCCTTCTCTGGCAGGTTCTGCCCTTCTACAATTGAACTGATTACCCGTGAATATGCTTCGCCATTGAAAAGTTGCGGTATTACGCTTGAAAGTACGGAGCCGGCATTTTCGTTAGGTATTCTCACGCCGGCGAACTGGGCTTCATTTTTCAACAACAGCCAGTATACGTTGCTTGGCAGGGTGCGTCTATAGATATCGTTGATTTGCTTATCACTGATGTTGTACTGTTCAACTGATATCAATTGTTTTATGCGGTTGATTAACAGAGGAGAGGTACTCTGCTCTGCGAACAGCAGCTCGCTCAGCAGAATGCCTCGTAAATCTGGGGTACGAATCATAGGTATGCTAAGGCTTTTGAGCAGGAGGTCTGCCCGCAGGAGCTGAAGAATTTCCAATTCTCGATGCGCCAAAGCCAGGTCATAGTTTGTGATTTTCTTTTCATCTGCGAAGTATGCTACTGTTTCGTACCGTTGTGTTCTTCTCTGGCCGAGGAATCTGAGGGCGGGACCGACCGTAAAGCCAAGCATTATAATGACGACCACAACGGCCATCACTTTCATATTATTCTTTCGAAGCCATTTGACCAAGTTCATACTTATGCTCCTAATTTTCCTTGCAATTGCTGTTTACACAGGGTTTTAGAATCCGAAGTATATTCGAAGAACAGGGGCTTTGCAAGGGAAATAGCATAGAGCGTATGGCGTTTTGCGGATAGTGGATTGAGACCGGCGATAAGCGTAATAACAAAGTAAAGTGAATTTTCAGCGGGATAAATTCAAAAGTTGATTTGAACTTGACCGGCGGAGGGCTTAAGATAGAGACGGTTTTGCCACCAAGACACAAAGGCACGAAGTTAAAAAATATATCATAATTCTTTGTGGCCAAATTCAGTGTCGGGTGCGGAATAAAGGCGATGGACAAGCAGAAAAGATATTCCGAATCGGCTAAAGCTTTCATCCAAGCCAAAAAATTTTTTGCGGGTGGCGTTAACTCACCTGTGAGAGCATTTGGTGGTGTGGATATTGAGCCGCTTTTTATCGCGAAGGCTAAAGGGTCGAAAATCTACGACATCGACGGCAATGAATATATCGACTATGTTTGCTCCTGGGGGGCGATGATACTCGGACATTCACATCCTTCGGTACTGAAAGCGATTGAAGCGGCGGTCAAAAAAGGGACCTCCTTTGGGGCGCCGACTCTGGCTGAAACGGCGCTGGCTGAAAGGATAATCGCAGCTTTCCCGAATGTTCGGGAGAAGGTCCGGTTAGTAAGCAGCGGCACCGAGGCGGTAATGACGGCCGTGCGACTGGCAAGGGGCAGCACCGGCAGGGATTTAATAATCAAGATGGCCGGCTGCTATCACGGTCACGGCGATTCACTGCTGGTTTCTGCAGGTTCGGGAGTTGCCGAGGCCGCTGCGGCCTCGAGCGCGGGCGTGCCTGATACGATTGCAAAACTGACTATCGTGGTGCCGTATAATGATATCGGTGCGGTTGAAACTGCCTTTGCGAAGCACAAGGGAAAGATTGCAGCGGTTCTGGTTGAACCTGTTGCTGCGAATATGGGTGTTGTGCCACCGGCTGATGGCTACCTGCAGGCGCTTCGGAATCTATGCGATAAGAATGAAGCTCATTTGATATTCGACGAGGTGATAACCGGCTTTCGTGTGTCGTTTGGCGGTGCGCAGGAGCTTTTCGGTGTGAAGGCCGATATTACCTGTCTTGGAAAAATCATTGGCGGGGGGCTGCCGGCGGCTGCTCTGTGCGGGCGAGCCGACATTATGGATATGCTCGCTCCGACCGGACCGGTCTATCAGGCAGGGACACTAAGCGGCAACCCGGCTGCAATGGCAGCAGCCAACGCAACACTCGACATATTGGCAAAAGAGGGTTGCTATCAAAAACTTGAATCGGCTGCCGCGTTGTTAGAGCAGGGTCTGGCTGAAGCCGCCAAAGGGGCAGGTGTCCCTGTTAAAATCAATCGTGTCGGGTCTCTTATGAGCTGTTTTTTTACCGACAGGCCGGTAAAAAGTTTTGCCGACGTCCAGTCAACTAATATAAGACAATTCAAAAAGTTCTTTGCTGCTATGCTGGAACAGGGCATTTACCTTGCACCAAGCGCTTATGAAGCGATGTTTGTTTCCCTCGCTCATACGCAGCAGGACATTAAAAGAACCATTGAAGCGGCGAAAAATAGTTTTCGGTTGATAATTGACAAGGGATAATTGATAATTGAGAATGTTAAAGAGTAAATAAATAAGGGAGATTTAGAAATGGATGAAAATAATAGCAGGCGAAGCAATTTGGTGGATACTACCGATTGTCTCGAAGCAGTTGGGGTATTCAGAGGATGGAAGAACGCTTTATTTATGATTGTGATATTTTGTCTGCTGCTATTGCAGGCATCGTTCTGGCTTGTAAATCTCGGCTACATTAAAGCCGACGGGTGCAAGAGCGGGTCTTCTGCTGTTGTGGTTTCGGATAAGAAGCAGGTAAATGAGGCAGCAGGTCAAGCGGCTGAGGAGAAGGGCAAGATTGACCCCGTATCTAACGGGGCAAAAGAAGTGGTCGCCGGGACAGAGGTCTCAGCCGAAGCACCGCCCCGAACATTCGGGGAGGAAAAACGTGTGTGCCGCTGGCTTTCTGTGATAAGGTTCGAGTGGCTGGCACAATTTATTCGGTTTTTGAACTTTGTGCTTATAGCGGCAGCGATACTTTACTGTCTTACAATGCTTTTTATCTTGAAGGTTTCATTGCTGGGACGACTGGGGGGAATAAACCATATCAGCCGGGCGTTTTTCCTGTCGCTGGTTATGGTTGTCTTGCTTTTGCCGTGGCAAAGGTTTTTTGGGGGGATATTTATCGGGGCCATATATACGCCGCAGGAATTATTAAGTTCCCGTGCCGCTGTTGAGGCAAAAGATATATTTGTCACCGGCCTGTACTATTTGCGGTTCACGGGCTACTGGGTTGTAGTGATGCTGTTTCTAATTTTGTCGCTGTTACGGAGCAGCCGATGGGCAAAGGCTATCCTTCGCCGATTAGAGGTGATATAATACCGGAGACAATAAATTCTTATGCTGTCCTGCCATAGGGTTGCTTTGGGCAGGGATGGGAAAGCAAAAATCAAAGTTCAAAAATAAAAAATACAAATCAAAATTCAAAAAGCGAAAACGTAAGGTGCAGGCCTTCTAACAAGTGGATCCAATCACTCTTTCAGATGCCTCTATAAATTCGTGCGTTGCGAACAATTGTCGTGTGTTATACCCGCGAAATTTTTACTTTAACCGTGCTTGTGCCGAATGAGTCGGCATCCCGTTCCTTCGGGGTTGAGCCGGTTCTTTGTTTTTTTATGTTGATAATCTACAAGTGGTATGCCGGTTTTACAAGGGATTTGTTATAATGTAGGAGGCGTCAATGGCAGCAAAGGGCGTTTGGGAATTTTGCCCGCCTTCGCAGAGAACCACGGCTGTTAAGCCGTAAATAAATGCGAGGTGGGTAGCCTCCGCCTTCGCAAATGCTTCCGCCGTCGCCAAGGCTATGGCGGACAAGACGGCGGACAGGTTGGCGTCCAGCCTTCGTAGCCGAAGGGGCTACTTCGGCGGAGTAGGCAAGGGGGATATGCTTCGGCGGCCTGCCCGACGGACAAGCCTCTGGGTAGGCGGGCCTCTGGGTAGGCGGGGTTTCGCCCGAAGAATATGGAGATGTGAAGCCGTGGGGCTCCACTTACGGTGGCGTAGAAAGCGAGCTGTAAATTGATAGTTCAGTGTGAGCTGTGTCCCAAAAGGTGCTTGATTAAGCCCGGCCAGAGCGGCGAGTGCCGTGTCAGAATCAATATTGACGGCGTGCTGCGAACCGTAGTATATGGGTATCCGTGCTCGATTAATATCGACCCTGTCGAGAAGAAGCCGCTGTTTCATTTTCTCCCAGGGAGTAGAATCCTTTCGCTTGCGACGGTTGGCTGTAATCTGCACTGCAGGTTCTGTCAGAACTGGGAGATATCACAGGCTAATCCGGAAGATGTGTCGGCGATGTTCCACTCACCGCAGAAGCTTGTGGAATTGGCCGGATATTATCGTTGTCCGTCACTGGCATATACCTATACCGACCCGATTGTCTATTATGAATACACTTATGATACGGCCAAGCTGGCTAAAGAAGCAAACATACGCAACGTGCTTGTGACGGCCGGTTACATAAACGAGCAGCCGTGGAAACGATTGCTGCAGTACGTGGATGCAGCGAACATAGATTTGAAGGGAATTACCGAAGATTTTTACCGTGAGGTGTGCTCGGCGACATTAAAGCCGGTGCAGGATGCGCTGGTTATGACAAGGGCCGCCGGCGTTCATCTTGAGGTGACGAACCTGATTGTCCCGACGCTGAATGATAAGCCGCAGCAAATACGGGAGCTTTCGCGATGGGTGAGGGCGAATCTCGGCGGTGACACGCCGCTGCATTTTTCGCGGTTTTTTCCTCGTTATAAGATGCGGCATCTGCCGCCGACTTCGCTGAAGACATTAGATATGGCTCGTGAGATTGCCTTAGAGGAGGGGATGGATTATGTTTATATAGGAAATATCCTGAGCGAATTTGGCGAGAATACATACTGTCCCGGCTGCAAACATCTGCTGATTGAGCGCAAGGGCTATACTATTCTGCTAAACCGGCTCAAGAGAGGCTGCTGCCCGGATTGCGGCAGGGAAATATATGGAGTTTGGGAATGACGCGTAGAAGATTTATTGAGAAGCTGGTGAAAGCCTGTTCGGCGATTGTTGTTGGTGTTTGCTGGGTGTCTCACCCCGTTAGAAATATTCATTTTTGGAAGATGTTCGCCGGTTATAGAATTTCTAACGGGGCGCCGCGCAGATTTGTGTGGGCTGTTCGAACTAAGGGGTATCCTGGTTCTTTAAGAGCTTTGCAGGATATTAATAAGCAGGCCAAATGGAGCGGTTGATATTATGGATGAAAAATTAAAAACATCTCTGAAAAGGAATATATTGGTTTGTGTAATAGTATTATTATGCATTTGCGGCTTGGTTTTGTGGATTTACATTCCTAAAGCTGAAAAGATAGCGGTGCCCGAAAAAGAAAAACCTGCAAAGTTAGCTAAAGTGGTTCTACGTTCGTCACTTGCGGGCAGGTGGTACTCTGCCGATGCTGAGAAACTTCGCGAGGAAATTGCAGGCTTTTTCCAAAAGGCTGAGGTTCAGCCGATAGGTAATATAATCGCACTTATTCTTCCACATGCAGGTTATCAGTACTCGGCTCAGACAGCAGCATTCGGGATTAAAAGCAGTGGAAAGAAATACAATCGCATCGTTATTATTGGCCCAACTCATTATGTCTATATGGAAGAGGTACTAAGTGTGCCAAGAGTAACGCATTACGAGACGCCTCTCGGGGAGATACCGCTGGATGTGGAATTTATTGACAAGCTTCTGGAATATTCGGTGTTTCAGAGCGTTCCGGGAGTGGAGGAGAAGGAACATAGTGTTCAGATAGAGCTGCCGCTGCTGCAATACTGTCAGGATGATTTCAAGCTTGTGCCGATTGTAGCCGGTCATTGTTCTTCTGAGACAATCAGCAGGGCCGGTGCCATCCTGAGAAGCCTGGTAGATGAGGGGACACTTGTAATCGCCAGCTCGGATTTTGTGCACTACGGCCCAAACTATGGCTATGTACCTTTTAAGGAAAACATACCTGAACAAATAAAAAAGCTCGATATGGGCGCATACCAGTTTATCGAAGCGCTGGATTGGAAAGGCTTTTTAGAATATCGCCGCCGGACCGGTGCAACGATATGCGGTTATGTTCCTGTAGCGATATTGCTTTCAATGTTAGACAAATCCGTTAAAGCCGAACTGGCAAGCTATGCTATTTCCGGTGAGCTGATGGGAGATTTTACTAATTCGGTCAGTTATCTTTCGGTCATTTTTCCCGGGATATGGGGCAGCCCGCCCCCGGAAATTGAACCACAGAGAAGCAACTCTGAGCTGAGTGCGGATGATAGAAGACAACTTTTGGCTTTGGCCCGGCGGGCGATAGAGTATTTTCTACGGACTCAACGAGCACCATTACTATCTGATTTGGGCATTACGCTCAGCGATGCAATAAGTGGGCCTCGTGCGGCATTTGTAACACTAAAGAAGAGCTCCCTGCTGAGGGGCTGCATCGGCGATATTTTCCCGCGCCAGCCTTTGTACAAGTCTGTTATTACGAACGCCATCAATGCCGCCGTTAACGACAGGCGTTTTCTTCCGGTAACAAGTGAGGAATGCGGCGATATTACAATCGAGGTATCTGCGCTGACGGCGCCCGAACCTGTTGCATCGCCGGACCAGATTAGAATCGGTATAGACGGTGTTGTGTTGAATAAGGAAGGACGCTCGGCTGTATTTCTGCCACAGGTTGCACCCGAGCAGGGCTGGGACTTGAATACGATGCTCACGCAGCTATCTCTGAAAGCAGGATTAGGCCCTGATGCCTGGAGGGATGGTGCGAACTTTTTGGTCTTCCAGGCGGATGTTTTTAGTGAGGGGAAAGAATGAGAGTTACCCGCTGCGCTGGAAGTAATTTGCGGGCCTGCCCGACGGACCAGCCTCTGGGTAGGCGGGATGGAGGAATGGCTTCTTTCGTACGGATTTTTAGGGGGGCTCAGGGCCTGCTGGTATTCAGTTACGGCCTCTTTACCATTGCGGCTCAAACCCTTCTATTTCGCGAGTTTATCACCAGCCTGGAGGGCAGCGATATAAGCGTTGGGGTCTTCTTTGGTTCGTGGTTTTTGTGGGTCGGGATGGGGGCACTGCTGATTTACCGGGCAAAGGCGCTGGCTAAAGTTTTGCTTGAGAATATAGAACTTCTTTTACTGGGTTATTTGCCGGCCTTTATTTTAGAGCTGATATTGATTGTTCAGGTGCGTGAGCTGGCAGGTATCGAAAGCTATGAGCTGCTTTCTGTGCGGGCTATTCTGCTTTTATCAATAGTGGTTAATGCCCCTGTCAGCATCATCACGGGGATGTTTTTTCCGATTGCCTGCAGGTGGTTTCAGCAGGAGCAGGAGCTTCCTGTCTCACGCGTATACACTATTGAAGCAGCAGGCAGTTTCATCGGCGGGCTGGGGGTGACCGTCCTTCTGGGCTTCGGTGCAAGCTCGATGAGGGTTTTCTTTATACTCGCTCTTATTGTCTCATCAGCGGCATTTGTTGTGCAGCTTGCCAAAGTAAAGCAGTATCCAAGATTAAAAATTCGTGCGCAGCTTATGTCTTTAATCCCGCTTTGTGTTGTGCTTTGCCTGGTCATCGGGGCTGATAAAGCTTTAATGAGCTATTTGCGGGTTGTAAAGTGGACCAAGCTGCTTCCCGCCGATGCGTTGGCCGGCTCATTCCAGACAGCACAGGCCGAGTATCTTTACGGTGTTTACCAGGGGCAGTGGCTCGCTGTTCGTGAAGGCAGTGTGTGTGAAGCGATACCGGATGAAAGTACTACCGGCCGAATAGCTGCTATCGGTCTTTGCCAGAGGCCTGATGCTGAGCGGGTTCTGGTCGTCGGCTCTGGGCTGGGTCTATGCCATCAATTCCTGCGCCTGCCGCAAGTTGAGCGTGTAACCTGGGCACACTGTGACAATGAATATGTGCAGGAAGTTGACAGATTCATACCGCCTAAGCTCAAGGTCAGTGATGAGCGATTTTGCCGCCTAACCGGTGACGTCCGCTCGATGTTGGCTGAGGAAAAACGATATTACGATTTGGTGTTTATCAATCTGCCTGATGCGACCAGCTCGGTCCTAAACAGGTACTACACCCTTGAATTTTACCACCAGGTTAAAGAGTCGCTGCGGCCCGATGGTGTTTTGGCGGTTCGTGTGGCAGGCGGTGAAAACATTATGGGCACGGAGCTAATCAATCTCGGCGCCTCGACAAAACTAACGCTTGAGAAGATTTTTTTGCAGCTTGTGTTAATAGCTGGTGAGGACACATGGTTTATTGCATCTGATTCTGAAAGCCTTACCGGTGAGCCGGGGAGTTTGCGAGACCGTTTTGCAGCAATAAAAGGTGGAGCTGAGATTTTTCCTCCAGAGGGTTTGCTTTCGGTTTATTTGCCGGACCGCGCCGCTGCTGCTTTGGAGAATTACTCCGGTGCGGATTTGCCTGAGGGGCTGCTGATTAATCGTGACAGCAGGCCTCTGACGCATTTATATAGTTTATTGCTTGCTGCCAAACAGTCGGGGGCTCCGATTACAAGACTTGTTAAACTGTTAGCCGTGGCTGGCCCGCTTGCTTTTATTATCCCTATTGTTGTTCTGGTAGTTTTGCGGGTTATTTACACGCTCAAAACTGCTCGGCAGGTCTCATCAGAACCTTTTGTTGACAACTGGACAAACATATCACCTTCGCTGCCGGTAACAGGGCCGGACAGCAGCTCCAGCTTTGAAAGTGCGTTTTTGGTTTTCTCAGCCGGCCTGGTAGGCATCGGCGTTGTGATTGTCCTGATGTACCTGTATCAAACCCGATTTGGGCTGCTTTACCTGTATGTTGGGATTATTTCATCTTTGTTTATGGCGGGCTTAACGGCTGGAGCAACCCTGACAAGGCATTTGCTGGTAAGCAGGAGAGGAGTCCGGGCAGAAGTACCATTGTTTGCAGTAATAGCTGTGCACACAGTGATACTTGCTGCAATAGCCTTTTGGCCCGGTGAACAGCCCACACACATAACTTTTGGTATTGGATTTGTGCTCTGCGGGCTGTGCGCAGGGTGTTACTGGCCACTGGCTGCCCGGCAACTTGAAGACCGTGGTTTTGAAGTGGGCCGCAGCGGCAGTAAACTTGAGATGTCCGACCATGTCGGTGCCTCGATAGGAGGTTTTGTTACAGGCCTTGCACTTGTTCCAGTGCTCGGAAGCAGGCTAACGCTCTTTATATTTGTTTTGCTTATACTGACCAATTTACCGCTTGCTTTACTTAGAGCATACAAGGAGGAAAAGGTCGGCTCTGCGGCTGCGACCGGCTTTGAGCTGCATAGACTCGGCTACATTTTATTCGGCATCGGGGTATCGATTGTCTTTTGCTCGAATGTGCTTGCCAGGGCCGGTGCGAAGCTGAGGCCTTCATTGCCGCAGTATGCGGCTCAGGCGCTGGCTGGTGAGCTGCGCCTTGAACGGGCCTCGAAGATTTCAGGCGACGGTGCTCGTGAAATTAGTTACTTTAATGTTTATAAGGCGGTTGAAGCGGCGGAGGGAGAAGCGGCTAAAGAAGAACTGGCTGGATACATCTTTAGCTCCGAAGAGCTGGCACCTGAGGTTCGGGGTTTTGGCGGGGCAATGAATCTCGCTATATACGTTGACACCAAAGGCAGATTGACCGACTTTCATATAATTCGGTCAAATGAAACGCCCGCCTACCTTGAGCTTCTCGTCGATTGGCGTGAGCAGCTAAGCGGGCGTGGGCTTTTCCAGCCTCGGTCCCGAATAAGTCGGGATGTTGACGTGGTAACCGGTGCCACAGTGAGTTCTAAAGCTGTTCTTTCGGCGTTAGAAGTTTCAGGCCAAAGGTTCACCGGCGAGGTTCTTGGCCAGACTTACGCAGGTTCAGAGGGCGCAAGGGAGCAAGAAGCCGAGGGTATTTATAACTATGTGGCTAAATATCTGCCCGACAGCCACGGGATATATCTGATAGGTGCCTTTGCCCTTACTTTTATTGTTATCTACCGTGGGGGGTTCTGGAGCAGATTGGCGGTCCTTTGCTTTAATTTTGTCGTCGGGGGGCTTATTCTGAATGCTCAGTATTCAAGCGAGCAAATGGCAACGATATTGTCCTTGCACGGACCAGCCTTAGGGCTGTCGGGGGCTTTTTTACTAATTGTAATAATGCCGCTTTTGGTAATAGTCTTCGGTAACATTTACTGCGGCTACGTCTGTCCATTCGGCGCTGCGCAAGAGCTGCTCGGCTATGTTGTCCCACGGCGATTTAAGCAGCCGATACCAGCGGAAAAAATGATAAAGGCGAGATTTGTCAAATATGTGGTACTTTTTGTTTTGATAATAGTGTTCTTTGTTTCCAGAGACAGAACGACATTAGCTGCGGACCCGCTTATTTCAATTTTCAATTTTCGATTTTCGATTGCCGGTTTTCGGTCGGCAATCGCCAGTTGGCCCCGTTTAACGGGGTTAATAATGGCGACAGCTTTGATAGGCTCAATTTTTTATACCCGTTTTTGGTGCCGGTATTTGTGTCCTGTAGGAGCTTTCCTGTCATTGCTTAACAATGTTGTGGTTCTCAAGCGTTTTTTGCCGGCCAAGAGATTTGGCAGATGCGAGTTTGGCCTTACCCTGAAGGACAAAACGGACTGCCTGTATTGTGACAAGTGCCGCTATGAAGAGTACAAGGGCGCAGTAATACTCACTCCTTATGCACCTATGAAGGTGCTGTCCCGGTATTTTGCTGTGTGCGTGCTTGTAGCGGCGTTGTTTGTGTCGGTGGTTTCGGTAAATCGGTTTCTGGAGGTTGTGCCGTCGGGTCTTGCCCAGCCTGTCGTTTCAACATTAGCCGGTGGTCAGCCGAGAGATGTTGACATGCAGCGTATTCGCACCCTGATTGAGCAAAAAAGGCTCTCAGAGCAAGAAGCTGAATTCTACAAAAAGATTGATTAGCATTAATCGGCCGGCAAGAAATAGGTAAAGCTGCTCTTTAGCAGACGCTAAATAGTTTGTTGTTACGTGGAGACTTTATTCTTCCGTCTCTATCTCATCAGGGCTGCTCTCATTAGGGTCGCCGGTTTGTACCGATTTTTCTTCTTTAGGTTCTTCCTTATCCTGGATTAGTTCCGGGAGACGGGTAGTTAGATTTTCGGCCTGGTAATCGGCGATTTCATAAACCCATCCTTGATGTTTTGCTGAAAACTCATTTGCTGTGTCTCGGGCAAGCAATTTGGCTTCTTTCTTTTTTAACTGTTCTTCTGATTCAACCGCATCGTCCTTTGTAATGGGTGTTTTATCTGTAAACTCTGCATCACAAATTGCATAAGTTTTATAACCCTCTTTAGCCATTTTCCTGGCGATTTTGAGGTTATAAACAGTGGAATCCTTCAACGTGCACGCATATTGCTTATCGAAATTTATTTCTTGCTCTGCTGCTTTTGCAGCGCTCATTATATCCTCGAACCGAAGATTTGTTAAAGCAGTTAGAACTCGCTGGCAATCGTTGTCTTTTTGTTTTTTGCCCTCTTGGGGATTTTCCAACAGAACACTATGGTCTTGCGATTTTAAGGTATAAGATTCATCGCCGGATGTAACGGTTACCGACTCGATGTCGGTGCGTTCTACGGAAATAAGATTCCTGTCAATGTAATCTATCGGTCGGTCTCTAATCAAAGGTGCTTCCGATGTCAGGTAAACTTTGTTACTGGTAACCAGTCTTACATAGGTATTTTGTCCCTGCTCTTTAGTATTTCCTATGATGACACCGGTAAGCAAAGACGAATCGGGTCTGAGAAATTTAACCACCCTGTCGGCGTCTTCCTCGGTTACCCCAAGGTCCTTATGATTAGCCGGGTCGTCGGTATAAAGCTCGATAGGCCGAACATCCAGACAGGAAGTGAGGAGTTTGTTTATTTCGCCAGTGACAGCCGGATAATTATCTTTGTTGACAACCACAAAGCGTTCTGCTTGACGACTTAATGTTACCGTGTCTTTGCCTGTTCCTATAACGATACTGCCGATATCGGTCGGGTCAAGTCCCTGGATAAGATACACCGGTAAGTCCGTCTCAGCCGGTGGTTTGTTCGAAATGCGTGACTGAAAGACGGCCCATATAACCATCAAAGCTGCAGCACTACCTAATATCGTAAGTTTTCTATCACTCATTGCAAAACACCTCTAAACAGATAACTTTTTAAGCGTCACTTGCGTGGCTAATGTAATGTCTCTTTCTCACACTGCGACGGATACCTAATACTATGGCGATTAACAGTATAACTGCCGGAGCCATTAACATATTAAAGTTGCGAAGTGCATTACCCAGATGCTCAATTCGCTCGCGCCGTTTCATCTTAACCTGACGTAATCTTTGCTTGGCCTGATGAATCTTAAGCTCAAGTTCTTTTCTCTTTTGCAGTATTGAGCTTCCTATCACCTCCTGCTCGCCTTCTTGTGCAGAACCGAGTATAGATTTTAACTCGTTCTGGAAGCCTGCTATTTCGGCATTAATCTTTGCTTCTTCTTCAGCAGTTTCGGCTTCCGCTTGCTGCTCAATTTCATCAACGCGTGTGAACGGCCGTCTGAAGTTGCCTCGCGACCTGATTGAAATTAAATTACTCGAGCCGGTTAAGTCATCGATTGCGTTCAGCAGCAATGCACTATTATCTCCGGCGACGACTTTGCCGAAAAAGAAATCCCTGTATGCAATCACATCAGTTATGAAATCCGCATCTGCAAATACTACTACTGCGCAGTCCTGTTCTGCCCGTGTCAGGCCCGTTATATGTTTTGTTTTTATCTTATCATCATTTGAGTTTTCTGTTTCGTCAGGAGATTCCTGTTTGTTCGGCTCTACTGCAACTTCGATACCATTGGGAAATGCGCTTTTGAATTTGCCGGTAACCAGGTAACCCATTGCTACAGGCTCAGTGCCGTCGATGAACCGGTCCATAAGTTTTGCCGGTTCCGGGAACATCAGCTCGAAGGAGCTGCTTACCGTCCAGTTGTTACCTCTATTGGTTGTTGTAATTAGAGGTATTCGCTCAACCTGCGTCGTATTTTCCTGCTTATCCTCATCCGGAAGCGCTACCTCTGTCAACACACCTGCAAACAAAACTCTGACCTGATTGAGATTTGCCGTTATAACATTATTGGTGTTGAAACAGGGTGGTGTCAGATTAAGGAAACCTATGATTTTCTCCGGTCTCTGGTCGCTGGATATTGAGGCGGTTAAGCACAGGTTTCTATCGCCTGCAAAGGTGTCCTTGGGCATCTCAAGTCCCCAATTTCGCATAAGGATATTTAAGTCCGAACTTTGCATAGTTGTTCCCTGCACCCGCATTGCCATTTTGTCCGGCTGGTCGGCAAAACAATGAGGGTCAACGCACACAATCGTTCTTCCGCCTTTTAGCACAA
>Ga0315296_10002145_pt1 | contig 16980 bp, 15 predicted proteins | sample YL17G14_18_MG_FD_203921 | JGI IMG/M metagenome (GOLD analysis project Ga0315296, IMG submission 203921) | Sediment microbial communities from Yellowstone Lake, YNP, Wyoming, USA - YL17G14_18 | ecosystem: Environmental > Aquatic > Freshwater > Lake > Sediment | place: USA: Wyoming | collected... | reverse complement strand
GAGTTATATGATAGTGATAAAACTCTTGATGTTGATTCTTCTGCTTTTATTCTTAACGGGACCGCAGCTCTAGGGACTGGGAATGTTTTGACAATTGCCAATGCTGGAACCGGAAAAGATATTGCTGGACCTGCTTGGAGCATTATTTCAACTGGTTCAGTGGGTATTCTCGAATTGGCTTCTGGCGGGACAATTAATGCTACTGATGGTGCTTTAACTATTGGGAAAGCGGCAACTGCCACTACATTAGCTGGAACTTTGGTTGTCACTGGAACTGCTGCTACTACGAGCATAACCTTAACCACTGGGAATATCGTTACTTCTGCTGGTGGTCTTTCTCTTACAAAAGCTGCTAATAATGCGACTTTCTCGTTGACAAATAATACTGCCACATCTGCTTCTGTAGTTGTCATTGCTGGTTCTGGAGTATTCACTGGCTCAACAACCACCAGTTTTATGACTTTAACTCCTTCTGGTTTGACTTCTGGAACTGGTCTCTATATACCTCTTGCTGCAATGACAACTGGAACTGGAGTAAGTGTTGTGGCTGGTGCTACCACTACTGGAACTCTATTGCTCTTAAGTGCTAATACCACTTTTACTGGAACCGGATATTATTTTAGATGTTATGACGGAGCTGCCAATGATTTCACTATTGGAGTAGGCGGGGCAACGGCAATTGCGGGAACTGCTGCTACCGATGTTCTTACGATTACTGCTGGAGATGCGGTAATGTCAGATGGTTCTCTAACTATGGCTGATGCGGATGATGCCGCAACTCTTAGCGTTACTAGCACTGCTGTATTTACGCAGACTGGTTCTGGGGTTGTAACTATTATCGCTGATTCTGCAACTACTGGAAATATCATTGATGTTAATGCCGATGGTTTAACTAATGGGACTATACTTCATCTTGATTCCACAACCGCTGGTTGGGGAACTGGGAAGTATATCGATTGTTTTGACGGTGCGGCTTCAGAGTTCAGCGTAGGTTTAGATGGAGCAACAATTATCACAACTTCAGCCGCTGGAACAATAGGTTTGACCATTAATTCAGCTTCTACAACCGGAGATTCTATGAATATTACAGCAACTGGTTTGACGACTGGTGATGGAATACAAATAGCACAAACAGGTGAAGCGTTTGCTGCTGGAGAATTATTGAAGATTACTAATACGGAAGATGGTAACATTTCAGCAACTCCTAAAACTGGGAATCTTTGTTCTATTACATCTTCAGTTACTGCGACAACTGCCGATACCACGTTGAATTATGATGGTTTGTTAATTAGCCGTTCCAATATTTCCAATAATGCTGGATTTACTTTGACTGCTTCTGGTTCTGCTTTAAAGTTAATGGTAACTTCAACAAACACAGCTGGAACTTGCACTGATTCAACGGTAGGTTTGGAAATAGTAATGGCTGATGGTGGAACTGCTGCTCCGACTGGAACTGCTGTGGATATTATTTCTGTTGGTGTAGGAGCAAAAGCATTAAACATTGCTTCTGCTTCAACAAGCGTGTCTGATGTCTTGATTACTGGTTCCGGAGCAAAAGCTAACAATAAAGGTGTCTTGGAAATTACTTCTACTGGTGCAACTGCCGCTGGTGGTTCTTTATTAAGAGTTGCAACAACTTCTGGAACCCCTGCCGCTGCTACTTCTTACTTGGTTGACTTTGACTACTCGGCAGCGACAATGACTAATAATCCTGTTGCTGTGATAATCAATGCTGGTAGTTCTACCGCTGCAGGTTTACAAGTAACTGGTTCAGGTGCTTCTGCTGGTGGTTTAGTTGAGTTGAATTCAACGGCTACTGGAGCTCTTGGTGCTGTATTGAAATTTGACCAAACAGCTAATTCAGCTGCGAATAGTGATGTTTCAGGTAGGATTTTGTTCACTGCTCAAGATGATGCTAATGCGGCAGAAAACTATGCAAGAATTGATTGTATAATTAGAGATGTAACTGCTGCTAATCCAGATGCGAGTTTGAATTTCTTAATTGATAGAGCTGGTATAGTTACTCTCGCCCTTACGGTTGGTTGGGACACTGTTGCAAGTGCTGCCCTAAACGGAATTCTGGTTGGTGATGGTGCTGCAACTGGTATTGTTTCATCTCAAGGTGCTTATGATTTGACTTTAGAGACCAATGGTGGAACAAACTCTGGAACGATTACCATTACCGATGCGGCAAATGGAGATATTACCATTACTCCGAATGGAATAGGACAGACACTTCTTTATGCTCCGACTTGGACAGTAACTTCTAAAGATGCTGGTGCTACTTTAACTGTGGCAGAAGGCGGAGTGATTTTAGCTAACACTGGAGTTGCTGGGATTACTTTGGTTTTACCTGCTGCAGCTACGAGCACTGGTTTGTGGTATAGTTTCGTGAAGACTAATGCTGATGCGACTGCTTTGACAATTGACGGAAATGGTGCTGAACTTATTAACGGTTCTGCTACTCATGCCACTTGCGATGCCCAATATGATACCGTGACCATTGTTTGTGATGGAACTGGTTGGTATATTGTTGCTAAAGCAATTGCTTAAAGATTGAAACTCTCTTGGGGACTTTTCCTTGTGTCCCCAGTAGAGGATTCAATTAAAGGTCGATAATTTAGAATAATTTAGCAAGAAATAAATATGAGTGTACATAAACACCCAAACGCTCAATGGGAGCAACAAATAACTTACGATAATGTTGAGTTTTCTTTAGCTAATGGGCAAACCGATTACGATATTGATAGCAATCAGTCTGATTCCTGGAATAATATCGCTGAAGCGAAATATGTCAGTCTTAGGACAGACCAGACGATAACTGTCAAGATAAACTCAGCTACCGCTAATGCGATTACTGTGACTTCAAGTGATTCTCCTTTTAAATTGATTTACGATGAGACTGGAATTGTCGTTATCAATCTCTTTTTGACAAACGCTTCCGGGTCGGCAGCAAACATCAAATTATTTTTAGCTTAACAATATGGCAGAAAAATTAACTGAAGCCCAAAAACTTCAACAACAAGTTGGATTACTAAGAACTGAACATATTGCTTTGATTAACGCCATTAATGAAAGGAATAAAGAAAAGGAAATTATAGAGAAGGAAATTATAGAGAAGAAAGAAACTTTTGAGAAATGGATGAAATCGCAGGAAGGTTCGATTGCATCAATTACTCAGCAAATATCCGATAGTAAAAAAGAACAAGAAGAAAAAGACCAGTTACTTGCTAAAAGGCAGGTAGATATTGAGGCAAAAGAAAAGAAACTCGATTTGATAGAAAAGTCTCTTTTAGAGAAGGAGGCACAATTAGACAATAAAGAAAGGCAACTTTCTTCTTTTAGAGGTGACGTTGAAAAGAGAGAGAAAGAAGCAATAAATTTTAATGATAGCTTATTCAATAAAGAAAGGGTGTTAAAGGACAGAGAGGTTTCTTTAGAATCTAAAGAGAGTGAGGTTTCGCTATTAGACTCAGAAAACAAAAGAAAAAAGCAAGAGTTAGATTTTAGGGAAGCAGAAATAGACCAAAAGATTTCTGCTTTTAAAGTTTCTGAAATTGGGCTAAAAATCGAGAAGGAATCATTGAAAAACGAAAAATTGAAACTCGATAAAGATAAGTTAGATTTCTTGGGGCAGGAAAAGGAATTACAAAGGGAAAAACAGGAATTAGATAAAGAGAAGGGGAACTTAGAGAGGATTAAAATTGCTCAGGAACAAAAGGAAAAAGAGTTGATTATTTGGGAGAAAAATCTCAAATCGTTAGAATTAGAACTTCAAATCCAAGAAGGAATGCTAAGGGAAGAAAAGAGGTTATTTAATTTAAGGCAACAGGGGGTAATCAAATAATATGCCAGTCCAACAAAAAAGAACAACTATAGTCTCTGAAACAGGGGACAGAAAATTGAGTATCTGGGAACTTGGGACTGAAGGAGTCGCCCCTATTGCTATTGTAAATACATCAGGCGTACAGTGGGTCCCTTTATTAGATACTGATGCTCACTTACAAGTAGATGTGCTTTCTGGCGGAGGGACTGGAGAACAATATGCCGATGGAACGGTAGTGAATGCCACTTATAAAGGAAATTTGATTTTAGGGACTGATGGAACTAATTATCAGATATTAAAAGTTGATACTGCTGGCGAGTTACAAGTTGATGTTTTAACAATGCCAGCTATTGTTTCTTCAACTAATAATATTGAAATCAAGACAGCAGCTGGGGTAGCTCTTAATTTAGATGCGGCTGGCGATGTTCAAGCTGATATTAAATCCATCGCAGCTGGAGCTAATTTAATCGGTAATGTTAAAATCAGCGATGGAGTAGAAACGGCATTAGTAGATGCTTCAGGAAATTTAATGGTTAATGTGGCTGCTGGAGGAGCAGGAGATGGAGCAATTTTAGATGGAGTTACTTCTACTATCAAAGCCACTGTTTTAGACTATACTAATGCTAACCCTTTGGCTGTAAGATTAACCGATACTGATGGAAATTATGTTGGGGCTGGAGCTGGAACTCAATACGCCGATGGAGCAGCAAGAGGAACAGCGACTGGAACTTTAGCAATGGGAGATGATGGAACGCTTATCCAATCTCTTAAATGTGATGCCAACGGAGTTTTAGCAATACAAGATAATGGAGGCTCAATAACGGTTGATGGGACATTCTGGCAAGCGACGCAGCCTGTTTCGATAGCAACCAATACGCCAGTAGGAAATGTGGCTCACGATTCGGCTGACAGTGGTGCTCCTCTAAAAATTGGGGGCAGGGCCGATACTACCTTTCAAACAGCGGTAGCTGATGGGGATAGAGTAGATGCTTTGTTTGATGTTTATGGACAGATGAGAGTGAGGACTGACCATGCCAATTTATGGAGTTATCATCTTAATACTTCAACTGCTCAGACTGATACCACCGTTAAAGCAGCTCCAGGAGCAGGATTATCAGTTTATATTACAGACATTGTTTTTTCAACTGGAGCGGCAACTGCCTGTAATATCTTTTTTGGAGAAGGAGCGACAACGATTTTAGGACCCTATTATTTAGAAGCAATAGCGGGTAGAGGATTAGCTCTTCATTTTCAAACACCTAAGAAGTGCACAGCTAATACTGCCGTGACTGTTACCACCTCGGCATCAATAGCCCAGGCGATAGATGTTATGGGTTATATTGCTCCATAATATGCCACAAATACCAGCCGAATTACCAAAAGAAATAACCGATAAGCGGAGATTACCAAAAACTAAGGAACATAAGGGAAAAATAAGTAAATCCTTAATTGGAAGACTTAGCTCCAATACATCGGGTGATAAACACTGGCACTGGAATGGTGGAAGACCGAATTGTATAGATTGTGGTAAAAAAGTAATACTACACAAGGCAAAAAGATGTCGTGATTGTTATCGTAAATTTAGTGTAGGGACTAACAATTCACACTGGAGGGGTGGAATAACTCCCCAAAATTCAAAAACTCGTAATAGATTAGATTATACAATGTGGCGAAAAGCAATCCTTGAACGAGATAATTTTACTTGCCAAAAGTATAAAATAAGAGGAGGAGATTTAGTAGTTCACCATATAAATAACTTTGCAGAATTTCCAGAATTAAGATTTAGCATAGATAATGGAATTACCTTAAGTAAAAAAGCCCACAATGAATTCCATAAAATCTACGGTAAGAGAAACAATACAAGAGAACAATTAGAGGAATTTTTATGCCAATAATAGATATAAATAAAATTAGCAAAGAAGTAAAAGATAAATATAAAATTGTCAATAATGCTTTTAGATTAGATAAGATTAAAAATGCCGAATTGGACAAATACACAGGCGAGCCAAAAGATGAGATAAATGTAGAAATTGGGGATACTAAACAGACAGAATTTTACCCGCAAGTTAAGTTGATGCGATGGAGTAATGAGGTGAACTTTTCTGTCCGCTTAAAAGATACTGAATACGAAAAAGCCCAAATTAGCACCTTGCAAGATAAAATAATCTGGGACAAAGATAATATCAAAATAGAGTTTTCTGATTATGCGGAAAATGAGGGCGGGCACAAAATGGTTTGGTATCTGAAATCAAAACCCGCCACAAACAAAATAGAGTTTTCTATTCAGACAAAAGGATTAGATTTCTTTTATCAACCACCGCTAACACCAGAAGAAATAGCCAAAGGAGCATATAGACCGCCAGAAGTTGAAGGAAGCTATGCTGTATATCACCAAACCAAAGGCGGAATGAATGATATTAACGGCAAGGATTACAAAACAGGCAAAGCATTTCATATTTACAGACCGCATATTATAGACGCAGAAGGAAAAGAAACTTGGGGCAACCTACATATTGAAAACGGAATTTATTCGGTAGAAATCCCGCAGGACTTTTTAGACAAAGCGGTTTATCCGATTAAGAGTAATGATACTTTTGGGAATGGAACATATGGAACCTATGCCACAACATTATCCGCTAATTATGCTAACGGTTATGAATTTGTTGCTCCTGCAAATGGGACAGTTACAAGTTTTACTTTTTATGTTATAGCCAAAACATCGGCAAAAAATGTAAAAGCATATCTCATAAAAACCAGCGATTTATCATTAGTGACAAATGGAGTTGGTAATGCTGTAAGTTGTCCTACTACTGCGGGGTGGAGAACAAGTAGTTTTGCGACGTCTCCAAGTATTATTTCAGGCACGACATATACGTTGATGATAATACTTGAAACTACATCACTTAATATTTATTATAGTTCTGGAGGCACTTATGGATTAGAATGCACTGATACTGCAAACAATTATGCATCTCCATTAAGCACACTATCAATAGATATTGCAGGGGCTAATAAAACTTCCATCTACGCCACCTATACGCCTTCGGGGGGAGGAGCAACTAACCCAGGTTGGATGGGGGCTGGAGGTTGGTGGTAAAGGGTCGGCTTTTAAAAATAAATAAAACAATATGATAAAACCTACATTAAGAATAGAAATTTTAACAAAAACATTGTATCTTGATAATACCATTTTAACTAAGGACAAGAAATTTACTTATTTGAGTGCCGATGCTACTTCTGGGGGCTCTACTTTAACGGTTCAAAGCATTGTTGGGTTTGGCGTAAATCAAATACTTTGCATCGGAGAAATCGGAGAGGAACAGAGCGAAGTAATAAAGACTCACGCTACAACAGCACCGTCAGGAACGACAATTACCTTAGCTTCTAATTTGGTTTTTAATCACTCGCAAGATACAAAAGTCTATCTTGTAGATTATGACCAAGCTGAATTTTCAAATGCCACAACAACGACAGGAACAAAAACGGTCATCGGTTCAGCAATTACGCTGCAAGTTGATGGAAAAGAAACTCAGTTGACAGATTCAACTAATACAACTGGGTATGGTTTCGTTAGATTTCAAAATACAGTTCCTGTTCCAGATACTTATTCTGCTTATTCAGACCCTGTTCCTTATACGGGTTATGCTGATAATACGGTCTTTATGATTAAAAAAAGAGCTTTAGAATCTTGTAATGAGAAAATTGATGGCGAGAGAATAACTCACGAATGGCTCAATGAAACCCTTTGGGAATTGAGGAGGGAATATCACAATTCACCAGGTAAAAGACCTTTTAGAAGGATTTATAACGCTGATTTAGGTAATGTAACGACTGGGATGTATAAAATAGCGGTCCCCGCTGATTTAGAAGCTCCTTATTCAGCTAAAAATGTTTATGGTATAAGAATTGGGACAGGGGATAACCTTACTTATTACGATAAAAAAGACTGGGACGAAGACTATCAAGATATAGCACACACTACTTTAGCTTCTGATTATGCTATTGTTGATGCTACGATTACTTTGACAGATTCAAGAGATTTCGATGAGTCGGGTTCTATTGAAATTGAAGGGGATGATATTGAATATTCAGCGAATAATGAATCTACTGGAGTGCTTACTATATCTACTGCCGGTAGTTCAGCCCATACCAAAGGAAAGGATGTTTGGCAGAATGCTTCATTAGGAACTCCCGCGTATTTTACTGTTTTCACTGATGCCGACGGTTCTAATTATATATTCTTTGATTGCCCGATTCATTCAGACTATTTAGACCAGAATATCTGGGGTGATTATTATAAGACTGTAACTGCTTATGATTCTGACGCTGACACTTTAGATGAGCTTGAGTATGATATGTTTGTTCCTGGATTGACTTGGAGGATTAAAAAGAAAAAGAACGAAGGCATAGTTCAGGTTTCCCCTAATTTCTCTACCATAGACAATGATTACCTCTTGTGGGCCACAAAGAAAGCGAACGCTTTAGCAAATGAATACTTGGGCGCTGAAGTGAAATTTGTCCCAGATATTAGTCATCTTCCATAAATATGCCAGCCACAGAATTAAAACCAAAAAGAATCCGAAATTTAGGAATTTATGGCGTTATCCGCCCGTCTGAAGTTGATGAGTTCACTGTTCCTGATGAAGTATTAACTAAAGCGATTAATGTCCATTTTGATAGAAAAGGAGCCGTTACTCTAAGACCAGGATTAACGATTATTGGTAGTCAAATACAGGATAATCCTATCTTAGGGCTATACAATGCTTTATTTTCAAACAGTTCTTTAAATTGTATTTTGGCTGTAGTCTCTACTGGCGCTGTCAATGGGATTTATAAATCGACAGGAGGAGCTTTCAGTTCTAGCACTACTGATACGAAAGACTTAAAGACGAGATTCACTACTTTTGCTGATAGGGTTATTAGATTTAACGGGACAGATTCAATGAAAGTTTTCAACGGCACAGACTGGGCTACGACAGGGACTCCTATCAATCCCGACCAAATGACGGTGGCTACCAAATATGGTGAAGGGTTTAAAGCGAGAGTTTATACCACGGGAGGGAATGCTAATCCCGACAGAGTCTATTACTCATCGGTAATTAGTTCTTCGGGTAATATTACTTGGACTCCTGCGGATAATTTCGTTGACATTCAACCTAATGACGGAGAGAATGTTTCGGGTTTAAAGAGATACGCCACTCAATTATTGGTTTTTAAACCGAATTACATTTATAGATTGACTACGACAGTAGCCGACCCTGACCCTCTGATTAAAGTAGGAACAAGGTCACAAGAAAGCATTGTGGATGGGAAAGACGGAGTTTATTTTCATCACGATTCAGGTTTTTATAAATATAGTGGAGGAATGCCAGAAGAGATTTCACGACCGATTTCTGATTTCGTCAACGCAGTTCCTCTTTCGTTTTATCAAAATATTAGCGGTTGGAAAGATTTAGACCATATTTACTGGAATGTCGGAGATTTAATAGTAGATGGGGTATCTTTCACGAATATAGTGGCGAGATATACGATTTCATCGAAAGTTTGGACGGTTTATTCTTACGCTACCGAATTAAAGTGGGGCTGCGATTTCAATGACGGTTCTACCCTCTACCAAATCGTTGGCGATGAAGTCGGGAAGGTTTATAAATTAAATCAAGGGGCTACCGATAATGGAACGGCAATCTCCTATGACTTAGAAACAAAGTGGTATGAATTAGGTTCAGTATCGGAAAGAAAAACCATCAACGATATGATTGCGATTTGCGAAAAGGCTCAAGGTTCAATCCTTATGTATAAAATCGATGGTGGGACAAATTGGGAGAATATTGGACAGTTGAGGAAATGGCTAAACTATTTCAAACCGAATTTCAAATTTCACAGGATAAAATTTAGGCTAACAGGGATGTCGTCCCAAGAGGCTTTCATCTTTAGGGGTATTGAAATACTCCGAGGCATAAATGAAGGCATTTTAGAATAAAATGGCATTAGAAATACCAATAGAAAAAACAGAAGGACTAAACGATATTTATGATTATGGGTTCAATGAATATCTCTACAGGATTCCTGCAGATTTAGTTACGAATCCTTTGGTCCAAGACCCAGTAGAAGATGCGGTGAACCCCTTAGTAATCAGCTCGGGTGGATTAAGTGGAGTGCTGACTTTAGTCGATGGTTATCTTCAATCGAGCAATTTTGTTGCAAATACTTCAGGTTGGCGTTTAACTCCTACAAGCGGAGAGCTAAATTTCGCTGTATCAGTTGATTCTTTGGATATTCCTGACACTACAACCGCTAATTCATTTCACGTTGACAATACTGGCAATACTTGGTGGGGTTCAACAACATTAGGAGGAGCAGTTGCTAAGGTTTCAAATACAGGAGTAGCTACTTTTACAAAAGTAACTATATCGGGAGGTTCTAGCGTTATTTTTATTAGTGATACTTTAGATACTTCAGCTAAAACAATTCTGGGAGATTTTACCTTCGGGGCATCAGGGGCTATTAAAATGATTACTGATGCTGATAATGGATTGTGGATTTCTCCGACCGGGATTTTAGGGAAAAAAGCGGGAGTAAATACTTTTGCAATCGATACTTCTGGAGCGATAACTTCCTTTTCTTTAACTACAGGAAACATTACGCTGGATTCCGCTGGCTATATTAGAGGAGGACAAACAGCATATAACACAGGAATAGGATTTTTCTTAGGATATTCAGGGGCAGCTTATAAGTTTTCAGTAGGGAATCCAGCGGCAGACTATATGACCCATGACGGTTCTGTTTTAACTGTTAATGCTTCAAAAATTGTTAAAAATTTTACAGCAGGAATAACGATAAATTCAGGAGAAGCCGTATTTGTATATTCGGATGGAAAGATTTATTCTACCGATGCTTCTGATTCAATAGATAATTGGGTAATCAAATTTATTGGAATAGCAGTAGAAAATATAAGCAGTGGCTCATCGGGGAAGATACAAACCTTTGGAAATATCACAGGATTATCTGGCTTATCAAGTGGAAGTTTTTATTACCTTTTAAATGCTACTCATACGTTAGACCAGACTTGTGCAACGAGTGGTGGTTGGACAAATATAGCGTATTCTTCTGAAATTAATTATCAAAGTTTCACGACAGGCGGAAGTATCACGCAAATCTCTAAAGTAGAAGTTTATCTTAATTGTGAAACTACTCAGCCAGCACAAAATATTATTTGCAGATTAAGAGTAGGAACAGGAACTGGAGGAACATTATTGGCAACTAAAATTGTTTCAAAGAGTTGGAGTGCTGGGGAAAATGCTGCTGTGACATTTATTTTTCCTGTTCCAATTACAGTTTCTTCATCCACAGTTTATTCTATAACGCTTCAGGGTGGGGGAAGTCTTTATTACGTCCGATGGCTTTACGATTCTACAAACCCTTATGCAGGTGGAAGAAGTGATATTAGTGCAACTGGAGATTATTATTTAAAAACTTATTATTCAAGTAGTAGAGGAGGATTAAGCACTTCAGCAGGGACTTATTCAAAAAAGGTCGGAATAGCTGTTTCTTCAACAGAATTAACATTAAAAGACGCAATATAAACTATGAAAACAATCAATATTACAAATATAAAAATAAAGGAGTTTTCAATCTCGGAATCCGAAGGAAAATACACAATAGCGATTATCTATTCGCTTTTAGATGGAGATGGTAAAGAATACGATTCAAAAAGAATTGAATTAAAAGACGAGGATTTTACAGCAACCGAGAAAACAAAGGTTGGGCAGATTTTAACTGCCATTTCAAATAAAATTAAAACTAAAGAAGAGATATAAATATGGCAGAATGGTTTCCATCAGAATCACAAGCAATATCGGCAGGATTTAGTTATACTCCAATAGCTGGAGGTGGTGGTGTTGGTGAAAAAGGTGGAGCTCCTTCAGTAGTAGCAGCAGCACCAGTAACAGCACCAGCAGCACCAGCAGCTGGACAAATTACTATTCCTACTACTGAAGAAGAAACAAGGGCAATGGACGATATTATAAATTGGGTTTTAACACAGAAACAAACTTATGGAACAAAAGCTTTTCCTTTTGACAATAGGGAGGATATGATTGAGCAAGGGAAATTATTATGGCCTAAGTATGCACAATTTATTGTAGACACAATTTACAGAGAATTAAGAGGACCTACCGAACCTGCTTATCAACCACCTCCTTATGAAGTTTACCAGCCGCCTGTTTCTCCAACCGGGAATACAGCATTAGACGACTTGCTTACTTCTCTATCCGATTATTTAAAGGAATTGCAGAAAAGAGGACAGACAATCGACCCTTATGTCGAGATTACCCCTGAAAAGATGGCGGAATTCCTTGCACAAGCAGAAACGGAAATTTCACCCTATTATTCTACCCAGTTGAAATTAGCGAGGGAGGATTTTCTTAGGACTGCAGGCTATACGAAAGATGAGATATTAAGGCAAGAAGGAGAATATCAAAGGACTTACGGTACAGGATTAAGAACTTTAGGAGAAACAATGGCTGAAAAAGGATTTGCTGTTTCAGGACCGAGATTAGTGGCTGAGAGGGAATTAGCAGAAGAAACCCAAAGAGATATTGAAAAGGCAAGAAGAGAAGCAGAATTTAAGTTAGGGACCACAGCGAGGACATTCGCTAAAACTTGGGGGTATGGAGAAACTGCGGTGCCGACTATTCCTGAGGCTCCTCGTGTATTGGCAGGCGTACCAGAATTTGAAAAAGCAGCAAGAGAGCTACCTTTATACGAGATTTCGCCTGAAACTTATGCAGGTCTAATAGGAGAAAAGGAATGGGAAGCGAAAGCAGAAAAGAAAACAAGAGCTGCCGAATTAGAGAAAGCCTTTAAGGAAACGGAATTAGCGAAGAGATATAGAACTCTTGCAGTTTAAATTATATAATCAATTAGAGAATTAAAGGTCGAGTTAAATAGAACAAAACTATGAATGGAGATTTATACAATATACCACCGAATACAAGAGACGTTATGCTAGGAGAAGGGAATTTAGGGGCGACTTTACAGTATAGTAGAGGGTTGGCAGGACAAGCCGGGGGCGTAGTCCCTCAGAGCTCTTCTTACCAGCTTTTCGGTTTAGCTTTAATGGATTTATTAAAGCGATTCCAGGGATTAGGGACAAAACCATTCCTTGAGGCAGAATTAAAAGGCAGAGAAGAACAAGCCGGGAGAATAATGGCTCCAGCAGAAGCAGGAATGCCACCTTCACTCCAAAGAGCAGCCAGGGGAGCCGAAGCAGGAGCAGTCGAACCTCAAATCACGGGAGCGAAAGAAATGGGGAGAACTTTTACTGAACAATTAGCTGGTTTTGCCGACGCTCTATCGCAAGCGAGAGCGATAGGTACCTGGATGGAAGAATCAGAAATGAATAAGCAAAAACAAGCAATTGATTTAATAACAAAATTCCCTTCGGCTATCCAGAGATTGTCTAAAGACCAAAAAAATCTTATCGCTAAACAAGCAGGTGTTAGTTCTGAATTTATAGATATGATAGAGCCAGAAGTGGGGGAAGCTAAAATTATTAGTAGGAAAGAGGGAATATTCAAAATAAACCCAATAACAGGTGCACTTACTCCTTTATATACAGCTCCAACGGCATTCGTAATGACCCCGAGCACCATGAAAGCCCTCGATGCTTCCAAAGATGCTAAGTCGAAATTAGGAGATTTGAAAACAGCTATATCATATCTTGAAAATGGGGCGGTAAAAGTTGGTGTTGTCTCTGGGAGGCGATTAGAGGCAGGGCAGAAATATGGGGTACCAAAGCTAACGCCGGCAGAGTTAGATTTTATGTCGAAATTCGGGAGAATAAGAGCAAAGGAATTATTTGAAGTCGGGGGGAAAGTATTAACTCCCTACGAAATAAGAGAATTGGAAAGATATATTCCTACTCTTACTCAAAGTCAAGAGGCTGTAATTACTAACCTGAAGAATATGTATAATAAACTATTAGAAATTTACCAAAACGAGGTAAATAAATTAAAGCTTCAAGTAGGAGCGGAAACTTCAGAGACTACTGAAGAAGTCACTCCTGAAGAAGAAATAGAATGAACGGACAATTTAATACAACTGAAGATTTCTTAAAAGAATTGGAATTAGGAGAAGAGAATAAACCCTATGAGATTGTATCTCCTGCAGCAATGGTCCCGAAGAGGCTTCCTTTTTGGCAAAGATTAAAAGCACAACCTGTCAAGACCATAACAGAATCAGCTGCTGGAGTAGGAAAATTCCTAGGCATGGAGCCTTTCGGGAAGGGATTGGCATTAACATCAGCAAGATTCCCTGGGATTAGAAGAATTGCCGCACCCGAAATAGCAGACATTGAAGCGAAGATGAAAAGAGGAGAAACTTTAACTCCTGGAGAAGCAACACAATATGCTTCATTTTTTGGAGAAGCACCTACTACTAAGCAAGTCCTAGGTTCTGCGGCTTTAACTGCGGCGAATATAGTCGCAGCAGGGCGGTTAGCTCCTTCCGGGGTTCCAAGTTTTCAGCTAGCAAGGGGGATACCAATGGCTCGGTATGCTTTACCTTTTACAATGGGAACGACTCTTAAGCAAAGCGCTCTTTCTCTAGCACGGACAGGAACGATGGCAACAGTAGTCGGCGTTGCTTCTGCTGCTGAGCAGAATTTACCGACTAAGAGTATGCTAAAGCGAGGACTTCAAACCGCTGCTTTTTCAATGGGATTCGAGTCCCTTTTAGGCGGAGCAAGTCGAGCTCTACAAGAAACAGGGAAGGGATTGGCTCAAAATCTTGCAAGTTATGCCGCAAAACCTGAGAAGGCTGAAAAGTACATCTTACAGAAGAAAATGCTTGGAACCGTGAATCGAATGTTGAAAATTGTCGGAGCCGATACTGATGCCTATGAAGAGCAATTACAAAATGCCTTTATAAAAGGTAGAGGATTGGAAGAGAGAATAACTATTAGAGAAATCCTTAGAAAAGCGACTGAATCTAAAAGAGAAAGTTTTGGAACTTTGCAGAGGTTCTTTGACGAGAAGACGGCAATGGATGAATTCAATAAATCATTAGATTTAATAGACCCCGCCCTTAAATTAACACCAGCAAAAAAGCCCAATTATGTTGAGCTTAATGAAATTCGTCGAGCAATTGACAAAAAATTAAAAGATAGAGATTTCTTAATATTATTAGATACATTACCCGAAAAAAGACAGAATTTGATGGCTCTCCGTTGGACTATTCAAGATGTGATAGGGGATAAAATCCCTGAGGTAAAGCCGATTTTCTCGCAATATTCTGCAGCGATAGAAGCAAATCAGGCTTTGGATAAAATCCAGAAGGTTTTGAGGAGAAGACGGGGACCAACTTTTATGGAAATATTGGAAACATTGGGAGCTGGTGGAGGAATGTATTATGCAACTAGACGACCAGAAGCAGCTGTAGGAATAGGATTAACAGCATTGGCTCTACAGCATCCGGCATCAAGGATTAATCTTTCTTCAATAATGCTAAGAGCAGGAGAATTTTTAGGTCGTCCTCTGAGTTTGATGGAAAGATTACAAATTCAAAGAATCCTTTCAAAATCAGTTATTCCTGAAGTATTTGGGCAATAATCGATAATAAATGGAATTTAGTTGCTTGACAATAGATTCTAAATTTGTTATAATTTAACAATGGGAAAAGAAACATTCGGTGAAATTTCTTGGTGGGATATTATTATATTGATAATAGTGTTTTGTATTTTAAAAGTAATTTTTAGATAGGAAAAATATGCCAAGAGGAATTTATCCTAAAAATCAATCTCATTGGAAACATACAGAAGGAACAAAAAGAAAGATAGGTGAGGCTTTAAAAGGGAATAAATATGGTTTTCAAAAAGGGATACATCCTATAACAGAATTTAAGAGAGGACAGCATAGCTCTCCTAAAACTGAATATAAAAAAGGAGGCATCCCTTGGAATAAGGGAATCCCTTGTTCTCAAGAAACTAGAGAGAAATTGAGCAAAGTTTTAAAAGGAAAGAAAGGCACAATGGTAGGCAAACATCATTCTGAAGAAACTAAAAGGAAAATCAGTGAAAAGCATAAGAAAAATCCCAATAGATATTGGTTAGGTAAACACCTTCCAGATGGGATGAGAAAGAGGATAAGCGAAAGTCTAAAAGGTGAAAAGAGCTATAATTGGAGAGGAGGAAAATCATTTGAACCTTATTCAGTAGATTGGACAGAAACACTTAAGAGAGCTATTCGTGAATGAGACCATTATGTTTGTCAATTGTGTTTTCAATATGGGAATGTAGTTCACCATATTGACTATAATAAAAAGAACTGTAATCCTGGGAACCTAGTTACTCTCTGCCACAATTGTCACGAGAGGACAAACCAAAATCGTAATTATTGGATAGATTATTTTAAACATTTTAAAAAATAGTAAAGGTATGGACATCCTCGGGTTTATTTTATTTATCGGAGGGCTTTGGTTATTTTTTGAAGTAATTAAACTTTTAATTGGCGATATAATCCGTAATCGTTTAGATGAATAATATGGAAGAAACTGAAAATCAAAAAATAGAAAAAAGGTTAACTACGCTGGAAGTTTTAATGACCGATACTAGAGAAGACCTTAAAGAAATTAAGGATAAGGTGAGTAATGAAATTCCGCACCAAATAGATGGAGTGAGGGTCAGTTTGGAAAAAAAGATTAGTGAGATAGAAAAAGGAAAGTGGCCAAAAGAGATAACGATTATTCTCAGTATTTTATCTTCTGTTGCAGTTGGTTTGATAGTCTATTTAGCGACCCATTAGACTGAGTTCTTTTAGGCAAAAGGGCAAGCCCGCTCATAAGGTGCATCAACCTATTCTTCCTTCTCTTTTGAAGGTTTTGCGAGCGCGACTTGCCCTGCCATTATAATAGGACCAATCGGGGGAGGCAAAGATTTGAAACGAGGGAGGGTACTAAACGTATTTCTCCGTAGTTTATTGGTGCGATTCCGATCCTCCCCCATTGACAAATAACTATGAAAGATGTTATAATGAAATTGTTGGGGTCTTTAAAAGTAAAGATCAAATTCCCATACAAACCGAGGAATAAGGAGAATAAAATTTGGACAAAAATTAAGAAATCTATTAAAATATTAAAGCAATGCTAAAAAAGAAGGA
>Ga0315296_10002144_pt1 | contig 16982 bp, 11 predicted proteins | sample YL17G14_18_MG_FD_203921 | JGI IMG/M metagenome (GOLD analysis project Ga0315296, IMG submission 203921) | Sediment microbial communities from Yellowstone Lake, YNP, Wyoming, USA - YL17G14_18 | ecosystem: Environmental > Aquatic > Freshwater > Lake > Sediment | place: USA: Wyoming | collected... | reverse complement strand
CCGGAAAGTCAGGGGGAGAAGCCGATCGCTATCTATCCCTGTCGCGGCGGGGTCTGTCGTCGCGACGGTCGTCGCGCCTGTCGCGGTCGCCGCGTCCACGCTGCGGCGGGCGACCGTCGCGTCGCGGCGGAGGACGATCGGGGCGCCTCGGCGGCCGCCCGTACTTCTGTGGTCCGCTGTCCTTCAGCCTCTCCATAATCGGGTCGCCGTCAGGGAATTCGAGTCCCCTGCGCGTGAGAGAGATCTTGCCGGAGTCATGATCGATGTCCTGCACCTTCACGCGGATCATGTCGCCGACGCGCAGGCAGTCCTCGACTTTCTCCACGCGTCTTTCGCAGATCTGGCTGACGTGCAAAAGGCCGTCACGGTTTGGAGTGATCTTCACGAACGCGCCGAACTGCGCGATCTTCACCACCTTGCCCTCGTACTCCTCTCCGATCTGCGGCTCGCGCACGATGTCCTGGATCATCTCGACCGCCTTGCGGCTTCCCTCGGCGTCGGTCGAGGTAATGAAAATGCGGCCATCGTCCTCGATGTCTATCTCGACTCCGGTCTTTTCGATAATCGATCTGACAATCTTGCCGCCCGGCCCGATGACTTCCCCGATCTTCTCCGGGTCTATGACCACGGTGATTATGCGGGGCGCGTAGGGGCTGAGCTCGGGACGAGGCTCCGATATCACTTCGAGCATTCTGTCGAGGATGTACAGCCTTCCCACCCTCGCTTGCTCGAGTGTCTTCTGGATCATCTCCAGCGTCAGGCCATCGGTCTTGATGTCCATCTGGACCGCGGTCACGCCGGCGCGACTCCCGGCCACCTTGAAGTCCATGTCGCCGTAGAAATCCTCCATCCCCATGAGATCCGACAGGACAACGAATCTGCCCGTGTCGGGATCGGTGACAAGGCCCATCGCGATGCCGGCGACCGGCTCCCGGATCGGCACGCCGGCGTCCATGAGCGACAGCGTGCTCCCGCAGACCGACGCCATGGATGTCGAGCCATTGGATGATAGTATCTCGGTCACCAGTCGCATGGTGTAGGGGAAATCCTCTTCCATCGGGATGACCGGTTTCAGCGCCTTTTCGGCAAGGGCTCCGTGGCCGATCTCGCGCCTCCCGGGACCGCGCATGAAGCCGGTGTCGCCGTAGCAGAACGGCGCGGCGTAGTAGTGATGCATGTAGCGCTTCGATTCGTAGACGCCGATGTCGTCGAGCCTCTGCTTGTCGCCGATGGCGCCGAGAGTGGTGACGGTCATCGCCTGCGTCTCGCCGCGAGTGAATATCGCGGAGCCGTGCGCGCGCGGGATCGCCGACACCTCGGCCCAGATCGGGCGGATTTCGTCGGACCTGCGATTGTCGATCCTCAGTCCCTCGTCGAGAATCCGGGCCCGCATGCGCTTCCTGATGCCCTCTTCCACCAGCGCCAATATGTATTTCCGTTCCTGGATCTCCTCGGGCGTCCACTCCTCCTTGTCCGGACTGAATCGCTCGAGCAGACACGACTCGGTGATGCCCTCTATGAGGTTCTCGCGCTCCTTCTTCTGCGTCAGGCCGAGAAGAGACGGCCAGGTTTGCGCCACCTTGCCGTCCACGAACTGTTTCAGCTCGTCGCTCGGTCCGGGAGGCGGCGGGAGCTCGGTTTTCTCCTTCCCGATCCTGGCCCTGAGCTCCTCCACGGCGTCGATAATCTCGACGATGCTGTCATGGGCGAACCCGATCGCGTCCACGATCGTCTCTTCGGAGACCGAATCGCAGCCCGCCTCGAGCATTATGATGCGGTCTCTCGTGCCGCACACGACAAGGTCCATCGGGGATTCGTCCAGAATCTGGAAGGACGGATTCAGGACGAACTCGCCCTTGGCCAGGCCGATCCTGACCGCCGCGATGGGCTCGAAGAAGGGGATATCCGAGAGCAGCAGTGCTGCTGCGGCGCCGTTGATGGACAGGATATCCGGCGGATTCTTCTGGTCCGCGCAAAGCGTGAGCACCACCACCTGCACTTCGTTACGCAGTGCCTGCGAGAACAGGGGGCGGATGGGCCTGTCGATCGCGCGGCTGGTCAGGATGCTCGAATCGGTCGGACGGCCCTCCTTCTTGATGTAGCCGCCCGGGATCTTGCCCGCCGCGTACATCTTCTCTTCAAAATTCACAACCAAGGGAAGAAAATCCACTCCCTCGCGTTGCTCCTTGCTCATCGTAACGGCGACGAGCACTTCCGTGTCCCCGTATCGGCACAAGAGACTCTGATTGGCAAGCCCGGCAAGGGGCCCCATCATGAATTCGACTTCGTTTTCGCCTACGGGAACTGAGACCTGGTCGGTGACCAGATGGCTGGTTGTCTCCATTTCGATTACTTGCGGAGTTCGAGGGCTCCTATGACCGCCCTGTAGCGCCCCATGTCGGTGCGCTTGAGATACTCCAACAATCGGCGTCGTCTTCCGATCATCTTGAATAATCCCTGCCTGGAATGGAAATCCCTGGTGTGGGTCTTCAGATGCTCAGCGAGGTGGTTGATGCGGGCGGTAAGAAGTGCGATCTGCACCTCGGGGCTGCCTGTATCCCTCTCTCCACGCTTGTGTGTCTCGACGACCGCGGTCTTGGAAGCCTTATCGAACGCCACTAGCTTCCTCCATTTCGGTGTTTTCTCTCTCTTTTAGATAATCTGCCATTGTACCATTCGCGGGCCTCGCTGTCAAAGGGTTTCGGCGGCGCGGGCCCTGCAAGCTTCGCGCTTGGGAGGGGCGACGGCCCCGTCGGCCGTTGCGATGACGTCCTCGTCATCGCCGTGGCAAGCTTCGCGGCGGCGAATGTGGACATTCGCCGCTACCGCCGGCTGGCAGCCGCCGCCCCCAGGTTGCCAGGCTGGCGCCGCCCCCGGTGCAGGCGCGGCTTTTTTGATTTGCATCAACTTCTTGCGGTAAAGTGTCTGCTCGTCTCGGAAGTCGTGCAATCTGAGCGTTGCGGTCGTCTGCCGATTCGGCGGGCCATCATGTCAACATGCACCCGACCAGGAGGGTCCTCGTGGCTGACAGGACATACAGGTATGTAATCGTGGGCGGGGGGCTGGCCGGAGCGAGCGCGGTTGAGAGCATTCGCGAGCGCGACCAGGACGGCACGATCCTCCTTCTCGGTAATGAGAAACACCTGCCGTACCATCGCCCGCCCCTGTCCAAGAAGCTATGGACCGGCCAGAAAAACGTAAGCCAGATCCGCGTGCATGACTTCGAGTTCTACGATGAGAAGGACATCGATCTTGAGATGGGAATCGAGGTAGTCGCGATAGACCCCGTTCGGAAGACCGTCACCGAAAGCCAGGGCGCTTCGTACACATTCGAGAAACTGCTTCTCGCTACCGGCGGCGTCCCGAGGCGTCTTTCAGCGCCCGGCGGCGACATCGACTGCATCTGCTACTACCGCACTATCGACGACTACCTCCGACTGAGGCACGATCTTGCGAAAGGCCGGACGGCGGCGATTGTCGGCGGCGGCTATATAGGCTCCGAGATTGCCGCGGCCCTCAACGGGCAGGGGATCGAGGTCACTCTGATCATGCACGGCTCGTGGCCCGCTCGCAGGATATTCCCCGAGGGCCTCGGGATGGCGATCAAGGCCGATTACATCGCGCATGGCGTCCGGTTCATCGACAATGATGAGCCGGCAAGGATCGATCGGATCGTTGAGAGATACGCCATTCAGACTAAAGAGGGCGAAAGGCTGGAGTCCGACATCCTCATCGTCGGTGTCGGGATCGATCCGGCGACCGGACTCGCCAGGAAGGCGGGTCTCGAGGTCGGGGACGGTGTCGTGGTCGATGAATGCCTTCGCACCTCCCACCCGGACATCTACGCCGCCGGCGACATCGCTTTCTTCCCCTACAAGGCCCTGGGCGTCAGCACGAGAATCGAGCATTGGGACAACGCTCTGAACCAGGGCAGGATCGTGGGCCGGAACATGGCGGGCGCCAGGGAGCCCTATGACTATATGCCCTATTTCTTCTCTGACATGTTCGAATTCGGCTTTGAGGCGGTCGGGGATGTTGATGCAGGGCTGGATACCTTCGCGGACTGGCAGGAGGAGAACGCGAAGGGCGTGATCTATTACCTGAGGGACGGTCAGGTCAGAGGGGTAATGATGTGCAATGTCTGGGACAAAGTTGATGCCGCCAGGGCCCTCATCAGGAAAGGCGGGAAGGTCAGCGAAAGCGATCTCAGGGGCGCGATCGGCGTCAAGATTGACAAGCTTCTCGAGAGCGGGACTTCATCGTAGCCGGCTGAATCCCGGCAGGCGATGCTGAGATGAGGTTTGAATTGGACGGAGACTCACTGAAAGGCAGGATCGCCCTGGTCACCGGCGGCGCGAAGCGGCTGGGGAGAGCTATCGGGCTGCGTCTCGCCGGCTACGGCGCGAATGTTGTCATTCATTTCAACAAGTCGAAAAGTGAGGCGGACCGCGTTCAGGCTGAGCTCGGGGAGATGGGTGTGCAGGCGTGGACCGTTCAGGCCGATTTCACCAAGCCGCCCGAGTATGAGTCCCTGATCGACCGGGCGGTTGAGAAGGCGGGATCGATCGACATTCTTGTCAACAGCGCGTCGGTATTTCCATCGGGGACCCTGGATGAGATCAGTCTTGATGATTTCATGAAGACTGTCGAGATCAACGCGTGGGTTCCGTTTGTGCTTGCGAGAGCGTTTGTGTCAAGGCTTGGAAAGAATGCGAGGGGCGGCATAGTGAACATCCTGGACACCAGGGTCGTTGATCTCGACCTCGCGCATCCCGCCTATGCCGTGTCGAAGAAGATGCTTTACGAGTTTACGAAAATGGCGGCAATTGAATTCGCGCCGAATGTCACCGTCAACGCGGTCGCTCCGGGTTTGATTCTGCCTCCCGCGGGAAGGGACATGAGTTATCTGGAAAGCCTTGCCGCCGGCGTCCCGCTGAAGCGTCACGGGAGCCCGGAGGATGTCGCGAGCGCAGTGGCGTTTCTTGTTGGCAGCGAATTCATCACAGGCCAGACGATATTCGTCGACGGGGGGCGTCACCTGAGGGAGCACGAGAATGGATAAGATCAGAATCAGGGACCTGCATCTGCGGACGATCGTCGGCGTGCACGACTGGGAGCGGACCGAGAAGCAGGACGTGATACTCAATATTGTGCTGACGATCGATCTCGCGAAGCCCGCATCGACCGACAGGCTTGAGAATGCGGTCAATTATCGGGAGTTGAAGAAGAGGATCATGGAAATGGTCGAGAATTCGAGCTTCCAGTTGATCGAGACGCTGGCGACGAAGGTGGCGGAAGTGTGTCTGGAGAATCCGGAGGTCGAGGAGGTTACCGTGACGCTCGACAAGCCGGGCGCACTGAGGTTCGCGACCAGCGTCGCGGTCGAGATCACCAGACGAAGGGATCGGTAGGATCGGCGCGGGTGCCCTCATCTTTCCTTGGGAGCGCTCAGCGCGGGATCGTCCAGCCACCTGAGCGCTTTGCGCGGATTGTCGAGAAGATCATCGACCGCTACGTTGAACCTCTCGCCTGTGCGGCGCACCTTGATTTCCGCCTTGCCTGTGTCAACCGCGCGCTTTCCGAGGATGATCTGCAGCGGGATTCCAAGAAGGTCCGCGTCCTTGAACTTGAATCCCGGGGACTGCTCGCGATCGTCAATGAGCGCTTCCACGCCTTTCTCGCAGCACTTCTCGTAAATCGACTCAGCCGTCCGCCAGAGGTCCTGCAGCCGCGAATCGAGCGGCAGGACGATCACATGATACGGTGCGATACTCATCGGCCACACGATTCCGTTCTCGTCAGCATGCTCCTCTATCGCAGCGACCATTATCCGCTCGATGCCGATCCCGTAGCATCCCATCACGATGGGCTTTTCGACGTTGTTCTCATCAAGGTACATGCAGCCCATCGAGTCGGAGTATTTCGTCCCGAGCTTGAAAATGTGACCGAGCTCGATGGCTCTCTCCACGCGGAGCGTGCCGTCGCACTGCCCGCAGCAGTCGCCCGAGCAGGCCAGCCTCAAATCAGCGGTCTCCCCGTCGAAATCGCGGCCCCTCGTCAGGTTCCTGATGTGATAATGATCCTTGTTGGCCCCACCGACGTACGGGACGCCCGGCGGGATCGAATCGTCGATCAGTATCCGCACATCGCGCCGCTTCAGTCCGACCGGCCCGATGAATCCCGCCTCCGCGCCCGACATCTCCTTTATCTCGTCCGGATGCGCCGGGCGATAGAGCCGTCCCTTGAGCGCGACCTCGAGCTTCGACTCGCTGACCTCGAGATCGCCGCGAATCAGCACCAGCAGCGGAATCTCCTCCGGCAGGAGCATGTAGACAACACTCTTCATCGTCTCCGATTCGCCTATGCCGAGAAAGCCGGACACTTCCTCAATCGTCCTCCGATCGGGTGTCGCGACTTCGGCAGTCGGGACATCGAGCTTCTCGCGATGGCTGATCCTGCTCCTTGCCACCTCCAGGTTGGACAGGTAGCCGCAGGAGTCGCAGATCGTTATCGAATCCTCTCCGGAGCTGCATGGTAGCATGAACTCCTCGCTGCCGGTACCGCCCATAGCGCCGGAATGGGCGCCGACTATGTAGAAAGTCAGTCCCGCACGGGTGAAAATCTTCGAGTACGCCACCCGGTTCTTCTCGTACCAGGCATCGAGATCGTCCCAGTCGGTCGACAGCGAGTACGCGTCCTTCATCGTGAACTGGCGGGTGCGGATAAGGCCCGATCGGGGGCGGGGCTCGTCGCGGAACTTCGACTGAATCTGGTACCACTGCTGCGGGAGGTCGCGGTACGAGTGGACATAGGCCCGCGCAAGCTCGCCGATGATCTCCTCGTGCGTCGGCCCGAGCAGAAGCTCCCGGCCCTTGTTGTCCCGAAGCTGGAAGAGAATGTCCTCCATCACCTTGCGCCGGCCGGTCTCGTCCCACAACTCCGCCGGGTGCAGAACCGGCAGGAGCATCTCCTGCGACCCGATGGCGTCCATCTCCTCTCTGACAATCTGCTCGCATTTTCTCAGCGCCCGCCAGCCGAGCGGCAGGTATGAGTAGACACCCGCGGTAAGCTGTCGAATCAGTCCGGCGCGGAGCATGAGACGATGCGAGAGTGTCTCCGCTTCGGAGGGGATCTCCTTCATGGTGGGGACGAGGTAATGGCTAAGGCGCATGCGCGACCCTCGATAGTGGAAAGCGTGCTCACTATACATTCCGGACGGTGCCACGTAAAGGTGCCATGGATGAGGGGGCATTGCTCAGCCCAGGTCACGGACCCGGGCCTATCGGTGGGGGCGGATGAGCCACATGCCGATGAGGATAGCGGCGCCGACGATGGCCGCGGTGAGCGGTGTGAAAACGGTCGTGACGTTTCCCCTGACCTCTCCGGCCGCAAGGATGAACGTCACGGAATCCTGAATGCGGGCCTCGTCGGCTCTTATGATGAATCCGGCCGACTCGCGCATTTCCACTTCGTCGGCGAGAATGCTGAATGCCGCAGACTGCTCCATCCTCACGGTGTCGGCCTCGACCACCTGCGCACTCTCTCGCGTCATCAGGAGCGGGTCGGCGTAGGGAATGTCCGCCGGCACCGATTTCGTCGGCTCGATCGGCGGTGTCAGGCTATCCTCGTCGGTTTTCGGCAAATCAGTCATCAGTCATCATCTCCACTTCTCCTGCAGGGGGAAAAGAATATTACCCCCCGAAACCGGGCCATGCAAGCGCGATTTGACTATCCGGGCCGGGCGCGCTCCTTTTCATGCCGGCTGGAAAGCCGGCGCACCCGGGTGCGCCGCTTTTCCAAGCGGCATTCCGAGAAAGATGCTGGCTGCTGGGGCCACGTTCGACATTCTGGTAATTGTAATGTATACTTAAACATAAGTTCTTCTGCTGCGCGGGAGTTATCAGAATGTCTGTCAGGATAATCTGTGTGCGATTCGCGTCGACTCTGCTGCCCTTGCTCCTTGCTATCATTGCGGCAGGCTGTGGCGGGCACGACGTGAATCAGTCGCCGGTGTCACTCGGAGTCACCGCCCCGGAGCGCGGCCCTCTCGTATCGCACCATCAGCTTTGGGGCTACTGGAAGGGATACATCCCGGAATCGCATGACTCGCTGGATCTTGTGCCGGTCCGGGGCGCGATGATCCACGTGAATGTCAGGAAGTTCCTGGAGGAGCACCCATGTCAGGACTGCCTTACGCTGGTCGATCTTGAGATCGATCCCGATCAGCAGACGATCACCGCGGATATCCAGATCACGCATCCCTACCCGGGATTGACGAGATTCACGGGTTTCGACGTTCGAGCGGTAATTGTGTCGGACGCGAGCCTGTACTTCCCCGCATTGGACGCGAGCATCCCCGATGCAGCCAACGGGGATTTCACGCTTCTCCGTCCGAACGGGTATACGCGCCTGTGGAACACGCTCGAATTCCCTCCCGGGAGCGCTCCGTTTGTGATCCTCGAATACTCGCGGGGAAGGATGGCATCGCCGGGTGATTTCACAGGCACGGTGAATCCGTACGTGGAGTTCTCGGAGTCTCCGAGATGGCATTTCCCGGCAGGGGGTGCGATTACGAAGGAGCTGTTTTTTAAGATGCCCGACGGCCCGATAAGATTCGGTTACGCGGTCGATGCGAGCTGGGAGCCGCCGATTGTCGATCCGCCGATCGACATCCAGAGCGACTTCTCCCTGAGCGCGAATGCACTTGAGCCGATTTTCATGGGCTGGACGATGTCGGTCTTGCCGACGGACACGGTCGGCAGCACTGGAACGGGTACGGCCACCGTGCTGGATCGTCAGGGCTGGGAGACGATCAGCACGGCTTACCTGGAATGCCCGGCTCTCTGGACGGGGGCGATAGAGCCCGACTCGATCAGCTCGACGATGACTTCGTCGGAAGGCGATTTTGTCGAGTTGAATTTCACTCTGACGAACGAGCTGGGTGCGCCGGCGGCAAGAGACCTCATGGCGCTTCTCAAGGTTGTCGACGAGGGGCAGGATTTCTGGCTTGGTGATGTGAATCATATGTACGAGCGCGTCTACATCGACGTCCTTCCGGCCCAGGAGCTTGCAGGCGAAATCGTCTTCAACGCCCCGGGCCCGTCGGGTCCTCATGGAGAGCCGGGCGCGATGAATGTGTTCCTTCTCGATATCGAAACCATGCTCGAGACCCAGCTCACGCCGTTCATCGGCGACGGTGCGATTTTCGAGGAGCCGAGGATCAATCCTGTGGGCACTCATATGCTCCTCACGTTCTGCCCGACACCATATGCGAGCGGTGTGGACGTTTACGAGATCGGCGGAGGATCCTGGGGCATCTCACCCGCCGCTGTCTACGACGGCACGGCCGATTTCCATCCCGACGGCGAGCACATCCTGATCGCATCGGGAACCCAGTTCGACAACACCCCTGATCTGTACTCGGTGACCTACGACGGGTCCGAGCGCACGCTTATCGCCACTGCGGATGACACGGTTCGGGACCCACGATGGAGCCCCGACGGGAGGCGGATCGTAATGACCCAAGGTCTGGAGTTCTCGGACCCTCCCAATTCCGAGCTCTGGATCTATGACGTCGACTCGGGCCAGTTTTTCGAGATAATGAGCGCGCCGGGTGTCGATGAGAACCCATGCTGGAGCCCGGTACAGGTCGGCGGTCAGGACCTGATCGTGTTCGCGTCAAGCAGGGATCATCATCCCGGCTACGAGACGGATATCTACGTTGTCAGTCCTGACACCGAGGAGATTATCTACCATTTCGACATGGGGCTTCAGGAGCAGCATCCGTCGTTCTCGCCGGACGGGCTTTCGTTTGTCTTCAGCGCGCCGACTCCGGACGGCGAGGAGCTGTTCGTCTTCTCGTGGCAGACCGAGGAGCTGATACAGCTCACCGACGACAACACATACGACGGCTCGCCGTCCTGGTGCTGGAATTGGTGAACAAAGGTGAGCCGGCAAGGGGGGAGGCCTGACGGCCTGTCGAAGCATATCGGAATGGTCGGGAAAAGCATCAGTATAACCGGATTTTCGGCAAGGCTCTTGACAAATCTGGAACAACCGATACATTATGGTAGTAGGAGTAATCTGCACCTGGCAGTAAGGCGGGCAGGCACTCCCGGAATTAATCGTGAGAAGGTTGGAGGACCGTCTGAAGGAGGTCGGGGACTATGAGACCACCGAGTTTCGAAGAGTTCATCAAGTCACAGAATGCAGGAGCGGCGGGCGGAGAGGGCATGGAGGTGCTTAGCCTTGAGAGATGCCCGACGCCGGGATGCAATTGCGCGAAGCTCCATCCAACCTTCGAGAATGGGCTTTTGAGCGCGCTCGCTTGCGCGAATGGGTGCAGGTTTATCGTGAAACGGAACGTGTTCACCGGCGACATTCTCTACTTCGCGCTCACAAGCTTCGACGAGACCCGGTTCGACGACCCTGCGAGCGTTCGCGGAATGAAGTTCAATGCGCTGGGTGAGTTCTATACCGAGTGGTACTAAGCATCAAAGACTGACACGATCGAAGCCACCCATCGCGGGTGGCTTTTTTGTCGTGGACTGGTGCCGTCCCCGCTGTCAGATGAACAGCGGGGCCAGGACGAGGGTCACTGTGCTCAGGAGCTTGATGAGCACATGGATTGACGGCCCGGCGGTGTCCTTGAACGGGTCGCCCACCGTGTCGCCGACCACCGCTGCGCTGTGGGTCGGATTCTTGATCTCGTGCCCCGCCTCATCTCTGATGTATTTCCCGCCCAGGGCTCCGGCCTCGATGTATTTCTTCGCGTTGTCCCACGCCCCGCCGCCGTTGTTCAGGAAAGTGGCCATCAGGATGCCCGCGATGGTCCCGACCATCAGCAGCGCGGCTACCGCCTCCGCCGCGATCATCGGGTCGCGCTCCGTGATGAACATCCTGAAAATCACTCCGACCGCTACGGGCGTGAGCGTGGCCAGAAGGCCCGGCGCCACCATCTGTCTGAGCGCGTTACGGGTGACCAGGTCGACGCAGGTCGCGTAGTCCGGCTTGAAATCATCGGTGAACTGGATCATGTCGCGGACTCGGGGGAGCCTGGCGAACTGCCTGCGGACCTCCTCGATCACCGACTTGGCCGTCTTGCCCACAGCCCGGATGGCGAGCGAGGAGAAGAGGAAGACCAGCATGGCGCCGAGGAGCCCTCCCGTGAAGACCTCGGGCTTGGCGAGATCGATCGGCCACGGCTGGCCTTCACGACCCGCATAGAGCCTGACCTCGTCCATGTAGGCGGAGAAGAGAAGGAACGCGGCAAGGGCCGCCGAGCCGATCGCGTATCCTTTGGTCAGAGCCTTGGTTGTGTTGCCGACGGCGTCGAGACGGTCGACCTTGCCTCGAATCTCGGCGGGCTGCCCGCTCATCTCGACAATCCCGCCCGCGTTGTCGGAGATCGGTCCGAAAGTGTCCATGGCCAGGATATATGCCGCGGTCGCCAGCATCCCCATAGTCGCGACGCCGGTGCCGAACAGGCCCGCGTTCACGCCGCTCTGAAGGGCATCCATCGGGAACGCTGACCTTCCAAGGTGATAGCTCGCAAGGATGGCGATTCCCATGACCACGCTGGGTATTGCAGTGCACTCGAAGCCGACTGCAACGCCGGAAATAATGTTCGTCGCAGGTCCCGTGGTGGACGCCTCTGCGATTTCCTTCACCGGGCGATACTTGTGGTCAGTGTAGTACTGGGTTATCCAGACAAACGCGACGCTTGTCAGGACGCCGATGATCCCGCAGAGGAAGAAGTGCCACCAGGCCGCGGGCGCGTTCGGCACGCTCAAAAGCCAGTGTGTCGCGCCGCCGAAGGCGATCATGGCGAGCACAACCGCCCACGCGTAGCCCTTGTTCAGAGCCACCATCGCGTCGCCGTCCTCCGGCGTGCTGACCGAGACCACTCCCACGATCGCGGCGATGATCCCGAAGGCGCGGGCTATCAGCGGGAACATCATCACGCCGATCGTCCCGGCGGCGAAGCCGAATCCCGCGTTCTTAGCCGAGATCGCCAGCGTCGCCCCGAGAATCATTGCGCCGATATTCTCCGCCGCGGTGGATTCGAACAGGTCGGCGCCGCGGCCCGCGCAGTCTCCGACATTGTCGCCGACAAGGTCCGCTATCACCGCCGGGTTCCTCGGATCGTCCTCCGGTATCCCGGCCTCGACCTTCCCGACCAGATCGGCCCCCACGTCCGCAGCTTTAGTGTATATTCCGCCGCCCAACTGCGCGAACAGCGCGACGAAGCTAGCCCCGAATCCATATCCGACGATCAGCAGCGGGATTCTCTCAGAGTCGGTTATCCCGGTCAGCTCGATCACGGAGTAAAGGAGCCCGACCCCAAGCAGGCTGACCGCGACCACGAACAGCCCCGACACCGCGCCTCCTCGCAGCGCAATCTGAAGCGCCCTGTTGAGGCTGGTGAGGGCGGCGGTGGCCGCGCGTACGTTGGCGCGGATGCTCACCCACATGCCGATGTAGCCGGCGAATACCGAGCAGGAGGCGCCGAACAGGAACGATCCGCCTATCGCGAGCCCGAGAGCCATCCGGTTCTCAACCGGGTCGAAATCCCTGTGCCCGCGCACGAAGGCGAACATGATGAACAGAATGATCCCGAGAACCAGCGCCAGTTGCCCGATGGTGGAGTTCTGCCTCCTGAGGAACGCCTCCGCGCCCTCCCGGATTGCGTCGGATATCCTCCGCATGTTCTCCGCGCCGGTATCCTGCCTCATTACCCAGCCCTTCAACCACCAGGCGAAACCCAGGCCCGCGATTGAAAGGGCAAGTACGATGACCATGAATGTCCAGTTCATCGGTTCCGACTCGAACTGTGTGTGTCCCATGGGTTACCCTCTTGCCAGACTTGTCTTGCTCGAGCAAAGGAAAACTTCCTCGACGGCTATAGGCCCCTGAAGGGGAAAACAAAGCGCTATGGATACATAACGCCAACGGAAAATCAAGGTCAATGAATCTCTATTAGCAGACGCCGACGATCGAACCATCACCCGTCCCGGGAAGTGCCCGTAATCCAACTTCAGCCTTCGATCCGACATCTTATGTTGTGAATGTGCTAACCTAGTCTCAGCGTCCTGGCGATACGGAGAAACAAATGTCATTCAGATGCTCGCTGGTCGTGTCAATCACCCTCGTTCTGCTGCTTGGGACCTCGTGCAAACCCGGCTACGAGACGCAGAAGGACTTCCGAAGCGAAGTCCAGTCGATCTACCAGGGTCTCACGGAGCAGTACGGGCAGTACGATCCGAAGGATCCTGCGGCCTCTCAATGGACCTTCTCCTACCATCCGATGGTCCATGCCGCGTGGATATACAAGAGCCGACTCGGGGTGAACAGAGGGATCGAGGCTCAACTGCGGGAGGGTAACGACATCCTCTGGCGGCTCGATGGCGATTTGAAGGCCCAGGTCGCCGAGGGAGCGACCGGCCTTGACGGGGATCGCTTCCTGGCGCTTATCGATGATGATGGGATCAGATCAAGGACGACCGAGCTGATGGATTCAGGTATTCCCTCGCTCAACGCGTTCGCGCGCGCGTTCATCGAGAAGGTGGCAGCCGGATCGCAGGACCTCCCGGAGATGATCTTGAGGCTTCTGGGGAAGGCCTATGCCGCTCGTCCCGAGATCTGCGAGCTTCCCGTGGCCGAGCCGATCGAGGACTCCGACACGAGGTGGCGCGACTGGCTGCACATCTCGCTCGCCGCAACCGGCACCCCCGGCACGACGGCGGTCATCGACTGGGACGATCAGATCGAGGACCTTCAGGACCTCGTGCCCGACCATGATTTCTGGGACGGGAGGCTGTCGCACGCATATACGCTCAGAAGTCTCCAGCTCGCGAAAGGGGAGGCGCTGGACAGGATTCTCCAGGAGCTGGCCCGGTACCGGGAGGGCGGCGAGGTGTCGGGATTCCATGCGTGGATGTACTGGGACCTGGGCTGGAGCGTCGGGTCGGACGGCAGTATGTATCCGTATACGGAGGAGCAGGTGGCGCGAGTCAAGGAGTTTCTGATCGGGGGACTGGCGGATGGTCCGCTGGGCGAAGGGCAGGAAGCGCAAGTTGTTTCCGATGCTCTGGGTCGCGTGCCGTCGGCGGAGTTCTTCGAGCGGCTCCTTGAGGTCGCCACTAACTTGAATCTCCCGTGCGAGCGGAGGCAGGTCGGCTACCTGGGGCTCGCCACGATGCTGCGGGCGCCGCTGGCGCGCTGGGCGGACGGCTCGGCCGGCAAGGACGAGTATCGACGGAAATCGGTGGCCCTCGTGGAGAAGGGCGGGCTGCTGTGCGGGAATGTCCCGCTGCTTGAGTTCTATGCGTCCCTAATGACGGCCTTCAGCCCGTCCGCGGGAACCCCGCCCGAGGAGAAGCTGACCGATGAGCAGATGCTTGGCATTCACCAGGCTTTCGTCGAGCTTCTGCCCGATCTCAAAACCGCGGACGAGAGAGCCCTGGCCCTCGACCTTCTGCTGTGGGCTCTCGTGCAGCCTGATTTCATGATGCGCCATCCCGAGCTGAGTCACTACAGGGACATCTTCCTCGGCATTTGCGAGGATTGGATGGAGACGACCACCTTCGAGGGTTCCGTGATGACCGGGGAGGACCTCGAGAGGCTCATCACTCTCTTCCGCCACACCCTGGGCGAGGAATCTATCTGGGAGAACGAGTAGGGGCGCACGTGGCTGTATGTGGGGCAGACTTCCTACTGAGCCGCGCACTGTCCCGGCATTCTTCGTAGCATGCGCATCTTGCGCATGACCTCTTCGTACCATGCGCATCCTGCGCATGATCGTTACGTCAAAACCCTGGGTCAGCCTCTCCACCCACGCTCAGGATGAGCGTGCGACGAAGACTCCATGCGCAGGATGCGCATGCTACAACTATCCGCGCCCTAACATCGTGCGGCTCAGTAGAGTCGCGCGTTGTGAATTCGGGTGACTGGAAAGACTGCTCAACAGGGAACGTGTAAGCCGCATCAATGCGCCGGTTCGCCGGGATTGACCGGCCTGTCCGGAATCAGCAGGGTAACGGTATCGTCATCGCCCGTCGCCAGGAGCATGCCCCTTGACTCCTCGCCTTTCAGCTTGATCGGCTTGAGATTCGTCACGACGACAATCTGCTTGCCGATCAGATCGTCCGGCTTGTAGACCTTCGCGATTCCCGCGACGATCTGCCTCTGCTCGAATCCGACATCAATCTTCATCTTCAGAAGCTTGTCCGTGCCCTTGACAGGCTCGCACTCGAGCACAGTCGCTATCCTGAGATCGAGTCTCTCGAAATCCTCAAACGGGATTTCCTTCTTAGGTTGCGCCACTACCGCTTTCTCCTTCGGCTTTTCGCCCATGGTATCCCTCGCTCTGTCTCTCTCGCCCGAGAGCCGCTCGACCTCGCTCAGGAATGTGGGGATGTCGATCCTCGGCACGATCGGCTCTCCGCGCCGGACGCTCGTGCCCGGGTCGATCGTTCCCCAGCCGCCGCCGTCGCTGTACATGTGATCGGCGACATCCCCGGGAAGCCCCAACTGCGCCCATATCTCGCGAGTGAGCCGGGGCAGGAACGGATGCAGAAGAATCGCCAGGTTGTGAAGGACCTGCGCCTGGTCGTACAGGAATGCGTTCAACTCCTCGATCTTCCCGGCCTTTCTGAGCTCCCAAGGCTTGGTGTCCTCGATAGTCCGATTCGCGAGCCGGACCAGGTCCCAGATCGCGTCGAGCGCCCTGTGCGGCGCGAACTCCAGCATCGCCTGGACCGCGCCCTCGTGCACATCTCTCGCGAGGTTCACCAACTCCTGGTTGTGGCGGCCCTCGTGCGGGATCGCGCCGCCGCAGTCCTTCTCGATCATGGCAAGAATGCGATTGAGGAGGTTGCCGAGATCATTCGCAAGGTCGGCGTTTGTGCGCTCGGCGATCGCCTCATGATTGATGCTGCCGTCCTCGCCGAACGTGACTTCCCGGAGGAGGAAAAATCTCAGCGCGTCGCTCCCGAGCAGATCGAGATAGGGGTACGGGTCCAGGATGTTCCCCAGCGTCTTGCTCATCTTGCGACCGCGCTCGAGCAGGTAGCCGTGCGAGAAAGTGCCCTTGGTGACCAGCTTTTTCGGATCGCCGGGATAGAGGTCCGCCGCGAGAAGCATCGCCGGCCAGATGACCGTATGGAACCAGAGGATGTCCTTCGCGATCACGTGCACGCAGTGCGGCCAGAACGTGAGAAACCTGGTCTGTCTGATCTCGTACGACGGGTCCGCTTCCGCCTTGTCGAGCTCGTCGAGATGCTCGCCGAGGCCGGCGGCGGTCGCGTACCCCAACAGCGCGTCGAACCAGACGTAGCACACATGTCCCGGCTGGATTTCATCCAGCGGTATGCCCCAGTCGAGCTTCGTGCGGCTTACAGAAAGATCGTCCACGCCCGCCCTGAGCTTGGAGATGATCTCGTTGCGACGGGTTTGCGGAAGGATGCGGTCAGGCTCGCTCTCCAGCATCTCGAGAATCACCGGGGCCCATTTGGAGAGTCTGAAAAAGAGGCACGGCTCCTTCATTGCCGTCGGCTCTCTGTCGTGATCGGGGCATTTCCCGTCGACAAGGTCCTTGTCAGTCAGGTATTTCTCGCAGCCGACGCAGTACAGGCCCTCGTACTCGCCGAGATAGATGTCCCCGCGGTCGTAGATTCGCTTGAAGAATCTCTGGACATCGCGGTAATGATCTTCCGGCTTGCGCTGGGTGGTTCGGACGAAGTAGTCGTACTCGATTCCGCAGCGCTTCCAAAGCGCCTTGCCGTCCTCGACCACCTGGTCGGTCCATTCGAGCGGGGTGAGTCCGCGCGACAGAGCGGACTGCTTGATTTTCTCTCCGTGCTCGTCCGAGCCGGTGATGAAATAGGTCCTGTGGCCGAGCATCTTGTGGAAGCGGGTCATTGTGTCGCACACGTAGGTCGAGTACGCGTGCCCCAGATGGAATGGCGCATTGGCGTAGTACA
>Ga0315296_10002143_pt1 | contig 16983 bp, 14 predicted proteins | sample YL17G14_18_MG_FD_203921 | JGI IMG/M metagenome (GOLD analysis project Ga0315296, IMG submission 203921) | Sediment microbial communities from Yellowstone Lake, YNP, Wyoming, USA - YL17G14_18 | ecosystem: Environmental > Aquatic > Freshwater > Lake > Sediment | place: USA: Wyoming | collected... | reverse complement strand
CCTGGGGCAGGACGGTGTCAGCCAGCCAGTCGGCCACGTGATACAGCGGTTGGGGAGCCAGCAGTCGGTTGAGGGTCAGCAGTACCATCTCCCGCCCCATATCGATGTCGGCTTGGCTAGGTACCAGATCGTTGGTCGTCTGCTGCACTTGCAGGTCGGTCAAGATCGGGTAGACCAAAGGGATGGCACTCATCTGACGGGGACACACTGCCACGATGGCCTGCCCTAGTTGTTCGGCTTGGGATGTGTTCACGGCTCTGCCTCCTTCCGTCGCGTTTGAGGCAGAGTATACTCCCTGTGGCTCGGTTGTTAAAGTGCGGATAAGTCAAACATTTGTTCTATGTCGAAAACAGGCTAAGGGCGGACAAGACCATTCCCACCACCTCGCAGCCATCGGCTGGCGAATTCGAGGACTTTTTCCGGCAAGTGGCGGCCAGGGGGGCCGACGCGATCGTCGCGCTCTTCATCTCCTCCAAACTCAGCGGCACCATTCCCAACGCGCAGGCAGCGCAAGAGCAACTGTCTGGAGAACTCACCGTCCGCGTCGTGGATTCGCTCTCGACCTCGATGGGGTTAGGGTTCATCGTGCTCGCCGCTGCCCGCGCCGCCGCTGCGGGCAAGTCCCTCGACGAGGTCGTCGCCGTGGCGGAGGACATGCGCTCCAGAGTGCAGGTGCTGTTCGCCGTGGACACGCTCGAGTACCTGTACCTGGGTGGGCGTATCGGCGGGGCCAAGCGGCTGCTGGGAACCGCGCTGAACATCAAGCCGCTCCTGCAACTCGAGGACGGGCGCGTCGAACCGTTGGCCCAGGTGCGCACCAAGCGCAAGGCGGTTGCCCAGATGCTGGACGTCGCGGAGGAGCGGTTAGGCGGGAAGTGCATGGCCGAAGCAGCCGTCATTGACGTGGACAGCCTCCAGGAGGGGGATGGGCTGGCCGAACAGGTCAGGGGACGCTTCGGCCTCTCCACGGTCTACCGCACGACGGTCAGTCCTGTCATCGGTACCCACGCCGGTCCAGGCACCGTCGGCGTCGGCTTCTACGCCGAGCGCTGACGGGTCTACGGCCCGACATTTCTCGACCGTGCCCCACCCTCGGGGTGCGGTCGAGCATTTTATTGGCAATACCGCAAGGGGTACCTGGGCGAGTGATTGCCCCTCACCCCAACCCTCTCCCCGAGGGGGAGAGGGAGCGCGCTTCCCTCTCCCTCCCAGGGAGAGGGGCAGGGGTGAGGGGCAGTACCAGGCTCGTTGTCCACCTGTCGCTTTTATCGGTTGGCATGGACAGGAAAGTGCGGTATAATCCCCCCCGTTAAGGAGGCCACCGTTGCGCGCACTCATCACCGGAGCGAGTGGATTTGTCGGGGAGCACCTGTGTGCCTGTCTGTTGGCGCATACCGATTGGCAGTTGGCGGGTACGGTCTACCCTCAGCCGGTCGAAGCCCGGCCACAGGAGCCCCGCCTGCGGCTTCAGCACGTAGACCTGCGCGATCCCCAGCGCGTACAGGCGCTCGTAGACGAGGTACAGCCCGACTGTATTTTCCACCTGGCCGCCCAATCGTTCGTGCCTGTCTCGTTTGCGGACCCGTGGGACACGCTGGAGAACAACATCCGCGCGCAGTTGAACCTGCTGGAAGCGGTGCGGCGGTCAGGGCGTGAGATACGGATGCTGGTGGTCGGGTCGAACGAGGAGTACGGCACCCCGCGGCTGGGGGAGTTGCCCCAGACAGAGGAAAGTCCGCTGCGGCCCAACAACCCCTACGCGGTGAGCAAGGTTGCCCAGGACTTTCTGGGGCTCCAGTATTACCTGGCGTATGGAGCCCCTGTCGTCCGGGTGCGCCCGTTCAATCACACCGGCCCAGGGCAGTCTTCTCGCTTCGTCGTCCCGGCCTTTGCCAGCCAGATCGCCCGCATCGAGGCCGGGTTGCAGGAGCCGCTGGTGCAGGTGGGCAACCTGGACGTGGCCCGCGACTTTACCGACGTGCGGGACATCGTGCGCGCGTATCACCTGGCGGTGACCCAGGGCGAGCCGGGAGACGTGTACAACCTGGCGTCGGGGCGGCCGCAGTCGGTGCAGGGACTGCTGGAGACGCTCCTGGGCTGTGCTAAAGTAGATATCCGCGTCGAGCAGGATCCGTCCCTCTACCGGCCTGTGGACGTGCAGGTGGTCTATGGCAGTGCAGATAAATTCCGCCGGCAGACGGGCTGGGAGCCTCACATCCCGTTCGAGCAGACGTTGCGGGATACACTGGACTATTGGCGTGCCCAGGTGGCAGGGGGCAAGGGGCAATAGACAACTGAAAAGTTGACGGAGGGCTTATGCTCAAGGTTTTGATCACCGGTATCACCGGCTTTGCCGGCAGTCACCTGGCCGAATATCTGCTGGCGCGGGGCGACGTCGAGGTCTATGGAGCCTGCCGCTGGCGCAGCCGGCTGGACAACCTGTCCAACCTGGCGCGCCAGGGTCGGCTTAACCTGCGCGGCGTGGACGCCGTGATCGCAAGCGAAGCCGAACTGCAGGCGACGGTTGACCCGCGTGCCGTCAACCTGTTGCAAGGGGACATGGCCGACCCGTACCAGATGAAGACACTGATCGAGGCCGTGAAGCCCGAGCGCATCTTTCACCTGGCGGCCCAAAGTTTCGTCCCTACGTCGTGGAGTGCGCCGGCCGAGACGTTCAGCGTCAACACGCTCGGGCAGATTCACCTGTTCGAGGCCGTACGTACGGCCGGCATTGACCCCCTCATCCACATTGCTGGCTCCAGCGAAGAGTATGGCCTGGTCCACCCCGACGAAGTGCCTATCAAGGAGAGCAACCCATTCCGGCCTCTCTCACCCTACGCGGTGAGCAAGGTGGCCCAGGAACTGCTGGCGTACCAGTATCACCAGAGTTACGGGCTGAAGGTCGTGGTCACCCGCGGCTTCAATCACACCGGGCCGCGCCACGGGCCGGTGCTCTCGTGTTCCAGTTTCGCCCGCCAGATCGCCGAGATCGAGGCGGAACTGGCACCGCCGGTACTGTACGTCGGCGACTTGACGACCCAGCGGGACTGGGTGGACGTGCGCGACGTCGTGCGCGCCTATTGGTTGGCGCTGGAAAAGGGCGTGCCCGGCGAGGTGTACAACATTGGCAGCGGGACCACGCGCACGATCCAGTCTATGCTCGACCTGCTCCTGTCGCTCAGCCCGCTGGCCATCGAGGTACGCCAGGAAGCGGCCCGCCTACGCCCTTCCGACGTGCCGATCCTGTGGGCCGACGACAGCAAGTTTCGCGCGCAGACCGGCTGGGAGCCCCAGATTCCGTTCGAGCAGACCATGCGTGACCTGTTGGACTATTGGCGCGCGAGGGTGAATACTTTTAGAGGATGAGTATGAATAAACGAGTTGCTTTGATCACCGGTATCACCGGTCAGGACGGTTCCTACCTGGCAGAGTTCTTACTGGACGAGGGGTACGAGGTCATCGGCATGGTGCGGCGCACCAGCACGGTGAGTTTTGCCCGCATCCATCACATCCAGGACCGCATCACGCTCGTCTCCGGCGACCTGCTGGACCAGGGCTCGCTGATCGGCATTCTCCGGGAACACCGGCCGGATGAGATTTACAACCTGGCGGCGCAGTCCTTCGTCCCCATATCCTGGGAGCAGCCGGTCTTCACCGGTGAGGTGACCGCGTTGGGGGTGACGCGCATGCTGGAGGCCATCCGTACGGTGAACCCCCACGTCCGCTTCTACCAGGCTTCCAGCAGCGAGATGTTCGGCAAGGTGCGGGAGGTGCCGCAGCGTGAGAGCACTCCCTTCTATCCCCGTTCTCCGTACGGCGTGGCGAAGGTCTACGGCCACTGGATCACGGTCAACTACCGCGAGTCCTATGATCTCTTTACTGTCTCGGGCATCTTGTTCAACCACGAGAGCCCCCGGCGTGGGCTGGAATTCGTCACGCGCAAGGTCACCTATGGCGTAGCGAAGATCAAACTGGGGCTGGCGGGCGAACTCCGCCTGGGAAATTTGGAGTCCCGCCGGGACTGGGGTTATGCGGGCGACTACGTGCGGGCCATGTGGCTGATGCTCCAGCAGGACAAGCCCGACGACTACGTCGTGGGCACCGGCGAGACGCACCCGGTGCGAGAACTGTGTGAGGTTGCTTTTGGCTATGTGGGGCTGGACTGGCAGGATTACGTCGTGCAGGACCCCCGCTTCATCCGGCCGGCCGAGATAGACCTGCTGGTGGCCGATCCCACGAAAGCGCGCGGCGTGCTGGGGTGGGAGCCGCACGTCTCCTTCGGTGAACTGGTGCAGATGATGGTAGACAGCGACCTGAAATTGTTGAGGGAGGAGTAGTGTGGAAGCGACGATCCGTTTCGGTACCGACGGCTGGCGGGCACGCATCGCCGAGGATTACACGTTTGACAACGTGCGCAGGTGTGCGCAGGGCTTTGCCGGTTATCTGAGCGCCCGCGGCCAGGGAGGCGCCGACGTGGTGGTGGGTTACGACAAGCGCTTTGCGGCCGAGGACTTTGCCGCGGCCGCCGCCGAGGTGATGGCCGGCAACGGCTTCCGCGTCTGGCTGATGGACACCGCGACCCCCACGCCGTTGATCGCTTACTCGATCGTAGAGCGCAGGGCGGCAGGTGCGATCAACGTCACCGCCAGCCATAATCCGCCCTCCGACTGCGGCTTCAAAGTGCGCGACGAGCGCGGCGCAGCCGTCGCGCCGGAAGGGTTGACGGAGATCGAAGCGCTCATCCCGCCCATTGACGAGATCAGACGGGTGCCATTGGAAGAGGCCCAGGCGAAGGGGCAGGTTGTGGTCTGGGACCCGGCCCCGGCCTACCTGGCGCACATCGGGAAGTTGGTCGAGATCGAGTTGCTTAAAGAGGCCGGGCTCCACATTCTGGTCGAGCCGATGTGGGGCAACGGCATGGGGTGGTTCCCGCGCATCCTCGGCGGTGGCAAGACGAAGGTGACCGAGATCCACAACGTGCGCAACCCGCTCTTTCCGGAGATGACGCGCCCTGAGCCGATCCCCCCGAACGTGGACGTCGGACTGCGTAAGACGGTCGAACTGGGGGCCGACGTGTGCCTGATCATGGACGGCGACGCCGACCGGATGGGCATCGGCGACGAGCACGGGACGTTCGTCAACCAGTTGCAGGTCTATGCGCTCCTGGCGTACTACCTGCTGGAGGTGCGCGGCGAGCGCGGGCCCATCGTCAAGACGCTCTCGACGACCTCGATGCTCGAGAAACTGGGCCAGATGTACGGCGTGCCGGTCTACCAGACGGGCGTCGGTTTCAAGTTCGTCGGTCCCAAGGTGTTGGAGACGAACGCGCTGATCGGCGGGGAGGAGAGCGGCGGCTACGCCTTCCGCGGCAGTGTCCCGGAGCGGGATGGCATCCTGGGCAACCTCTATTTCCTGGACCTGATGGTGCGGACGGGCAAGAGCCCCTCCCAACTGCTGGCCCACCTGTTTGAGAAATTGGGAGCCTCTTACTACTATGACCGGGTGGACACCCGCTTCCCCTCGGAGCACCGGCCGGAGGTAAAGGCGCGGCTGGACGCGGCCCGGCCTGAGACGTTGGCGGGGATGCGGGTCACTGAGATCGTCACCCTGGACGGCTACAAGTACGTGCTGGAGGACGGCGGGTGGCTGCTGATTCGCTTCTCCGGCACCGAGCCGATCATCCGCGTCTACTGCGAGACGACGGACGAGCGCAAGGTCAAGCCGCTGTTGGATGAGGGGCTGCGGCTGGCAGGATTGGTGTAGCAATAGACCAGGAAAAGGGCATGTCAGGTAATTGGCAGTGCCAACTTCGGTTACCTCTCGAAGGAATGGAGTCGGCGATCACGGCTGCCCAGGTATCAACTCCCGCAGGGTATCGTGGGTTGTATGCCTTCCACAAATATTGGGGGAAGAAACCGTTTGAGCCTGTCGCATTCTTGATTGAAAATTTGACTAATGCAGGAGAGGTGGTATTAGATCCCTTTGTAGGCTCAGGTGTTGTGGTAAGAGAAGCCTCTCGTCTTGGGCGACGTTTTGTCGGTATTGACCTCAATCCGATAGCCATCGAGATTTCAGAGCTGCTAGTGTCACCGCCTGATGTCAGGACTGTTGTGGAGGGCTTGGCTGAAATTGAGAGACATGTGCGCCAAGAAATCGAGGAATCCTACAAGAGGGATGGAGCAAGCGATGTTGCGACTCACTACCTGTGGGAAAATCAGATACTTCGGCAAGTATGGATAGTGCGGAAGGGAAGGCGGGTGTACGAGCCGACGGAACGAGATTTTTGGCAATTTAGGAAGTATGAGGGATATCAATCGCGTCACATTCGGCCGCCTCGGTTCTTTACAAATTCCAGGATAAATACATTCCCTGACCTCACGTTGAATGACCTCTTTACTGGGCGTGCGTTGCGAAACATGGACTTGTTGCTGGATGCAATTGGTAACTTACCTTTATCTGTTCAGCCTGTCTTCCGCTTGTGTTTGACTGCTGCTTGCGGGCAGATGAGCAACATGGTCTTTGCCATCACTGGCCGAGGTAAGATGGTCGGTTCTCCCTCTAACTCTGGCTCTAAGGTTGAAGTAGGAAGTTGGGTGATTGGTTACTGGCGCCCGGCCCTTCATTTTGAGATCAACGTGTGGGACTGTTTCGTGCGGCGGGTGCGCAAACTGATTAAGGCCCTGAGAGAATCGGACGCGTTGGTATTACGTTCCTTGTCGAATTGTCCTGATGTACTGTGTGGGCGAGCAACGGGAGCTCTATATTGTGGTGATGCCCTGGAGACGCTCAGAGGGTTTCCTGCCAACTCCGTTGATCTGATTTTGAGCGACCCTCCACACAGTGACCGGGTTCCATATCTCGAGCTCAATGAGTTGTGGAACGCTATTTGGGGATACACGGTAGACTTCCAAAAAGAGATTGTAGTTTCTAATGCCAAGGAGAGAAGTAAAGGACTCTCAGAGTATACCGGAGCGATGAAGGAGTTTCTTACCCTTGCTGGGCGAATCGTAAAGGCAGGTCACTTTCTGGTCTTGCTCTTTAATGCACGTGATTCGCTAAGTTGGGAGTATTTGCATGTATTCCTACGTGAATCCATTGATGGCCGGCTTGAATACAAAGGACATTTTCCGTTGCCTTACTCTGCCAGATCGGTCGTGCAGGACAGCAGAGAGGGTAGTTTAAAGCATGATTTTGCCCTGGTGTTCCAGAAACCGGGTTCTGGTTCCCTGCACACAGATCGAGTATGCAAACTTCAGTACCTGGAGGGGTGGTCAAACGCTCTTCCTAAAGAAAGGTGACGGATAGAGATGCCTTTGGACTTTCGGACCGCCGAGGGGATATTCCGAGAAGATCGAATTCGGGAACTCGCTCAAACTCCAGATGGGTTGCTTTACCTGAAAATTAGATCGTTGTCACGCCAAGTGTACCTTGAGAGGCTTTCTGAAAGGCTTGGCCTTGCTCTGTCTGGTAAGCGTGCCGGACAAATGTTTCGAGAAATCTGGGAGGCCAAGGTTGATAGTGAGGTCGTTGACAGTCTTATTCGAGAAATCTACGCCGAGGAAAGGTCAACACGGAGAGTGACAGAGGATAGCCTGATCAGTGAGTTGTATTGCCTGCAGGCGTTTGACTGGGGTGGACTTTACCAAAGCGGTTTAGAGAGGACGATTGTAGACAACTATGTAAAAAAGATCCAGCGGTATGATGACCTGTGTGATAGAATTGACAACGAACTTCAATCTAGTTTGAGAGGCTATGTTCTGTGTTCCTGGTACAATCATTGGACGTCGATCATCATTGAAGACATCTTCCGGGACCATCCTGGCGTTCTTCCGGCTGTTGGGCGGGTCAAGAAGATAGACTTTTTCATTGGCAATGTACCATACGACTTGAAGGTTACATATCTGCCGGAAGGGTACATTGCTGAAAGACGGAAAACCTATGGTCTGCGTCCTGAAATCACGATCCTGAAGACCCTGGCACGACAGTTTGAGGTTCGCTACAACCAGCGTTTGCCACAGGCACGGCTTTTGGAAGATTTGTGGGTGAAGTTGGCCGATCATCCGTCCCAACAAGTGATGAGTGAGTTGAGGGAATTGAAGGCCACTAGAGACAGGATACTTGATGAGGCTATTCTTGACCCTTCGATGCTCATCATATGGCTATACGAGCAACAGGGAGCACGACGTTTTGACGCCGCGAATCGGCTGTTCCTGATACTGGTGAATAAGTCAAACTACTTCGCTTCCTGGAGACTGAAACGTGCCAGACCATTGCTCGTTGATCGTATAAATGCTTATCTTGACAAAGCAGATACAAGCCCTGGGCGGGTCATTGAGTTCCAATGGACGGATGGTCGGATGTATCAGGTCTTGTCAGATGCCATATTCGTGGTGCACGAGAGGCTGACTGCACTATGAATCGGTAGCCGCCGATTGCGTTTGCCGTTTTAGTCGAGGGTAAGGTGATGACAATGGCGTTGATTGACTCCCATACTCACCTGGACTTCCCCCAGTTCGACACCGACCGCGGAGCGGTCATCGCCCGGGCGCGGGAGGCCGGGCTGGCGGCGATCCTGAACGTGGGGGCCGACCTGCCCTCCAGCCGGGCGGCAGTCGCGCTGGCGGAGCAATACGACTTCATCTACGCCGCGGTGGGCGTCCACCCCCACGACGCCAGGACGGTCACCCCGGCGGTGCTGGACGAACTGCGTGCGCTGGCCCGTCACCCGAAGGTGGTCGCCGTCGGCGAGATTGGGCTGGACTATTACCGGGACCTTTCGCCGCGCCCGGTGCAGCGGCAAGTCTTCGCCGACCAACTGGCGCTGGCGACCGAGTTGGCGCTGCCGGTCGTGATCCACAGCCGGGAGGCCTACGACGACGTGCTGGCGGCGTTGCGCGGCTGGAAGGGAGCCGGGGTCATCCACTCCTACTCGGCCGGACTTGAACGGCTGGAAGAGGTGCTGGCGCTGGGGTTCTTCGCCAGTATCTCCGGGCCGGTGACGTTTCGGCGGGCTCACCGCCTGCGGGCAGTGGCGGCGGCAGTGCCGCTGGAGCGGTTGTTGGTGGAGACCGACTGCCCGTACCTGACGCCGGTGCCGTACCGCGGCCGGCGCAACGAGCCGGCCTACGTGCGGTACGTCGCCGAGGCGGTGGCCCGTGCGCGGGGGATATCGGACGAAGCATTGGCGCGGGCAACAGCGGACAACGCCCGCCGCCTTTTTGATATTGTATGATTGACCTATCTATCGTGATCGTCAACTGGAACGTCCGTGACCTTCTGCGCCGCTGCCTGCACTCCATCCTCCATCCTCCATGCTCCACCCTCCATTCTCCATTCTCCATCCTCCATCCTCCACCCTCCCCCCTCGAGGTCATCGTGGTAGACAACGCCTCCACCGACGGCAGTGTCGAGATGGTGCGGGCCGAGTTTCCCGCCGTCCACCTGATCACCAACGCTGGAAACCCGGGTTTCGCCGCCGCCAGCAACCAGGGGCTCCGGGTGGCCCAGGGCCGCTACGTGCTGATCTTGAACCCCGACACGGAGGTGGTGGGTGGGGCGCTGGCGACGCTGGTCGCCTTCGCCGACGGGCACCCGGACGTCGGCGTGGTGGGGCCACAGTTGCTCAGCCCTGACGGTTCCGTCCAATCCTCCCGCCGCCGCTTCCCGACGCTGGCGACCGCCTTCTTCGAATCCACCTGGCTCCAGCCCTATGCCCCGCGCCGCCTGCTCGAGCGGTACTACGTTCTCGACCGGCCCGACGACGCGCTCCAGGACGTGGACTGGGTGAAGGGCGCGGCGCTGATGGCCCGGCGAGAAGCGATCGAACAGGTGGGGCCGCTGGACGAGCGCTTCTTCATGTACTCGGAGGAACTGGAATGGTGCCGCAGATTCCGGGCGGCCGGCTGGCGGGCCGTCTACCTGCCGGCGGCGCAGGTGATCCATTACGAGGGCAAGAGCAGCGAAAAGGTCCTGCCCGCCCGCCACATTCACTTCCAGACCAGCAAGGTGCGCTACTTTCGCCTGTACCACGGGCGCGTTGCAGCGGAGGCACTGCGCCTGTTCCTCCTGGGCAACTATGCCTGGCAGTTGGGGCTGGAGGGAGCCAAGTGGCTGGTGGGCTACAGGCGGCCCCTGCGTGCCGAGCGGGTCGCCGCCTATTGGCAGGTGTTACGCAGCGGCCTGCGGCCTCGGAGTACGCGGTAGGTAAAGACGACGGAGTAGAACCATGCGTGTCGGACTGATTACCGGCGAATATCCCCCGGCGCAGGGCGGGGTGGGGGACTTTACCCGTGAACTGGGACGGGCACTGGTGGAGTTGGGACACCAGGTGCACGTGATCACGGGGGGGGAGCAAATCGCAAATAGCAAATCGGCAAATCGGCAAATCGGCAAATCGCCAAATCGGCAAATCGCAACACGCAACACGCAACACGGAACACGCAACACGGAACACGCAACATCAGGGGTAGTGGTGCATCGGGTGGTGGAGAGTTGGGGCTGGGGGTGCTGGAGGGGGGGGCTGGCGCTGGCGCGGGAGTTGGGATTGGAGGTGCTGGACGTCCAGTACCAGGCGGCCGCCTTTGGGATGCACCCGGCGGTCAACTTCGTGCCCCGGCGCCAGGACCGGCCGCCCGTGGTCGTGACGTTCCACGACTTGAAAGTGCCTTACCTGTTTCCCAAGGCCGGGCCACTGCGCTGGCAGGCCGTGCGCATGCTGGCCCGGCGGGCCGACGGCGTCATCGTCACCAACCAGGAGGATTACCTGCGGCTGGAAGGGGAGATACCCTCCGCCCGGCTGAGCCTGATCCCCATCGGCAGCAACATCCCTCTCCTCCCGCCGCGGGGGTACGACCGGGACGCGGAAAGGGCACGTTGGGGAGTGGGGCCAGGCGCTATCCTGCTGGGTTACTTTGGCTTTCTTAACGAGAGCAAGGGCGGGGAAGAGCTGATCCAGGCGCTGGGCTTGCTGGTGGAACGAGGGATACAGGCGCACCTGCTGATGGTCGGTGGGCGGTTTGGCACTTCCGATCCGACCAATCGGACCTATGCGGAGCGGGTGGAGAGCCTGATCGCCGGGTTGGGCCTGCAGCAGCGGGTGCACTGGACCGGCTACACGCGCCCCGAGGAGGTCTCGGCCAGGCTCCTGGCGACGGACGTGTGCGTGCTGCCGTACCGGGACGGGGTTTCCTTTCGGCGTGGGACGCTGCACGCCTGCCTGGCCCACGGCCGGGCGTTGGTCACCACCCGCCCGGCGGTGCCGCTCCCGGTGGTGCAGGATGGGGAGAACATGCTGTTGGTGGAGCCGCGGGACCCGGCAGGGCTGGCGGAAGCGGTGACGCAGGTGGCGGCCGATCCGGCCTTGCGGGCGCGGCTGGAGGCGGGCGCGGCGGCATTGTCGGCGGGGTTCACCTGGGAACACATCGCCCGCCAGACGGCCGCGTTCTTCAGGAGGCTGTAGCGTGGGACGGCGAACCGAAAGAGCCATCCTGGCGCTGATCTTGGCCCTCTTTACTGTCCTGGGCGTGATCTACAGCGTCGTCGTGCCTCCCTTCGAGGCCTCCGACGAATTGTGGCACTACCCCATGGTCAAGTACATCGCCGATCACTGGGCCTTGCCGGTGCAGGACCCGGCGCACGTGGGCCCATGGCGGCAGGAGGGCAGCCAGCCGCCGCTCTACTACGCGCTGGCCGCTGCGGCCACGTTCTGGATTGATACGTCGGACGTGGACACCGTGCGCTACCTCAACCCCCACGTGGACAACGGCGTCGCCACGCCCGACGGCAACGTCAACCTGGTGGTCCATCACCCGGCGCGGGAGGCCTTTCCCTGGCGGAGGACGATCCTGGCGCTCCACCTGGTGCGGCTGCTTTCTGTCCTGATGGGGGCGGCGGCGGTCTACCTGACCTACCTCATCGTCCGCGAAATCCTGCCCGCTGAACCGGCGCTGGCGCTGGGCGCGACGGCCGTCCACGCCTTCACGCCGATGTTCGTCTTCATCTCCGGCGCGGTCAACAACGACAACCTGGTCGTGCCGCTGTCCAGCCTGGCGTTGTGGATGCTGCTCAAACTCGCAAATCAGCAAATCGGCAAATCAGCAAATCAGCAAATCAGCAAATCGCAAATCGCAAATCGCAAATCGCAAATCGCAAATGGTGAATTACACATTACGGATTACGGATTACGGATTACGGATTACGCATTACGCATTACGCATTACGGATTACGGATTACGGATTACGGATTTTTGGGTTTTGTGCTGGGCCTGGCTGCACTGACCAAGACCAGTTCGCTGGCGCTGACGGTGTTGACGGCGGTGGTCGTCGTCGTGCGGGCCGTGCGTCGCCGTTCGTGGGCCGAGTTCTTCGTCGGCGGGCTGGCGACGCTCGTGCCGCTGCTGGTCGTCGCCGGTTGGTGGTACCTGCGCAACCTCCGTCTGTACGGCGACCTCACCGGTTTCAACGCCTTCTTTGCGATCCTGGGCACGCGGGACGTGCCGGCCGGCCTGGCCCAACTGTGGCGCGAGCGCTACAGTTTCCTGGCCGGCTACTGGGGCAACTTTGGCGGCCTCAACGTCCCGATGCCCGCCTGGGTCTATACAGTGCTCAATGGAATCGTCGTAGCGGCCACGCTGGGCTTGCTCGTGCAAATCGGCAGATCGGCAAATCGGCAAATCGCAAATCGCAAACTGCAAATCGCCCATTCGTCCATTCGTAGATTCGTAGACTCGCAGATTCTCCATTCTCCATTCTCCATTCGCTATCTGCCCTTCGCCTTTGCCCTCCTATGGGGTCTGGGCGTCTTCGTACCCTGGATGTGGTGGGCGCGCGTCACCTGGTCCTCTCAGGGCCGGTTGATCTTTGCTGCTCTCCCCGTCTGGTCACTGTTGCTGGTGCTGGGGCTGGCGGGGTGGCTGCCCCGGCGCTGGGGGCGGTGGGCGGTGGCCGCTTTCGCCTGCTTCTTGCTGGGGCTGGCGGTAGCAGCGCCGTGGGCCTGGATCGCGCCGGCCTATGCGCTTCCGCCGCCGCTGACAGAGGCACAGGTGGCCGCGCTTCCCCAGTGGGGCGGGCTTTCCAGCCTGCCAGCGCGGATGGAGGCTGACTTTGGCGGCGTGATGCGGCTCCTGGGGTATGACCTGGGGACGAAAGCGACCGAGCCGGGGGGGCAGGTGGAGGTGACGCTCTATTGGGAGACGTTGGCCCCTGCCGACCGGGACTACACGACCTTCGTGCACCTGTTGGGAGAGGAGGAGTTGCCCGTGGCACAGCGAGATACCTTCCCTGGCCTGGGGCGGCTCTCGACGACGTGGCTGGAGCCGGGGTACGCCTGGGCCGACCGGTACGTGCTGCAGGTGCCTGACACGGCCTACGCGCCGGACGTGGCCCAGATCGAGGTCGGGTTGTACGATGCTGCCACGAGGACGCGGCTGGCAGCGACAGCATCCGATGGGGAACCCCTCGGCGATAACGTGCGCTTTGGGCAGGTAGAGCTCCGGCCGCTGCCGGGTGACGTTCCTAACCCCATCTCCGTCAATTTTGGGGACAGGATGGCGCTGGTGGGTTACGATCTGAGCGCGCGGGCAGTGCGGCCTGGCGACACGATCACGCTGACGCTGTATTGGCGGGGCTTGCGGCGAATGGACGTCAATTATACCGTCTCGGCCCAGTTGGTGGACGCCGGACAGCACAAGGCTGCCCAATACGACGGATGGCCGCTGGGTGGAGCTGCGCCGACGGCGACCTGGGAGCCGGGGCAGGTGCTCAGCGATCCATACGAGCTTGCGGTCTTCCAGGATGTTCCACCTGGGGTATACGACGTGCGAGTGGTGGTGTACGTGCTTGAGGGTGGACAGATCGTGCATGTGCCAGTGATCCCGCAGGGTGGGCGCATGCTTTCTAACTACCAGAAATTGACGCAGGTGCGGGTGGAGCCGTGACGATGGCGCGTATTGGCATAGACTACACCGCCGCGGCCCGCCAACGTGCTGGCATCGGCCGCTACACCCGTGAACTGGTGGGCGCGCTCCTGGCGTTGGAGAGCCCGCACCAGTACGTCATCTTCGCCGCGACCGGTGGATTGGAGGATGGAGGATGGAGAATGGAGAATGGAGAATGGAAGGTAGAATGGCGCACGTTGCCGATCAGCGACGACTGGCTGGCGCGGCTGTGGCACCGCTTGCGCCTGCCTGTTCCGGTCGAGGCTGTCACCGGTCCGCTCGACGTTTTCTACTCGCCTGATTTTGTGCTGCCGCCTACCCGCCGCTCCACGCGCACGCTGCTCACCGTCCACGACCTGTCGTTCCTGCACTGCCCCGAGGCGTTCGTCCCGGCGCTGCGCCGCTACCTGGAACGCGTCGTGCCCCGCTCGATCGCGCGCGCCGACCTGGTGCTGGCCGATTCGGCCCACACCCGCTCCGACATTATCGCGCTCCTCGGCGTTCCGCCTGCCAGGGTGCAGGTGCTCTACGGCGGCGTCCATCCTCGCTTCCGGCCAGAGGCGGAGCCGGGGGAGCAGGCGCGGCTGCGGGCGCGCTATGGCCTGGGCGAACGACCCTACGTCCTCAGCGTCGGCACGCTCCAGCCGCGCAAGAATTACGTCCGCCTCATGCGTGCCTTTACCAACCTGAAGCCCGAGGAAGCCGAACTCCAACTCCTCATCGCCGGCGGCCGGGGCTGGCTCTACCAAGACATCCTGGCCGAAGCCGAGGAGTATGGCGATCGCGTGCGGACTTTAGGCTTCGTGGACGAGGCTGACTTGCCCGCGCTGTACCGCAACGCCGCGCTCTTCGCCTTCCCGTCGCTGTACGAGGGCTTCGGGTTCCCGGTGCTGGAGGCCATGGCCTGCGGCGTGCCGGTCGTCTGCTCGAACGCCTCCTCGCTCCCGGAGGTGGCAGGCGACGCGGCGCTGCTGGTGGACCCGCTCGACGCCGACGGCTTGAGCGGGGCGATGCAGCAGGCGTTGGAAGACGCGCACTTGCGCCGGGAGCTGGTCGCCCGCGGGCTGGCGCAGGCCGCCCGCTTCACCTGGGAGCAGGCGGCCCGCCAACTTCTGGCGATAATGGAATGCAGAATGGAGGATGGAGGATAGAGAGTGGAGGATGGAGAATGGAGGATGGAGATAGGAGATTGCTGGCTGACTCTCTTGGGCCTTGCGCTTGTGGTCGTGGGCTACTTTGGCCCGTGGGTGCCCCACGAGACGGCGGCGCTCACCGTGACGGGGCTTGAACTGGCGGAGTTTGCCAAGTTCTTCCCCCAGGTGCAGGGTGGGGGGGTGCCCATCATCCGCGTGCTGTTTTACCTGCCCCTCGTCATAGCCTTCGCCCTGCTGTCGCTCGTGGCCAGCCGGTCAGCCATTCGCCTCGTGCGCCTGGCTGTGCCTCTCTTCGTCGCGGCTTTGCTTCTTGTCGCACTTTTCCCCTATCCCATCGTCAATGCTGTGCGCCAGGCGCTTGCCGCGCGTTCCTCTCTCCACGTTGATTCTCAGTACGTGGGGCAGGTGGTCCTTGTCGTTGCAGGAGTCGTATGCGTGCTGCTCATCCCTTTAGCCCGTCGGCTCCCTCGACGCCTGCAAGGTATCCTGGTCACGCTCCTGGCGCTCGTGGGTGCTATCCCCGCACTGTGGCAGTTTGCCCTCCTACGTCCGCTCGTCGTCGCGCTGTACGGCAAGCCTTTCGGCCTGGGTTGGGGCCTGATCGCCTGCACGGCCGGTTTTGCGGTGCTGGTAGTCCGTAGTAACGACTTCAGTCGTTGGCGAAGCGGGGGGAGCGACTAAAGTCGCCACTACGATGCCCACCTTATCAGCCGTTGACGAAGCGGGGGGAGCGACTAAAGTCGCCACTACGACGCCCACCGTTCTTAGTCGTTGACGAAGCGGGAAGAGCGACTAAAGTCGCCACTACGATACGATGCCCACCTTCTCAGCCGTTGACGAAGCGGGAAGAGCGACTAAAGTCGCCACTACGAGGCCCACCTTCTCAGTCGTTGACGAAGCGGGGAGAGCGACTGAAGTCGCCACTACGACGCCCACCTTCTATTGATCGGGGCGGGTGCCGGACAGTGCGGCGATGGCGCGCAGCCAGGCGTCCCGCTCCTCGCCCCACGTTTCACTCCGAAACCGGTAGTCATTCTTGCGGATGAACTCGCTCAAGTCGCCGACCAGCCGCTCCCAGATCGTGCGCTGTGCGCCCACCAGCGCCTCAAACACCTGCTCGTCCCGCACCTGGGCCAGCGCCTGGCGGAAGTGCGGCAGACACAGCCCCTCGGACGATGCGTAGGCCGCCAGCAAGCCGTCCTCACCCAGCAGATGCCCCAGCAGCACGTCCAGGTAGATCCTTTCCATTTTCTCGACCCACGCGCAGGCCGGACACGCGGCCTGGGGTTCGAGCCGGGCTACCGCCTCGGCCGTGGCGGCTGCCGGTTGCTTTGGGTCGAGGGCTTCGTGCACACGGCGCGCGGACCAGGGGGAGATCGCCTGGAACGTCGCGCTCGCAATGGCCGGGAGCAGGCTTTGGAGTACGTCGTGCAGAATGATTGCCACACCCAGTGATGCACCGGTGCGTGCCAGGCTCCAGGCGTGTGCATGGCAAAAGCCTTGCGCCTGGCGTATCGCGTGCCGCGAGGTCACGTCGTTCACGCTCTCCCACAGCAGGCGGTCCAGAAACCGCTCGGCGGAGTCCGCCTTCAAGCGGCACACGGCGCAGCCGGGCTGGGCCAGCGCATCGCGCAAATCGTAGAAACTCGCCGTCTGCGTATCCGTCTTCATACGGCTTCCCCGAATGTGTGGGATGAATTATACTATACCGGTTACGGAAGGGAAACGTGTTGCGTGTCACGTGACACGTGTCACGTGTCGCGTGTTGCGTGTTGCGTGTCAGATGAGACGGAACACGAAACACGTAACACGTAACACGCAAGTTTCAAAGGAGAATGCCTCGATGCAGGAGAACGTACATATCAGACGGCTCGATCTGGACGACTACGACGAAC
>Ga0315296_10002142_pt1 | contig 16986 bp, 15 predicted proteins | sample YL17G14_18_MG_FD_203921 | JGI IMG/M metagenome (GOLD analysis project Ga0315296, IMG submission 203921) | Sediment microbial communities from Yellowstone Lake, YNP, Wyoming, USA - YL17G14_18 | ecosystem: Environmental > Aquatic > Freshwater > Lake > Sediment | place: USA: Wyoming | collected... | reverse complement strand
TAGTCCTACCCAAAAACCGCTGATTGAAGTTTCGAGTGCTCTCTTCGGCTAGAGCCAGCATCTTTTGGCTTCGCTGTTTTCTAACCTTAGCTGCTATCTGCCCCGGCATTTGGGCGGCGGCAGTTCCCGGGCGGGGGGAGTAGGGGAAAACATGGATTCGGGCAAATACCATTTGCCGACAAAAATTATAGCTCTCCTCAAACTCATTCTCAGTCTCGCCGGGGAAGCCAACAATAATATCGGTGGTTATGGCTGCCTCAGGCACCAGAGACCGAATTAAAGATACCGAACGCTGATAGTCATCAGTGGAATAGCGCCGTTTCATTCGCTTTAATACCCCATCACTACCACTCTGCAAAGACAGGTGAAAATGCGGGCACAGCCTCCAGTCACGCCAAAGCTCAATAAGCTCAGGGCTAATTTCCTGGGGTTGGAGGGAGGACGACCTCAACCGCATAACCTCGGTTTCAGACAATATGCACTTCAGCAGTCCCCTTAGATTAAGTCCATTGTAGTTATAAGAGCCAATCTCGGTGCCGGTTAATACCACCTCTTTATAGCCCTCGGTAACCCTTGCCCTGACCTCAGAGACAACCTGACCCGCGGGCAGGCTCCTCTCCCTGCCCCGCACCAGGGGCACAATGCAGTAGGCGCAGAAATTATCACATCCATCCTGAACCTTGATAAAGGCACGAGTCTTAAAGCCATCATATTGCTTTCTTGCTGAATCATCTTGAACATAGGCTGGCTGGTTTAAGTAGCCCGATTCCTTAAGTAACCGCACCAGACGCATCTTGTCATCGTTGCCCAGCACAAGGCTAACGCCTTCAATCCGAGCCAGCTCATGACGGGCTCGCTGGGCATAGCAACCGGTAGCAATAAGCAGAGCCTTTGGATTTCGGCGATGAGCCAATCTCAAGAGATGCCGGGATTTGCGCTCGGCAATATGAGTAACCGTGCAGGTATTTAAGATGTAGACATCAGCATCATCAGCCGTAGATGCCAGCCAATAGCCGGCCTTAAGCAACTGTCTGGCCACAAGCTCTGTCTCGGCTTGATTTAGCTTGCAACCCAAGGTATCCAGGACGACCCTGGTGCCTTCAGACCGGCCACTCATTCTCCAACCTCAAGCCAATTATTTTGGTTACACTGGCATTATACCAGATGAACCTCACCCTTGCAGATAAGCCTAAATTTATGCTATAAATAGCCTAACAATTTCCTGCGGCATTAGTGATTATGTCAGGTGTAAACAAAAGGGTCGTAGTTACTGGAATGGGTGTCCTAAGCCCCCTTGGTTTGGATACGACTACCACCTGGGAAGGGCTTATTGCCGGTAAGTCCGGTATTGATTATATCACCCTGTTTGATGCTGAGCCCCATGAAACCAAGTTTGGCGGCGAAGTAAAGGGTTTTGAAGCCACCGACTACATCAATCGCAAGGATGCCCGCCGCATGGACCGCTTTACTCAACTGGCTGTGGCCGCCAGCCAACAAGGGGTAGAGCAATCCGGCATCCAGATTAATTCCCGTAACCGAGAAGACATGGGCATTATTATTGGCAGTGGTATCGGCGGTCTGGCTACCCTGTTTGAGCAAATGAAGGTGCTACTAGAAAAGGGACCGGGTAGAGTGAGCCCCTTCCTGGTGCCAATGATGATTGCCGATATGGCCTCCGCCCAGGTATCAATTGCACTGGGACTTAAAGGGCCAAATTTCTGCACCACATCAGCCTGCTCCAGCGGCTCAGATGCCATAGGAGCCGCCTATGAACTTATCAAGCACGGCGAGGTCAGGGCTATGCTCGCCGGAGGCAGTGAGTCAATAATGACCCCGATAGGCTTTGCCGCCTTCAACGCTCTCAAAGCCATCTCAACACGGAACCGTGAGCCTAAGCTAGCCTCCCGCCCCTTTGACGCCGAGCGGGATGGCTTTGTTATTAGTGAAGGTGCTGCCGTCCTAGTTCTGGAAAATCTGGCCCATGCCCAGGAGCGGGGGGCCAATATTCTGGCCGAAATCGTGTCCTATGGAGCCAGCGCTGATGCCTTCCATATTACCCAACCCATTGAAAGCGGGGAGGGCGCCGCCAGAGCCATGCAAATAGCACTAGATAAAGCCGGGCTTAAAGCCACCGAAATTGATTACATTAACGCCCATGGCACATCAACACCCTTAAATGACAGGATGGAGACCAGGGCAATAAAGACCGTGTTTGGCGAAAACGCCTATACCATACCGATAAGCTCCACCAAATCAATGACCGGGCATTTGATAGGGGCCGCCGGTGCTCTTGAGGCAGCAGTCTGCATTATGGCCATCCAAAACGGCACCATACCACCAACAATAAACCTTACCACCCCCGACCCGGAATGCGATTTAGATTATGTGCCCAATATAGCTCGCCGGGCCAAGGTTACCACCGCTCTATCCAATTCCTTTGGCTTCGGCGGCCATAACTCAGTCCTGATATTCCGGAAGTATTGCGAGGCGTAGGCTTGAACCATTATCGCTGGCACCTTAAGCCACCGGTTCCAGTTGAGCATTCTATTAACACCTCTGGTTTGTCACCTCTAATAGCCCAGCTTCTATATAATCGCAGTGTCACTGAGCCATCCCAGGTAGAACTATTCATGACTGGTAACAAGTGCCTGTCAGGTGATCCCCTGCTGTTACCTGATATGCACCAGGCAGTAGCCAGAATCTACCGGGCTTTGCTCTCAGGCGAAAACATTGCCATATATGGTGATTTTGATGTTGATGGTATCACCGCAACCGCCCTGCTTGTCCAGGGTCTAACCGCCCTTGGCGGCAGGATTACCCCCTACATACCTCACCGCCTGAGGGAAGGCCACGGACTTAACACCACTGCTCTAGAGCACCTTCACCAGCAGGGAATTAGTTTAGTTATTACCACTGATTGTGGCATTACTGCCTTATCCGAGGTTAGAAAAGCCAAAAGGGAGGGCCTTGATATAATTGTTACCGACCATCATACCCCTCTAGATGAACTCCCACAGGCAAAAGCTGTGGTCAATCCCAAAAGAACTGACTCAAATTACCCCTTCTCAGAACTGGCTGGTGTTGGGGTAGCCTTCAAGCTCCTTCAAGCCCTGTACCAGAGTATAGGCAGAGAGAAGCAGCTTGACGAACTGTTAGACCTGGTGGCACTAGGAACTGTGGCCGACATGATGACACTACTGGGGGAAAACCGGTATCTGGTTAAGCAAGGGCTTAAGCTAATCAGCACCGCCCCCCGACTTGGGATTAAACAGATGACAACCCTGGCTGGACTGAACATTGACAGCCTTGATACAGAAGGCATCACCTGGGTACTAGCGCCACGCCTGAATGCCGCAGGCAGACTAGAGCATGCCATGACCAGCTATAAATTACTGGTAACCGACTCACCAGAAGAGGCACTGGAGCTAGCTATCTGGCTGGAAGAGAAAAATGCCGAACGGCAAAGACTGACAACCAGTGCTCTAGCTAAAGCCAGAGAGCAGATACTAGCCAAAGGGATTTCACCACTTCTGATAGCCAGAGACAAAGACTACCCTGCCGGCATCATCGGGCTGGTAGCCGGCAAACTGTCTGAGGAATTCTACCGCCCGTCTATAGTTATCACAATCGGTGAGCAGTTTAGTACCGGTAGCTGTCGCAGTATCCCTGAGTTTAATATTATCCTAGCCATAAATCAGTGCCACAGCCTACTGACCCACTTTGGTGGTCATTCACAGGCTGCCGGTTTTACCCTACCAACCAAGAATCTGGCCCGCCTCGAGCAGCACCTTTCCCAACTGGCAGCCACACAGCTAGCTGGTGTCGACCTTCGTCCCCGGCTGGATATTGATGCTGAGGTTATATTAAGTGAACTCGCTGGCAATACCTTCCAAACAATCCAGCAATTGGCTCCTTTCGGTCAGGGTAACCCGCTGCCTACTTTCCTCAGCCACAATGTAAAAGTTGCAGATTGTAGCCTTATGGGTAATAATGGGGAACACCTGAGACTAAAACTAAAGCAGGATGGTATCATGTGGGATGGAATCGCCTTTGGATTGGGCGATTATCTAACCGAGGTAGGTTCAGCCATTGATATTGTCTACAATCTGAAACTAGACCGGTGGCATGGGGAGGAGAGATTACGACTCAACATCCTAGACCTTGCCCCGACAAACTAAATAAATAAACAAATGCAAACTATTTTTGAGGGTAGTAGGTATGACAAATGAAACACTTCTTATTGCCATCGCCATGATAAGTGCCTATTCGCTGGGCTCCATTCCTTCAGCCTATATCATCGGTCGCTTGAGAAAGGGGATAGACATCCGTGAGATAGGCAGCCGAAATATGGGCGCCATGAACGTTTTCTACAAAGTAGGCGTAGCAGAGGGACTGCTGGTTCTGGCGGTGGATATAGGTAAAGGGGTAGCCGCAGTGGCTCTAGCCCGCTGGCTGGGAGTACCCATGATAGCCGAGTTTTTTGCCGGAGCTACCGCAGTGCTCGGCCATAGCTTTCCGGTATGGCTCAAATTCCGTGGCGGCAGGGGGGGAGCTACCCTTATTGGCGTCCTCATTTTCCTGATGCCCTGGGGCATACCCATCGCTCTTGCCATCTTTGGGGTTCTCCTGCTTCTGACCCGCTTCCCGACCTTCAGTTACAGCATAGCTCTGGTTTGTTTCCCCTTTGTTGCCTGGCTAATCTATCACCGTGGAGATTATGCGGCCTTTTCTTTAGGGCTACTGCTACTCCCGGCAATCAAATATATCCCCAGAATAAAGGAGATGCGTACCAAGGGTGGTAGCTGGCGCCACGTATTCTTACGGAAAAACCTAAAGGACAGGCTCTAGCTTAAAAACCGGGACTTTGCTACAGGAGACACATTTCGTCATATGATGTCCTAGCTCAGATTCCTTTTCAGAGTCGCCAATTGACTGCGAGTGCTACCATCAAGTAACTTGCCAGCTACCCTAACTACAAACCCGCCTATTAGGCCGGGGTCTACTTCAGGTTCAAACACCACCGTTCTACCAACTAAATCACTCAGGGATTGTCTTAACTTTGCCCAATCCTCGTCATCAAGGGGAACAGCAGTGGTAACCTTAGCCCGTTCAATACCGTGGTAGTTATCTACAAGGCGCTGATACTCCTTGACAATGTGAGCCAGGTTCAGAACCAGGGGGTCTATATCACCCAGGTTATCAGATATCCGTTTGGCTTTATCCTCGAAATGAACTTCTGTATCCTTCAGAAAAGCGACCGTGTCTTTATCTCGACTTAATCGGGCAACCTTCTGCAGGTCAGAATGACACCTAGCTAACTGTTTCCTTTCCAGAGCAATCTCAAAGACTGCCTGTGCATAGCGCCTGGCAGAAAATCTCCTATCCACCACTATTCCTCTAGAATAAAAGCGTTAATCCTTTCTTAGGCCGGGACCCTCTTTAAGCACCTGGTCAGTGGTCCGGCGGTGTGTTCCCTTCTCCAATGAGCGGTCAATGACCTTCCCCGCTGCTTGTATGGTTAAGTTAGTAAACTCTTTACGCAGCTCATCAATAGCCTCATCCCGCTCTCGCTGAATCTCAGCGTGTGCCCTGGCGATAAGGGTTTCAGCCTCTTGCCTGGCTTTCTGCTGTGCTCTACGCCTTATCTCCTCTCCAGCTTGCACCGCCTGGTCTATCATGTTCTGCGCTTTCCTTCTGGCCACTGCAACATGCTTTGTGGCCCCTTGTTCAGCTTGAGCCGCCTGCTCCTTGGTGTATTCAGTTTGCTTCACGCTCTCCCTAATCTTCCGGGAGCGCTCATCAAGAACTCTCATAATCGGCTTGTAGGCAACCAAGTAAAGCAGACCGAACAGGACAACAAAGCTAATAATCTGTGCTATTAATGCCGGCAGGCTTATGCCAAGGCTAGCTAGACCTTCCATTTTTCAGCCTCCGGTAGCATAAATAACAATTCCGTCCGCTGTTTAATAACAGAAATTTTATCTTCTCCCCTAGTTGTCAACTAACTTGCCTCCCGGTTGACGTCTTGCTATATCATCTCCTTACCCAGTTCTCTTTTTAGAGCTGCCAATTTGCTACGAATGCTACCATCCAGTACCTTACCGTCAACCCTGACCACAATCCCTCCGATTATGCTGGGGTCTACTATAGGCTCAAGTATTACCTTCTTGCCAATCATATCACTCAGGCGCTGGCTTAGCCTCAACTCATCCTCATCATCAAGAGGAATAGCAGTAGTAACCTCAGCCCGTACAGTGGCATGGTAGTTATCAAGCAGGTGCTGATACTCATCCGCAATGTCAGGCAGCATACTCAACCTACGTTTAGTAAGCAACCGATAGACAAGATTCAGTACGAGATGGTTTGTGTCCCCCAGTTCTTTAGATAGCAGCTTGACCTTATCCCCAAAACGAACTTCTGGGTCTTCCAGAAAAGCGACCTTGTCTTTATCTCGACTTAGTCGAGCAACCTTCTGCAGCTCAGAATGACACCTGTCTAACTGTTTTTTCTCCATGGCAGTGTCAAACAACGCCTGGGCATATGGCTTGGCTGAAAGCCTCCTGAACCACAATATCTCCCCGGGCTCGGAAACAGGTGCTGCTTGTTGAATATTGTCTACCATCTCGCGAATAGTTTCAGGAGTAAATATAGCGAGTCGCCCATTAGCTTCACTAGAGGAGTCCAGTTTCTCCTTGGTTCCAGTCTCGTCAACCATAACTACCTCCCTATCACTTATATTTCTACTTTAAGTTAACCATAATCATATACAGGATACATCCGTGAGATGCCTATTATTTTTCTACGGGAAAACCACACAACTTTTTAAGTTCCGTCAGTGAGTCCAGCATCTTCTCTTGTGGCTTCCCGTGAGGCCAACTAGGTGTTTCAACGGTCCATTGTTGAATAGAGCAACCAAATGAGCTAATATTAGTTAATCAAAATAAACTGTAGCATTAGGCAAGGCATAGGAAGGATAAATATGGAACAGATTACCATTTTATTGGCTGAGGACCATGTTGTGGTGCGGGAAAGCATTCGCCAGTCTCTGGAGCGTGAGCCAAACTTTAGAGTGGTTGGCGAGGCAAGTAACGGTGAGGAGGCTGTGCGAATGGCCAGGCAGCTTAAGCCCGATGTCATTATTATGGATATCTCTATGCCCAAGCTCAACGGCATTGATGCCACCAAGCAGATTAAGACATTCTGGCCCTCGGCAAGAATACTGATACTTACCGCTTACGATTATGAGCAGTATATTTTCCCCCTGTTAGAAGCCGGTGCCGCTGGCTATCTGTTGAAGGATGTCAGTAGCCGCGAACTGGTTACCGCCATTCAATCTGTACATAAGGGGGATGTAGTGCTTCATCCAGCGGTCGCTCGCAAGGTTCTGTGGCGATTCCAGCACGCTAGGAGCGAGCGCGCTGAGAAGGAGGCGCCTGACCTGCTCACTGAACGAGAAGTGGCTGTGCTCAATATGGTAGCTAAAGGCATGAGTAACAGCGCCATCGCTGAAGATTTAAACCTCAGCGTACGCACTATTGAGAGTCATTTGGGCACTATTTTTAATAAGCTGGGGGTAGGCTCTCGCACCGAGGCAGCGATACAGGCTATAAAAAAGGGCTGGTTAACATTGGAGCAATTGCCTTAACAGCCCACAAACTCGGAACATCCAATATGTATAGGTCTTCAAGTTTATTGGGTTCAATGCCAAGGATCACAAGGACTTATCATTTCTGGCTTGTGGTGGTGATGTTCGCCATTGGAGTAGTCCTCCACTATCCACAACAGATTCTCTCTACAGATTCGCCTTCTCTTTTCTCATTTCTAGGTCTAACTCGGCATGCTGCGGAACGAGTTCTGCTCTTGCTGCCGGTAATCTACGCCGGTTTCTTTTTAGGGACAAAGGCAGGGCTGGTTAGCCTAACGATTGCCCTAGCCATTATGCTACCCCGTGATTTTTTAGTCTCTCTATATCTACCCGATGCCCTGTTTGAGACCGGTGGCGTGCTCGTGATTGGTGGTCTAGTAAATCTGTGGTTCTATATGCACCGAAGGGATATTACCCGGCTAAAGAGCGCAGAGAAGAATCTACATTACTATTTGCAGGAGATTACCAAAGTTCAAGAGGCAGAGCGGGAACGTATTGCTCGTGAGCTTCATGATGACACTGTTCAAAATCTTATCGCTTTGCTTCATCAGTTGGATAACTTTCTAAACGAAAGGGTAGAACTGCCGGAAGCGGATGCCAAGGCTCTATGGGATCTCCATGAGCGGATCAGGGATATATTGCAGGAGGTACGTCGCTTCAGCCGTGACCTAAGACCTTCCATTCTTGACGATTTAGGTTTGCTTCCAGCACTGGAGTGGATAACTGAGGAATTCAAAACTGAATATGGAATAGAGTCTGGTTTCATAGTAGCCGGTAATAAGCAAAAGTTGTCGCAGGAAGCAGAATTATTGCTTTTCCGCATTGTTCAGGAAGCACTAAGGAACATTGCAAAGCATGCCCAGGCTTCAAAGACTGAGGTTAAGGTCGAGTTTGATAAGAATAAAATCAGGATTAATATAAGTGATAACGGCATAGGCTTTCAGCCTCCAGTAAATCTTGGCGCTCTGCCACGAATGGGCAAGCTTGGTTTGGCTGGAATACAAGAGCGAATACAGTTGCTAGGTGGTAGTTTAGAGATAAAATCTGAATTAGGTCGTGGTACCACGGTATTTGTTGAGGCTCCGATTCAACTATGGACAGATGTTATCCACATACTTGCCCCATAGTTCAGGATGCCCACTATTGACTCGGGCAACGGCTCATGAACAGAATGTTGAAGCGTTGGTGCCCTTTTAACCTCCCACTATGGGGAAGGTAAGTTCCAGTTTTGTCTAACAGAGCGCGTCCTTGTCACTAGCGCCGAAACAATATTCTACATTTCGTCAAGTTGTGCAAAGAGACCTGTCCGCTACAGAAGCAGTTATTTCCTACTCGAAGGCTTGTACTGGTTTTTGCAAACAGTGCCTCTTCTGTGTATAATTAAAGGGTAGTTTCAGTTTAGGGCATTACATACTTTTTTATATTACCTCAGGTTTACTCAAGTATTGGATGACCCGGACTCTAACTAAAATTTCAAAGAGAGGAGGTCATCTAATGAGTTCTCAGGACAAGTCTCTCCAGTGCTCCGATTGTGGGGCTACCTTTACCTTCAGTGCTGAAGAGCAGGAGTTTTTTCAGTCTAAAGGCTACACCAATGAGCCCAAGCGCTGTCCCTCATGCCGCGAGGCAAGGAAACAAGAGCGCTATGGCTCACCACGCCAGATGTTCCCCGCAGTGTGTGCTGAATGTGGCAAAGACACCCAGGTACCATTTGAACCGCGTGGGGATAAGCCGGTGTACTGTAGCGATTGCTACCGCAAAGCCAAACTGGGTAGATAAACAAGTTTAAACGCCGAGTCACGTCCGGGTTGGGTAACCTGCCCGGATGTGACTCTGGAAAGAAGGAATTCTGTCGTTAGAAGTATCAATACGTGAAGGTGAATCACAGGAATCTTTATTGCGCCGCTTTTAAAGGATGGTACAGATGAGTGGTGTCCTGCGAGAGGCAAAGGCTCATCGTCGGTTCATATCCAAGCGAGACGCTACTCGTATAAAGGCCAAGAACAATGCCCGAAGAATACGTCGTCAGGGACATTAAGTATGGGAAAAAGGCAAAATTTAAGGAAAAGAGGTGGCAGATTATGAAGATATATGTAGGTAATGTATCCTTTGATGTGACTGAAGAGGAATTACGTCAAGAGTTTGCTGCTTTTGGGAAGGTAGAATCTGTAAATATCATAACTGACAAGTATAGTGGGCGGCCAAAAGGATTTGCCTTTGTTGAAATGCCATCAGTGTCTGAAGGTCAAGCTGCAATTACTGCTCTGAACGGGAAAACTTTAAAGGATCGGACGCTAAATGTTAATGCGGCTCGACCTCGCTCTGATAACAGAGGCGGCGGGTTCGGTAAGGAAAAATATAGAAGATACTGAATTGCCGCGTATCAGTATGTATCGCCAGTAGGTACAACAAATAGCCAATTTGTTCAATTGACAGACAGAGTAGAAACCCTACTAGAAATTCTATCATTCACCCAGCGTAGCTCTCTGCCTTCAGCCAACGTGTCCGGTAAATCAGTAAGGGAATGGTAATAACCAGCACTATTATGGCTATTACCTGAGCCTGGTGTAAACCAAAGAGAAAGGGTGTCCCATATCGCAGGAAATCGGAACCGAGGCGCCACAATGAGTAAAGGCTAAGATAGACAAGAAATAGGGAGCCATCTGGCTTAAACCGCCCCCTTAATTTGAGTAAAACCCCAAAAACTATCAAGAGAAACATAATTTCATAAACCTGAGTCGGGTGAAGGCCCATTCCTTCCAGGAGAGCCTGGCTTGCCTTATAGCCATAGCTAGCCTCGTTTTCATAACCTATACCCCAGGGTAAAGAGGTGGGAGTTCCATAGCAGCAGCCATTTATGGTGCAGCCTATCCGACCAATAGCCTGACCCAACAGGATACCCGGTGCTACCAAGTCTGCCGCATATCCAAACTGGAAATTGCTGAACCTACTGTAAATCCAGACAGCCAAAGCAGCGCCTAAAATAGCACCATAGATGGTCAGACCCCCACCACCGATTATCTGCCCCAGGCTATCCTTATACAAGTCCCATCTATCAATAACATGGAGCAATCTTGAGAATATTACCCCGGCGGGAATGCCCACCAGTGCTGCAGTGAAAACGGTATCATAAGAAAGATTGGCCCCTTTTCTGACTTCTCTTATCACCCACAATACGATAACCAAAACGGCCAGGCCAATCATGATGCCATACCATCTAACCTCAACTCCGCCTATGGTGAAGGCTACTGGGTCTATACCTATCTCAATCATCTTCTCTCCAACTAATTAGAATATTTAGAACCCTATCCCCTTTATCCCCTTCCCCTTGATAAGGGGAAGGGGAAAGTTGTTTTGAGAGGGGCGAAGCCCCTCTCAAATTCCCAAAGTTATTCAGTTCCGTGATCTATATTATACACAAGAGACCGCAGCACCACCACAAAGCTTAGCAATGACCGAGCAGCCCTTCAAGTAGGAGCTGGGCTGCCTCTTTATCCAGGGGCTTATTATTATTGCCGCACTTCGGCGACTGAATGCAGCTGGGGCATCCCTCATGACATGGGCACTCGGTAATCGTCTTTAGTGTAGCCTGCCATAACTGCTTAACCAGGTCAAATCCCTTCTCAGCAATGCCGACACCACCGGGGTAGGCATCATAGATAAATATCTGGGCCTTACCGGTATCAGGGTGGAAGAGAGTAGATACACCACCTATGTCATTGCGGTCACACAGGGCAAACAAAGGGAGAATGGCAATAGCAGCGTGTTCAGCAGCATGTAAACCGCCGGCGAGGTCTAACCCTGCTTTGGCCAGCGAGGCAATAACCCCTGATGGCAGGTCAAACCACAGGGCAACAGTGGGGAAACGGTGGGACGGCAGGTTCAGGGGCTCCTCTCCAATCACCTCCTCAGTGAACTGTGCCATCCTCTTGAAGCCGACCACAGTGGTGGTAACCTCCACCTCGCCTAAGCATACCTTTACCCGGCCATAGCTTTTATTATGGATCACCCTCAAAATACTAAGATCAGTGATTTCCTTAGCCACAGTATAGTAAGAAACCGTGGTCGGTTCGGCATAGGCGGTACGGCTAGCCAAGTCAAGTTCGGTGACCAGATAGGATTCTCCCTGATGGAGGTAGATAGCACCGGGATGCACCTGTGAAAAAGCAACGCTAGCCTCCACAGTTTCCATTAAAGAGTCAGTTGAGGTATCAATAAGAGCAAAATTCTCCCCTGAGGTGGCACGAATATTGATTTGCTGAGCCGGATAGGCAATAGCCGGTGACAGATACCACCGGTCACGTCGCTGCCTCAGCATGCCCTGCCTCTCCAGCTCCACCTCTTCCCCGGTTAAGCTAGAACCAAAGAATCTGCCATCATCTCCACTGAGTGGCGATTCCCAGGCAGCACATAGGAGATGAGCTTTTAAAATATAAGGATTAACAGGGTTAACCAAGGCATTCTCAAAGCTTTTGTGAAAAAAGAAATCAGGATGGCGCATAAAATACTGGTCCAGAGGATTATCCAGAGCAATAAGAAAACTCAGCGACCTATCCCTGCCCCGACCGCTCCTGCCCGCCTGCTGCCAGGTACTGGCAATACTCCCCGGATAGCCAGTAAGCACCGTTGCCTCCAGGTCGCCAATATTAATACCTAACTCCAAAGCAGTAGTCGCCACCACCCCCAGAAGCTGGCCAGAAAAAAGCTCCTGCTCTATTTGACGCCGCTCCTGAGGGAGATAACCCGCCCGATAGGCCTTGATTCTCTTTACATGGGCGGGGCTCAGTTCGGTCAGCCTGCGCCTTGAATAGGTATAGATAAGTTCGGTCAGCCGGCGAGTGCGGGCAAAGGCCAGTGTGCGGATATCACAGCTGACCAGCTCAGTAAAAAGGTTGGTAGCTTCGCTATTAGCACTGCGCCGAACACTCTTGGCCTCATCTATAATTGGCGGATTCCAGAAGACAAAATCCTTCCCTCCATGAGGAGAGCCATCATTGTCAACTACTGTGAAGGGTAGACCGACAAGTTTCTCGGCATGTTCTCCGGGGTTATCTATGGTAGCCGAGCAACAGATGAACTGGGGATTTGAACCATAGAGCTGACACAGGCGACGCAGGCGGCGTAAGACACAGGCTACATGGGAGCCAAAAACACCACGATAAATATGGGCTTCATCTACCACTACATACCTCAAGCTGCGCAGCAGCCTTGACCAAGACCCGTGATTAGGCAGTATGCCGACGTGGAGCATATCGGGATTAGTAAGGACTATCCTGGCCCGCTTCCTTATCTCAGGTCGCTCAGCCGGCGGGGTATCACCATCAAAGGTAGCCAGTTGCTCATACTTTAACAGGCAGGGACAAAACACTTCCCCGAGTCCACGCAACTGGTCCTGAGCCAGGGCCTTGGTGGGAAAAAGATAAAGGGCATGGCTGCCTGGTTCAGTCAAGATTGCCTCAAGCACCGGAATGTTATAGCACAGACTCTTGCCACTGGCGCTTGCGGTTGATACCATCACATTCTTGCCCTCCGTGACATAATTTATAGCTTCAGCCTGATGAGTATAAAGGGGTAGTAAGCTATGCTTTTTGAGGCAATCCTTAAGGTTGCTGAGCAGAGGCCTGTCTAATTGGGCACAGTTTGCCTCACGAGGGGGAATATGCTCAATATGAGCAATCTGACCACTATAAGTAGGCTGGGTGTTAAGATGGTGAAGGAAGGCCAAGGTGTCCACTATGGCTCCCTGCACTAAAAAGGAATAATCTCAATTTCATAGTCAAGCATCTCAACTTCAAACCGACCGTTAGCAATAAAATTAACTACTTTTGACAGGACTTCATTGGTATATCGCTTATCGTTACTAAGGCAACAAATTCCCAGGGTAGCCAATTGCCACAACTGCTGGTCATCAACCTCGGCAACGGAAACATTAAATTTGTTTCTCAGCTGGGTGGTAATGGATTTGAGCACCCGCCTCTTACCCTTGAGGGACATGTTTTCAGGTAGACGAAGGCTAATCTTACATACACCAACATTCATGACATATATAACCATCAACAACACTACCAAATCTTACTTATCAAGTCAAGGCTAAACATTTTTAGCACCCGAACCGCCTTAACCGGCTCTGTTTTACAGTCACCTTGACTTATGTTATAATTCTCTGACTTGAGCAGTAGAGGGGTATAATTGAACAAACAAAAAAAGGCGAGCATTATTGATGAATTTAAGCAACACGAAGGAGACACCGGCTCAACCGAGGTTCAGGTAGCTGTGCTTACCGAAAGGATAAACCATCTGACCGGGCATATGGCAGTTAATAGCCATGATTTCCATACCAAGCGTAGCTTACTCAAGCTCATCGGCCAAAGAAGACGACTATTAGCCTACTTAAACAAACAGGATGTAAGCCGCTATCAGAACCTAGTCAAGAGGCTTGGTCTACGCAAGTAAAGTCTTCAATTTTGATAAAGACATTAAGGAGGGGTAATTGGCAACATCTCATTCTTTTGAGTCTAGGGTTGGCGGTAGAAACCTCACTATAGAGACGGGAAAGCTTGCCGGGCAGGCAAGTGGAGCGGTAACTGTTCGCTATGGCGACACGGTGGTTCTGGTTACTGCCTGCATCAGCAAACAACCGCGGGAAGGAACAGATTTTCTACCTCTAACTATTGACTATGAAGAAAGACTATATGCTGCCGGTAAGATTCCAGGCGGCTTCATCAGAAGAGAAGGACGCCCCAGCGAGGAGGCAACCCTGGCTAGCCGGCTTACTGACCGCCCGTTACGCCCACTCTTACCCAAGGAGTGGCGTAACGATATTCAGCTTATAGTTACCGTCCTTTCTGCTGACCGGGAGAATGACCCAGACATTCTATCTGTTATCGGTGGCTCGGCTGTGTTATCAATATCGGAGGTTCCCTTTGATGGCCCGGTAAGTGCCGTCCACATCGGCTATATTAATAACGAGCTCGCATTAAACCCAACACTAGCTCAGCTTGAAGAAAGTGCCCTTGACCTAGTTGTGGCCAGTACCAAAAAAGGGGTAGTAATGATAGAAGCCGGAGCCCAAGAGGTTTCTGAAGAAATCGTTATCCAGGCAATCAAATTTGGCCATGAAGCCAACCAGGGTATTATTGCCCTCCAGGAGCAGCTTCAACAGGCTTATGGCAAGCCCAAGCTAGAGGTCCCGGTTAGTGAGGTTGACCCCGAAGTAGTATCAGCCGTTTCATCAATCTTAAACAGAAGGCTTCCCCAGGCGCTGAACCAACCGGAGAAAGCACAGCGTGAAGAAGTGCTTGCCAACCTAAAGAAAGAACTTGTAGATAGCCTGGGTGAATCTTTTCCTGAAGCAGATATTCTGGCCACCTTTGAAGCCAGGGTTAGAGCTGAAGTAAGAAACAATATCCTCACCAAAGGACATCGTCCCAGTGGCCGTGGTCTGACAGAGGTCAGGCCCATAAGCTGTGAAGTAGGGCTGCTACCACGCGTCCATGGCTCAGCACTATTTACCCGTGGTGAAACACAGGTGCTGACCATCACCACCCTGGGCTCCATCCGCAAGGAACAACAACTTGATGGGCTGGGTATTGAGGAGACCAAGCGCTTCATGCACCACTACAACTTCCCACCCTTCTCCACCGGTGAGGTGAAACGTTTAGGCATACCGAGTCGCCGCGAAATTGGGCATGGTGCCCTGGCGAAACGAGCCCTGGTGCCAGTAGTGCCTAAAGATGAGGACTCTCCCTATACTGTTCGCCTCGTCTCAGAAGTCGTGAGCTCCGGTGGCAGCACATCCATGGCCAGTGTTTGTGCCTCAAGCCTATCCCTGATGGATGCTGGAATACCGATAAAGAGGGCCGTAGCCGGAATATCTATAGGCCTGGTCACTGACGAAAATGGTAACTATGCTACCCTGACCGATATTGAGGGTATAGAGGATAATTACGGGGATATGGATTTCAAGGTAGCCGGCACTACCGAGGGTATCACCGCAATTCAGCTTGATATCAAGCTCAAGGGTATAAGCCCAGACATCCTGGAAAAGGCACTATACCAAGCCCTTAAGGCTCGTTTGTCTATTCTAGAAGTGATGCAGCAAACCATCAGCTCCAGTCGTCCCGAAATCAGCCGCTATGCACCACGAATGCATAAGTTAATGATTAACCCTGACAAAATTGGCGCCGTAATCGGCACCGGCGGCAAAACAATCAGGTCAATTATTGATGAAACCAAAACAACTATTGATATTTCCAATGATGGCACCATACTTATTGGCTCAACCAATGAGGAATCCGCCCAAAAAGCCATAAAAACGATTGAAGACCTAACCAAAGACGTAGAAATTGGCGGTATCTATACCGGCAAAGTAACCCGGGTGATGACCTTCGGCGCTTTCGTAGAAATTCTCCCCGGTAAAGAGGGTATGGTTCATATCAGTGAACTGGCTGACCACCGGGTAGACAAGGTCGAGGATATAGTTAAGGTGGGTGATGAGATTACAATTAAGGTAATTGATATCGACAGTCAAGGCAGGATAAATCTGTCACGACGAGCTATATTAGAAAAGCTTTCACAACTACCCGATGCCAGGGTTAGAGATTCGCTATCTACAGACTACCCGTTTAGGAGACAGCGTAGCATTCGCCCCCCACAGCGCCCTCGCCCCCGATGAACAAGCGGCGTCACTGGGATAATAGGGGATAAAACCATGAAGCCAATAAGGGTGGTAGTTCAAGGTGCACTAGGCAAAATGGGGCGGGAGGTGGTCAGTGCTCTATGCCGTGAACCAGGGATGCAAGTGGTAGGTGCTGTGGAACTGCAGCCTGCCGATGATTCCCTATCACTACCTGATGGCTCGGGCACGGTTCCCCTGTCTGCCGACCTGGAGCATATCCTCACCGTCTGCCAGCCTGATGTGCTGATAGATTTTACTACTGCTCAGGCCACCATGCCGGCAGTGCGTATCGCCGCTAAACAAGGGGTTAACCTAGTAATCGGGACTACCGGGTTAACCGCTGAAGAAATTAACGAGATTGACCGCTTGGCAACAGCTTACAAGGTCGGGGCAGTGATAGCTTCCAACTTTGCCCTGGGAGCAATTCTAATGATACACCTAGCCAAAATTGCCGCCAAATACTTTGACTATGCCGAAATTATAGAGCTACACCACCACCGGAAAGCTGATGCACCCTCAGGGACTAGCCTGGCTACAGCCAAGGCTATGGCCGAGGCCAGAGGCAAACCGTTCTGCCACCCTCCAGAGCAGAAGGCCTCAGATAGCCGGGGACAGCAAATAGAAGGCATTGCTGTGCATAGTGTGCGCTTGCCCGGTATTGTCG
>Ga0315296_10002141_pt1 | contig 16991 bp, 10 predicted proteins | sample YL17G14_18_MG_FD_203921 | JGI IMG/M metagenome (GOLD analysis project Ga0315296, IMG submission 203921) | Sediment microbial communities from Yellowstone Lake, YNP, Wyoming, USA - YL17G14_18 | ecosystem: Environmental > Aquatic > Freshwater > Lake > Sediment | place: USA: Wyoming | collected... | reverse complement strand
AACCAGCTTGTCCAAGCGGAAGAGATGGGGTTGGCGCTCGATCGCCAGGCGGCACGTGCGGCGACGGAGCGGGCCGCCGCGGAACAGGAATACCAGCACCTGACCGCCGCGCGGGAGGCTTTCGGATGGGAACAACAGCGAGACCAGAGCGCGCTGGCAGATCTCGCCCAGTCGCTGGCCCAAACCGCCGCAGCCCTGGAGCGGGCGCGCGCGGAGCAGGTCACTCTCCGGTCCGAACTGGAAAGCCTGCGCCAGGATTTTTCGGCGGCGCTGGCGCGCAAGCAGACCCTGGAGGAATCTCTGGCGCGGCACGCTTACTCCACAGAAAGTGTGCGCCGGCTGCTTGCCGGCAATGGTGCGGGGAATGGCCACGATTTTCACCCCCTGGGCGTGCTGGCCGATTTCGTCGAAGTCGCTCCCGGCTATGAAGAGGTGGTGGGGGAATTTCTCCAGACGGAATTGGACTGCGTGGTGGTTGAGCACCACGAGGAAGCGCGCTCGGGAATCTCGTTGCTCCGGAGCGAGGGGACGGGACGCTCAACCTTCTTTGTGACCCACTTCTCTGCCAACGGTCACGCGAACGGTCGCGATGACCAGGAAATTCGCAACGCCCGCGGCGTGCTGACCGCCGTCCAGGATCTGGTGCGCTTTGAGTCGCGCCTGGGCTTGAATGGGGACATCGCCCTGCCCTCCTTGGCGAACGCTTACGTGGTGGAGGACGCCGCGGCTGCCGAGCGCCTGGCGGGAACTTATCCGGATTGTCATTTCCTGACGACCAGTGGCGAACACTATCATCACCGGCTGGTGGCGGGCGGCAAGGGCAAGAGCGCGGGGCCGCTGGCGCTGCGCCGGGATTTCCGCACCCTGGAACGTCGCACAGCGGAGCTGAAATCAAGCGTCCAGAAAGCCGGGGCTGCGCTCGCGGAAGCCACCACGCGCGCCACACAACTGGAAGAAGATTCGCGTTGCCTGAGCGGCAGCAAACTCGAGGCCGAAAAGAAAGCGGTGCTCGCCAACGAGAAACTGCGGCAAACGCGCGAGGCCTTTGACCGGGCCACGGAGCGGCTCGGCGTTCTGCGCGACGAGGCCGCCAGTCTCGAAGGGGAACAGCAGGCGGTCCAAACGCGCCAGGCGGAGCTGCGCACCCAGCTCGGGGATGCCGCCACGGAGCGCTTCCAGCGCGAGGAGGAGGTCGCCCGGGCCGCCAGCGGGGTCCGCGAACTCCGTTCTCAGCTCGATAAGCTCACCCAAGACCTGGTCGAGGCTCAAGCGCGTGCCAGCGCCCTGGAAGAACGCACCCGTGCCTTGGAGTCCGAACGGGCGCGGCTGCACGCGCGGGACGAGGAGATCCAGACGCGGCTGGCACGGCTCGCGGAGCAGTGCCAGAACTGGGGCGAAGAACTAAGGCAGTTAGCGCAGGAGACGGAACAGAACAAGATGTGGGTCAGCGAGCTGGAAAGCGAACAACTGGCCACCCGCACCCAACAGCGCCTGCTGGAAGAGGAATCTCATGCCGCGCGGGCCCGCCGCGATGAACTTAGCCCGTGGCTTGATGCCGCGCGCGCCGAACTCGACGCGCGCCGCGAAAAGCGCGCGGAAGCTGAGGTCGCCCTGGCCCGTGCCGAATCTGACCACGCGCACCATGTCGCGCAGTGCCGTCAGGAACTCCACGCCGAGCCGGCCGGTCTGCTGGCGGAACTCGCGCCGGAGCAGGCCTTGACGGGTGAGGCGCTGGGCGCCGCGGAAGAGCAGGTGCGCGAGCTGAAAACACGCATCGAGAATCTCGGTCCGGTAAACATGATGGCGCTCGAGGAACTCCAGGAGGCGGAAGAACGCTACACCTTCCTCGAAACCCAGCGGCAGGACCTACTGGCCTCGATCGAGGACACCGCGCAGGCCATCAAGGAGATTGACCAGGTGTCCCGGCAGCAGTTTCTGGAAGCTTTCCGGGCGATCAACATCTACTTTGCCGAATCGTTTCGCACGCTGTTTGGCGGCGGCGTGGGAGAGATGCGGCTCAGCGACGAGGCCGACCCCGATAGCGGCCTCGACATCGTCGCCCAGCCGCCCGGCAAGCGTCTGCAGAATGTGCTGCTGCTTTCCGGCGGGGAGAAGGCCCTGGCGGCGCTGGCGCTGCTGATCGCTCTATTCCACTACACGCCCAGCCCCTTCTGCATCCTGGACGAGGTGGACGCGCCCCTGGACGAATCGAACGTCGACCGCTTCACGCGCATGATTCAGCAGATGAGCCGCCACACGCAGTTCATTCTCATCACGCACAACAAGCAGACCATGGAGACCGCCGAGGTCATGTACGGCGTGACCATGGAGGAGCCGGGCATCTCGCGACTGGTTTCGGTGCGCTTCGATGAAGCGGTGTGCGAGCCCGTCGCCGTGCCGGTCCTCGCGTAAGCAAGCCTTCGCGTCCCCCCTCCTGCCTAAGAGTGGCAAGCACACCCTTGCCGCGCAAACAGAATATCCCGTCGCCGTTCCTCTCTCTGGTTCGCGAATGAGGCCGGGAGTTTCTTTGCGTGGACCCTCCGCTTTTTCCGTTGACAACATCTCCCGTTGTTCTAGAATTGGGCTTCGTTTTTAACACCCATGAGCCAATCTACGCGCCGTGCAGTTCTGCGTGAGACACATCTGCCTGGCATAAAACTCTTCTCCCGGGGCAAGGTGCGCGACGTCTACGAGGTCAGCCATGATCTCCTCCTGATTATCGCTACCGACCGGCTTTCCGCCTTCGACGTCGTCATGGCGGAAGGCATCCCGGACAAGGGACGGGTACTGACCCAGCTCTCCTGTTTCTGGTTTGAGTTCTTGCGGGGTGTGGCTCCGACTCATTTCGTGACAGCGGACCTGGCGAAGTATCCTGCGCAACTTCACCCCTTCGCCGACCAGTTGGCAGGACGCTCCATGCTGGTGGAGAAGGCTCAGCCCCTCCCTATCGAGAGTGTGGTGCGCGGCTATCTGGCCGGGTCGGGATGGAAAGACTATCTCGCCACGGGGGCCACCTCCGGCGTGAAGTTGCCTCCGGGATTGACCCAAGCTGCCAAGCTCGACGAGCCGATCTTCACCCCAGCTACGAAAGCGCAAAGCGGTCACGACGAAAACATCACCTGGGAAGACACCATCGCCAGAGTCGGGAAGGAAGCCGCAGAGCAAATACGCGACTACAGCTTGGCAGTCTATGAAAAGGCCAGCGATTACGCTGGGCAGCGGGGAATCATCATTGCGGACACGAAATTCGAATGGGGTCTGCGCGGCGATAAGATCATTCTCATCGACGAAGTCTTGACCCCCGATGCCTCGCGCTTCTGGCCGCTGGAGGGCTACGCGCCGGGAAAATCCCAGCCCTCTTTTGACAAGCAGTTCGCGCGCGACTACCTGGAATCGCTTCACTGGAACAAGCAGCCTCCTCCACCTCCCCTTCCGCCGGAGGTCGTGGAGAAAACCAGCGAGAAGTACCGGGACGCATATCGCTTGTTAACGGGACACACGCTCAACTGAAGCCGGTCTGCCTGCGGCTCCGAAGCGCGTTATGGGGACATGGAACTGGCTTGATTGGATCCTGGCCGTTATCGTTGTCGCCTCCGTGGTGACGGCGATTCTAAAGGGATTCATCCGCGAGCTGATCTCCCTGGCGTCGGTGGTGGCCGGACTGGTCATTGGGGCGCTGGGTTACCAACGGGCCGCGCTCTGGTTTGACGATCTGACGCGCTCGCACAACGTGGCCCTGGGGCTGGGGTTTCTGTCACTTTTCCTGGGAACGCTGTTGGTGGGCGCTTTGATTTCGGCTCTCGCCCGGAAACTGATTCAGAAGGCGGGACTACAATGGTTCGACCGCTTCCTGGGTGGCGTCTTTGGCTTGGTGCGGGGAGTGGCCGTTGATTGCATCCTGCTGATGATTCTGCTAGCGTTTGCCATCAAGCTGGAGGCGGTCCAGAAGTCGACGCTGGCTCCCTATGTGACGGCCGGAACGCGCCTCATCGCGCTGGCTATGCCCGAGGATCTGAAAGCGGAGTTCAAGGCCGGCTTCGAGAAGTTCCGCCAGACCCTTATCGAGAAGGACAAGAAAGCGACAAAGAACTAACGGGAAAGACTTCTGATATTTCGCGACGCGGAGACCTGCCGTGAAAGACCAGCTTGAGGCACTCGTCACCCAGATGGTGGAGCACGACATCGGCTACGAAGATGCCGTGTGCGAGTTTGAAAAACGCTTTATCAGGAAGATCCTGGAGAAGTCGGGCGGCAACCAATCGAAGGCCGCGAAGACGCTAGGCATCCACCGCAACACCTTGAGCCGCAAGATTGAAGACCTGCGGCTCGACCGCCAACCTAAGCGCCGGAAGCGGGTCCGGCGCTGATCCCCTCAGCCCCCTGGAGAGGGCTAGGCAGCCCTCAAACCTGATGTGAAAAGCGCGCGGCCAGCAAGGAGAATGCGCGTTCTCTGCTGGCGCGTGTGACCAGACCTCTCCCGGCGCGCTTACTTTCGCGGCGGGACTCTGCTTTGAAGTCTCTGCCCTAGCCCGGAGGTTTGCGCGTGGGCCGGCGCGCGGGTGTGGTAGCCCGCGGCCGCGGCTTCGGCTTGGGCTTGGGCGCTACCTTCGGCTGCTCTGGAATCTCGTCATCGTTGATCGTGGCGCTGTCAAGCGTGATGACCAGATTCGGCGTGGCCGTATAAGCGGAGATGGTTCCCTTGAAGTGTACGGCATCGCCCTTACTCAGGTTCTTGACGTTGGGCTGAGTCGAATCCCGTAGCTCGATGTCGCACATCCCCTCGGCAGACCTCGACTGCTCCAGGACGTCAATCCGCACCACATACACGCCGGGTTCGGTTCCCTTCTCCACATTCTCCACGTAACCGCCCACCCCAAAGGGCTCGCCTTTGAGGCCATCCCACAGCTTCTGCGCGCGCTCCCCGCCGAACTTCAGTTGGAAGAAAGTCTGATTGAAAGCGTCGATGCTCTTATTACCAGTTTCCTTGGGGACTTCCATCGGCCCCACCTTGAAGCCCTCGGGCGGCGTGGAGGAGGAAGCTGTTTGGGTCACGATATCCGCCAACCCTTCATCATTGCCGTGGTAGCCGATGTATGTCTGCCTCAGATACTTCTCCCAAGGGTCGGCATTGGGATCCCGCGCGGCCTTCGCCAAGGAGATCGCCCGGGCCATGTTCCAGACGGCGTTGTCGTAATCGCGGGGCGTCAGGTTCAGGTAGGAGAGGCCGAGCCAATAGAACCCATAGGAATAGCTCGGATTGTCTTCGGCGGCTGCTTTCAAGGAGGTGACCGCTCCCGCATAGTCCTTGCGTTGCAGGCCCACAAAGCCCAGCAGCGAGTTGAAGACGGCCCGGCTCGCCTTGAAACGCTGATTGAACTGATCCTCGGTGACGTTCTCAGGTTTCTGCGCCTTCTGGAGAACTTCCAGCCCTCGCTTGGCGTCGCTTTCCGCGCGAGACAGCTTGGCCGCTAAGTCAGGGTCATCCAACCTGAACGCAAAGGGAAACAAATACGCCACGCGCGTCTGCGCGTCGAGGTTGTCCGGGTTGGCTTCCAGCGCCTTCTGCCCCGCCTCGACGGCCTTGATTCCATCCCCCAGTCTCAGGTAAGCCCCGAGCACCTCGAGGTAGGCCAGGTCCTTGAAGTCCGAGTCTTTGAACTTCTCCAGGAACGCCTGAGCCAGTTGGATCTTCTTGTTGGGGTCCTGCTCGCCGACAATTGCCTGGTAGGCGTCGTACTCATCGCGGCTCTTCCATTGCGGCTTCTTCTCTTGCGGAGCCGGCGGCGACGCCGCCCAAAGGCACGTCGGCCCTATCGAGAGTAACTTCCCGGAGTCGCTTGGCTGCGGGCCACTGGGCGCGCCAAGCACAAGCGCAGCCAGCAGGGTGAAATTCAGAATCGCAGTTGTCTTCTTCATAGAACCGCTACCTCGGCATCTAGGGTGTGAATCTTCGACAATCAGGCGTACAAGCCATCCGCGCCGGACTGCCGGGGAACTTCCCTTCGCCCCAAACCCTGCACCCCGACTCGCCATGCCTCGGATGCCGCACTCCAAATATCAGGACTCGCAGAACTTTTCAAGTGAAATCTGTCGCCTCCCGCCCCTGGGGGTCTTTTACCTCTCCCCACTGGCTTGGATGCAGAGACCCCCTCCGCTGTCGCCAGGGCTCCGGAGGAAGCCCTGCTTGCCAGGCCATGTAGCCCGTGGTTAAAATCTGGACGGAATGAACAGTCCCGATTTCGCCGAGCAACTGGCCGAGCGGGTGGAGAAGGCTGCGGTAGCTCCACGCCACCAGATCGAGCCGTTCTTCAAGGAGACGGCGAAAGAGGTCTTAGTCGCCTTCGCGCGCAATCCCAACCTTCAGGAACGCGACCTGCTCCGCCTGCTCGAGCGAAAAGATCTGCCAGCAGAAGTTCTGCGCGAGATTGCCGCGCACAAGGAAGCAGCGCGCAACTACACCGTCCGGTTAGCGCTCGTGCGCCACCCCAGAACCCCGCGCCTGATTTCCCTCCCGATTCTGAAGTTCCTCTACCTCTTCGATCTCGTGCGCGTCTGCCAGACGCCTGCGGTGCCTGCCGAGGTGAAGTTGGTGGCCGAGGAAACCATCCTCAAGAAAGTCGAGGCCATCCCGCGGGGCGAGAAAATCACCCTGGCGCGACGCAGCTCAGGACGAGTCGCGGCCAGCCTCCTCGTGACCCAGGACCGCGAACTGATTCTGGCGGCCCTCGATAATCCCTTCCTCTCTGAAGCCCATTTGCTGCGCGTGCTGGCGCTGGAGAACCTGCCAACCGTCGTCGTAGAGTCAATCGCCCGTCACGAGAAGTGGTCGCACCGCTACCACCTGCGTCTGACCCTGATCCGTAACCCCCACACGCCGCTCCAGCTCGTTCTCAGCTTTCTGCCCGATATGGCCGTAAATGACCTGCGGGAAATCTGCCTCGACCGCCGCATGCCCGAGCAAGTCCGCCGCTACGTGCAGGCCCACTGCGCCGAGCGGCTCAGCAAGAAGCCTCCGCCTATTCCCCCTACCGAATGACGGCCGCTGGCACCGCCTGACTCCTGCTTGTCACTTGTTACTTGTCACTGTACTTAGAAATTCTCCAGCAGCCACACGTTGCTGTCTGCCGAATAGCCCACCAGGGCCAGATAGCGACCGCTCGGAGAAGGGGTGCCCCACGTCAACCACCGGCCGGGATGCTTTTGCTCCCAGAGGACGCTAGCACGACCTTCCAAATCCACATAAAGGAGCATATTGCCTGAGGTTGGTTTCCTGCTGACAAACAGACCCTTGCCGTCTGGTGCCCAGTCTATAGCCCAAAGGCCATTCCAACCCTTGACGATGACTTCACGAGTCTCCCCCCCGGCCAAGGGCAGGATCTCGATACGGCCCTCGTGATCGTCAAATTGCGTAAATGCGAGGCGCGAACCATCGCGGGACAGGTCCCAGTCACAATAGGAGGACGGTTGCCTAAGATTGATCCGAGTGAGCTCCCGCCCCCTTCCGTGCGCCGGGTCGAACGCCGAGAAGATGAGTTGCTTTTGGTCCGGAGTCCGCTCGCTGAAGACACACAAACTCGCAGGAGACCGGGCACAGGATAGGCCGTTGATACCTCGTCCGTCCAGCACCAACTGCGGTGGTCCACCCGAGGTAGGTACTCGCATGATGCGAACCGGCGTGGTGGCGCTAGACTCAGGGCTTGCCCTGGACAAGTACAGAATCCAGGAACCATCCGGGCTCAGGATAGGTTCCTCCTTGTAGTCAGGGCCTGTCACGACCAACTCGGGTGCCTCCTGGTCTAACGCCTGTTTAAAGATGTCCCACGTGCCGTTCCGATCAGACCAGAATAGGACGGCTTTATTATCCGGCATCCACGCGCCGGGATAATCGTGGCGCTCATCCAGCGTCAGGCGACGAGTATTTTTCAGACGGTGGCCGTTGGCTTCCAGTTCCCCGACGTAAACATCCGCCTGTTCGCTAACTTTCGAAACCGCCAACTGCTTTCCATCCTGCGTCCCGCCAAAGTGCCATGCATAGACTCCGGCCCAGTTCGTGATTCGTGTTGGTTTGCCTGTAGGTTTGCCAGTCCTCGTGTCAACTCTGATTTCCCAAAGATTGTTGTAGCCCTGATTCGGCTCCGGTTCGTTCATTGTGTAGATTAAGCGACCGCCGGGGTACCACAGAAAATTGATGTTTGAACTACACAACCTTGGGTCGGAAAGAACAAGGGTCGCCTGGCCTCCCTTCAGGTCGCGACTCCCGATGGAACACTCGAGTTTGTCAGGCGTGCGGTGAAATCTCGCGTAGGCAATCCTCTGCCCGCTTGGCGACCAAGCTGCCCAAAAGAAACCGTCGTCCTCGGAACCCGGCACAAGCCTGCGCGGCTCCTCTCCTTGTGGGCCCATCAGCCAGATCTCGCTGGAGCGACGAAAACCCAGGCCGACTCCGAAGGCAATCAGGGTGCCGTCCGGCGAGACAGACCAAACGTCGGCATCATCGCGGAGCTTGCGTGGCGGTCCGCCCATGACTGAAACAACCCAGCCGCTGGGGCGCTGTCCGGCTTCGACTCCACCGACAACGAACTTGGTGCTATCAGGGAACCACCCATTCGGCCACCAGGCAGCACGGTCAGGGGCCGGCCCTTCGGGTTGAGGAACCGTGCGCGTCTCCCCAGTTTGAATCAGTTTCAGATGCATTCCCATCCGGTCGCCATAGGCGAGGTACTTCCCATCCGGCGAAATCGCACCCTGGTTCACGGCGTTTTCGCTGGGATTGAAGGTGAGTCTGCGTTCCTTCAGTTCGGGTGGGGGCGGAGGGGGGCGCGTGAGCCAGTAGGCGAGAGCCGCCGCAGCGATGACGACGACACTGGCCAGGGCAATCGCCAGCCGGCGACGTAGAGGCGGCTTTACGCCGCCACGTTTGATATGGCGGGGTAAACCCGCCGCTACGGCTCGCCCGGAATCCGTGTCGCGCTTCAGGCGCTTCAGGTCGGCGCGTAGCTCGGCGGCGCTCTGGCAGCGCAGGTCGCGGTCCTTCTCCAGCGCTTTGCTGATGATGCGTTCCAACTCGGCAGGACACTCAGGATTCACCCGCACCGGGGAGGTTGGCGCTGCATGCAGAATGGCATCGAAGATGGCGGCGGAGGTGGCTCCCGAGAAAGCTGGTCTGCCTGTGGCCATCTCGTAGAGGACGACTCCAAACGAGAACAGATCCGTCCGAGCATCAAGTTCCTGTCCCAAGGCCTGCTCCGGCGACATGTAGGCGACCGTACCCATCGCCACGCCCGGGCTGGTCAGGTGCTCGGCGTCGATGGAGGCGGTCGGCAGGTCCCGAGACCCTTCGCTGGCGCTCAGGGTGACACCCGCCTTGATGTCATGCTGAGCGGAGCGAAGCATCTGGGGTGTCAGCTTCGCTAGCCCAAAATCGAGAATTTTCGCTTGGCCACGATTCGTCACGAAAATGTTCGCGGGCTTGATGTCGCGATGGATGATGCCTTTCCCGTGCGCCGCATCGAGCGCGTCGGCAATTTGGATGGCGAGGTCGAGCAGGGTGTCCGTCTGTAGGGGCGAACGGCGTTCGCCCTGGCCCGTTGGGCGCGCGCCGCGCGCCCCTACATCCACCAAATGCTTCAGCGTCTCACCTTCCAGCAACTCCATGGCGATAAACGGCTGGCCCTCGTACTCGTCAATGTCGTGGATGGTGCAGATATTCGGGTGGTTGAGCGCGGACGCCGCGCGCGCCTCGCGCTTGAAGCGTTCGAGAGCCACAGCGTCGTACTGTAGCGGCGATGTCCCCATCGCCGCCGCCGGCGAGGACGCCGGCGCTACAGCCAGGAACTTGAGCGCCACCAGCCGGCCGAGCTTGGTGTCCTCGGCCTTATAGACGACGCCCATGCCCCCGCCACCCAGCTTTTCTACGATGCGGTAGTGGGAAACGGTCTTGCCGAGCATGGAGAGCTTCCCGCCTTTTAGGCCATCTTAGAGCACGGTAGCAAGCAAGTCAACCCGCCGCGAACTTGGGGCTTGCTTGACTGTCTCGGCACCCTCCGTTAGACTCGGCGAAATTCAGTTGTCAGTAGCCAGTTCCCAGTTCTCAGCCAGGCCAAGCAGCCGCGCAGACTGACAACTGAGAACTGATGGCTGACCACTGGCTTTCGAGGGGTCTTCGTGGCTTTTGGCTGGATCGACTTCGGCGTGGTGGTTGCTTACCTGATCGCCATCACGCTCTTTGGCGCCCACTTCGGCAAAAGCCAGCGCACGCTGCATGACTACTTCCTCGGTGGCCGTCGCCTACCCTGGTGGGCGATTGCCTTTTCCGTGGTCTCCGCTGAGACCAGCATCCTTACCATCATCAGCACGCCGGGCATCGCTTACTCCTCGAACCTGGGATTTCTGCAACTGGTGCTGGGTTACGTGGTGGCGCGAGTGGTCGTCGGCTTCGTGCTCATTCCGCGCTATTTCAAGGGCGAACTCTACACCGCCTACCAGCTCATCGAGCAGCGCTTCGGCCGGGAACTGAAGATTCTGACGGCGGGACTGTTCCTGGTCACGCGCGCCCTGGCCGAGGGCGTACGCGTTTTCGCCATCTCCATTGTCATTGAGGTGATCTTCAAGACCGGCGTGCTGCCTTCCGTGATCATCATCACTGCGTTGACGCTGTTTTACACTTACCGGGGAGGCCTGACGGCAGTTATCTGGACGGACGTGATCCAGCTCCTCATCTACCTCTCGGGGACGGCACTGGCTGTGCTCCTGGCGCTCCACGCGATTCCCGGTGGCTGGTCAGCGGTCAGCCAGCTGGCCGCCGTCAACGGCAACAAGCTGGTCGTTTTCAACTTCGGCTTCAACTGGCAGCAGCCCTATCTTTTCTGGACGGGACTGATTGGCGGGACCTTTCTTTCGAGCGCCAGCCACGGGACCGACCAATTGATTGTGCAGCGGCTGCTGGCCGCCAAAAGCATGCGCCAAAGCCAGGCGGCGGTGATGGCCAGCGGTGTCGTAGTCTTTCTTCAGTTCAGCTTGTTTCTGCTGGCCGGGGTGGTGCTCTTCGCCTTCTACCACCACTTCCCGCCCGCAGCGCCGTTCAGCCGGCCTGACGAAGTCTTCCCCAGTTTTGTAGTGAAGCATCTTCCCATGGGCGTGGCCGGGTTGGTGGTGGCGGCGATTCTCGGCGCGGCCATGGCGAACTTGAGCGCGGCGTTCAATTCGCTTGCTTCAAGCTCGGTGGTGGACTTTTATAAACCCTTTCTCCGACCCGTTGCCGACGAAAAACATTATCTGCGCGTCGCGCGCGCGCTGACGCTTGTCTGGGGAGTCATCCTTATTCTCATCGCGCTCCTGGCCCAGCAGGTGCACCGCAGCGTGCTCGAACTCGCGCTTACCATCGCCTCGGTTCCCTACGGAAGCATGTTGGGAATCTTCCTGCTGGGAGTCCTCACCAAGCGCGCCACGGGACTGGCCACAGCGCTCGGCGCCTTTGCAGGCCTGGCAACGCTCGGGGCGGTGATGGCATTCACCTCAATCGCCTGGACGTGGTATGTGGCGATCGGGACACTGGTCACGTTTGGGGTAGGCTGGACGGCCAGCAGCCTAAAGAAAAGTGTGAAGGATGAAGGCTGGAGTATGAAAGCGTAAGCGCGGATTCAGCCCTTACCCTTTACCCTTCACACTTCAGACTTCGGCGCTCCAAAGTCGAGAGTCGTATGACCCAACGAAACGAACTCGTAAAGGGACTCGGGATCTACGGAGCGACCTCCGTTGTGGCGGGCACGATGATCGGCACGGCGATCTTTGTCGTACCGGGCCTCATGCTCCACGATGTGCGCACACCTTGGATGGTGCTCGTGGTGTGGGCGTTCGCGGGAGTGCTGAGCCTGTTCGGCGCCTTGGGCTACGCGGAACTGGGAGCTGCGATTCCGGAAGCGGGTGGCGAGTACGTCTATCTTCACCGCGCCTACGGCCCGCTGCTGGGATTCCTCTACGGCTGGACCCAATTCTTCGTTGCCAAGACCGCTTCCATTGCCGCCATCGCCACCGGCTTTGTGATCTACCTCAGCTACTTTTTCCCCTGGCTGAACGAGGTGCTCTGGCAGGTGCGTCCGACTCTGGCGGGCCACTCCGTGACGCTGCAGTTGACGGGCCTCCAGACCGGGGCCGCCGCCATGGTCCTGCTGCTTTCCGGGCTGAACGTCCTCGGCGTGCGGCGGAGCGGCGCGGTACAGACGGTCTTTACGGCCTCGAAGCTTGTCGTGCTGGCGCTGCTGATTGTGCTGAGTTTGACGCTCGGCCAAGGCTCGTTCGCACACTTCCAGACAGCCGTCAGCGCCGGCTCTGGGCTCGGCTTCATCTCGGCCTTTGGCGTGGCAACGGTCGCGGCACTGTGGGCTTACGACGGCTGGAACAATTTGAGCATGGTGGCGGGCGAAGTGGAAAGCCCGCAGCGCAACATGCCCCGCGCGCTGATCTTCGGCGCGCTCCTGGTCATCGTCGTTTACGTTCTGACGAATTTGGCTTACTTCTATGTGCTGCCTCCCTCGGAAGCCGTCGGCACCAGCACCATAGCTGCGGATGCGGCCCGGCGCTTCCTGGGCGCGGCCGGCGGCGGGTTCATCGCCGTGGGCGTGATGATTTCGGCTTTCGCCACGCTCAATGGCTCAATCCTCGCCGGCTCCCGAATTCCCTTCGCCCAGGCGCGCGACGGGCTATTCCCGTCGGCCCTGGCCAACATCCATCCGCGTTTCCACACGCCCGCCACGGCCATCCTGGCTCAAGCGGTGGTCGCCGCGCTGTTTGCTCTCACCGGTCAGTACCAAGCACTCTTCACGAAGGTGATCTTCGCTGAGTTTCTCTTCTACGTGCTGGTGATGGCGGGGATTTTCGTTCTGCGCCGGCGCGCGCCGGGACTCGCTCGTCCTTACCGCACCTGGGGCTATCCTATCGTTCCCGCGATCTTTGTTATTCTCTCGGCGGGATTACTGGTCAATACTTTTCTGGAGCGACGGTCAGACTCTTTGTGGGGCTTGGTGCTCATGGGTAGCGGAATTCCCGCGTACCTACTGTGGAAGGTATGGCGACACAAAACCAGTCCCTGAAGCGACTCGCTCGCTGGACGCGACTCCTCGCCCGAGGCCTGGCAACAAACTCAGAATCGGGTGTATCCTGACCGCCGAGGACTTATGCGACGCCGTGCAGTTACGTCCGCTGGACTCCTGCTGCTTGTTCTGGCGGCAGCTTCCTATCTGTACCGCGACCGGGCCCGCTGGCTGCCCACCGTCAAGCGCTCGCCGGCGCCCGTGGCGGTGCCGGGAGCAGCACCTATCGAAGGGCCGTATTTTTCCGACGGAGATCGCATCAGCGAGCGCATCATCGCCGCCATCAACCATACGCAGAGCTCGCTCGACCTCGCCATCTTTGACCTGACCCAGCCCGACATCACTGCCACCCTCGCGGCCGCCCACCAGCGCGGAGTGAAGATTCGCATCGTCGCCGACGAGCGTCAGGCGCACGAGCCACATTCCGAGATCCCTTATCTCACGTCCCAGGGCCTGGCGGTGCGGCTGAGCCGCGGTTACAGAGGAAACCGCTCCCTCATGCACAACAAGTTCGCGGTATTCGACGGGCGGCTCGCGGAGACGGGAAGCTTCAACTGGACAACCAGCGCCGAAAGCTACAACTTTGAAAACGCCGTCTTCCTTGCCGACCCGGCGAGCGTGGCGCGGTTCCAAGAGGCGTTTGAGCGCATTTGGGCACGCGCGCAGTGAAGCGCGGCATCACCCCCAAAGGCGGCGGTGAGTCAGCGGCAGGGTCTTTACTTCTTCTGCAAAGCGGGCAGCAGGTGCTGCGTCAGGTAGATCTCGTAAGCCTTCCGTACCTCGTCTGTTATGGGTGCCGTAGCGAGAGGTCGATCCCCCTCGGCTCGGAGATATATGTCGCCGGGCCTCCCCAAGGCGCCCGGTTCCGTCTTCATGTATTTCTCCTGATCCGCCAATCCAAACTCGTAGAAATCCTTCGCGGTATAGGTCCTCATCTGCTCGGGCGCGATCTTTCCTACACTGCGCACGTAAAGACTTAGCCTCGCATAGCCGCGGTCCTTGTCGTATTCGGCTCGCAGAATGTGCTGGAGTTCCTCGTTCGGGTCCTTGGGATCCTTATAGACGTCGGCAATGAAATAGAAGCCGGTCAGCTTTCCCGCGCGGGAAGAGTCCAGAAGTTGAAAGAGGCGGTAGGTTGAATCGTTGGCATCGATCACCGCCGCCTTCTCTTTCGCCCGCGCGGCCCCCACGCTGGCTCCGAAAAGGGCCGCCCCCAGCAGCGCCCCAACCGCCAAGGTTGATGCTGCTAACTCTCTCCTCATAATTCCCTCCCAAGGCGAATTAACCTAGCGCATGAGCATTGGGAATCAAAAATTCTGGTCCTGGGATCTCGGCAATCGCCATACTACTCCTCTGAGCGGACAGAAACAAGAAGATGCTGCTCGCTGTTTCGCAGCCTCCGCCCTCCCTGGGTCCCGGGTGGGCGGAGGTCCCTTGTTTCCTGCCTCGGCATAAACTGCCTGCGGGCGCCGGAGGCCTCCACCCGGGCCACCTCCTATGGGTACAAGAGGTACTTCTCGCGCATCCGGCGGAACGGCTCGCGCGCCTCATACGAGCGCCGCATAATCGAGCCGGGATCGTGCCCCTTCTTGATGGCTGCCAACACCCCGCGCGCGCCGACCAGGGCGAGCGTCTTATCGATCTGAAAGTCCTGCGGGAAGAGCCGGTAAAGCGCTGCCACCAGTTCTACGCCCAACTCCGGGGAGTTGAGCGCTTGCCGGTCAAGCAAGACGAGGCTGATCCCGTGACATACCTGGCCCTTGAACGGGCCGCTGCGCGGCGTGAACTCCACAGGCAAGAAGCGAACGCCCTGAATCTTGCGCTCGTTCAGGTGCGCCGCGAGTTTCCGCGACTCGATCCACGGGGCGCCGAGAAGTTCAAACGGGGTGTCGGTTCCCCGCCCCACGCTGACATTGGCGCCCTCGACCATCGCCACGCCCGGATAAAGCATGGCCTCCGTCAACGTCCGCAAGTTCGGCGAGGGCTTCACCCAGGGCAGCCCAGTCTCGTCGTACCAGTCGGTGCGCTCCCAACCCCGCATCTTGATGATGTGCAGCTTTACCCCCAGGTGGTTCTCGCGGTTGAACATCTCCGCCAGTTCCCCCACCGTCATACCGTGCCGGACGGGCATGGGGAAATAGGCGACAAAGGAAGTCAAATCCTTATCCAGGACTGGCCCTTCGACAGAAAATCCGTTGATGGGGTTCGGCCGATCAAGGACGTAAACGGCTATGCCCTTTTTCGCCGCGGCTTCCATGGCATAGCCTAGCGTCGTAACGTAGGTGTAGAAGCGGACACCGGCGTCCTGTATATCGAAGACCAGCGCATCCAGCCCCGCGAGCATCTTGTCCGTGGGGCGCGTGGTCTTGCCGTAGAGGCTGTAAACCGGCAGGTGGGTGGCCGGATCCTGGCCCGAAGCCACAGGCGCACCCTCGTCTGCTGTGCCGGTAAAGCCATGCTCGGGGCCAAAAATAGCCCGGAGTTTGACCCCCGGCGCGCGGTAGAGGAGGTCAATCGTCCGGCGCCCCTGGGCATCGCGGCCGGTATGATTGGTGATGAGCCCCACACGCATTCCGGCAAGAGGGGCGAAGTTTTCCGCCACTAGCACATCGATCCCTGTTAGGACCTTCCCGTTTCGCACGCCGCGGATGCGGTGACTCTTCATCAGCTCGAAGTAACCGGTCAGAGACCGCCGGCTGGCCAGGATTTGCTCCGTCGAGGCCGGCCCCAGCGCCGCCGCCACCACCGAGGCGACCCGGGTCCGCAGCCCCACCACGTCCCCCTTGCCGTCGGGATGCACACGGTTTGTCAGGAGGATGACGTAGGTTCGGGAGACCGGGTCAATCCAGATGGAAGTCCCTGTCCATCCGGTGTGGCCATAGGAGCCAAGCGGGTAAAGCTCCCCGCGGTTCGAAGCATAGGGAGAATCAATGTCCCACCCCAGCCCGCGCAAGATCATGGCATCCGGAGGCGCTTGTGGCGTGGTCATCTTCTCGACGGTTAGAGGGCTCAACACCCGAGCCCCGGCGCGCGTGCCGCCATTCAAGAGCATCTGCGCGAAAATCGCCAAATCGTCAGCGGTGGAGAAAAGCCCGGCGTGGCCCGCTACGCCGCCCATGTTGTAGGCCGTGGGGTCGTGGACTTCTCCCCAGAGCATTTTCCCCGTTTCCCCGAGCTGGTACTGCGTAGGCGCGATGCGGTCGTGCACCGCCGGCGGAGGAGAGAAGAAGGTATCCTTCATCCCCAAAGGCTGGAAAATATTCTGGGCACAAAAGACCTCGAGTGGCTGGCCGGAAACGCGGCGCACGATCTCGCCCAGCGTCTCGAAATTGATGTCACTGTAGATGAACCGCGTGCCGGGCACGGCGACCGGCGTTTCCTCAACAATCATTGGCAGAGCTGTTTCGTAGCCCGACCACTCCGGCTTCAGGTCAAGGTCGGGCCGCAGCCCGGAATAGTGCGTCAGGAGTTCGCGAACAGTGATGTCCTCCTTGCCATGCGCTTTGAACTCCGGCCAATAGTCAGCTACAGGATCCTCCAGCGAGATCATCCCCCGTTCCACAAGCTGCATAACGGCCGTCGTGGTGGCGATGACCTTGGTAAGCGAGGCCAGGTCAAAGATGGTGTCCGGGGTCATGCGAACCTGTTGCGGCACTACCGCCCGGTTTCCGAACGCCCGGCGATAAACCACCCTTCCCTGTTGTCCCACCAGAACCACCGCGCCAGGACATCGTCCCGTGCGTATCGCTTCCTCGATCACGCTAGCTAAGGGCGCGAGTTGCGCCTCGCTTAGATCTGATGCGGAGTTGACTGCTGCGCACGCGCTAGGTGGGCGGGTGACCACCGCTTGCAGGATGAACAGGAAGATTGCCAGCCTTAGAGGTCTCATTGCCTTCTGCCTTC
>Ga0315296_10002140_pt1 | contig 17001 bp, 10 predicted proteins | sample YL17G14_18_MG_FD_203921 | JGI IMG/M metagenome (GOLD analysis project Ga0315296, IMG submission 203921) | Sediment microbial communities from Yellowstone Lake, YNP, Wyoming, USA - YL17G14_18 | ecosystem: Environmental > Aquatic > Freshwater > Lake > Sediment | place: USA: Wyoming | collected... | reverse complement strand
AGTCCCTCCCTTTAGTTTGGTAGGCGGATGTCATTCTGAAGGAGCGCAGCCACAAAAGTCATGCTGAACGAAGTGAAGCATCTCAAGGAGAGATACTTAGCTTGTCTGGGACTGTGTGGAGAGCTGTGCTTGAGACCCTTCGCTGAGTTCACCCTGAGCCAAGGCGAAGGGCTCAGGGTGACAGAAACCTAAGTGTCATTCTGACCCTTCCAAAGAAGGGGAAGAATCTCATGGATTGATTGAGATTGCCACCCCGATTACCATCGGCGCTCCTCGCAATGACATTTGGGACTGTGTGACAGAGCCAGAACCATTACACGGGGGAGTGGCGAGGAACAGGCTACAGGTGTATAATGTTGTGGCAAATCCGATTGAACTTTGAAGGAGGCTCAACGTGTCTTCAATCTATTCCGGTTTCGAAGGCAAGAAAGCCCTGGTAACCGGTGGGGGGAGGGGACTGGGCAAAGCCATCTGCCTGGCGCTGGCAAGGGAGGGCGTCGATATCGCCACGACTGACCTGCAGGGCGCCGACCAGACCGCCGCCGAAATCAAGAAGCTCGGCCGGAAGGCGCTGGCGTTCAATGCCAATGTCCTCAAGGAAGAGGAAGTCAAGGCGATGGTCGATAAAATCGCGGCCCAGTGGGGCGGCATCGATATCCTGGTCAACAACGTCGGCGGCGACCATGCTTACCTGCTCGAGGATATGCCCGTTTCGGAGTGGGACTGGACGATGAATATCTGTATGAAGGGGATGTTCCTCTGCACCAAGGCCGTCGCCGAGGTGATGAAGAAGCGGGGCGGTGGCAAGATTATCAACATCGCCTCGCTGGCCGGGGTCAGGATGACGATGGTGGGCGGCATCGCCTACAGCGCGGCCAAGGCGGGAGTCATCGGCTTCACCCGGCACGCCGCTTTTGAGCTTGGGCCGTTCAAAATCAATGTCAATGTCGTGTGCCCCGGTATGACGATGACCGAGGTGGTGGAGTCCCGGCTGACCTCCGAGAGCAAAGAGAGGACCCTCAAGGCAACCCCTCTGCGTGACCTGCTCCGACCCGAGGACCAGGCGGACGCCGTGGTCTTCCTGGCCTCCGACCGCGCCCGTATGATTACCGGACAATTTATCGTGGTGGATGGCGGGGTGAGCATACCCATCGGCTCAATCGAGTGGGAGAACTTCTACGCCCTGCGCAAGCAGTGGCTGAAAGAGAAGCGGTGGGAGGGGAAGGAAACGTCTCTGTAGAGTGTCGTTGCTTTGAAAATAGCAGCTGCAAATTTCCTCTCCCCAGCGAGGGAGAGGTTAGGTGAGGGGGTCAACTGCTTGAGGAAGCAACTAAAACCGGTGAGTTTAGAAGCAATCTCAGCGCAACCCACCATTGTGAATTTGAATGGGTAACGGTGGGTTTCGTCCCGATGAAATAGGGACTACACCCACCCTACAGGCTACTACGCTCTGTCATTCTGAGAGAGTCCCGATGAAATCGGGACGACCGAAGAATCCGTGTCCCAGACTATGGAATGGATTCTTCGCTTAGCTCAGAGTGACAGGGAGAGTAAGGCTTCGAGCTAACAAGAAGCGGGGTTCACCCAGAAGGGTTCACCCAGAGGGGTTCACCCAGAAGGTTCTCCCTGAAGGGCGCTAGCCCCTCTTGAATAAAAACTCCCCCTTCCCATTGGGAAGGGGGTCAGGGGGATGGGCATTGACTGCAATCAGACTCTGGCACAGCAGAGCCACTTCTGTTCTCGAAACAAAGGCGTGCCCCTGGAATAAGAGGGGCTGCCCTAGACTGCCTTCAGCTCCTCCCACAGCACATCCTGCAAATTGAACACCGGCCCGTCCTTGCAGACCTGCTTGAGACCGTTCCGGGTCTTGACGGTGCAGGCGTAGCAGATGCCGATGCCGCACCCCATCCTCATCTCAAGCGAAATCTGGACGGGCTTGTCCTTCAGTAAGCCCGAGTGCTTGGCGAGCATATCGCGGTACATTCCCAACGGCCCGCAGGCGAAAACTTGGTCCTTCGGCTGAAGGAGGAATTTGGGCAGGATGTCCGTTATCATCCCTTTCTCACCGGTGGAACCATCGTCTGTGGCGATGAGAAGCTCGCTGACGGTGGGCAAATAGCGCATCGGGTAGAGGTGGCGGGCGGACGGCGCACCCAGGAGCAGTCTGACCGTGTGCCCCAGCCTCAGTGCTTCCTGCGCCAGGAACCCCAGCGGCGCGATGCCGATGCCGCCGGCTAACAGCAGAACGTTCTTTGCATCAGGGTCAACCGCGAACCCGTTGCCCAGCGGACCCAGCAGGTCCAGCTTGTCGCCGACTTTGCGCTGGGCGAGCCACTGTGTCCCCTTACCGATGACCTTAAACAGGAGCGCCAGCCTGGTCTTTTTGCTCACCTGGTGGATGCTCAGCGGCCGCCTCAGCAAAGTGTCCTCCCCGCACCGCACCATCAGGAACTGCCCCGGCTGAGCGGCCGAAGCAATTTCCGGCGCTTCCAGCGTAACAAAGAAAACTCCGGGCATTACCTCGCTTGTGCCGATGACTGACGCCAGAACCTGTTTCACTGTCTAGTCCTTTCCGCGGTATTCGGGGAGGGGTTTGACGCTGTACGACTGGGTGCCGTTGGCCAGGACGTGCACGGCGGCGCGGAAGGTGTCCAGCGAGGTGAAGCAAGGGATGCGCTGTTCGACGGCGGCGCGGCGGATGTGGAAGCCATCGCGCAGGGGGATTTGCCCGCCGGTGAGGGTATTGACCACGCCGTTCACCGTGCCGTCGTTGATGATATCGATGACGTTGGGATGACCGCCCTGGCTGATTTTCTTGCTGATTCTCGTGACGGGCAGGCCGGCGGCTTCCATCATCGCCGCAGTGCCTTCCGTGGCGAAGAGCTTATAACCCAGTGAGGAGATTTTTCTAATGATGGGTAATGCTTCGGCCTTGTCCCTGTCGGCGATACTGAGGAGGAGCGCTCCCTGCGGCGGCAGCATCAAACCGGCGGCTATCAGCGCCTTGACCAGCGCCGCGTCGAAATTGTGGTCGATGCCCATCACCTCGCCGGTCGACTTCATCTCCGGACCGAGGTAGGTGTCCACGCCGACCAGCTTCTGCATCGAGAAGACGGGCGCCTTGATGGCAACGAGCTTGCGGGCGGGTACCAGTCCGCTCGAGTAGCCCTGCTCCTTTAAGCTGGTGCCGAGTATCACCCTCGTGGCGAGCTTGACCATCGGCACGCCGGTGACCTTGGAGATGAAAGGGATGGTGCGGCTGGCGCGGGCGTTGACTTCCAGCAGATAGACGGTCGAGGACTGGCTGTCGCTGTCCCGCATCACGATGAACTGCACGTTCATCAGGCCTTTGATTTTGATGGCCACGCCGATTCTCATCGCGTAATCGACCAGCGTGGTAATCTCCGGTTCAGTGAGGCCCGGCGCGGGATAGACGGCCATGGCATCGCCGCTGTGGACGCCCGCCCGCTCGATGTGCTCCATAATGCCCGGAATAACCACCGTCTCGCCGTCACTGATGGCGTCAAGCTCGACCTCTTTGCCCATAATGTACTTGTCAATCAGCACCGGGTGGCCCGTGTCCACGTCTAGGGCGAACTTCATATGGCGGACGAGTTCGCTGGCGTTGTAGACTATCTCCATCGCCCGGCCGCCCAGGACATAGCTGGGGCGGACGAGGACGGGATAGCCGATGAGCTGGGCGACGGTGAGCGCTTCGTCCACCGATGTCACGCCGGCGCCGGGGGGCTGGGGAATGCCCATCTCGCCCAGGAACTTTTCAAATCGCTTGCGGTCTTCGGCAAGGTCGATGGTCTCGGCGCTCGACCCGATGATGGGGTTGCCGCTGCGGTGGAGGGGCATCGCCAGGTTGATTGCCGTCTGCCCGCCGAACTGGCAAATGGAGGGTGTCGGTGATTTCTGAGTCTCTTTTCCGCTCAGGCGGGCTAACACTTCCTCGGACGCGGTCGGTTGATTTTCGTTATCGAGTATGTCCCGAATGCTCTCTTCATCCAGCGGCTCGAAATAAAGGCGGTCGCTGGTGTCAAAATCGGTCGAGACCGTCTCCGGGTTGGAGTTTGCCATAATCGCCTTGTATCCCGCCTTCTGCAACGACCGCGCCGAGTGCACACTGCAGTAATCGAACTCAATGCCCTGCCCGATGCGGATAGGTCCTGACCCGATGACCAGCGCCTTGTTCTCTTTGATGGGCAGGGCTTCGTTTTCGGCCTCATAGGTGGAGTAGAAGTAGGGGGTGGCGGCATCGAACTCGGCGGCGCAGGTGTCCACCATCTTGTAGGCGGGGCGGATGTGCCACTGGTTACGCAGGTCGCGCACCTGCTCGGGAAGGCGGTCGGCGAGCGTGCCAATCTGGACATCGGCGAAGCCCATACGCTTGGCGTCGCGGAGAAGGATTGGCGTCAGCGTCTCGGAAAGCAATCGTTTTTCCATATTGACGATGTTCTGGAGCTTATCGCAGAACCACATGTCGATATCGGTGCGCCTGGCGATTTCCTGCGGACTGATGCCGCGCCGTAAAGCCGCCATCATCGCCCAGAGACGCAAGTCGTTGGGGTGGAGCGGGTAGGTGTCCGGGCTGTCGCCCTTCTCCCAGTCGGGGTCTTCCCAGTGGAGCGTGCGCTTGCCGAACTCAAGGGAGCGGACGGCTTTGTTTAGCGCCGCTTCAAAGGTGCGGTCGATTGCCATCACCTCGCCGGTGGCTTTCATCTGCGTGCCGATGACCCTATCGCCCTGGTGGAACTTATCGAACGGCCAACGCGGAATTTTGACCACGATGTAGTCCAGCGCCGGCTCGAAGGAAGCCATCGTCTTGCCGGTGACGGCGTTGGGAATCTCGTCGAGTCGCTTGCCCACGGCAATCTTGCCGGCGACGCGGGCGATGGGGTAGCCGGTGGCTTTGCTGGCAAGAGCGGAGGAACGGCTCACTCTCGGGTTGACCTCGATGACGTAGTACTGCTCGCTCCTGGTATCGAGGGCGAACTGGATATTGCACCCGCCTTCGATGCCCAGGGCGCGGATGATATTGATGCTGGCGGTGCGGAGCATCTGGTACTCTTTGTTGGTCAAAGTCTGGCTCGGCGCCACGACGATGCTATCGCCGGTGTGGACGCCCATAGGGTCGAAGTTCTCCATATTGCACACGGTGATGCAGGTGTTGGCGGCATCGCGCATCACCTCGTACTCGATTTCTTTCCACCCGCCCACCCACCGCTCCAGAAGCACAAGGTGAATGGGGCTGACGGCCAGGGCGGTGCCGAGGACTTCATCAAGCTCGTCCCAGTTGCGCGCCTTCCCGCCCCCCGTTCCGCCCAGCGTGTAGGAGGGGCGGACGATGAGGGGGAGACCGAGCTTTTTAGCGGCGGCACGACCTTCTTCAACTGAGGTAACGCTGGCGCTTTCCAGCATCGGCTCACCGATGGAGATGAGGAGTTTTTTGAACAGCTCGCGGTTGGAGGCGTTGCGGATGGTCTGGATGGGTGTGCCCAGGGTGCGGACGTTGTATTTCTCCAATATGCCAGCATCGGCCAGCTCCACGGCGAGGTTGAGGCCCACCTGCCCGCCGAGGGTGGGGAGCAGGCCATCCGGGCGCTCCCGTTCGATGATGCGGGTGACCACGTCCCGCGTCAGCGGCTCGATATAGACGATATCGGCGATGTCCTCATCGGTCATGATGGTGGCCGGGTTCGAGTTCACCAGCACCGAGATGACGCCCTCTTCTTTGAGGGCTTTGCACGCCTGCGTGCCGGAGTAGTCAAACTCCGCCGCCTGCCCGATGATGATAGGTCCCGAGCCGATGATTAAGACTTTAGAGGGTTTAGGTGTCATATTTTTCCTTTATCGTCACCCTTTCATACTCTGTCATGCTGAGTCTCTTTTTGTCATGCTGAGTGGAACGAAGCATCTCAAGCATTGCCTTCTGTCCACTCCGGACTCAAATCCGTCCTTGAGATTCTTCCCCTTCTTTGGAAGGGTCAGAATGACAATTCCTTTGCCCGCTGGCAGTCCCCGAGCCGATGATGAGTACTTTAGAGGGTTTGGTGGTCAAGGTTTAGGCTCCTTTTGAGAAAGCTCAGATGGTAAGTTACGTTTCAATTTCCATATAATAAACGCAGTTATAATAGTTATCGCTAAAGCAACAATCATGAAAACATAGTTGAAGAAATATAGTACTGCAAATCCTGTTAGTAACGTGAGAGTCCATAGGAAACGAAGAGTGCAAAATATCCCGTCACAATGCCAAGTGCCACTCGGGCGCTCCCATTTCTTTTCCACATTATATTTATGCCTGTCGAAGAATTCCTTAATTTCTGTATTCCAATTCTTGCACTCATAACCTTCATCAATTGTATTTGCAAGCCAGACTTTTTTCATTCCAAATATGATTTCTATGTCGCGCATTCTATAGTAATTTATTCTTATAATATGATTAATCCTTTTTAGCCAGCCTTTTAGAAAATATAATATTACAAGTACTGCGGCACTTATTAACCATAAAATCAAGCCAATTAGAAGTAATTCTCTACTATTTTGTTTTGGATAAAGAATTAGGTTGAGTAAATCTTTGTTTGAGACGATTCCATATATAAGCCCGCCGAGAAGGGCTGACGTAAAACCAATGAATATACCTGCGAGAGTCCAATATTGCAGACCTAGGGTATCACTCTGAGACTGGCAGACCTCATATTCGGTAAGCAGAGCTTGTTCTGGAGGATCACCGTCAAACAATTGGCCTACCAGTTTTAGTCCTTTTCCAATGATATTCTTAACATCTTCATCCATCTACTTCGCCCCCTTTTAGGCACCTAAAAACCACTTAACATAACCATCGTCCACTTGTCATAACTCTAAAAACAAATCACGCCTGATTAGCTTCGAATTGTTTCGCTTTTTGGAGCCTTTTTTCTTCAAAAACGAATCTGTCATTGCGAGGGCGTTAGCCCGTGGCAATCTCAGCAAATCAGACCGAGATTGCTTCGCTTTCGAGTGATAGGCGGGCGCTCGCAATGACATTCCTACTTCCCCTCCCGCACCATCCCCAAAAACTGGTCAAACAGGTACGTGTTGTCCAGCGGCCCCGGAGACGCCTCCGAGTGGTACTGCACCGCAAAGATGGGCAGTTCCTTGTGGCGTAAACCCTCCACCGTGCCGTCATTCAGGTTGATGTGCGTCACCTCCAGCCCGTCCTTCAGGGTGGCGGGGTCGACCGCATAGCCGTGGTTCTGGGCGGTGATGTGGATGTGCCCGTTGGCCAACTCGCGCACGGGGTGATTGGCGCCGCGGTGCCCGAACTTGAGCTTGAAGTTCTTCCCGCCGAAGGCGCGGGCGATGAGCTGGTTCCCCAGGCAGATGCCCATAATCGGCTTCTTCCCAATCAACTGCTTAATCGTGTCGACAATGTAGTCGAGCAGTTCCGGGTCGCCAGGCCCCGGCGAGAGCAGGATGCCGTCCGGCTTCAGCTTCATAATGTCCCGTGCCGACATCGTGCAGGGGACGGCCGTTACTTTACACCCCTTCCCGCGCAGGATTCTCAGGATATTGTATTTCAGCCCGCAGTCGAGGGCGACGATGTGGGGCAGGTTGCCATCCTTGGCATCAGGCTCCCACTCGTAGGGGGTGGGGGTGCTCACCTCTTTAACGAAATCGATTGTCCCGTAGTCGGGCACTCGCTTCAGCTCCTCCAGCGCCTCTTTCGGCGACTTACTGCTGGTAATCATCCCCATCATCACGCCGTAGCTGCGCAGTTTGCGGGTGATGGCGCGCGTATCGACGCTGTGAATCCCCGGGATGCCATTCTCCGCCAGGTACTCATTGAGGGTCTTACTGTTCAAATAGTGGCTCGGCTCAAGGCACTCCTCCCGCACGACAAACCCCCGCACCTGGATTCGCTTCGACTCATAGTCATACTGGTTGACGCCGTAGTTACCGATGAGGGGGTAGGTGGGGACGACAATCTGCCCGGCGTAGGAGGGGTCGGTGAGCATTTCCTGGTAGCCGGCCATGCTGGTATTGAAAACGACTTCCCCGTAAGACTCGACCTCCGCGCCGAAGGAGAAGCCTTCATACACCGAGCCGTCCGCCAGGACTAGATTTGCTTTCTTTGTCATAATTGTTTTCTCTCTGTCATTGCCTTTGTTCTGTCACCCTGAGCACCTTAATGTCATGCTGAGCGGAGCGAAGCATCTCAAGCACTGCTTTTCACCCAGTCCGAATGCAAGTCCGTCCTTGAGATTCTTCGGGCTGAGGCCCTCAGAATGACAGAACGGAGCATACCAAACGACAACTGTCATACTACATCCTTAAAGTGGGGGAGGGACCGGTCCCCGCCACCTTGACTCGATAAACCACCCTGCCGCCGTAAATGGTCGCCATCACCTTGCCTTTGAGCGTTCTGCCGGCGAGCGGCGTGTTCTTCCCCTTCGAGACAAATTTGCTGGTGTCCACCAGCCATTGCCGATTGGGGTCGAAGACGGTGACGTCCGCTGTCGACCCTATTTTCAGCGTCCCCAATGGCTTGTTCAAAATCTTCGCCGGCGCGATGGTCAGCCGGGCGATGAGCGTGTTCAAATCAATCTTCTCGTCGTGCACCAGCGACATCAGACTGCCCAGCGCCGTCTCGAAGACACTGATGCCAAAGGCGGCACGAATGAACTCGCAGTTCTTGTCCGACTCGGCGTGCGGCGCGTGGTCGGTGGCAATGATGTCAATAGTGCCATCCTTCAGTCCCCCGGCCAGGGCTTCATTGTCCTTCGGCGTCCGGAGGGGCGGGTTCACCTTGGCGTTCGCGTTATAGCCGATGGCTTCCATCTCGGTCAGGGTGAGGTGGTGGGGGGTTACTTCCGCGGTCACCCGGACGCCTGTTTTCTTTGCCTGTCGAATCAGCTCGACCGACCCGGCCGTGCTGACGTGGGCGACGTGCAGCCAGCCGCCGGTCGCCGCTGCCAGCTCAAGGTCGCGGGCAACGATTTTTTCCTCGGCCACGGCGGGCCAGCCCTTTAGTTTCAGTTCGCTCGACACAATGCCGTCGTTAATCTGGCTGTCCCGGGTGAGAGTAACGTCCTCGCAGTGGTCGATGATGGGCAGGTTGAGACTGCGACTATATTCTAGAGCTTGTTTCATCAATTTCGCTGTCTTCACCGGACTGCCGTCATCGCTGAAACCGATTGCCCCTGCCCAGGCCAGGTGCGCCATAAAAACCAGTTCCTCCCCCTTCCTCCCCATCGTGACGCAGGCAATAGGCAGGACCCGCACGTATCCCTTCGATTTAACATAAGCTATCGCCGCGACGCTATCGAGGGGTGGGTTGGTGTTGGGCATACAGCAGACAGTGGTGAAGCCGCCCCTGGCCGCCGCCCTGGTGCCCGTCTCGATGGTCTCCTTGTCCTCGAAGCCCGGCTCGCGCAGGTGGCAGTGCAAATCGATAAACCCGGGGCAGACAACCATCCCCGCCGCCGGCAGGACGTCGTATTCGGGCTTTGCTGGGATGTTCCCCTGCCCCGCAATCTTGCCATCGGCAATGAGGAGGTTGCCCATCTCATCGATTCCCTGGCCCGGGTCGATGATTCTGCCACCCTGTATCAGTAAAGGTTTCACTGCTTTCCTGACTCTCCCGCAACGTGGTGATTTGCCTTGAAGCCCATCGCCTGCGCCGCTTCCGCCGAATCGAAGATGAGCAGGTTCTCCGGCTTTATTTTCTTTACCAAGTGGCTAGCGGCGCTGTGATAGGTCTTGGTGGCGATTTTGCCCTCGTGCCAGTCCGTGCTGGCGATGTACTTCGGCTCAAATCCGTGCTCGCAGTAGACGCATCTCAGCGTCAAAGGCTCGTGCTTGACTATCTTGAACTCGTGCTTGATATACTTGGCTTCGCTTTCCTGCACCGAGACGCATTTGGGATTGGGACACCGTATTCCTGATTCATGCCGGTAGACCGGGTAATCTATTTTCGGCAGGGCGGCGTCCGCTTCGCTGGCGATGCGGATTTCCTTTTTGCCCAGCAAGTAAGCGAGAAGCGCCATCCGCACCGGCACCCCGCGGGCCGCCTGGGCAAAGTACATGCTCCGAGGGTCGGCGTCCATTTCATAAGCCAGCTCATCGACGCGGGGCAAGGGGTGCATCACCAGCGTTTTCTGGAAGGCTTTCCCCTTGAGCAACTTCTTGTCCACCACGTACGTTCCCTTCTGCTCCTGCTGTCCCTCGGCGGTAGTGAACCTCTCCTTTTGCGGTCGGGTCACATACAGGGCATCGACGCCGCCCTTCAGCTCCAGCGCGACATCGACGTCAGGCATCATCGCCAGCTGGTGCGGGCTGCTCGGCGTCGTGTATATCGCGTCGAGAGGGAGCAGGTGGTCTTTGTCGGCCAGGTTCTGCGATTTGTATCTTTCCACCTTGCCGCCGTATTCGGTAACCAGCTTCTCGATGACATGCTCGGGCACTTCCAGGCCGGGGCTGGGGCAGAAAATAATGTCCGCGCCGAACTTGGCCAGGGCAAAAATCAGGGAATGAATGGTCCGGCCGTATTTCAAATCGCCCCACAGCGCGATTTTCAGCCCCTTGATGGCGCCGCGCTCCTTCTTGAGAGTGTACAGGTCGCACAGGGTCTGGGTAGGATGCTGGTGGCCGCCATCACCGCCATTGATGACCGGTATGCCAGCATAGTCGGCGACCACTTTGGCCGCGCCTTCCCACGGGTGGCGGATGACGATGATATCGGCGTAGCTTCCCACGACCCTTGCCGTATCCGCCAGACTCTCTCCCTTTGCCAATGAAGTTGCCTTGGGGTCGGCCACGCTGATGACGTTGCCGCCCAGACGGTGCATCGCCGTCTCGAAGGAGAGGCGGGTGCGGGTGCTCGGCTCGAAGAACAGGCTCGCCATAACCTTGCCGCGGCACAACCCGAACTGGTCAGGCATCGCTGCTGACATCTCATCGGCCAGGGCAAACAGCCCATTGATTTCCCCGTTAGACAAATCGTCGATGGTTACCAGATTCTTAGCCATTGCCGTTCCTCTTCTAGGAGCCGTTGCCCCCATCTGGCTTTTCCTTCAGCTGAAGGACTGGACTGACGATAGCGACCTCATCCACGCCGTCGGTCTCCACCAGGCGGACCTGGATTTCTTCCTGTCTGGCGCTCGGGATGTTCTTGCCGACGTAGTCGGGGCGGATGGGCATCTCGCGGTGACCGCGGTCGATGAGCACGGCCAGCTGGATGCTGCGCGGCCGGCCGAGGTCGATTAGGGCGTCCATCGCGGCGCGCGTACTGCGGCCGGTGTAGAGGACATCGTCGACGAGCACCACCGACTTGCCATCGATTGAGGTGGGGATTTCGGTGTGGTGGACGATGGGTTGCTCTTCCATCCAGTGGCGGTCATCGCGGTAGAGGCTGATATCGAGGGCGCCCACGGGAATCTTAGACTGTTCGAAGGCTTCTATGTTCCGGGCGAGGCGCTGGGCCAGGGGAACGCCGCGGGTGCACATCCCGACGAGGACGATGTCCGCTGTGATTTTGTTCAGCTCGATGATTTCATGGGCGATGCGCGCCAGCGTCCGCCGGATATCATCCGCGGTCATTATGACTTTTTTGGCCACCAAAAAACCTCTCGCCGAAGCTGGCAAGAGGTTAGAGTGAGCCCGTCCGTTTTCCCTTGCCAGCCTCTCCGGACCAGCTTAAAGGACTCTAGTTTTTATTGCTGAGGGTAGTATAGCACAAAGAGAGGGGAGGTGCAATGGGTGGAGGATGAGGTCTTTGGGCGCACTATTATACCGACTGAATTGGGTTTTGAAGCTGAACAATGACCAAATAATTTCCTAGAGGGAAACAACTCGAAGCTGATTGAGTGTGAGTTGTTTTTAGAGTTATGTTAAGTCTGAGTCTGGGCGAAGGTGTCGGTACGGGTGGGGCAAGTCTCAGGGGTTGACATAAGCTATCAGCGCCGACTTCGTGCGGCGTCCCGCATGATATCGGGACTATCAGCGGTCAGCTATTGAGTTTGTGGAGTTTTTTGAGTTCATTGAGTTTGTTGCGTTGGTTCGGGGAGGCGGATTCTTTGGGATTGCCACGCTCGATTTCATCGGGATGCGCAATGACAGATTGAACATTCCGGTAAAGGCAGAGGGAAAGCGGGCACGGATTGCTTCGCTGCCCCTTCACTTCGCTCAGGGCTTCGGCTCGCAATGACAGGAGCAGGTAAGGGTGGGTCGCGTCTCGATTTCATCGAGAATTACACCTGTCCTACAAACTGATGAGGTTAAGTAAAAGAACCGCGTGAAAGCGCTTCATCCGGATTGTACCAGACTGAGCCAAGAAAAGCCTTCATCTCTTCTACAAATCTGAACACTATTCCCCCGTCAATTGGGAAGTTCTTGTGTTGGTCTCTAACTTCTTCAAAAATATCACGTTTTTCAAAGGGTAACCGCCGAGCATGCCTTAGTATGAAGACATTATCTATATCGGTCAACCTACAATCCTTCGGGGTCATGTCGAGATATTCAACTAAAACATAATACCTTGAATTAGGGCAACCTTGCTTCAAGCGGGTAGCGGTTCCGGCAGCTTCTTGAAACATAGTTTTGTCCAGATTCACTTTGCACTCTGCAGCTAAGACAGCAAGAAAGAGGCTCCCTTGAGTTGTTTTCGCATCTTCGAAGGTTGCATCAGGCGAGAACTTGTAGTGCATTGTCTTACCTATCGTAAAATCTTGGTCCTTCAACTTTATGACAACATCCGGCTTTTCATTCAATGCTGACATGCTGACAGGTCGAAATGACAAAGACATGAAGGCAGTTTGGGGGCCGACCTCCAATTGAAAATTTGCGGGAAGCCCATTCAAAATGGTCGGGTCAACCAATCTGATAAGGAATTCCTCAATAACAGAGTTATCAAGTTTCAATTGTCCTTTTTGTCTCTTGATGAATGGACTGCATTGCTTTGTGATTAACTCCACCTCAAGATAATCTTTGTATTCGTTTAATAGTCTAGTCATGTCAAAAACTTTTTGCTTACCTCTTGAGGTGAGAGAACCTAATTTGGCAATCCATTGTTCATAAGCCTCGAAGGCAGTCTTGAGGATGTTTACGTCATCTTTGCATTTCGGATTAGATATGGCAGCAAGCAGCTTTTCTCTATGGGGCGTCTTTATCATCAAGGTAATCCCTCCAAGGAGACAAGTACGGTGATGGTTGTATCATGTCGATACTGGAAATGGTATTCAAAATGTCTTCCTTAGCTTCTTCAGGTGCAATTTTGAGTGACGATTCCAAATGTTTCATAGAAACGTCCCTAGCTACTGAAGGTCTTGGAGACGCATTGGACTTCTTCAGCACGACAATGTCTTCCTTTATATCCACGCCGAATTTGTTGGTGAACGTCCTCGTGTAATTCTGAATATCTCGGAAAGCACACATGCTGTTAGCAATGTCCTTGACAATTTCCCCATTATAGAAGGGTATTCTCCTTACATTTGACTCCCTACCAATAACCATAACCACAATACCGTCATTGTCCATAGATTGCCAAAAGCTCGCTAAAGTTAGTTCCATATCCAAGCAATATTGTACGACAGTCTTAAAACGATTGATTCTGTTTTTACGGTTAGAGCCTATCTCGCTCTGTGCAATATCTAGAATGTTCCAGCCTAGAGATTCGACGATTGCTCTGTGATTCTGATGATAATTAAAAACGTTGATGTAGGGGGGGCTAGTAAGTATTACGTTCACTGGCACAGGACAATGCTTGTGAAGTAATCTGGCATCTCCCAAGCAAGCAGTTATTGGTTCATTAGTGTAGGGCAGCTGAGTAAAGCAATGTTGAATATGCTTAGTCGCTCTAGAGACAGTCGACACAATACCACCGTCGCGATAATCTTCAGCCGTAAAAACAGTATTTATAGCTAGAACCCTTTCACTTGATGTCAACGGCTGGGAGAAGAGCTCCATTGAGAAATTCAAGAGATTGGCATAGCTGTCTCTGAACGAATGTTGTGGTGTAAACACGGATAAGCCGCCATGTTTATTGAGAATGTTGTTGACTTTGCGTTGAAACGTAAGGAAAAGCTCGGTTCTTTCGTAATGCGGGAGATTGGAGAAAGAAAAGAACTTGGACATCGCATAAGCAGCTGGATTAACCTCAAAACCATAGCAGGACAAACCCTTGCGTGCGCTTTCAAGTAGGACAGTGCCGCTGCCAGAGAAAGGGTCAACTACAACATCTCCCTTGGAGGTAAAGGTTTCAAGAATGTAATCGACGAATTGGGGTGTGAACTGCCCGCGCCAATTGAACAGATTAGCTCTGGTTTTGTTCTTTACGTCTAGTCTATCCTGTATCAGTTGCATATGACCTTCCTATGCAGTTAGAGATATTATAGCAGAAGTAAAAACAAAACTCACTCATGGTATCCTCTCTGCCACAACTTTTTCTCTCCTCACCCCCCTCTCCGTGATTATAGCACTGATGTAGCAGTGGGGGGTAGGTATTTCCCTTTACTTCCACGCTCATTTCTGCTATACTTTAAGTATATTTGAAATGCAGGAGTTGGCGTTAGCAATTCACCGTTTCTGGTGTTCTCCAGTCTGCCTCGCAAGCCCTTCGACTGACCCTTCGCTCTGCTCAGGGCTTCGGCTCAGGACAAGCCCTTCCGCACGTTCAAATTTCGCCCGCTTCAGTTCCCCGTGACTAATCCATTGATAAGGAGTTCAGGACTTCTATGACACAAGATAAATCTTCTTCAGCCAAAGCGCTCAATAACAACAATAACACGAACAACCACAAATACACGGCTGAGGATATTCAGGTACTCGGTGGGCGGGAAGCCGTCCGCCGCCGCCCGGGTATGTACATCGGCTCTACCGACCAGCACGGCCTTCATCACCTGGTCTATGAAATCGCCTATAACGCGGTTGATGAAGCCATGGCCGGCTACTGCAACAAAATCACCATTACGCTTAACGAAGACGGCTCCGTCAGCATCGAGGACAACGGCCGCGGCATTCCCGTCGAGACCCATCCCACCACCGGCGTCTCGGCGATGCAGACGGTCTTCACCACGCTCCACGCCGGCGCCAAGTTCGGCAGTGAAGCCTACAAGGTCTCCGGCGGTCTGCACGGTGTCGGCGCCTCGGTGGTCAACGCCCTCTCCGAGTGGCTCTGCTGTCAGGTCCGCCGCAACAACAAGATTTACAAAATCGATTTCCAGCGTGGCATTCCGCAGGGGCAGGTCGAAGTCGTCGGTGAGGCGGAAGAAACCGGCACCATGGTCACCTTCTACGCCGACGCGGAAATCTTCAGCGAAAACAAGTTCGATTACAAAGTCCTGACCGACCGCATGCGCGAGATGGCTTACCTCAATCGCGGCCTTGAGATAACCATCCGCAATGAGCAGACCGATGAGGAGCAGACCTTCTACTTTGAAGGCGGCATCACCAGCTTCGTCCGCTTCCTCAATCGCAATCGCACCGTCAGCCACAAGCCTATTCACATCATGAAGCAGATGGAGACCACGACGGTGGAAGCGGCCCTCCAGTATAATGACGGCTTCAGCGAATCGGTCTTCAGCTTTGCCAACTGCATCAACACCGTCGATGGCGGCAACCATCTGACCGGCTTCCGCTCGGCGCTGACCCGCGTCCTGAACGACTATGCCCATAAGAAACAGTTTGTTAAGGATGGCGACCCCAACCTGTCGGGCGAGGATGTCCGCGAGGGGTTGACGGCAATCGTCAGTATCAAGCTGCCCGAACCTCAGTTTGAAGGCCAGACCAAGGGCAAACTCGGTAACGTCGAGGTCAAGAGCCACGTCGAAAGCGTCGTTGCCGAAGGCCTCTCCATATTTCTCGAAGAGCACCCGGACGAGGCCAAGAAGATAATCGATAAGTGTGTTATGGTGGCGAAGGCAAGGGAAGCCGCCCGCAAGGCGCGCGACCTTATTATCCGCAAGAACGCCCTCGATACCGGCACTTTGCCCGGCAAGCTCGCCGACTGCTCCGAGAAAGAGCCCGCCCACTGCGAGGTGTTCCTGGTGGAGGGCGATTCGGCGGGTGGTTCGGCCAAGCAGGGCCGCAACCGACGTTTCCAGGCAATCCTGCCGCTGAGAGGTAAAATCCTGAACGTTGAGAAGGCGGCGCCGGACAAGATGCTCGCCAGCGAGGAAATCCGCATCATCATCACCGCCCTGGGCGCGGGTATCGACACCGATATGGATTTAGCCCGCCTCCGCTACCATCGCGTCATCCTGATGACGGATGCCGATGTTGACGGCTCGCATATCCGGACGCTGTTGCTCACCTTCTTCTTCCGCCACATGACCGAGCTTATCAATCGCGGGCACCTGTATATTGCCCAGCCACCGCTCTTTCGTGTGACTGCAGGCAAGACGGAGGAGTGGGTACACTCAGAGGAGCAATTGGATGCGTTCTTCTGGAAGAAGGCACTGAAGGAAGTTCGTATTTTCTCCGAGGACAAATCTTTCGAATCAACAGGATTAAAGATACGAGATTTCTTGAGTTCCTTAAAAGAGTTATCACAAGGCGTGGTTGAGCTTGAGAAGAAAGAAGGTATTCCGCTTGAAGCGACCACAATTCTTCTAAAGAAATGCGAGATACCTTATCGTAGAGACTTCAAAAACAAACAGGAAATGCAAGAAGTCAGGGCTTGGTTCGAGGAATTTAAGTGGAACGTAGTCTCGCATTCAATTGATGAAAAAGGGGAGTACAAACTATATATTGATAAAGGAACAGGTAAGAAAAGCATAGACAGTAAACTCTTTGAGAGTCCGATTCTTAACCGGTGTTTCATGGTCTATCCAGCCGTTAAGGACTTGGTGGCAGGACAGAAATACGTAATTGTGAAAAAAGAAAAAGAGGTAGGCAGGGACATCCCTTGGTATAAACTCGCCGGGACACTGGAAAGAATGGTTGAAAGGTCAGGAGTGGCCATTCAGCGCTACAAGGGCTTGGGTGAAATGACGCCGGAACAGCTCTGGGAGACCACGATGA
>Ga0315296_10002138_pt1 | contig 17009 bp, 18 predicted proteins | sample YL17G14_18_MG_FD_203921 | JGI IMG/M metagenome (GOLD analysis project Ga0315296, IMG submission 203921) | Sediment microbial communities from Yellowstone Lake, YNP, Wyoming, USA - YL17G14_18 | ecosystem: Environmental > Aquatic > Freshwater > Lake > Sediment | place: USA: Wyoming | collected... | reverse complement strand
TCAGCGACGACAGGCTGGGGAAAGACAGATACGGTCTGAAGCACGGGTACAAAGGCAAGAAGAGGAGATATGAAAGCGTGTACGATCTCCTCTACGAAGAGGGCAAGCTGAGGACATTCTGGTCCCCTGGTATCACTGTGGACATGTTCAAGCGGACCGTGCCAATCGACTACTCTCGATTGAGGTCTGATGCCAAGAGGCTCTGCAAGATCCTGAGGGGTTCCGAGAAAGTCAGGACAACCGCTCCTGGAGGAACTGACTTCACTATTGGCCTCAGGGGGCGCAAAGCGAGAGCGGACGATGGAGACTATCGCAAGCCAGGTAGGGGTGGCAACGTACCATCTGGCGAGGCCTATGCGTGTCCGGCTCTTGGGACCGCGAACGGAGTGATCTCGTTTGACGGTTCTATCGTGCTCAACGAGGGGGAGGTCGTCGTCAAGAGGCCGATAATCACTGACGTCAGGGACGGCTTCGTGACGAAGATCTCCGGCGGGAACGAGGCGGATAAGCTTGAGGAATCGGTCAGGGCGGGGGAGTCGAAGGCGAGGCAGATGGGCCGCTCAGGGGATTTGAGACCGTCGCTGGCCAAGAAATACGCGAAGAACGCCTGGGCCATCGGAGAGCTTGGTATCGGCCTCAATAGGAAGGCCAAGATAGTCGCCAATATGCTCGAGGATGAGAAGGTCTACGGCACGTGTCACTTCGCCGTCGGCTCCAACTACGAGGGAGACGCGGAGGCCATGATCCACCTCGACGGCCTCGTGAAATCGCCCACGATCACGGCCATATCGGGGTCCGGGAAGAAGTACGAGTTCATGACTGACGGAAAGCTCGCTTGGGACTAGATCGTGACCCGGAAATAAGCCACGTCGTAATCTCCGTCGTCTATTATGTGGGCGTCCGCTTGGGCGTTGAACACGTCCATGTCGAACGAGAACACGTCGTCCAGACCGAACAGTCCAAATGGTGCGTTGTCCTGATACCTGACTCCGTCTACCCATGATCCTTCAATCTCTGCCAGGGTCCCGATCTCCTCAAAGTGAGCGTTGGCATATTCTGGCACCCACAAGATGACTAATCGCATCACCGATGTGTCCGTCGGCTCCCCGTCGAGGTAGACATAGACGCTGGATATCCTCGCGACGTATTCGGTCGTGGTGTTCTCCCAGCTGACGGTCAAGTCAAGGTGAGTCGGCATGTGACGGTCTTTGTCATGCGGGAAGGAGTCAATGTCATCGGTGTAACCGTCGCGATCGCTGTCCCTTATGAAATCGTAGGGCGATATGAGCGGATTGAAGACCGTCACAGTGATTAGAACGAACAGGGTGAACATCGCAACGGCGGATACGAACACAGGAGTCCCCTCTCTGTCCGTCTTCATCCTGAGGCGTGCGGAATAGGCAAACAGACCCAGACCGGATGTGATCAGAATCATGCCGACTAGGCCGACATGCCAGTTGAACGGGACCATTCTGCATCCGGGCCACGGATCTCCGCAGTATCCTCCAATGAAGAAGAACCACGAGCAGAAAAGGACTGTGGCTCCTGCGACAATGAGGACTGCGCCGAGTACCCAGGCCCTCTTTCCTCCAAGCACAAGGAAATGTACTCTCTTCATGGCATAATAATACATTCCGTCTTAGCGACCCATCTGTGTGGACTAAGGCTAAATCGAATCACCTCTTATCCCCCTTGAAATGGCTAGGCGGATAGGCGTTGGAGCGACGGACGAGGACATCTTCGACCGCTCGAAGAGGATCGGGTGGTTGGACCTGGCCTCGATATCTGGAGCCAAGGTACTCATGATAGGCGCTGGCGCTCTTGGAAACGAGGTTGCCAAAGACCTGGTCCTGTCCGGCTTCAGAAAAGTCACGATCGTGGACATGGATCGCGTGGTTGGCTCGAACCTGAATCGGTGTCTTTTCTTCAGCAGAGAGGATGCTAGGCAGGGGAGGAAGAAGGCTGAGGTCGTGGCAGAGGGCATGCGAGTGCTGTCAGCTGACGCAAGACCTCGTCCGATTTCGGGCAGGATCCAGGACCAGCCAGGTAGACTTTTCAGCGACCACGACATCGTTCTCGGCTGCCTCGACAACATCGAGGCTAGGATCCACGCGAATGCTCATTCCTATTCGACCGGGAAGGTGTACATAGACGGCGGAATGGAGGGGATGCTTGGAAAGGTCATGGTCGCCAGGCCTCCGAAGGGAGCCTGTCTGCAGTGCGGGATGAACCGGACCCATGCGAAGATCGCATCGATGAGATTCAGCTGCACGGGCAGGGACGTGGTGTTTCACGAACCGAAACTGGCTGCCGAGATCACCACCACAAGCATAGTCTCCGCCGTGATGGTGAGGGAAGCACTGAAAGCGGTCTCAGGGCACCCGGAAATGCTACTCAACAACGCCTTCTACTACGATGGGCAGAGGAATCTCTCGGAGGAGATGGAGATTCCTTTGGACCCCGAGTGTCCAGTCCACCTTAGGAGCCGAGGTGCTACAGGTAAGCGAAAACGCTTGAGTCTGGTCCGGAAGAGACCATAGGGATTGAAGATCGGTTTGAGTCGAACCCTCTCGAACCTATTGAGGGCAGGTTCCTCAAGCCACCGCCTGGTCATAATCAACGGAGAGTGTGTTCCAACCCGCTATCAGATCGCCGGTCACCTCGTAGCTCAGGAAGTCTGCGCCGACGTCGCCATACACATGGTCATAGTAGTAGCTCAGGCTGAAGTTGGCGCCTAAGCCTGCTATATAGACATAGGCATTCCCGCGAACGTAACCGATGTCAAGCATGGTCAGGTTGGAGTAATGATCGTGGGTATTCTGGGTGGAGGTCCTGTAGGTGAAATTGTGACTCCACGTAATGATAGCAGGGCCAGTACCCACGACTTCTAGACCATCACCGTACGGAGTAGTCACTTTCGAGATTGTCACGTCACCGTCGACGGTCATGGATGAAAGCACGTTGGGATAGGCCATTCCGTCATGATTAGCAGGAAGAGAGCACACCAGGGTGAATTGACCCGATGCATCAGGCTCAATGATGACCGCGTACTCATAACTGACATGACGCTCTCTGAAAGTGGTTTCTAGAGAGTACAGCACAGTTAGGACAAGAGCAAAGGCGATAATCAGGGCCACCGCGACTACGGGTATGCTCTTCCACATTGACCGCTTGCTTCGAGTACTTCGGGGATTTGTGCCGCCATCCGTTCTCCTCAAGAACCTCCGTCCATAGAACGACTCTTGCAGCTATAGGATTCTTTCCATAAGACTTCAATGTCTGTGTCCAACTCCTTGAGACTCACGGCTTCGTCTCTCTGTACTGCCCTAAGCGGACTTCTTCGAAAAAGAGCAAGGTGGGTGAGAAGAAAAGGCTTGAGCCCCACCTCGGAAAAGCCCATAGGGGAGGACGCAAATCGTTAAGCAGTAGCTTTCACTTGAGGGATTCTGACATGGCGCCTCTTAGCGGTGACTTATTGACGATAATTGGATGAAGAATTGCCAGTGTCGTGACTCTGGCAGGAGTATTGTTCGCAGCTTGGCTCAAAGATGTGAGAGAGCAATCAAACAGGGACCTTGTCGAAATCTACGAACGCACTTATCCAGTAATCAAGAGCACCCGCACATCTGCCGTTTTCATGTTACTCAGACCCGAGACGATCGGCTCATGGTACCCGGACAGTAAGATAACAGAGCTCGTGGCGTCCGGAAGACTCTCCCCCAAGAGATTCACTGATTTGAGAGCAGATCTGGGTAGATTCCTCGATTTGGCGGATGATGTCCACAGTGAAGAGACCATCTTGATTGAGGCAACGAAGAAGCATCTGAAAGAAGAGGCGGATGCCTTGAGGAAGGACGAAACCGTATCCAAGTCTCTCAACGCAACACTGCTCAACGTACTTGAGAACAATCTGCTATACCCATTGCTCAAGGCTGACAGAGGCGACCTCTTCAAGGTCATTAACGAAATCAAGGAAAATGACAGCATAATAGGTGACAAAGAATTTTTCGGAAAGAAGGCTGTAGAAATCTACGACAAAGTAAATAACAAGATCTCGCAAGAGAGAGATAGGTTCCGGCGTCGCGCCCTAGAATGCATCAAATACACCAAGTCAATCGAGCAGGGCATTGAATTAAGCCTTAAGAGAAAAGGGAAGAGATACAGACGCTGTGCACCTGAGGATGATACAAAGACGATGCCGGAGTCAGACATCCCGCATACACTTGTACTGGATGACCATTGGATTCGCACACGCATTCTAACGTTGCTATATGACAATCATCAGCAACACACCGGCGCTACTGTAGATATGGATGAGATTTCGGCGAGCCTTGGTTTCAGTGAACCTGCAGTTCTGAGAAACGCAATGTACTTGTCGGAAAAGAAGTACATTGAACTCACCTGGATGGCAGGCAAAGGCTTCTTCAGAGATGCCCACATTTCGGCTCTTGGAATTGACGAAATTGAGAGTAGGGAAATGAAGGGAGTCTAGCAGTAACTAGGTATTGCGCTACTAATGTCTCTGGCCTCCTTTAGGAAAAGACCATAGGGGCAAAGACGAAAGGGTTTGTGGGGAAGACGGTGTTGCACTTCAACCGCTGGCTGAGTGTTACCTGTGTTTGAAGCCGCAACAAATAGTTTTGGCCAGAGCGCTCAACCACAGCTGATCGACGCAACTCTCAGAGGAGTCTGGCTATGGTCTTCCGCTTGGTTTTGTTGGTGTATGTATGGGGAAAGCCCTTGGGAGAGGAAAAGCGGTTGTTAGAAGATCATTTCGCCTTCCTTTGCCTCGCCCTAATTGTCAACACGATTGCCACGACGAAGACCATCACGAAGGCCACAATCATAATCCCAAGGATTAGTTCCGCAGGCTCAGGCATCGCCGAATCGGATGGCACTCAGGTTGCGGGAGGCGACGGCGGTTCGGCCTTCATATCATCCAGTCTCATCGGAGGCGACTTCTTCTTCCTCATCATGATGACTTCTATCGCGGCCACGATAATCACGATGATTACTACAATGCTGCCGTAGAGCATCAGGTCACCCCAAATGCCTCCGCCGGACGTGCTCGTATCGACGGTGAACTGGATGGTCTGGTTGACCTCGTTTCCTGCGGCGTCGACCGCTTTCACCGTGACGTTGTGGATCCCGTCTGTCAGCCCTGAGAAGTTGCGCGACATCGCCATGCCGACCGAGGCAGACGCGGCTCCGTCTATGCTGACCTCGAAGCGGTCTATGCCGCTTGTCGCGTCTGATCCGACCCAAGAGATGACGGTATAGTTGACGGTTGCCTCGAATCCGGCCGTCTGGTTGACAATCAGGGTCGGACTGGTCTTGTCTATCTTGACGGTTATGTTCTTCGCCGACTCACTGTTGCCGGCATTGTCCATCGAGTAGAATTGGACTGTGGAGTTGCCATCGCTGGAGAGGACGAATGAGGAGGAATAGTCCAACCAACTGCCCGATGTGCCGATGCGGTAGAAGGTCGCGTCCACTCCGCTGCCCGCATCTGCGGCTGAGAGAGATACTGAGACATTTGATTTGAACCAGCCATTCGTTCCCACGGCGCCGGATGATGAAGCCGTCGTGATTGGAGATATGTTCTCAATGGACGTGAGCGGATAGTAGTCTTTTGCACCCGCGTGGCCCGGGACACTGTACGGCAGGTCGACGATACCGTATGGAGGGACATCGTCTGGTGCAGTCCAATCGGACCAGCTGTTGCCATATCCGTCCGTGCTGTTCCACCAGTTGGTGGCTCCGTCATTAAAGGCCTGTACGTGCGACGGATTGTAAGTGTCAGTCGCGCCGTTGTTGCCGATGAACGTGTTGTTCCAGATATGGTTGCTGGACCAGGACGAAATATTCACACCATATCCAGCATTATTGCAGACTAGGTTCCGGGATATTTCATTATTGTTGCTCGCTAGAATGAGACATATGCCGTCTCCATTGTTCGAGCAGGTGTTGTTGCTCAGCGCGTTGTCGCTCGATGAGATGAGATAGAGGCCAAGAACACTGTTCGAGCAGGTGTTGTTGCTCAGTGTGTTGTCGCTCGATGAAACGAGACATATGCCCCAATCATCGTTCGAGCAAGTGTTGTTGATCAGTATATTGTCGCTCGATGAGAATAGATACAGACCAAGAACATTGTTCGAGCAGGTGTTGTTCGCAACGAACACGCCAGAAGAGTAGCCGAGAATGATCCCACTGTCCGTATCGCTCAGATTCTGATTCTCGATTGTGAAATTTGTGCAGTTGGCGAGGATAACCTGCCCTGCACCATCTGGCACTGTTGATCCGTTCTGGTCTTTGCAGTAGTAGACGGGCCTTCCGTTGACCGTGTTGGATGTGTCAATGTTGTGAGTGTTCCAGTAAGAGAAGTCACTGCCGAGAATCAATATCCCGTTCTGAATCAGGATGTTCCCGTCCAAAGTGGTGTTGTGCGTGGATTCGAGCCATATGCCATAGTAATTGTTCGAGCAGGTGTTGTTGATCAGCGCGTTGTTGCTCGATGACCACCAGATATGTATGCCATAGAAATCGTTCGAGCAGGTGTTGTTGCACAGTGTGTTGTCGCTCGATGACTCGAGATATAAGCCATTGCCATCGTTCGAGCAGATGTTGTTGCTCAGCGTGTTGTTGTTGCACGATGAGAAGAGAGCTATGCTAGCCCAATCGTTCGAGCTGCAGTTGTTGTTGACCAGTATGTTGTTGCTCGATAATTGGAGGGCTATGCCATTGAAATCGTTCGAGCAGGTGTTGTTCTCCAAGATGCCATTGACGCATCTGAATAGAGAGATGCCATCATAGTTCCACCAACCGTAATGGACATAGCAATTCCTAATTATGAAGTGCGCATCTGTATTCTGTATGCTAATACCATCTGCGGTCGACGCGTCCACGTCCCACCCCTCGACGACATACGGATCAGATGCCGTCCCGCTCCCCCATGTCACGCCACTGGCATTCGTGAATCCGCCATTGCCGTCAATGAGGATTGGGTCATGAGCAGTCAAAGCGAGCGCTTTCGCTTGTGTTGGACTATTGCCAGCCGGTCCCACTATGACCGCATCTGGCAGGAAGAACATCATGAAAAGAAGCGAGCTCATTGCGACCAATGCAGAGAACAAACTTCCCAGGCCTATTCCTGAATCCGGCATTCTCACTTACCCTCTCCGAACCACATTGGGGGTACTACTCTGAATCGACTCGGGCACCCATAGGCTTTTGGTTCTCCTTGTTGGGGCTGGACATTTGTTTCGACGAACGCCGTCTGAATGCCCAGATGTGCGCACCTCGGGTTGGAACTCCGCAGAAAGATGAAGGAAAGAGCGGAAAGGGTTTGGGGGACGGACGAGACTTAACGATGGCGCCATCAACGCTAACGACCAGACGAAGGCCAGCCCGGTTTTGTCCTACGCTACAGGTAAGCGAAAACGCTTTAAGTCCACTTGATGTCCAGTATCTCTGGTGGTTTTTTGCCGGTCAGGATAAAGGTCAAGAACGCTGAGACGGGGGCTTCCGTCGAGATGGAACTCGAAATGGAGAACACCATCGACGAGGTCATCGAGAGCGCTGCGACATTCTGGAGCAAGGACATGGGAGCCTATGTCCTAAGAAAGGGCAAGAAGGTCCTCAGAGGTGGGAACTCGCTCAAGGATGCTGGCATAAGGGCGGACGATGTGCTGGAACTGATACCTGACCCTGAGGGCGGATAGTTGAGATGTCCCTTCCGTCCGACGTCCTGAAGGAGCGAGTCAGAAACGAGATAGAGCTTTGCCAGCGCGAGCTGAGACACCACGTATCCGTCTCCGATCCCACGCTGTCGTCGTTCCCGATCATGGTCAGCGTGACCTTGCTGCGCGTCCCAGGACCTGACTGGGAGGAGGGCAAGGTGGTTCACCGGTTCGTTCACCGGATTTCTATGATCATAACTGAGGACTACCCGATGGAGAAGCCCATCGTTAAGTGGCAAACCCCGATCTTCCATCCGAACATCATGCCTCCAGAGGAAGGGGGCTACGTTTGCACCAAGTTGCTGGAGAACTGGGATTTCAGGTCCACGCTCGTATCGTTCATCAAAGGCATCGAGTCCCTGCTCGTGAACCCAAACCCGGCCAATCCTTTCGGCAACGACAGGTGTACGATGGCCGCCGCCTACTTCAACAGGAACAAATACCATCCTCCCCTGGTGATGGACCAGTCCGATCGAAGAGTCCGAATCGTGGGTGATGTGCACGAGTAGGCCCAAGATACTTAAGGAGACCCGGCGGCAGATCGAGGAGAGGGCTCCGCCCGCGTGGACCTCCCTAAGCCCGCATGATTGGCTCTCAGAGGAGTCGAGCGTTGAATACGATATCGTCTTCGATTCGGAGGAGCCGTTCGCCGTCTATGTATGCGATAATGCCGAGAGGAAGATCAGGGAACACGCGGAGAGAGAGGCCCCCAAGAGGCTCGAGGTTATGGGGTTCCTGCTAGGCGAGGTCAGCACTTGGAAGGGCAGGACTTACACCGTCGTCAGGGATGTCGTCACGACCGAACTGAAGAGTTCCTCGTCAAAGGTAAGGTTCGACCCTGAGGCGTTCCCCAAGCTGTTCCACGAGCTTGACGATTCGGGTTTCGACTATATACTGGTCGGCTGGTACCACTCTCACCCTGGCCACACGTGCTTCCTTTCGAGGACAGACTTGGAAACCCAGAGGGCTATGTTCGACCAACCCTACCACTCTGCCCTCGTGATCGATCCGATAAACTACGATGTAAAGGTGTTCAGGCTGTCGGGCCAGGGCTACGAGGAGGTGCCTTTCGCGGTCTTCAAGCAGACTGAGAAGAAGAACGGGAGGGCTAGGAAGCCCCGGCGGAGGAAGCTGAAGGTCGAGCCAGTCACGACCATATGACCGGGTGGCCCCTTTGTCGGGACCGGCAACGCCCGGGAAAGCTTTTTCAACATCTCCCTGTTTAGGGAAGACTGGAGAGGGGATAGCTAGTGGTCTCACGGTGGTGCGCAGCCGTCTCGCTGCTTTGTTCCGCGCTGCTCATGTCATGCATCGCCGCGCCCTCGACGGCCGCTGCAGACGAGCATTTCTTGGACTACAGCGAGGACAATTTCAAGGTGGCCTTCATGTCGGACAACCTCACAGCTGCCGTCACGCACGACTGGCCTAGAGTGGTGTTCCACCACTCGACCGACCCGTTCTCCCCCACTTTCGAGGTCGGGTTCCCGCGCATCTATCTCTTCAACGATACCAACTCCGATGGCGAGTTCACCATCTCGGAGATCGAGTACGTGTCCTACCTCGACGAGAACCATGTAGCTTGGAACGTCACGCCAGTCGAGTTCCAGAACGACACTGTTGCTGGGGAGTATGCCCATTTCCGCATGAACACGACCTTGGATTTGTATCTGGGCCTCGACAACGAGACGGTGGCGGTCTCGGAGTGGGCCAACATTACGTTCTGGTTCAGGATATCCGAGAGGAATGTCACGTGCTCCAACTCCCAAGGATCGTATGTGGTGAAGGGCAGGACGGACCTCAGCCTCAACTACACGCTCGATGTTTTGAAGGGCACGAACTTGACCGGGATCGTGGTCGAACAGCTCCTACAAGGCGGCGCAAGCGCCTACATGTTCATATTGAAGCAGAAAGGCAGTCACGCGGAAGTCGTTGATAGGATGGTGTCCAGCCGGATCGATGAAAGGATCTACGGCACCAATTTCACAAACGATTTCCTTGCCACCTCTCTCGCAAACCAGGAGATAGACTTCGCAAAGGAGGACGGGACGGTCAAAGCCTACTACCGGTGGGATTCCGTGCCGATGATGAATTCGAGCGGGAACGAGTGGGACGCGCCCATCAACTGTTCGTTCTTGACGACCGGCACGGGCATGATCCTGCATTCCACTTACACGGTCTCGAACGCGACGGGCTCGCTGTTCCAGGAGGCCAGCCTGGGCATAGATGAATCGGCATTCACCGCGAAGATAACTGACTGGATCAAGGAGAACGCGGTCGCGATCGCGCTGTTTATCGGCTCCATCGCGGCGGCGGTTGCTTCCGCGACGCTCTTCTTGCGCTATCGAAAGCTTTCGAAAGCGAAGGCTGAGAAGAAAGACACTGAAGAACAGAAGGGATCCCGCGAATCCTAAACCCATATCGGGTGCCGTTTCCTCATGGAGCCCTCGCTCTGTCCAAGCTTCTCCATCAGGGTCGCGACAATCCCGTCGAGATAAACTAGCGTGGCGTCCTCGAAAAGCGTCCCCAAGGGGGCCAGGCGCTTCCTGTCCTCGTCCTTTGGCGGGTTGATCTCGATGACGAGGTTGGAGGCCGATGCGAGTTTCGAGTGTCCGTGTGCAGTTATTGCGACCACCTTCGCCCCGACCCTCCTGACGATGTTCGCGGTCTGTGTCGCGGACATGGTCTCGCCAGTGTAGGACACGATGATGACAACATTCCCCTCCTCCACTATGGGCGTGACGGTCTCTCCGACGAAGAAGACCTCGAGTCCCATCTGCACCAGCCTGATTGCGAACGCTTTGGCGATGAGCCCCGATCTCCCGACCCCGTACAAGAAGACCTTTCGTGCGGCCAAGATATGGTCGACGAACTTCTCCGTGTTCTCTACGTCCTCTGCCAACGTTGCCTGGATGCCCTTCAGTATGTACTCGGAGCTCGCTCTCATCTCGACCCGGCCTTTTCTTTCTTTGGAGGTACCTTGGTCTCCTTGGACACCTTCTTGGCAAGCACTCTCTCGAGAATGACCTTCATGTACATCGCATCGTGCTCCAGGAGCGGGGAACCAGATATGATGGTTATCGGCTGGTTTCTGTCGACGATCGTCTCGGCCAGCGGCTCGAAACGCAGGTCGCCTTTCTTGATCGAGGTGAACCTCTTCTCGTTCCCTCCTTCGTGCTCTACGCCTGAGAAGTGCGTGTAGACCGCCCCGTCGACACAGTCCTCGACATCGTCCAAGAGCTTGTCAAAGTCCTTCGGTTCTCTGAGGATGCCGTTCTCCCTGGCATGATAGTGAGAGAAATTGACCACGGGGGTGACTCCGCCGACCTCCTTGCAGGTCTTGAGGACCTCGGACAGGGACCCGAATATCTCCTGCCTGCCGCTGAGTTCGAGCCCTATCGGCACAGTGATGCCCTGCTTCTTGTACCATTTCGCGAGCGTCTGGATCCTGTCCTTGATGTGCTTCTGCGCGGTCTTAGCAGTCACATCACCGTACAAGCCCATGTGAGTGACCACGACGGTCGCCCCGATCTCCTGGGCCATCAGCCCGCCCCACTTTATGGAGTCCATGCTTCGGAAGCCGAGCTCTCCCTCTCCGACGAGATCCATGTAGTAGGGCGTGTGGATGGACAGCGCGACATCGAGCTCGTCAGCCATCTGTCTTAGCTGCCTGAGCTCATGGTAGCTCCTCGCAATGCCGCTCGTCAGGGTCACGAGCGTGTCGCCCTTCCTGATCGGCTCGTCGAGGTCGGCAATGACCTCGTCCTTCTCGCCCTTCTTCCGGACGATCTCAATGACCATGTCGGTGGTCAGGTTCCTGGGTTTGACGCCGATCTCCTCGGGCTCGCACGCACGCTCCTGCACGTGTGCTCTTACAAGCTGCGCTTCCATAGCCGTGAGGCCGAGGTTGTGAACATCCTCGATCCCATCCTTGAGAGTGCGTCCCTTGCAGGAAAGCGGAATTCCTGCAGGACCAAAACGAATCATCTAAACCCCCGGCGCCGAGCTGGAGTTTCCGAGTATACTTTACTCACTATATATCTTCTATTGGCCAGCAAAATAGGCGTCAGATGCTGAACGATCCGGGATTTCACGCGCATCTCAATAATAGCGCGAACAGCGCATCCGAGCATGTCTGGCCAGCAATCCAGGCGTATCCAAATCTTTATAAACGGTTCGCACATTAGCGAGGCCTGCTCTCTGATGTCGGAGGAGTCAGCAATGGGAAAGAAGATAAGGAAAACGAATCCCAACCTTGTTGGCCTCATAGGCAAGCTCAAGGAGGCTAGCAGGACCAACAAGGCACCTGTCTGGCGAGACATCGCATTGCGTCTGGAAGGTCCGGCGAGCAACTGGGCCGAGGTCAACATAAGCAGGCTTGACCGGCACGCAAGCGAGAATGAGACACTTGTCATACCCGGGAAGCTCTTGGGCTCCGGGGAGATCGACAAGAAGCTCACGGTCGCCGCATACAGGTTTTCGGGACAAGCTAGGGAGAAGATAGCGAAAGCCGGCGGACAGAACTTGTCGATCGAGGAGTTGTTGGTGAAGAACCCGACGGGCTCCAAGGTCAGGATCATGGGGTGAGCAGAGATGGCTTCAGTCATAAACGCGGAAGGACTCATACTCGGCCGGCTCTGCACACATGTTGCGAAGCGTCTGCTGAACGGCGAGGAGATCGTGGTCGTGAACGCCGAGAAAGCGGTCGTGTCAGGGCGGAGGGCGCAGCTCCTGGAGTTCTACAAGCACAGGAGGAAGAGGGGCAAGAGCCATCTCACGAAGGGCCCCTACTATCCGAGGACGGCCGACAGGATCATCAAGCGTTCGGTGAGGGGCATGGTGGAGTACAGGAAACCATCAGGAAGGGCGGCTCTTAAGCGCCTGAAGGTTTATCTCGGCGTGCCCAAGGAGTTCGCGAGCGCGAAGCCGGAGACGGTCGCGAGCGCGAAGAAGCCACATCTTGCGAAGTTCATCTACCTCGAGGAGATCTCGAAGGAGCTCGGCTCTAGCTAGGAGATGATGCAATGAAGGTCGTCGTGGCAAGTGGCAAGAAGAAGAGCGCGGTGGCGAGAGCCACGGTGAAGAAGGGCCGAGGAGCCGTCAGGGTCAACAACATGCCGATCGATATCTACGAGCCTCACCTCGCGAGAGTCATGATCATGGAGCCTTTGACTCTAGCAGGAGACCGCTCTACCAAGGTCGACATCGATGTAAACGTGCAAGGCGGAGGCGTGATGGGTCAGGCAGGCGCCTCAAGGACTGCTATCGCCAAGGGGTTGGTGCAGTTCTTGGAAGACGAGGAGCTTGAAGCGGTGTACACGAAGTACGACCGTTCGCTTCTGGTGTCCGACCCGAGGAGAAAGCTCCCCAAGAATCCGATGGGTAGAGGTGCGCGCAAGAAGCACCAGAAGTCGTACAGGTGATGTGGACATGATCATACCGGTGAGATGTTTCACATGCGGCAAGGTAATAGGCAGCGCGTTCGAGGATTTCGTCAAGCGGGTCGAGATGGGCGAGTCCCCGAAGGACGTGCTCGACTCGCTGCACTTGGACCGATACTGCTGCAGGCGCATGCTGCTCACGCACGCAAACCTGATAGACGAGGTCGCACCCTATTGAAGGGTGCCCCTCCTAACCGTTTTTCTCAACGGGCCCGTGGGGTAGCTTGGTATCCTTCCAGCTTGGGGTGCTGGTGACTCGCGTTCAAATCGCGACGGGCCCACCTAGCTATTTGTCCTCAAATGGGAATCGGTTACATGCTCGTTCGGCGACTACCTCAGATACTCCAGCGTTCTCCTCCCTCTAAGGATGTTCTTCTTTCTGGCGGTACATTCTCAGAGACCATCTGCAGGAAGAACTTGATTCCATCAGAAATGCCCCTGATACGAATGATGCCCTTGTTGGTGTGAAGGACGTATGAGTCACGCCAGTAACTGTAGGTGATAGAATTCACTTCGTCCCAACTGGCTGAGAACGACTTGGAGAATAGAGAGGTCTTTCTTATCCCAGCACAAGTCACCTCATGGGCGACGCTATAGACTCGAATGAACCATAGCCATGGCCATATCGCCGTGAGAGCTGCAAAGATCAACATCACGGAAATCAGGCCACCGACATCCTCTGGATGATAGTGTGCAGCAGCAATAAGCGCCATGCCAAACGCGAATATCACGTACAAAGGTAGGATGAACAAACCCATGACACTCTTCCACATATCTTCCGGATACGTCAGCACCTTCCCCTGAACTCGGAATTTGTCCCACGATTTCTTGAGCTCCTGTTCGCGAAGGCGGATTTTGCGCATGTACCGTTCCTTTGCCCAAGGGAGCGTCAGGGTGCTCGGGATACTAATCAGAAGAGATAGGACGACCGCACCCACGACAACGTTGATCCAATCAGTCATGTGAATCCGGACCTCTATGTATCCAAATCAGGGAATTAGTACACAATTCACAGCTTAAATACACTCGGAGGGAATGCCGGAAACAAAGCTTGAGCAGAGCTTGGATTCGTGTTCCATTATCGAGGGGCGTTCAAATCGCGACGGGCCCACTCGGGTACGGAACGCGAGAGGTTATCTCCTGGATGTCGCGGCTACCTGCCTTTCGGATGCCTTCTGGAGCAGGACTACCATCCTGGTCCCCTTCGATGGATCGCCCTGGGCTCTGTTCTCCGCCCAGACGTCTCCTCCACAGGCCCTGACTATGAACCTCACAACGAACAGGCCCAGCCCTGTCCCGGGGATCGAGGAATCCATCCTATAGAACCTCTCGAATACCCTCTCCTTCTCACTGTCTGGTATTCCGGGGCCGCGATCTGAGATGTTGATTCTCCAAAAAGCGATTCCGTCCCTCGCCTCGTTCTCGATACTGATGTCGATGACCGCCTCAGGGTTCTTGTCGAACTTGACCGCATTCGTGAGAATGTTGGTGAACACTCTCGAGCACAGAGTGTTCCCCTTAATGAATCGAGATTCGGGCGAGCGTTCGAAGTTGACTCTCACCTTCTTCTCGGAGTACATCCTCTTCGTCTCATCGATCCCCTCAGCGACAAGGGTCTGGAGTTCCTTCACCTCGACGGCTTCGTCCTGTATCGTCTTCAACCGGTTCAGGTCCCTCACCGAAGAGGAAAGCTCGAAGGCTCCCTGCATGTCCTTGATGGCGGTCATGAGTGCCTGGCGTTCCTCATCGGCCAGGTTAGCTGACCTCCTGAGATTGTTAAGGAAGTACAGCGCAGACACCGTGAAGTTCGTGATGTCGTGAGACAGGAGATCATTCAGGAACTCGGTCTCCGATTCTGCCTCGACCACCTTCGCCTGCATCGCCCTCTTCTCGGTGACATCCCTGAAGATCGCCACGACGCACCTGCCTGGCATGAGGATAGCATGTCTCGCGGAAACCTCTGCCATGATCTTGGTTCCATTCTTTCTCAGCAACTGGATCTCAAGGTCCTTCACCGTACCTTCCTTCTCAAGCTGCCAAGTGAGTTTCTCCCATCCCAGTTTCCCACTGCCAAGGATCGACTGGATGTTCGTTCCTTCGACTTCTCTTGTCGACTCATATCCGAGCATTCTCAGCCAAGCCTCGTTCGCTGAATTCACGATGCCTTCCACTGTGCAGATGATAATCGGATCAGGGGAGAGTTCGACAAGGAATCCGTAGTTGTCCTCCGAGCGTTTCAGATCCTCCATCTTCTTCCTCACCTGTCTCTCGAGGGACAGGTTCAAGCTCTGGAGCTCCAGGTTCTTCAGGAGGATCTCTTCGTTCAGCCTCAGGACGTGCTCTGAGGTTGATTCCCGAGGCAGTTCATATCTGGGGACCAGCCTGGGAAGTTCGGACATGGGAGCGACAGTGAACCTGCACTCTTTCTTTCCTTGAGCGGCGCATTCGGTCTCGACGGTGCTCATGTCAGAGTCGCTGACTGCTGGTTCCTTGAACGCGATCCTGGCAATCATTGCGAGGACGCCGGACAGGTAGGAGCAAACTCCTTCCATCTGCAGATCCTTGTTTGCCTGAAACGCCCACGCTTCGACGGTGTTGCTGGAAGAGACTTCGATGATCCTTCTCTTGGGGTCGACTTGCTTCAGCTTGAAGTCGCCGTAACCGCGGAGCGAGTACTGCTCGAGCATCAACTCGATTGCCTCTCGGGGCTCTCGGTCCTTCAACACAGGCTCCAGCCCAGAGAGATACTCGCGGGCTCCCTCCATCCCTGCCCTGAACATGAAGTCCTTCTCCATGAAACCGATGTCAGACCTGAGCGTCTTCTTCAGCGCGTAGAACCCGCCCGCGACATCGATGATCATCGCCCTCTTCCCGCCGAACTCGAACCTGCCCTCTTCTTTGGCTTGGCCGATCTTGTCTTTCTCAGTTGGTTCCTTGGGCAGAATACTCACCTTCGGGCCGATTCGTCGCGCAAGTCGCCGGTCATGTGGGGGAGACAACTCGACATTGTCATTCTTACTAAATACTTTCTGAGGCGGTTGAGTCCTGATGACAATCAGGGTACGATGATGCCGAAAGCTAGTGCCTCTGACGAGCGATTATCGCGTTCGCGACTCGGAGCGCCTTGACCGTCTGGGGCACGTCATGGACCCTGACTATGTCTGCCCCCTCCCTCACCGCGAGCACTGCAGCGGCTAGGGATCCTTCGAGCCGCTCCTGGGCGGGAGATTCCATCAGCTTGCCAATGAAGCTCTTTCTCGAGGCCCCGATGACAACCGGTTTCCCGAGCACCTTGAACTCCCTCAGCCGCGAGAGTATCTCGAGGTTGTGTTCGACGGTCTTTCCGAAGCCAATGCCAGGATCGACCATGATCTTCGCGGAGGACACCCCCCCGTCTTCTGCCGCCGCCACTCTCTCCTCAAGGAACCGCAGAATGTCTCCTACCAGATCCCTATACCTCGGCCCTTTCTGCATCGTCCTCGGGTCGCCTCTCATGTGCATGATCACCGCCGCGGCATCGTGCTCGGCGACAACTTCTATCATCCCTGCGTTTCTCAGACCCGACACGTCGTTGACGATGCTAGCTCCTGCGAAAAGAGCGCCCTGAGCGACCTCGGGCTTCATCGTGTCAATGGATACCCTTCCAGGATGGATTTTGCTGAGCCGTTCGACCACGGGCAGAGTTCTGGCAATCTCGATGTCGGAAGTGACGGGGTCAGCCCCCGGTCGCGTAGACTCCCCACCGACATCGACGAGGTCGGCACCAGATTCGAACATCGCAAGACCTCTCTGGACTGCGAGTTCGATGTCTCCACCAACCCCGTCTCCCGAG
>Ga0315296_10002137_pt1 | contig 17016 bp, 9 predicted proteins | sample YL17G14_18_MG_FD_203921 | JGI IMG/M metagenome (GOLD analysis project Ga0315296, IMG submission 203921) | Sediment microbial communities from Yellowstone Lake, YNP, Wyoming, USA - YL17G14_18 | ecosystem: Environmental > Aquatic > Freshwater > Lake > Sediment | place: USA: Wyoming | collected... | reverse complement strand
AGTGATGAGCTGGCGGGGCGAGGCCGGTGGGATCACGGCTGCCCAGGCCGGACATGATGTCGTCATGGCCCCCACTTCGCACACGTATTTCGACTATTACCAGGGTCCGGCCGAATTGGAGCCTAGGGCCATCGGGGGACTCATCCCGTTGGCAAAGGTCTATGAGTATGAGCCGATTCCCGCCGTGCTCGACGCGGCGCAAGCCAAACACGTGCTCGGCGGACAGGCGCAGCTTTGGGGCGAGTTCATCGACAATCCGAGTCACCGCCAGTATATGACCTATCCGCGCGCCACCGCGATGAGCGAGATTCTCTGGTCGCGCCGGGAGGGCCGCAACTACGACTCGTTCATGGCCCGACTGCGGAGCCATCTGGAACGGCTGAAAAAACTCGAGGTGAACTATCGCACGCCGGATTGGGGCACATCGCTCGCGCCGAGTCGCGCGGACCCGCAAGGGACTGCCGCTGCCAATGCATTACTCAAGCGGCTGCTGCCGGGTCGCGAGGATCGGTTCACGTTCGAGCCGATTGCGCCTGTGTCCGGCCGGGATGTTTTCGAGATTGAGGGCCGGGACGGCAAGATCACGATTCGCGGCAACAACGGCGTCGCCATGGCCGCCGGGCTGAACTGGTACCTGCGGCACTATTGCCATTGTCAGATTTGGTGGGATGGGGTCCAGCCGAGCGTGCCGGACGTGCTGCCCGAGGTTCAGCCGAAGGTCCGGCAGGTCAGTTGGGCGCGGTACCGCTACTTCCTGAACTACTGCTGTTTCGGATACTCGCTGCCGTGGTACGACTGGGCCCAGTGGGAGAAGCTGATCGATTGGATGGCTTTGAATGGTGTGAACATGCCGCTGGCGGTGACTGGCCAAGAGGTCGTGTGGCAGGCGGTCTGCAATCGGTTGGGAATGACCGAGAAAGAGACGAGCAAGTTTCTGGCCGGACCGCCCTACCTGCCGTTTCAATGGATGGGCTGCCTCGACGGCTGGGGCGGCCCCCTGCCTCAGAGTTGGATCGAGCGCCACGAAGAGTTGGCCAAGAAGATTCTCGCCCGCCAGCGAGAGTTGGGCATGACGCCGGTCCTCCAGGGCTTTACCGGTCACGTGCCGCCGGCAATCGCCCAGCAGTTCCCTGGGGCGAAGTTGCATCGCATTCGGTGGATCGAGTGGGAAACGGCGTTGCTCGATCCGCTCGACCCGCTGTTTCCCAGGGTCGCACAGATGTACCTGGAGGAGCAGAGCAAACGCTTCGGCACGGACCATCTGTACGCCGCAGATACCTTTATCGAGATGCAGCCGCCGAGCAAGGAGCCGAGCTACCTGGCGAACCTCGCGCGGGCCATCTATAACAGCATGACCGCCAGCGATCCGCAGGCGGTCTGGGTGCTCCAGGGCTGGATCTTCTTCAATAATCCCGACTTCTGGAAGCCCCCGCAGGCACGCGCGATGCTCGGCGCCGTGCCGGACGACCGCATGATCGTGCTCGACCTCCTGTGCGAGCAGTCGCCCACGTGGCCCAAGACCGAGGCGTTCTACGGCAAGCCCTGGCTGTGGTGCAATATTCAGAACTTCGGGGGCACGGTCCACCTCAGCGGAGCCCTGAGCAAGATCGGCAAAGACCTCCCCCGGCTGCGTTACCAATGCCAGGCTGGCAAGCTCGCCGGACTGGGTTTTGTCAACGAGGGGCTCGGATACAATCCGGTCGTGTACGACCTGATGTTCGAGATGGCCTGGCGGAACCAAGGCGTCGATTTGAAGGACTGGATCGATGAGTACGCGGCATATCGCTACGGCCGAAAGAATGAGGACGCCGGCCGTGCGTGGGATATCCTCCTGGACAGCACCTACAGCGGAGTGTACGGTCCATCCTCGGTCGTGAGCCAGGCGCCGCAGGTTCAGACTGCCGCCTCGCTGCCGTATGACAACGCACGACTGGCCGAGGCGTGGAAGGCTCTGCTTCAGGCGGCGGATGATTTGCGAGATGTTGATACGTTCCGCTTCGATCTGGTCAACGTGGCGCGCCAGGTGCTGTCCAACCACGCGGCGACCCTGCATGGCGAATTGGTGAAAGCGGCGAATGGAAAAGATGCCAAGACCTTCGAAGAGTCCTCACGCCAGTTCCTCCAACTGATCCACGACCTGGACGAGTTGCTGGCGACACGTAAGGAGTTTCTGCTGGGCGGCTGGCTCGAAGATGCCAAACGGTGGGGAACGACCGACGCCGAGCGGGCACGCTTCGAGTGGAACGCCCGGCGAGTCCTGACCCAGTGGGGCCAGACCGGGGCGCTCGACGACTACGCCCGCAGGGAGTGGGCGGGCATGCTCAGCGACTACTATCTGAGGCGATGGCTGTGGTTCCTGCACGAGATGGGCGACTCCATCAAGACCGGCAAGCCGTTCGATGACAAGGCATTCCGGGACAAGCTGCGGGAATGGACCGCCGCGTGGTCGGACCACACAGAGACCTATCCGACCCAGCCGCAGGGAGACAGCGTCGAGGTGACGAAGAGAATGTGGACGAAGTACGCGGCGAAAATCACTCCCGCACGTTCTGCTCAGGCTGTCGGAACGACCTTGGAACTGGCAGGGACAAAGTAGGGGCTTGCATGACACCGACACTGTTGGTTCTGGCCGCAGGCCTGGGGACCCGCTACGGCGGGCTCAAGCAGATCGATTCCATCGGCCCGAACGGTGAAACCATAATCGATTACTCCATCTATGACGGCATTCGGGCCAGCTTCGGAAAAGTAGTTTTCGTGATCCGGCATTACTTCGAGGACGAGTTCCGCGAAAAGGTCAGCAGCAAGTTCGACAGGCGCATCGAGACGGTGTATGCCTACCAGGAGCTGGACGCCTGCCTCGGAGATTTCAAGCTGCCCAGGGACCGGGAACAGCCCTGGGGCACCGGCCACGCGATCCTCGTCTGCCGGGACCTGATCCGCGAGCCGTTCGCCGTCGTGAATGCCGATGACTACTACGGCGTGCATTCCCTCGGAATCGTGGCAGGCTTCCTCGCGCCAAAGGAAGTCACATCGACGGACTATGGCATGGTTGGCTTCGTCCTGCGGAATACGCTGAGCGAGTATGGACCCGTGTCCAGGGGCGTCTCGCAGTGCGACGAGCACATGATGTTGAAGAAAGTCATCGAGCGCAAGAAGATCGAAAAGACAGGCGACGGCATACGGTATCTCGATACTGACGGGCAACCTCACCCGCTGATCGGCGATGAAATCGCCTCGATGAACCTCTGGGGATTTTCGCCCTCCATCTTCCCGCACCTGCAAGCGCAGTTCGACCAATTCCTCCGGGAGCACGGCGCCGAGCCAAAGGCGGAGTTGTACATCCCGTCGGTGGTCGATGCGCTCATCGGCAGCGGCAAGGCTACGGTGAGAGTCCTACGGACAGACGATACGTGGTTCGGAGTCACCTACCGTCCGGACAGGGACATTGCGGTGCGATGTATGCGAGGGCTGATCGATGAAGGGGTCTATCCGGAAAGGCTCTGGGGATGACGATGGACTACGACCTCAACGACATCGTTGGGCATTTTCGCATCGGCGGTGACCTGAAGGGAATACAGCCTCTGGCCACAGGTCACATCAACGATACGTACATCGCAACGGCGGACGATCACGAGCGGGTCGTGAGGTATATCCTGCAGCGAATCAATCACGGCGTCTTCAAAGAGCCCATCCCCACGATGCAAAATATCCTTCGCGTTACCGAACACATCCGAAACAAAACGATGCACACCGATCCGGAACTGGCGGCTCGCCAGTTGACGGTCATCCCCGCGCGTGACGGACTCGGCTACCATCAGGACACGGGCGGAAATGTGTGGCGCGTGTACAATTTCGTCGAGGACGCCGTCACGCACGACACCCTCGCGTCCACACAACCCGCCTACGAGGCGGCGCGGATGTTCGGCTGGTTTCAAAAGAGGCTCATCGACCTCCCGGGCCCCCCGTTGCACGAGACGATTCGCGGATTCCACGATACACCCCGGCGGCTCCGGGCCTTCCGCCGGGTCTTGAAAGAGGATGCATTCAACCGGGCAAAGGACGCCGAACGTGAGATCGACTTTCTGCTCAGTCACGCGGAGATTTGCGGCGTCCTCGCCGATCTCGTGAAGCAGGGCGAGATCCCGGTCCGCATCGCCCATAACGACGCCAAGATCAACAACGTTATGCTCGACGAGCGGACTGGCCGGGGCGTCTGCGTGATCGACCTCGATACTGTCATGCCGGGCCTGTCCATCTATGATTTCGGCGATCTTGTGCGGACGGCCGCCTGCCGGGCCGCCGAGGACGAACGCGATCTGTCGAAAGTCGCCGTGAGTTTCTCCATGTTCTGTGCCCTGGTTCGTGGATTCGCACAGGAGATGGGCGAATTTCTCACGCCGGCCGAAAGGCAGCACCTGGCCTTCGCCGGCAAGCTGATCACGTTCGAGCAGTTCATCCGCTTCCTGACGGATTACTTAGCTGGCGACGTGTACTACAAGGTGCACCGCGAGGGACACAACCTGGACCGCTGCCGCACGCAGATGGTGCTCGTGCAGTCGATCATGGAGCAGGAGAAGGCGATGAACGCATTGGTGGAGAAAGTCTTTCAAAGCACCCCAGGGTGCACGGCTTGAAAGGGACGGCATATGAAACAACGGTCGATCCATTCGCTGGTTTGTATCGGGGTACTGAGCATGTGTGGTTTGCAGGCCAGAGGCGACATCGAATATCCGGGCCCGCCGCCGGGGGACGCCAGGGCCTCGATCCAGAACAACGAGATTACCTTAAGCAACGACGCTATCGCCTGCAAATGGAGCATCCAGGGTGGACGCCTCAAGCCCGTCTCAATCACAAACAAGCACTCCGGCGCCATACTGTCGCTACAAGATGGCGAGTGTTTCCAGTTGCTCAGGTCAGGCAGCCAGCCGTGGAAAGCCTCCGATCTGAAGATTGTGCGACATCGCGTGACTGAAGCGTTAATGCCCAGTCGAGGCGAGAGGACTGCTGGCGGCAGGCAAGTCAGTGTGATTCTTGAATGGCCTGGAGGCGGCGGGCCGGTAGCCTGGGAGGTCGTCCTGCGAGACGGCTCGAACTATGTGCGTCAATTCGTCTCTCTCTTGATTGACGCGGGCGACACCGCCCGTCTTCAGAAGATCGCCCTCGTGCAACTGCCGATGGCTCAGGTGAGGCCCGGAGGGACTGTGGACGGCTCACCCGTAGTCACCGATGACATGTTCTTCGCCTTTGAGCACCCGCTGGCGAAGACTCAGAATGCGGACGCCAACAACTCCCTGCTTCAATGCAGCCTGACCCGAGGTTCACCAGTGATACGCATTAATGAGGCGACGTATAGCTCGGTGATGGGTGTCGCTCCCAAGGGGCAGCTTCGACGGGCGTTCTTGTACTATGTCGAGCGGGAGCGGGCACACCCATACCGGCCATTCCTGCACTACAATAGCTGGTACGACATCGGCTACGGCGGGGCGAAGATCCTGGAGGGCGATGCACTGAGAGTGATCGATCTTTTCGGCAAGGAGCTGACCGAGCGCCGAAAAGTCACATTGGATTCGTTCGTGCTGGATGACGGGTGGGACAATCCGGCAACGCTCTGGCAATTCCATGACGGGCTCCCGAACGGGTTTACGCCGTTACTGAAGGCTGCGGGGCAATACGGCTCGACGCTGGGCGTGTGGCTGTCACCCTGGGGCGGCTATGGAGAGTCCAAAGAGCAGCGGATGAAGTACGGCCAGCAGGAGGGCTTTGAAACGAATAAACGAGGCTTCTCCATGGCCGGGCCGAAGTACTACGGCCGATTCCGCGATGCGTGCATGAAAATGCTCCGCGACTACCGCGTGAACTACTTCAAGTTCGACGGGATCAGCTCGGGTGGGACGCCGACCGGCGCGGACCCGGAGTATGCCGGCGACGTGGAGGCCCTGCTGCGGCTGACCGCGGAGCTGCGCGCTGCAAAGCGGGACGTTTTCATCAACGCCACGACCGGCACGTGGTCGTCGCCTTACTGGCTGTGGTACGCGGATTCGACCTGGCGGTCGGGCTCCGACTGGAGCATGTGCGGCTGGGGCTCCAAGCGGCAGCGGCAGATCACGTACCGCGACAACGAGACCTATCACAACGTCGTGCAACGGGCCCCCCTGTACCCGATCAACTCCCTCATGACCCAGGGCGTCATGTTCGGGAATCACGGGCTTCCCGACGAGCCGCAGGGTCTGACGGAGGACATTCGTGCATTCTTCGCCAGCGGAACGAACTGCCAAGAACTGTACCTCACCCCCTCTCTGCTGAACGCCAATGCGTGGGATGCTCTGGCTGAGGCGGCCAAATGGTCTCGTGACAACGCCGACGTGCTCGTGGATACCCACTGGATCGGCGGCGACCCGATCAAGGGCGAGGTGTACGGCTGGGCGTCCTGGTCCAGACGCAAGGGGATCATCGCCTTTCGCAATCCCAGCGACAAACCCGGCCGGATCGCGATCGACGTCGGCAAAACCTTTGAGCTTCCGCCGGGGGCCGCTCAGAAGTACTCACTGAGGAGTCCGTGGAAAAGCGATGCCGCAGCGCCGGCCCTCGATCTGTCCGCAGGCCAGGAGCATACATTCGAGCTTGGGCCCTTCGAAGTCCTCGTATTCGATGCAACGCCGCAATAGCCGTCACGGGCGGAAGGTTTCGGCGAGTTGCACCATCGTCTCATAGTTCTTCAGTGTTTTCGACGAGATGTGCCTGCCATTCGGGGCGGAAGAAGGCATCAGGACGAACCCTCTGCCTTGACCTCGCGTCCCATCGGCCAGCGACTTCTCAACGACCTTTCTGAACTGTGCCGGCTCCAGCAGTTCGATGTCTGAAACTTCGATGTTGCCGAAGAGGACCAGTTGCTCCCCGTACCGGCGACGAACGAACTCCAGCGATACGTCCCCCTGCGGAGGTGGCTCAATCGGGTCGAGGGCGTCGGCGCCCATAGCAACGATGTCGTCCAGAACGGCACGGAGCCGGCCGTGACAATGGATACGGGCGAAGCCGCCATGCTCCTTGATGGCGCTGACGATCGGCTGCGTATAACGCAGGACGTATTCCCTGAATAACTGCGGCGGCAGAAATGGCTCCGCCGCATACTCGGGACCGTAGATCCGCCAGAGATGACCGGGGAATGCCTCGGACACGCGCTGCGTCCGGGCATATAACGGCTGCGAGAGTCTCTCCAGGAGACGATGAAAGAGCTTCTGTTCTGTCATTGCAGTGACGACGAAATCCTCCATGTTGAACAGGGACGCCGCCGCACAGATGGGGTCCTCCGTGTCCACCATGACAATGCCGCGGTCACCGACCCTGCGGTCCTCGTCGATGAGCCTTGCGACGTCGATGTGCTCTGCGAAAAACTCGTCAGGCAATTGGAGATAGGCTTTCAGGTCATCCACATTCTTGAGCAGGTGCTCGGTCGTCCAGATCGTGTCAACATCCGGACTGCGCCGTGTCGTAGACGACAGTGTCTGCCCGCCGATGCGGATTGTCATCCGCGTGCAGTGCCATCCGTCCTCGACAAAATGCCGTAGCTGGACAAGCTCACGAAGCTCGCTGCTGCACCGCTGCCAAGCAGGACCCGGCTGCGGATCGAAGGATCGGGTCCTGACCGCGCTCCGCATCCGGATCAAGTCGGTCCGCTCCTCCGCAAGTTCCAGCAGCGGCTGCCAGGAAGGATCGCTATAGACGTTGAACGCACTCTCATCGCCGGGGTCAACGTCGAATCCGCCGATCTCGTAGAAGTTGACGGCGGGGCGATCCACCGGCCGGCCCTGGAGCGTGGCCATCAGTCTGTCACGTCTGGTCATCATGCTTCAGTCACATCGGCGAGATCGCGTGAATTCGCCCGATCCGAGGCCGTTGAACGCGCCCGCGTCATTGGGCTTCCCGCAAAGCAGCGGCACAGAGTTGGCGGTGCTCATTTTGTTCTTCGGAACCTTCTCGTCCTGCCGCCCCCTCTTGCCAGGCTGCTTTCGCCTCGTCCACACGGCCCAGGGCCTGGAGGGCCTTTCCCCGCCAGTATTGGGCGGTGGCCTCCTGCGGGCGGTTGGACCGACCGACGCCGATATTGTCGGGATAGCTCAGGGCGGCCTCAAAGTCGTGAAGCGCACCTGCGAAATCCTTTTCCTGGAAACGGGCGTGGCCCCGCTTCATGTGCGCCCGGTGGAACATGTCCCACGTGACGGTCTGGCCTTCCCAGTTGACGAAGTACGGTGTGGACTCCAGCAGGTTGATCGTATCGGCGTAACGCTGCTCATCGAGGTACGCCCTTGCCAGCATAATGATGATATCTGCGCGGCGGAGCCCGTCGGCCGGCGTCGATTCGAGAACCTTGATGGCTTCAGGCCGCTTGCCTTGCGCCAAGAGGATATCGGCAAGGTCACGATAGAGCGTCTGATCCTTGGGGCGGGCCTCAATCGCTTTTCGATGGAACTGCTCGGCCTTGGGCAGATCTTCCTGCGCCGCCCAGGCATAGAGCCCGAGGTTTCGATAGGCCACGCTGAGCGCCGGGTTCAACTCGGTTGCCCGTTGCCAGTGGCTTACGGCCTCCGCGGGGCGTCCCAGATGGGTGTAAAGATTGCCGATGTGAAGGTGTGCACAGGCGTCATTGGGGTTCTCCCGCAAGGCGTATTCGAGTATCTCCAACTCCTCCGGCCGGGACGCAAACACGTAGTCCCGATAGGTTGCCGACGCCTGCTTGAGCCATGACCTGGCCATTTCCGAATCGTTCTGCAGGGATGCCAACCAGGCCAGGTAGTATAGCGGCAGCGGGCTCTGCTCCGCCCGCGGAACGGCTTCCACACAGGTTGCATAAAGCAGCTTCCCTGCCTCTCTCGGCAACCCCGACTCCGCGAAGGTCAGACTTGTCTCCAGCATCTCGAAGTCGTCTTCGCCCACAAACCCTCTCGCATCTTTCACGAAGCGGTCCATCGCATTGTCATTCTCCAGCGCGAACAGGGCCCGGGGCGCCAGATCACTGGGATGCTGCGAGACCGCCTTTTCGGCGTACTTGAACGCGGAGGCGACATCGCCGGCGGCGTACATCGCCAGCAGCCAGTGATCTCTCGCTATCGTGTCCCGCGGGTTTGCGCGAACAGCCTTCGCAAATGCATCCAGGGCCATGGTACGCTCGCCCAACGCCGCGTGGGCCCGTCCGGCGAGGTCCAGGGCGAGCGAGCCGGTCCCGGTGCACCGGGTCGCCTGCCGGGCGCATCGAAGGGCCTCGTTCGCATTTCGGGTCTTGAGATGATTGACGCCGAGGAAGTACCAGGCGAGTCCGTCGCCGGGATCGCGCTCGACCGCCTTTTGCAGCCGCTCCATGGCCGCGTTGTAGAGTCCGGCCTCCGTGTCGAGGATCGCCAGATCGCGCAGCGCCGGTGCATAACCGGGATCGTCCGCCAGGGCTCTTTCATAGTACTCCCGGGCCCTCTTGCGATTTGTCCCCAAGTCGAACTTCCGGGCCTTGAGGTGCTTCTCCTCGACGGTCAGTTGCGCATCGGGCTTGTCCATCAGGCCCGACCGGCGCGGCGGCTCGATCTTGGGAATCGGCAAAGGCGTGGTGAAGGCCGCCAGTACGGCCCCCCGGCTGGTCCTGACGATCACGTCAGCCGGCGCGCCGGGGTCCGGCGACACTGTGACCACCTGGGGCGATTTTGGAGACAGGTCGAATCGCTTCGCAGCAAGCACCTTGCCGCTTTGGGAAATTGAACAGAACGCATCCGGATACTTTCCCGTGGCCAGCATGTACAGGTTAAGATTGCCGTCCTTGCGGACTGTCTGAACGGCCAGGTCCTTCGTGGCGAATTCAAAGCCCTCGCCGAGGCCGTGAACGGGATACCACCACTCCCGCCATGCAACTTCCTGCCTCGGCAGCAGCATGCCGTAGTCGGACTGGGTCGGCAGCGGCCCGCTCTGGACCTCGATGTATCCGCCGTCGTCATCCGTGAGGTTCTGCTGGCACACCGCACCGAACTGCGATGTCCCCCACGTCCAGGCTTTCTTGCCGGTCAGCTCGTAATGGTCCGCCACCTGCACGACGCCCCGGTTCGCATCGACATCATAGGCCCCGAAGAAGTCGAACGTGCAGTCCACCGAGAAGATCGACGACGGCGAGTCATAGTTCTTCAGCCACGACAGGTCCTTGCCCTCGTGGACGGGCCAGGAGAAGAACCTGACGCCGTTGTGATCCGTCCCGAGCGTCATGGGGTAGATGAACCGGGTCCCCTCCCTGCACGGGAATGCCGTGCAATTCCAGAAGTAGTATGGGTTTATCGCATCCACGGGGTTGAAGATGCGAATCTGCTCATCCAGATAGGCTTTGCCGGGGTGCAGCGTCACCCGCACGGTCCAGCGGGTGCGCAAGGTCTTTTCGAGGTTGCTCACCTCAAGCCAGGCGGAGCCATCCGGGCCTGTGCCGACGAGCGCATCGACCGGCGAGACGATCGTCACCGTGTGTACCTGCGGGCCGGCGTTCCACTCGACCCCGCCGCTGATGAAGGCCCCACGCATGGCGATCATGCTCGGCTTGATCACCCCGTTGCGGTGGAAGGTCTCCGCCCCGGTGGTCTTGTCCAGCACGGAGTGAAGCCGCCCGCCTAACTCCGGCAGGCAGGTCACCTTCAGGTACTCATTCTCGAGGAACAGCGCCTTGTACGTGCGGTCCTGCTTCGTTCGGGACAGGTGGTCCTGCATCGTGTAGGGGTACACGATGGCCCCCTTCACGGTCGTCGAGAGCTTGATCTGATCCTCCAGGGCCCAGAATTTCGGGTTGACATCTTCGGCCCAGCCGTAGGTGGGAATGGTGATTGTGCCCTCCCATGCCCTTACTTTCGCCCACCCGGGCGAGGGCAGGGACGACATAAGCATGACAGAAAAGACACTGATTGACAGGTTCCTTTGGATGGTACTCATCGTCGTCGCCTCGCATTCACCAAGTGCATGCTCCTGCAATTGAGTCGCAACCTTCGAGGACATCGGTCCAAACGGGTCTGACCGGTTTCCTGAGCAGAATCGTACCGAGAATCGGCGGTGATGCAACGATTTTCAACCGTGGCGACATATTTGGACCGATAACCTGTGGACAGGCACTTTTTTCTTGGCGGAGAGCCGCCGGTCTGCTATAATACCTCTGAGTCATATCTTCCGGTGCTGCTTTGCCAACTTACGGAGGTTTCGCGGTTTTTCGATGGAGCATGGGCCATTTTGCCGGACGCGAGGCGGTGATGGAAATCAATCCCGGACGGTTGAGAACGCAGATAAGCCCCACACTGTCCCGCTGGCCCGCGCGAAGCTCTTGGACAAACATGATAGGGCCGATTCTTACAATTGCTGGGGTGGTCGCGCAGCGCCGACGCACGGCGATGCCTTGGGTCTAAAGGGAGGATTGTTATGAGTAGAGAGCTGACATGCCTGGTTTCCGTTCTTCTGGTTGCGTTTCTGGCTGCCTGCGTCCACGCCCAACTGCCGGCGGGATGGGTGGGCGCAGACATCGGCGGTTCGACGCCGGCCGGCAGCGTCAAATATCAAAGTGCCACCGAGGCATGGACCATACAAGGCGACGGGAAAGGGATCAGAGGCACTACGGACCAGTTCTACTTTGTCTATAAGACACTCCAGGGCGACGGCGAGTTGGCGGCCCGGGTGGCGAGCCTGGACCCGCTGTTGAGTGACTGGTCGATGGCCGGTGTCATGATTCGCGTGCTGCTGACTCCCGGCTCGCCGTACGTGTTCATGGGCGTGAGCGCCAACACGGTCACGAAAGACCACGGTCTCTCAGTTTGGGGCCGTACGGGGATGGGTACCGCTCCAGACTACGCAGCCGGCGGCGCCATGACTGCCCCCTATTGGGTCAAGGTCAAGCGGGCCGGAGACACATTCTCCAGTTACTCTTCGCCCGATGGCAAGGAGTGGACACTGTGGGACAGCACTGATGCACCGGGGATCCCCAAGACCATCTATATCGGCTACGCCGTCACTTCCGAGGTCCCCGGCAAGCTGATTACGGCCGTGTTCGACAAAGGGCCGGCGACAGCCTCTGAGCCTAATCCGCCTGACAAGGCAGTCAATGTGGCCGCCCCGCTCGTGCGGTGGACACCGGGAGTCACGGCAGCAGCCCATGATGTGTACTTCGGAACCAATCCGACGCCGGGCCAAGCGGAGTTCGCCGGCCACCTGCCTCTGCAGCAGACCCTGTATTTCTCGCCTGTCTTCCTCCCCGACACGACCTACTACTGGCGAGTCGATGAGACTGACGCCGCCGGCAACGTCTACAAGGGCGATGTCTGGAGCTTCACCTCGGCCCCTGCCAGGGCGTATAGCTCCGTGCCGTGGGACAATCACAAGGGGGTGGACGTGCAGACGAAGCTGACGTGGCTGTCCGGCGCCGGTGCGATCTCGCACGACGTCTATTTCGGCACCGATAAGGCCGCTGTCAAGGCCGGCGACGCCAGCGTCTTCAAGGGCAATGTCCTGCCAACCTCATATCAGCCGGAAGCACTCGCCGCGAATACCACGTATTACTGGCGCGTGGACGAGCGAGGTCCCGGCGACACAGTCCAAACCGGAGCCGTCTGGAACTTCAAGACGACGGGGCCGGGGGTAGGTGTCAAGGCCCAGTACTTCCGGGGCATTGAGGTCTCGGGCGTCCCGGTGCTGACGCAAATCGAGAATTCCATCGACCACAATTGGGGCGGCGCTGAGGTTGCCCCCGGCCTGAGCGACACGGTATCGGCCCGATGGCGAGCGGCCCTTGAGGCCCCCTTCACCGAAACGTATGACTTGATTACCACTAGCGATGACGGCGTTCGCCTCTGGCTTGACGGGCGGTTGATCATCAATCACTGGACAAATCACGGCAGTACGGATGACGTTGCCCGAGTCGATCTCGTTGCAGGCCAGGTCTGCCTGCTTCAGATGGAATATTACGAGAACACCGGAAGTGCAGTCGCGCAACTGTCGTGGCAAAGTCCATCGATCCCAAGGCAGATCATCCCCGGCGGCTCATTGCTCCTGCCGATGGGCGCTATGGCTTCCTATCCAGCCAACGCGGCCGTGAACGTGCCCCAGGTGCTGCTGCTTCACTGGACGGCCGGAGACAGCGCCACCAATCATGACGTGTACTTCGGGGACAACGCCGACGCTGTGGCCGATGCCGACACAAGCACGGCGACTCTCTATCAGGGTCGCCACGCGCTGAACGTGACGAAGTTCGATCCCGGCACGCTGGAATGGGGTAAAACCTACTATTGGCGTGTCGACGAGGTGAACACCGCCGCTGCCGAGAGTCCATGGAAAGGCAACGTCTGGAGCTTCACGACCGCCGACTTCCTTGTGGTGGACGATTTCGAGAGCTACACCAATGACATAGGCGATCGGGTCTTCCAGAGCTGGATCGACGGTTACGGCTACACGGAGCCTCAGGTCGTCCAGGGCAACGGGACCGGGGCGGTCATCGGACATGACATCTGGACTACGACCGGCCCATACTACGGCGGATCAATCGCAGAGATCCACATCGTCCACAGCGGCGGGCAGTCCATGCCGATGGATTACAATAACGCCACTGCCCCGTATTACTCCGAAACCGAGCGCGCCTGGACGACTCCTCAGAACTGGATAGTCAAGGGCATGAATACGCTGGTGCTCTACGTCCGGGGTCAAGCGACGAACGTCCCCGCCCGGCTGTATGTCGCCGTTCAGGATAGCGCGGGGCACACTGCAGTCGTTGCTCACTCTGACCCGGCCACGGTCAGCGCCACGCAGTTCGTCGAGTGGAGGATACCTCTGACGGATCTTACCGGCGTCAATGCGGCAACCGTCAAGAAGATGTGCATCGGCGTCGGCGACCGCAGCACCCCCAAGGCCGGCGGCGCGGGGACGCTCTACATCGACGATATCCGCGTAGTCAAAGTCGAATGAGAAGCCTCACGGCCGTCCGTGAGGCTCACAGGACTTTCGTCGTTCCCGGCATTGCCACGGGATATGCGCCCTTTGCATCGGGCACAACCGGCGGATTCGTGTCCATTTTGTAGCGATCGAGCCCGGGGGCCAATTCCAGGTTCGAGGCCATCGCCTGGTCCCACGTGACCATCTGGCCCGACTCGGCGGCCATGCGTCCGAGGATGCCCGTCATCGCGGCGTAAGCGGAGCGTTCTGCCTCGTTGTACGGCTTGTTCGTGCGGATGGCGTCGAACAGCAGGTCGTGCTCTACCTGGTACTGGCTGCATGGCGGACCCTTGGATCGCCAGATCACGTCGTCGGGCGTCTGGTTGTAGCCCCTGAAGATGCGCGGGTCGCTGATCCCCTCGCCCAGCACGGCCGAGCCGTTGGCGCCGTGAATGACGTCACCGAAGAAGCCCCAGCAGTTCTCAATATGCCGGCCTTGGGCGAATAGCCGCGTGCCGTCCTTGAAGTGGTACTCGACCGCGTAGTGGTCGAACAACTGGTCCGGATTCGCGCGGACCTGCCGCCCGCCCTGCCCCTGCGCCGACACCGGCCAGTCGTCCTTGCACCAGCAGCACACGTCCAGATTGTGGATCAGCCAGTCCAGAAGAAAACTGCCGTTAGCCCAGGTGAAGCAGTGAAAGTTGCGAATCTGGTGGGCCAGCTCGCTCTCGCTCCGGCGCCGATCCGAGAACGGCACCGCGCCGTGCTCGCGGTACGCCCAGCAGGTGATCAGGTTGCCGATGATGCCCTTGTGCAGTTGCTCGATGGCCTCCTCCAACGGCTTGGAGTGCCGGCTCATCAGGCCACCGGCGACTTTCAGATTTTTCTGCTGGGCCTCCTGGCCGGCTGTGATGATCCGACGCACGCCCGGGGCATCCACCGCGAACGCCTTCTCCATGAACACGTGGCAACCCTTGGCCACAGCGTACTCCACGTGAATCGGCCGAAATGCCGGCGGCGTGGCCAGCAGCGCGACCCCGCCCGGCGCCACGACGTCGATGGCTTTCGTGAACCCCTCAAGGCCGACGAATTGCCGATCCTTCGGCACGTCCACCTGCTTGCCGAATTGCCCCGCCAGACTCCTGAGGCTGGCCTGCAGCCGGTCATCGAATGCGTCGGCCATGGCGACAAGCTGCGTCGGCCCCTGCGTCGATAGCGCGTTCAGCGCCGCGCCGGTCCCGCGTCCCCCGCAGCCGATCAGGGCCAACTTGATCGTATTCTGCTCGCCGGCGTGCGCACGCACGCTGATAGCGCTGGCCAGTGCCGCGCCGGCCAATGCGCCGGAAGTCTGCTTGAGAAAGCCTCGACGGGAAGTGGAACGATCTTGACGCTCATATCGCGGGTTCATGGGCACCCCTTTCCTTGTCTGCAATCGGTCGCGACTACACCGGCCCGAGGCCGCACGTAAGACAGACCCCATTATCACGTCGCGACTACCGGGATGCAAGATAAACGTGGCCGGACCGGGAGGGTGTTCGAGAAGTGGCGTGGGCATCCTGCCCATGCGTCGCGGAGGACAGGAATGTCCCTCGGTGTCTGCGAAATCAATAAGCGGCCTGCTCTGCGTACTGAGGCACTCTCAACCTCCGGGTCCAGACGACCAGCGCTTCGAGCAACCGCCTGATCTTCTCCCTCGTATGGGTATCCGTCACACGGCCGGCCTGATCGATCTTGTCCTCGCAATACGGGACCATCACCTCAGGCTGGTTCAGCGGATACATGTTCAGGAACACGCAGCATCGCCGCAGATCGTACTGTGCCCGAGCTGTATCAAGCATGCCGATGGAGGCCCCCATCAGGGCCGCCGGCTTGTCGTCGAACGCATTGTCCGCATAGGGCCGGCTGGCCCAGTCGATGGCGTTCTTGAGCACGCCGGGGATCGAATAATTGTATTCGGGTGTTGCGATGAGAATGGCGTCCGCCGCCCTGATCTTTGACTTGAACTCCCTCACTCGTTCCGGCGGATCTCCCTCCAGGTCCTGATTGAACGGCGGGATCCCTTCCAGATCGAACGTCTCCAACTCGGCATCATCGGGCACGAGTTCCAGAGCAGCGCGCAGCAGGGCCTTGTTGTATGAGCCTTTTCGCAGACTACCCGCAAACCCGAAGATTCTGACCATATCATCCATGGCTCTCACCTCTTTCCATCGCCGTGCAATCGACGTACTGACGAATCACAGCTTAGCGTAGCCGGTCGTCGGGACATGGCAACAAGGGTTCTGCTCAATCCTCGTAAGCGTTTGTCCCAGAGGCGCCGGATCTTGCCCCGTGCGAGAGCGAGCCCGCACGACGCAATCCGGAATAGTGAGCCTGAGCCATGGCAGGCACAAACAATGGTTAGAAGGTCAGGCCGGAAAGGTCGCCGCCCTTCTTCTTCAAAGTATCGTAATACACCTGGAAGCGGTCCTTCAGGGCCTTCACAGACGTCTCAAGATTCTGGAGGTCGGTTTTGAGTTGCTTGGCCTCTTGTCCCAGGGCATCGGCGATCGGGATCTCCTTCATCTTCTCGGCCAGCTTCTGTATCTCGGCCTGCCTGGCAAGGATGGCCTCTTTGTACTTGAGCGCCGTGGCTCTCAGGCTATCGACCGACATGGTGTCCGCCTGTGCCTGGACCTCGCTGATGGGCTTCTGTGTGTCCACGCTCGCTGCCCCGGCCCCCGCTCCTGTTGTGCTCGCAGGAGTCGTCTCATCGCCCTTCTTACTGCACCCAAGGGGGATCGACAGGAGAAGGACCAGGAGACACGACAAGATATAACGATGTTCAAATCTCATTGCAGGCTCCTTTCAAATGGATTGATATTCTCGTCATTACGATGGTCACACTATACCGGAGACAGCGGATGGATCAAGTGAAAAATCCTTGGCCAGGAACGCCGGTGTGCAGCCGTGGGCTTTTGCCCTTGAATGAGGCTACAGTGAGGTTACAATCATGTGAGCAGAGTTTTGGACAACAGGCGGATGTGCCGCGTCATTGGCATCCCCGCGATATCGGTGCAGGACCCGGAGGTTAGAACAGCTTTTAAGGAGCGATCTCATGGA
>Ga0315296_10002136_pt1 | contig 17020 bp, 15 predicted proteins | sample YL17G14_18_MG_FD_203921 | JGI IMG/M metagenome (GOLD analysis project Ga0315296, IMG submission 203921) | Sediment microbial communities from Yellowstone Lake, YNP, Wyoming, USA - YL17G14_18 | ecosystem: Environmental > Aquatic > Freshwater > Lake > Sediment | place: USA: Wyoming | collected... | reverse complement strand
AGCCTGAGGCGATTTGTACGCTGGCAGGACCATGCCCACGATTACTGCTCCGATACCCAAAGAGAGCAGTACTGCTGCGAGGACCCTTAGCTTCCTTAGGCCGAACGTTGTCCTAGTCCCTCGTCCTCAAGGAAGTCCTTTGCATAGTGGCACGCGGCAAAGTGCCCACTTTCGTATTCCTCTAGTTTCGGCTCCACCGTCTTGCAGATGTCCTTCGCATACTTGCAGCGCGGATGGAACCTGCAGGCCTGAGGCGGGTTTATGGGGCTCGGGACCTCGCCCGGCAGCAGGATCCTCATCGTCTTCTTCTCAACATCGGGAATAGGAACCGCTGAGACTAGGGCTTGGGTGTAGGGGTGGAGTTTCTTCCCGAACAGGTCGTCTGTGTTCGCGTGCTCGACGATCTGGCCGAGATACATCACCGCGACTCTGTGGCTGATCTGCCTAACGGAACTGAGGTCGTGTGAGATGTAGAGGTACGATATGCCGTGTTTCTTCTGGAGCTCTGCCAGCAGGTTCAGGATCTGTGCCCGTATTGAGACGTCCAGTGATGAGACGGGCTCGTCACATACGATAAAGGCCGGTTCCACAGCCAGAGCCCTTGCAATTGAGATGCGTTGACGTTGTCCTCCGCTGAACTCGTGTGGGTACCTTTCTGCATGGTACTCCTCTAGGTTGACCATTTTGAGGACTTCGTAGACGCGGTCCTTCCACTTCTCCTTTGGCACATGTTTGTGGACAAGGAATGCCTCGCTGACTATGTCGTAGATTGTCATCCTGGGGTCAAGTGAGGCGTAGGGGTTCTGGAAGACCATCTGCATGCTCCTGCGCAGTTTCAGGCGGGTTGCCTTGTCACCTGACTTGAAAGTCTCGAACACATTCACTCCGTCGAAGGAAACTTCTCCAGAAGTCGGATCCTCAAGGTAGAGAATTGCCTTAGCCGCTGTTGTCTTGCCGCATCCGCTTTCTCCAACCAGGGCAACGGTTTCTCCACGCTGGATGTCGAAGCTTATGCCGTCCACGGCGTGGACGATTCCAACCTTCTTGCGTGCAACAATCCCGCGCTGTATGACATCAAAGTGTTTGAATAGAGAACGTACTTCCAAGAGAGGTTGAGGCATCGCTATACACCTCGCAGTTTGATCTCTTTCCACCGATGGCAAGTTGCCCAGTGGTTCTCCCCAACCTCTTCGAGTGGTGGCACACTATCGATGCATACCTGCTTGGCATACTTGCACCTTGGGTGGAAGACACACCCAGGCGGAGGTTCGATAAGATTCGGGATATTGCCAGGGATTACCTCCAGAATCTTCCTTTGATCCACCCTGGGAACAGCTGCGAGCAGTGCTTCGGTGTATGGGTGTTTGGGTTCGTGGAATACCATCTTTGTGTCAGCTGCCTCCATGACCCTGCCCGCATACATTATCGTGACCCGCTCGGTCATGTCAGCAATTATGCCCATGTCGTGGGTGATCATTACCATCGACATGCCCAGATCATGTTGGAGTTTCTTCATCAATTCCAATACTTGGGCTTGGACAGTCACATCTAGATTCGTCGTTGGCTCGTCTGCAAAGAGAAGAGTGGGCTCGCATGAAAGCGCTCTTGCAATTCCAATTCGTTGTTTCATTCCCCCGCTCAACTCGTGCGGATAGGCCTTGAGTCGCGTCCTGGGGTCTTGGATCCCCACCAAGTCAAGCAGGTACTCGGCTCTCTGGGAAGCTTCTCTCTTCGAGAGCTTGCGGTGGAGCATCAGTATGTCAGACAGCTGTTTCTCCACGGTGTATAGGGGATTCAGCGAGGAAGATGGATCTTGGAAAACCATCGCCATCTTTGGCCCTCTCAGTTTGCGCATCTCTTCTTCGCTCTTCGCGAGCACGTCTTCCCCATCGAACACAATTGAGCCTGTGACAATCCGGCCGGGTTTGGGAATAATCCGAAGAGCAGAGAGAGCCGTGACTGTCTTCCCAGAACCAGATTCTCCAACAAGCCCAACGGTCTCTTTTGGCCTGACGTCCACGTTTGCACCGTCAACGGCTTTCACTACGCCGGCTTCGGTGAAGAAGTAGGTCTTGAGGTCACGTATCTCGAGCAGGCTGTCGTGCATGACTCATTCACGCAACCTGGGGTTCAGTGCATCTGACAAGCCGTCGCCCATGAGATTGAAGCCAAGGACGCAAAAGACAACCGCTAGTCCTGGGAAGAACGATACCCACCACTGTGTACGAATGTATGTGAACCCTTCATTGATCAGAAGCCCCCAGGTCGAAGTGTTGGGATCTCCAAACCCGAGAAAACTAATGACAACCTCGGTCAGGATGTAGCCGGCAATGTTGAGTGTTGACACAACTATGACGGGAGAGAGAACGTTTGGCACGATATGCCGAAACATGATTCTTAATGTGCTGGCTCCAAGCGCACGCTCTGCCTGAACAAACTCAAGTTCCTTGACCCTGAGTATCTCTCCGCGGACTAGAAGGGTGACGCCTGACCAACCGAAGAAGCCCAAGATCAGCACAATCAAGGTCAGTCCGAGGCCAGCAAACACAAGCGCCGCGAAGATCCTTGCAAAGAGGAGAATCAGCAGGAGGGCCGGAATGACCAAGAAAACCTGTGTGATCCCGAGAATGATGTCTGCTGTCATTCCTCGGAAATATCCTGCCAGTGCACCCACTGCCACACCGATCAGAACAGTCAAAAGAGTAGCTCCAAGACCGACATAGAGATCATTCCTAGTTCCATGAATGACCTCGCTAAACACATCAATCCCTGATGGCTCAACTCCGAACGGGTGCTCCCACGACGGAGGAGAACCGGCTGCCCCTGAGTAGAGTCCAGCGTAGCTCCTTGCGGGAAATGGGGCTATCCAGGCCGAGGCAAGCGCCACAAAGACAAAGAAACCCACGATGAGCATTCCGGCGAGACCTGACTTGTTCCGTTTGAATCTTCGCCAAGCCACGGCCCATTGGGACGCAGACCTGCGGCGACCACCTGACTGCTGTTTCGTTTGTTCGACTTGGCTTTCTGATTGCAAGTTTGACATACCTAATCAACTCTCACTCGAGGGTCAAGCATCGCATACGTCAGATCCATGATCAGATTCGCGGCCAGGATCATTAGAGTGATGACGATCGTAATGCCCTGCACGAGTGGGATGTCAAGGACGAGCGCCGCTCGTGCAAAGGCGAATCCTAGGCCAGGCCAGCTGAAAGCAGTCTCTGTCGCCGGCGCTCCTGCGAGAGCGCCGCCAAATGCTAGAGCAACAATCGTTACAACCGGAGTGATGGCGTTTCTGAGGGCATATCTGTAGGTCACGGTTCTCTCGGACAGGCCACTCGACCTCGCAGCAAGGATGTAGTCCTGTCTGAGGACCTCCAGCATGTTGCTTCTTACCAGCCTCACGATGGTTGCAAGGCTTACGTACGTGAGTACGAAGACTGGCAACACCAAGTGGGCCAAGTGATCCAGAATCGGGTTTCCCCCCCAGAGGAACGTCATCCCAACTGCTCCGCTACTCGGAAGCCAGCCCAGGTTAAACGAGAAAACAATGATCAGCATGATACCAAGCCAGAATGTTGGCATCGAGTAGCCAAAGATCGCGATCGTCGTCACAGCATAGTCCGCCTTGGAGTACTGGCGCTTTGCGGAAAATATTCCGACTGGAATTCCAATGGCAATTGCCAGAAGGAGTGAGATTATCTGAAGTTCGAGTGTAGTGAACGCCCAAGCCCCAATCTGGTTTCCCACAGATCTTCCGGTAACGGAAGTTCCCAGGTTGCCATGGAGGAGCTCCCACAGCCAGTTCAAGTAACGCATGTGAACTGGCTGGTCAAGATGGTAGTATTCCCGCAACGCCTGCAGGACTGCGGGGCTCGGGTTCTTCAAACCTATTCTGATAAGCGCAATCGGATCACCCGCAGCGTTGCCGACCGCAAAAGTGAGGATTGAAACTCCAAGGAAGACCGGAATCATGAACAGAAGACGCCTGATCAGATACCTAGCATAGCTAGCCATCTTGTCTCCCGTCTCTCTAGTGACGCCCCGGCTCTTCTATATTTTAGTTCCGGCTCAGGCGCCGAGCACTCTTCCATAGTCCCACGTAGAAAGCTGCTCGGGTCAGCTCAACTTCGTCTCTCCAGCCGGTTTTGTGGTAAGGCATAAATAAGTTGAGGCTGAGGTACCCTTCGTGAAAGAATATGTCTAGCAAATCAGACATGCTTAAAGGAATCGTACTTGGTACACTGATATTCCTAACACTCTCAACATGCTCAGTATTCCTCGTCAGCACCGTAGCAGCGCAGCAGGCACCACTGTTCTCCGTCACTATGATTGCCTCCACTGGCAATCCTGTGCGACGACAGTACGCGACCATCATCGCCAGCGGAATGCAGTCAGTAGGCATCAACGCGAGAGTCTTCTACCTCAACTTCGACCAGCTCGTAAACCGCATGTTCTTCGCGGGTGCAGATCAGGGAGCTGTCTTTGACAAGGGCGGATACGATATCGGCTTCATCGGCTGGGGATTCACAAGCCCTGTACCCGACTTCAGAAGCAACTTCGACGGTAGACCCGCGTATCTGGCACCCTCTGGAAACAACTACGCACTCTACGAAAGCCCAGAGATGAACGCACTCTTTGATGAACTCTACAAGTCGGTGGATGTGGACGAGCAGGTTCAAATGACCTGGAAGATGCAGGAGATCCTCTTCCATGATGCACCGTACAACTACATCTATGCTCCAATCGACGTCGTTCCACGTGATGCCAAATGGAGCGCGTGGGGCGACAAGAATCTCTACAACGTCGTTACATTCCCCGACGTGGAACACTGGGCGGGCGGTACTGAGCTAACCTTCGCGGAAGTCAGCAACGTCTTTCCAGGCAACACCTTGAACCCGATCCAGACATCGAGCTCCAACAGCTTCTATGCACTCTACGTCTACGGAGCCGTCTCTTTCGCGATGGCTGGCCTCCAGTACATTGATGCCAGGGACAACTCCTTCAAACTCGGAATCGCCACAGACATCCAGAGCAGCCCCGACGGGTTGACATGGACCATCAAGATGAGGCAGGGTGTACCCTTCCACAGCGGCGTAGAGATGACAGCTGACGACGCACTGTTCACAATGTCGGCGACCCTTGACCCCAAGGCCGCATCAGTCGGTTTGGGAAGCGCTATTCAGTATCTAGGTAACGTGGTGGACTTCACCTATCTGGACGGCACGAAGGAGCAACGCGACAACAGAGCTACACCAGATGAGGCCATCAGGCAAGGAGAATGGCGTGCACTCGATAGGTACACGTTCCAATTCACGATGCCAGAGATATACGCCTTCACGCGACAGACATACGCTGCGTTCTACGTCCTACCCAAGCACATACTCGAGCAATTCTCTTCTGACACTTGGGACTCGCTACCCTTCAGCACCGCAGAAAAGCCTGTCACATACACGTGGGACACAAAGAAGTATGGAGGAACTGGCTCCTACACGGCTCTTGGTCCGGTTGGAGCTGGAACATACATCCTCACCGACTTCGACTTCACACGAAACATGGCAACCATGAAGAAGTTCCAGAACCACTGGGCTCGAGCAGAGCTTGAAGCCGCGGGTATGTACACCGTTGAGACATACAAAGTGGTCTGGATCGAGAGCAAAGACGCAGCGATCGCAGCCCTCAAGAACGGTGAAGTAAACGTCCTGGACAACAACTACCAATTGGGCACCGACAAACAGACCCTGCTTGACATCGGCGCCAACGTCATCACCAATGCTGAGCTCGGCTGGCAAGAGATGGGCTTCAACATGCGCCACCCCGTATTCGGTACGGGCGTGGACACACCAGCCGGAAAAGCTGACCCAGCTCAGGCAGCCGAAGCGGCACGACACATACGAAAGGCCGTCAGCTACCTCATACCAAGACAGCAGATAGTCGACCAGCTCATGGCTGGCTCTGCAACCCCAGTCGCAACATGCGTCGGCCCAGCGTTTGGTCCGTTCCACAACCCGAACCTGAAGGCAGATCCCTACGACCCCAACAAGGCCGTCCAGGAGCTGCAGGCTGCCGGGTACAGTGTCAGCATCACTCCACCTGCGAAGATACAGGCTGTCGGAACACCAATTCTAGGTCAGGCAGTCACGGTGAAGGGATACACAGCGGTCGCAGGAATGATCGTCATCGTCGAGCAGTCATCTGACCAGCAGACCTGGACTCCAGTCGGCGCAGCCGCCGCGGACACTTCAGGCAACTACCAGGTGTCTGTACCTGGACCTCCTGTGTTCGGATCGGTATGGTACAGAGCTGACTTCACCGGCTACGCCATGAACGAGACCATCGCAGGCACCTCATTCAGTGCTGAACAAGCAAAGGCCTTCATCGACGCAGGCGAAACAGTCGGCGGCGGCCCCGCGATGGTCGCTCAAAGCTACACCGACCCAGTCGCTATCTCGTCAGTCACGAATGACGCAGCAGTCGTGCTGGTAATCGTCATCGTACTGATCCTCATCGCAGTTCTTGCGATGAGACGACGCAAACCCGCAGTAACAAAACCCAAGTAGACGAATAGGTGCCCGCAGGGCACCTACCCTCCTTTCTTTTTTTCATTTCTCACATGGGACAATGGAAGACGTTACTCTCCATCGTCCTGCTCTATTCCCAAAGGGCTAAGACAACCAGAACCGAAAACAAAACCAGAGCCGCACAGAATGCCACGAGAGCCCTTTTCGACGCGTCCTTGTGTCTTGTTGGAGACAGTTCTTCTTTTGTATGGAAGAGCAAATGGCGAAACTCGTAGACGCCAATCGATCCGGAGAATTCAACCAGCCCTCCTAGGATAGCCAATATAGCCACCTCCAACAGCAAGAGGTCCCCAATCACACGGATAGTGAGGAAACCTATGAACGAAAGTAGCTCCGAGGCAGCCAAGTCGGCAACCAGCACGGCAGCTGCAACTAGCAATCCTTTTCGGACCGAAACCAAATACGTCAGCAAGTTTCAACACTACCATGGTGGAGAACCCTGCTAATAACAGTCGCACGAAACAGACCGGTGAGTCATCGAGAAGCAAGAAAAGAACGGAAGAGGCAGCCCCGTAGCCGTGTGGGGTTGTATTCGATGCTGGCCACAGTCGCATTACTCGCGGTGGTCATATGGGTTGGACCATATCTGTCGCTGCAACCCAGAGTGGAAGTGCTGCCGGACATCATTCCATTCTCCCAAGAAGGGTGGATGAGCTTCGTACCGGACTCGGCAGAGTTCGTCGCATACGTCAACTATCGTCAGGCCTTCGAGGCCACCGGCAACTATAGTCTGTTCGGAACAGGGCCTCTTGTGGAGATCTATGCCCCTGCGTTTGCCATCGACCCGGCTTCGGTCGAATATGAGGTTTCAATCAGTCTTGCCGGCGAAAGTTCCAAGGAAGGGTCGCCTACGATAGCAGTTCTGAGAATTGATTCTCAGGAACTGAAGAGTCTAGACCACGCTCTACAGTCTTCCGCGCAAGTTCGTAGAACCGAATACAATGGCCACACAATCTTCAGTCTTCTAGTCCGTCGCAGGGAACTGGAAACTCAGCTCGTGCTCGCCAACTTGGCGATTGAGGGAGAACACCTGGTCTTGTATCAGGGACCTAGCAACATTGACCCACTCAAGAAGATACTCGACACAGCTGACCATAAACCAAGCCAGTTTTTCTCGCAGCAATCAGCACGCACGGCTTTGTATGCTTCAGGCGGAACGAATGGCCAATACTTGGCTCTCTTCATTGCCACTTTTCCTACCCAGATCGAAGGAGCAAAGGTCGCGATGAAGACTGTAAGAACCGCTTCCCAGACTGTCACATCACAGATCGCCTTCTCTTTCGACAGTCAGGACCAAGCAAGGACCCAGTACGGGAACGTAAAGAAACTCTACACTGGTGGAAAAGACTACTGGATTGTAGGGCCGTTCGATGTAGTCGCTTTCGAGTATGACATATCAAAACTTGGTGACCAAGTAAGGGGACTATAGACAAGGAACGCGTGATGTGTTCTACACGTGAGGAAGAGTCCGGTGTTATGTCTCAGGAGGCCCTTACGAAGTCACCTTCCCTCAACGCGAAAGCAAGGCGGTTGATATCTCCTGAAAACTCTCTATCTGCTTCCAATCTTTGCACAAGCCTCCGCACGGCCATGTGAGTACTTCTATTCGCTGAGCTAAGGTTTTCAGCTCCTCTAGTCTCCACCGCCTGAGAGGCGCATATCAATTCTATCGCCACTATGAAACGGACGTTCTCAACTACGCGCATCAGTTTCAGAGCAGCGGCAGGACCCATACTAACGAAGTCTTCGAAGTCAGCCGATGTTGGAATCGAGTCGACGCTTGCAGGATGGGATAGGATCTTGTTCTCCGAAGCCAATGCAGCCGCAGAGCACTGAGTCGTCATCAAACCCGAGCTCAGGCCCGGTCTTCCGGTGGCCGAAACCAGGAACGGGGGCAAGCCCAAGCTCAGCTTCTGATCAAGAAGCCGGTTGATTCTCCTTTCGACAAGGTTACCGACTGTCGTCAGAGCAATGCACATCAGATCGAGGACGATCGCGATTGGTTGGCCGTGGAAGTTGCCTCCGGACAGAACAACACGATCGTCAGAGAATATCAGCGGATTATCGTTTGCAGAATTCAGCTCTATCTCAATCACGCTGGATGCGTGTTCAACCGAATCGCGAACGGCACCCATGACCTGCGGGATGCACCTGAGGGAGTACGGATCCTGCCTGTGAAGGCCCTTGAGAACGCGCTCCTCTCCTGAACTAACGAGCTTGCTACCGTGAAGTAGCTGCATCATGTGGCGAGCACTTGCAGTCTGACCGGGATGAGGTCTGGCTTGGTGCAGTCTGTCATCAAATGCTTCGACAAGACCTTCCAATACCTCGAGCGAAACCGCCCCCGATCTTTCCGCGTAATCAATGAGATTCCTGGCGTCATGAACCATGAGCGCACCAATTGCGGTCATCATCTGAGTTCCGTTTATCAGCGCGAGGCCTTCCTTGGCCGCAAGTTGCACCGGACTGATCGAGGCCGCCTTCAAAGCCTCAGAGCTATTCACGACCTTACCCTGATACTCAGCGCATCCCTCTCCGATCAATGTAAGGGCCAGGTGTGCAAGCGGAGCTAGGTCCCCGCTTGCACCAACGGAACCTCTTTCGGGAATAATAGGGTGGACTCGCGAGTTGATCATAGCGACCAACGTCTCGAGGGTCGGCAGTCGTATCCCTGAGAGCCCTTTCGCCAGGGTGTTTGCCCTGAGTAGCATCATTGCACGTGTGACATCCGTCGGCAAAGCAGGGCCAATTCCGGTCGAATGGCTTCGAATGAGGTTCAGCTGAAGTTTTTCTATATCTTCGGGTGGAATCGTCGTATTGCTAAGCGCGCCGAATCCTGTGTTGATCCCGTAGATGATTCTTGACTTGATCAGTTCGTCGAGAACTTCCCGCGACTTAGCGATCTTCTCACGCGCACTCTCCCGCAGTTCGATGCGCTCGTATCGCCGTGATACTCTGACCACATCCTCGATCGTAAGCGTCTTCCCGTCCAGGGTAACGGTCATTCTCGAATCATCTCAGGACTATCGCGTCAAAAAGGGTCTAAAGGTATCGGTAGACTACGTATTCGATCACAAGGACGTTGAGCGCCGCCTAGAGGAACCTTCTCTTGAGAGCTTGGCGTTCCGCGTCCATGACTAGCTCGAACAATCTGTCTGTGGCTCGCTTTTCCTTGCGCAGGATCCTCCTAGCATCTGCTGGGGTCAGTCTCTTTCCCGCTTGGACCACAACGGCTGTTTTTCCATACTTCTCCACGACCGAGGCAGATTCCGAGGCTTGCTCCACGATTCGTTTCTCAACCTTTGTGAGTGCTCTTCCCTTTCTCTGCATGAGTGCATTCAAATCGTCTGTGTCGCAGGAGAGCACACCAATGGACTTGGAACCACAACTCGCACACTTGACTGCAGTGGGCAGATCACGGACTCGAACGATCTCAGCGTAGTTCCAACATGACGTACACACGAGTGTCCTCGACTCGTTCAGTATCCTGGCTCGAGCGGAGTCGATGAGTATTCGCTTCATCTTGTCTGACGGGATGAGGTCAGTCTTCATGCTGATGCGTTCAATTCCGAGCCTAGCGATCGGAGTAAGCTCGTCCAATCCCGAAAGGACAGTGAGCTTGATGCCTCCGTCTCGTATTGCTGAGAGGACTCGTCCTGTGTTAGGCAGATCCAGGTCTTTCCTCAGGGTTTCATTCATCGTTTCTTCGAAGATGACTGTACCCTCAAACGTCTTCATGAGGCGTCCAAGCCTTACGTTGCTGAGGTCAACCCATCTGGAGATCGCTCCGAATCGTTTCGCAACGTGAACCATCCTACGCTTGAAGATCCCTGTCTTCGAAGAAGATGCTCTTGCTAGGTTCTCAAGGTTCATGTCCCCAAGCTTGCGCAGCGTGTTCGCAACTCGCTCTGCATCAGCAGCCCCCGCTGAGTGAATCACAACCCGGTATGCGTCCTGTTGTACCCCTACCGTGGATCCCGCTTCCTCCGATAGAACATGTCCGACTAATCTCGCGAGTGTTCGGTTGACCAGCAAGCCGAAGTGACAACAGAGCACAACGTACTCGTCCCAGTCTTCGATCGTGACAAGCTCGTCGCTTGGGACATCTACGCCCATGGCCGCTTGGTCGAAGGTTTCAGACAGGGCTCTCTGCATTGTGTCAGCCGCGCATGGATATCTTGTCGACAGTTCTGAGACAATGCTCTCCTTGTTCCTGCCATTCCTGAGCGATTCAACTGCATACCTGCGGATCTCCCCAACCTCTGCCCCTATCTCGTAGGGAACAGGTATCTCTTCCCCTATCCAGCTGGGAATAGCTCCGGTCGGATCGGTGATCGCCCGAACATAGATCGTGTCCCCCTTGATGCTCTCCATCTTCCAGGGGCTACCTCTGACGATGAACTTCGTTCCAGGCGCCCCATACTCCGCCACAAAGGCCTCATCCAGCACTCCGATTGGTGAATTCCCCGACTTGTCGACTACGAGGTACTGCTTCTCATCTGGGATCATTGAGAGCTTTCCGAAGTAGTAGGTGTAGATGTCCTTCAGTCGGCGTGGACGAAGGATGACTTGGTCCTGAGGGGAGAACCAACATAGGCGCGGAAACCTCGAATGCATGTATTCGACTACTCGCGTGAGGTCGGATTCATTGAGGTCCTTGTACGGCCCGGCGTTGTTGAAGATATCAAGTATCTCGCGGATATACCAGCGGCTCTTTTGGATCAGCAGGCCAACGATCTGGTGTGATAGCACATCAAGTGGCTTCTCAGGGACCTGGACAGCTTCGAGTATCTCTTGCATTGCCCGACGTGCTATTGCTAGTGCTTCGAGAGCGTCATCCGAATCCATTGCGATGATTATGCCCTCGGCTACACGCCCAACGCTGTGGCCGCTTCTCCCGACTCGCTGAATCAGCCTTGTAACTTGGCGTGGGCTCATGTACTGAATGATGAAGTCGACTCTCCCAACATCTATCCCTAGCTCAAGCGAGGATGTTGCTACAAGCGCTCGCAGTTCTCCGGTCTTCAGTCCTTGCTCGGCTGAGATGCGTGACGGCTTGGCCAAGGATCCGTGATGAATTGACACAGGAAAGTCTATGTCCCAGACTTTGAACCGGCTTGTCAGGACCTCCGCAACCGCCCGCGTATTGGTGAATAATATGACTGACTGGTGGTCCTCAATGAGGCCACGCATCAACTTCAGGCGTGCGGCAACTTCAGGATGTGTGTACAGTTTGCGCGCAAGGTGAGAACTCTCCGCATCCGGCTGAGGCAACTCTACACTCACTCTCATTCTGCGGCCTATTGGTACGCGTACCACAGCAACGGGTCTGTTGGCTCCCGCAAGGAATTCTGCGACCCTTTCAGGGGTTCCGATGGTCGCCGATAGACCGACTATCTGGAAGTCGCGTCCGGTGATCCATCTGAGCCGTTCGAGTGCTAGCGCTAGCTGGCTTCCTCGCTTGTCCTCTGCGAGTTCGTGCACTTCGTCAACTATCACGTAAGCGACTTTGCGGAGGTTCCTTCGCATTATCCGTCCAGGCATGATCGCCTGCAGAGTTTCAGGAGTCAGAATCAGCATGTCCGGCGGGTTCTTTGACTGCATTCCTCGCTCTTTCGTCTCAGTGTCACCATGCCTGACAGCGACTCTCACGTCAAGGCGGTGACACCACCACTCCAACCTCTGAAGCAGATCGCGGTTCAACGCACGAAGAGGAGAAATGTACAGCACGGCAATTCCCGGCTCGTCGGTCTTCGAGGTCATGAAGCGGCTAAGAATCGGGAGCACTGCCGCCTCTGTCTTACCGGAAGCTGTCGGTGAAATGAGCAGGACGTTTTCGCCGGCCATGATCTTCGGAATAGCTTGCGCCTGGGGTTCCGTCGGTGCTGTGAAGCCGCGCTCGCGGACTGCTTCGAGAACCGGTCTCGCGAGTAGCGAGAACGCGTTGTCGTCCGAATGCTCCATGCGAACGCAGCCTCGAGTGGAGATACGACGTGCTCGATAAAAGCAAGCAGTGTTGTGATCTTTCCATATGATTCGGACTCAGTCGACTGTCATCTCAAACGTTTAAGAGAGATCTGCTTTCATCAACCCGGTACAGTCGTGAGATGATGCAAGATGCCTCTGCGACAGCCGATTGTGGTCGTGCTTGGTCACGTAGATCACGGAAAGACGACTCTCCTTGACAAGATCAGGGGCACGTCTGTCGCTGCTCGCGAGCCTGGTCAGATCACTCAGTGGATAGGCGCGAGTCTATTGCCTTCCGCAGTCATAAAAGAGACCTGCGGGCCGCTTCTGGAACAGTTCAAGATCAAAATCGAAGTGCCAGGACTCCTCTTTATCGACACACCTGGGCATGAAACATTCTCGAACCTGAGACGCAGAGGAGGATCAGCTGCAGACATAGCTGTTCTCGTCATCGACGTTTCGAAGGGCGTCGAGCCACAGACAACGGAGTCGCTGGGTATTCTCAAGGGACGCAAGACACCGTTTGTAGTCGCTGCAAACAAGATTGACTTGATCAAGGGATGGAAGTCAACGACGGATACTCCGTTCACGGTATCATTCAAACAACAAGCTCCAGAAATCCAGACCGAACTGGACAACAGGATCTACACCATAATGGGTGCCTTGTCGAGACTTGGGTTCAGGTCCGATCGATTTGATAGGATCACTGAATTCACAAAGGATGTCGCGATAATACCTACATGCGCTCGAACTGGAGAAGGCATTCCAGAATTACTCGCAATCGTTGCTGGCCTGACGCAAGCCTACATGCATGACAAACTTGAGACCAGGAGCGGACCTGCCCTCGGCACCGTTCTCGAAGTCAAAGAAGAACCAGGTCTAGGCATGACTGTAAACGCGATCATCTACGATGGCGTCCTCAAAGTGAACGACACGATCGTACTGGGAGGAAGAGAGGGGCCGATCGCGACTAAGGTCCGGGCTCTTCTTGTTCCGAAACCCCTAGATGAGATTCGAGATCCGAGAGAGAAGTTCCTTAGCGCTGAGCGGATAGTTGCCGCTGCCGGCGTTAAGATCGCAGCCCCGAATCTTGACTTGGCTCTTGCTGGATCTGCGCTCTACGGAGTTCCACATGGCAAGAACGTGAAAGAGTACTCTCGCATGATAGAAGAAGAGGTAGAGAAGCTCAGGATACAGACCGATCGGAACGGTGTCATCCTCAAGACGGACACGCTTGGATCGTTGGAGGCCATAACCAACGCGCTATCAAACTACAACATCCCACTGAGACTTGCGGATGTTGGTGACGTCTCAAAACGTGATATCGCCGAGGCTGAGGCCGTCTGGGTCGACGACAGACTGTTGGCTGCAGTACTGGCATTCAACGTGAGGGTGCTTCCTGACGCTGAGGAAGAGGCGAGCAATGCGGGGATCAAGATCTTCAAGGCCGAGATAATCTACCATCTCATCGACGATTACGTCAGATGGTCCGAAGAACAACGGGCGGCCGGCATGAAGGCAGAGCTCGATAGCCTCATCAGACCTGGTTCAGTAAGGGTTCTGCCGGGATTCGTCTTTCGAAGAAACAAACCAGCGGTGGTTGGCGTTGAGGTCTTGGTGGGCAGGATTCGGCCTAAGTATCCTGTTATAGACGACAACGGGCGGAGAATCGGTGAGATCCTGCAAATCCAAGACAAGGGGAAGGATCTTCAAGAGGCCACGAAAGGCATGCAAGTTGCCGCTTCGATTGACAAGGCAACAGTTGGCCGCAATGTTGCCGAGGGACAGACCCTCATAGTCGATATTCCTGAGAAACATGTCAAGATCCTGCAATCTCGTTACGGTACTGAACTTAGCCCAGAAGAAGACGAGTTGATCAAGAGCCTAGTTCAGTTGAAGCGACGACAGACCCCGATCTGGGGCCTTTGAAATCGCTCTCAGAATCGTCGTCGTCATGAGCCTCATCGGGCGGAGGCCGTCCTGAGAGGTTTTGCCGCAACTGCGGACGCAGACAAACGTCTGTGTCTATCCGAGAAATTTCGCTAGCCGCGTTCTTTCTTACCGTGATATGCGGTCCATTTGAGCTTGCGAGGGTCTCTCTTGTAGATGAGGAGGCTCTTCCGACATCTCGCCGCGCAGAAGTAGAGTATTGTTCCATCGTTTCTGATGTACATCATTCCTGTGGCTGGGGGGAACGGCTTACCGCAGAAAGAGCATTTGTTCGTCCTAGGCAATACATGGCACTACCTGATCTTCTTGGCTTCGCGTTCAGTCTCCCTGAGTATGAGAATGTCTCCTACTCTGATAGGCCCCTTTATGTTCCGTGTTATGATTCGGCCTTTGTCTTTTCCTTCGAGGAGTCTGACCCGAACTTGGATGACTTCGCCCGTGACGCCGGTCCTACCCACGACCTGCGTGACCTCAGCAGGTATCGGTTCCTCTCTTGACTTCTCACGTGCTGCGGACATGTCTAGGCTTTGGCCCCGCTGCCGGTCCTAAGGCGTTCAGCTGAAGCGGTAACGTCCTTCAGAGTGTTCGCCCCTTCTCCAGCCTCTATCACCGAGACAGCCGCGCATCCGACGTCGATGCCGGCTGAACGACCCAAGTCCAGTTTGCTTGGGACGAACAGGTAGGGGATCTTTCTCTCTTCGCAGAGGATAGGTAGGTGAGCAACAATCTGAGGAGGCTCAACATCCTCGGCAATGAGCACAAGTTTCGCGATTCCGCGCTCAATGGCTTTTGTGGATTCGTTGGTTCCTTTCCTTATCTTGCCGGAATCTTTTGCTACTTGAACTACTTGGTACGCTTTGTCGATGGTCTCCTTTGAGGCCTCGAACTTGACGTAGGACGGTTTTGGCATTCGCTTCTCCTGCACATCTGCCAGCGGCTAGTCTAAGCAGCCGGCCTACTATTATCAATGTTTCTATGAGAAAAATAGCCTATTACGATCGACGCCGACATGAATTGCTCCTGAATCTTGATCGGGCAACAATCTTAAGCGCTCGTTGAAACTATCCTGAGTCACACGGACTTGGGTTCCCGATGATTTCGGAGACCGAGATCCTTCACATAATCAACGAGATCCACCAGTATGATGCGATCTTGGTGGAACTGAAGGATGGAACGATCTTTGGCATCGTCAAAGGGAGCGAATCTATGCCCGAGTACTTCCGAACCAGAGCAGCCGCCAAGACCGCAAGAGATCGACGAGCACTGCTAGAAATCGTTGAGGCGACTCGACCGGATGCCCACGTAGATTCAATAACGCTTGAGACGCTGCTGAATGGTCTCCGCGGAATGAAGACGCGCCATGTGTGGCTAGAGAGGAGAACGCCACCCAGCCACGAAATGGCATTCCTGAACCTGAAAGAGCTGGGAACCTTCCTGCGGAGACAAGGTGCATAGAATCGCAGCAAGTCTTCCAGGCGGAAGCTGCAACCTTAATAAATGCGTCACTTTGCCTATGTACGATTTCGCTCCGGCTTGGTGCGCATCATGGCAAAGTTCAAGGTAATCGTGTCCGACCCGCAGACAAGGAAAGCAACCGTGGCGGAGCTCGAAGGATCTAGAGCTCAAGTCCTAGTCGGGAGAAGCATCGGCGACATCATCGATGGCTCCCAGCTCGGGCTTTCTGGCAGCAAGCTCAGGATTACTGGTGGCTGCGACAAAGACGGCATCCCGATGCGAGCAGATGTTCACGGCGGAGCAAAGAAGTACGTCGTCCTTTCCGGCGGAGTCGGGTTCAGACCCAAAAGGGAAGGAGAAAGGAGACGAAAGCTGATTCGTGGTAGAATGATAACCGACGAGACGTATCAGGTCAACACCGTGGTCTTCACCGGTGAAGAGAAACCTGTCGAGAAGCCGCCTCCGGTCAAGGAACCTGAAGCAAAGCCGCTTCCACCCCGCGAAAAGGTTGTTGAAGCCCAAGTGAAGAAGACCAAGCCCGCGAAGAAGCCTGTCAAGAAGGTACGAAAGAAGAAGTAGCAGTGGTTTCAGCCAATGGAAATCAAGGTAAGCAACGAGTCGTACAACCCCCTGCTCAAGCGCAAGGAGATCAACCTTGAGATTGATCACAAGGGAGAGGGAACGCCACAGCGGTTCGACATAAGAAAGCGAATGGCTTCCAAACTAGGCGCCAAGATCGAGAACGTCTTTGTCGTCGGACTCCACACATCGACTGGACTCCAGAAGACGGTCTGCTCACTGCAGATCTACGACGACCCGTCCTTGGCATTGTCAACTGTTCCCGAGCACATGGTCATCCGAAACTTGCCGCCTGAGGAGCGAACCAAGGCGAAAGAAGCAAAGTCAGGTAAGGCAGAGAAGAAGGCAGAGGCCAAGCCTGCACCGAAAACTGAAACAGAAGCCTCCAAACCGGCCAAGTAGCTAGTGCACAGACATGAGCGAGAAACAGGTAGAAAAGAAAGAGCGTGAAGCTCGAGCGAGCAAACTGTATGAGCTCGATCCCGCAAAGG
>Ga0315296_10002135_pt1 | contig 17024 bp, 12 predicted proteins | sample YL17G14_18_MG_FD_203921 | JGI IMG/M metagenome (GOLD analysis project Ga0315296, IMG submission 203921) | Sediment microbial communities from Yellowstone Lake, YNP, Wyoming, USA - YL17G14_18 | ecosystem: Environmental > Aquatic > Freshwater > Lake > Sediment | place: USA: Wyoming | collected... | reverse complement strand
GTAGGCAACCTTTCTTTCACCACGAACGAAACCGACCTCAAGGAGGCCTTCCAGGCCTTCGGTGAGGTCCAGAGCGCCTCGATCATCAAGGACAAGTACAGCGGCGAGTCGCGGGGTTTCGGTTTCGTCGAGATGCCGAACAAAGACGAGGCCGAGAAGGCCATGTCGATGCTGAACGGCAAGGACCTCAAGGGCCGCACCCTGAAAGTCAACGAGGCCAAGGCCCGCACGGACCGACCCCGCTCAGGCGGCGGCGGTTTCGGCGGCGGCGGCGGCAGCCGGCGGTATTAAGCCTGACGCAATCCTGGAACCTGGCAATTTAGGGACACGATCCAAAACGGGGACATGTTCCGAATTCTCTGGAATTCGGTACGTGTCCCCAGTTTTTGGAGATTCGTGTCGCCGTAATTGCTCTGCCCTAGCAACAAGAATCCCCTAGAAAACAAGGGCGGATTTCAACGGTGTTGAAGTCTGCGGCAAAAAGAATCTTGACAAAGCCGGACAATATATTTACACTGTAAATATGGCCGACCTGAGGTTCGAGTGGGGCGAAAAAAAGAATATTCTAAATAAGAAAAAACACGGGATCTCTTTTGAAGAGGCCCAGACCGTTTTTGCGGACGAGAATGCTTTATTGATTCATGATCCAGATCATTCTGTTGGAGAAAATCGGTTCGTCCTGCTTGGTTTGAGCCTCAAACTCCGCGTTTTAGTTGTCTGTCACTGCTATCAGAAGAGCGATACTTTCATAAGAATCATTTCCGCCCGCAAGGCGACTCGCCTAGAACAGGAGCAATATTGGGACAGGTGGCAAAAATGAGAAAGCAATACGATTTTTCAAAGGCAGCGAAAAATCCCTACGCGGGAATTCTCAAGAGGCCGGTGACCATTCGTCTTGATGAAGAAACAGTGAAGTATTTTAAAAAGCTAGCTAATGAAGCCGGCATTCCCTATCAGACTCTAATAAACCTCTACCTGCGGGATTGCGCCGCTTCAGGTCGAAAACTCTCTATGGAATGGCGGCCTGCCGCACCGTAAACAATTACTCCGAACACGGAAGCCAAGCCCTCTGATACCGATAGGGCTTCCCGTTCATCATCAAGGACAAGTCCAGCGGCGAGTCGCGGGGTTTTGGTTTCAGCGCTTGACTCCGGCCCCCGCTTTTTAAAAAATAGGGGCGTTCTGATTTCGGCCGAAAGGACCGTGCATGAAAAAACCGATGAACCGACGGGATTTTCTGAAGCAGACCGCCAAAACAGCTGCCTTGGCCGGTCTCGGCGGATGCGGGCCGCTGCTCCAGGGCTGTGCCGCCAAGAAAGCCTATGACATCGTCATCACAGATGCCCTGGTCTATGACGGGCGGGGAGGTCGTCCCTTCGAGGCGGATATAGGCATAGTTGGGGAAACGATTCAAACGGTTGGAAAAGCCAAAGCCGGCCGTGGGAAGCTGGTCATCGAAGGCAAGGGCCTGGCCATTTCTCCCGGGTTTATCGACGTCCACGACCATACGGATGTCAGCCTGATCATCAACCCCAAGGCGGAGAGCGTCATCCATCAAGGAATCACGGCACTCGTAAGCGGAAACTGCGGCGGGTCGCCTTTCCCGGTTCCCGATTCCATTTTCGAGGAAGAAAAGGAGAACGCGAAAACCATATATGGCCTCGACCTCACCTGGAGAGATATGGCCGGGTTTTTCGGCCGGCTCGAGGAAAAGGGGATGACCCTTAACTACTCAACCCTGGTCGGACACGGGACCATTCGAGGGGCGGCGATGGGGTTCAACGACCGGCCGCCTGCTGCCGAAGAGCTCGAAAAGATGAAAAGTCTGGTCGAGCAGCATATGCGGGGAGGTGCTTTCGGGCTTTCCTCCGGCCTCGAGTATACCCCCGGAAGCTTTGCCCGACCCGAGGAGCTTACCGAGCTCTGCCGCGTCGTTTCGAGATTCAACGGGACGTACGCCACCCACATGCGGGATGAGGATGAGGGAATCCTCGAATCCCTGGATGAATGCATCGGCGCGGCCAGGGATTCCGGCGTGCGCCTGCAGGTCGCCCATCTCAAGGTCGGCGGCGGCCGCAACTGGCCGAAGGTCGACGCGGCCCTGGCAAAGATCGATCAGGCCAGACAACAGGGCGTGGACGTCTTCTGCGACCGCTATCCCTATATCGCCGGCGCCACCGGCCTGAGCAGCTACTTTCCTCTTTGGGCCAGGGAGGGGACGACGGAGGATTTCCTCCGCCGGCTTCAGGATCCGGCGCTCGATGAGAAGCTGCGGTCTCATCTTGCGACGCATGAGGATCGGCTGGGCTCCTGGGACAAGGTGCTCATTTCGGACGTTGTCCTGGATAAAAACAAGCATCTCCAGGGAAAGAATATTCTGGAAGCCACCCGGGAGATGGGGAAACAGCCGTATGATTTCATGAGAGATCTTCTCATCGAAGAGAAGGCCATGGTCGGCATGATCTCGTTCTATGGGAATGAAGATGTCCTGAAAAAAATCCTGGCCCATCCGCTCGTCGGCGTCGCCTGCGATGGCTCCGCCATTGCTCCCTACGGCATTCTCAGCGCGGGAAAGCCTCATCCCCGCAACTACGGGACATTCCCGCGCGCGCTGGGAAAATACGTGCGGGAAGAAAAGATCGTGCCGCTCGAGGAGATGATCAAGAAGATAACGTCGATTCCGGCCTCCCGGTTCGGGTTCGAGAAGAGAGGGCGGCTCCAGTCCGGATACTATGCCGACCTGGTCGTTTTTGCCCCGGATAAAATTGCCGACCGGGCGACTTGGGTCAATCCCCATCAGTACCCCGTCGGAGTGGAATACGTGATTGTCAACGGCCAGGTTGTCGTAGAGCATGGTGATCACACCGGCCGGCTTCCAGGAAAAATTCTTAAAAAGATGGTTTAAAAAGGGGATAGAAACTTCAAACCACTCCCGCCCTCGCCCAGCTTTTCAAGGATTTTATAGTGCGAGATGGTCAGGTCGATCATGGTGACGCTCGTCGTCGTTCAGGAAGGCCCATCTTGCGCACGATATCCTGGAAACGCGGGTGACTGCGCAACGGATCGAAATGGAAATACATATGAATAGCGTTCATGTAGGCCGCCCGTTCCTCGTAGCCTGTCTGGAGCCAATCGAGCGCTTGATCGTTCTCGCCGAGCCCAAGGTGCACAATGGATATCCAATACGGTGACAAATAGGCCTGTTTTCGAAGCTTCAGCAATTCATCTAGAATCTTCCGTGCTTCGTCGGTCCTGCCGACGGTTCCCAATGCGTGTCCGAGAACTGCGATCGCTACCGGATCGCGTTCCGCGAGCGCTGCCCCCTTCTCAAGTGCCTCGACCGCCTCCCGATGCTGACCTTTCTGTTGGTAGGCTATTCCCAGTATAAAATGGGTAACCCAATACGTCGCGTCCAGCGCGATCACGCTCCGGCATTGATCGATAGCCGCATCGCTCTCCCGCGCCAACATGAGCTCCTCTCCAACACAAGTCGCCGCCGGGACAGAGAGCGGGTCGAGTTCCAGGGCGCGCCGCATCTCGGCGACGCTCTCCTCATGGCGGCGCACAATGCCCAGGAACCAAGAGTAGCCCATGTGCAGCCAACTGTCACCCGGCTTCAATTGGATTGCACGCCTAAACGCCCTCTCGGCGGCAGTCCAGTCCCATTCATAGTCCTGGCTGAAGAATCCGAGTGCCAGGTGAGCTTCGGCAAGAGTTTCATCGAGTTCGAGGGCCCTCGTCGCGGCCGCCTTCACGCGAGGGTAAGCCTCCCCGGGTGGCATATGCCCCAAATTTCCCAATCCCCAATAGCACATGGCCAGCTCGCCATGAGCGAGGGCATACCTGGGATCTTCGACCAGCGCCTGCTCGAGGTATTCGATCGCTCTCCTCATGCTCTTTTGTGTAAAGAGGTTCCGGTAGTGACGGCTCCTGAGACATAGCTCGTAGGCTTTGGGGGATCGTGCTGCCTGCTTGGCCAGCCGCTTTTTCTCTTCAGGCACAAGATGGAGGCGCAACCGCTCGGCAATCTGCTGGGCGATGTCATCCTCGACCGCGAAAACGTCTGAAAAGGTGCGATTGTACTTCTCTCCCCAAAGGTGGGTGTTGGTGCGGACGTCCACTAGCTCCGCACTGATAGACAGCTGCTCGCCCCGCCGGAGCACCCGCCCGGTCACCACCGCCTGGACCCCCAGTTCCAGCCCGCAGCGCTCGGGGTCAACACCCTCCCCCTTGAACCGGAAGGCCGAGGCCCGGGCGATCACGCGCAGCCGGGGGAGCTGAGCCAGGCGGTTCATGAGGCTCTCGGTGATTCCATCACTCAGATACTCGGCATCCGGATCCCCACCGACGTTGACGAACGGGAGCACCACAATTGCGTCGATCGCCTTGCGCGGCCGCTCCGCCCGTGACTTGGGGGCTGCCGCGGCGCGCCCCGAGTCCAGTCGGCGTCTCAGGCGGTTCAGATCGGCACTCAGTTCCGCCGCCGATTTGTAGCGGAGACCCCGGTCCTTCTCCAGAGCTCTGTTTATGATCCTCCCGAGATCAACAGGAAGGGTGGAGTTCGGTCTGACCGGAGCGACAGGCGCTTTAGTCAGAATCTCGGTGAATACAATTCCGGACGTCTTGCCCTCGAAAGGCCGTTTCCCCGTCGCCATCTCATACAGGACTACGCCGAGAGAGAAAAGGTCCGTTCGAGCATCCAGCTCCTCGCCCCGCACCTGCTCGGGAGACATATAGGCCACTGTTCCCATCACGACTCCCGGACTGGTCAGCTCTTCCGGCTCGACTGTCAACGTGTGCAAAACCGTCGCGCTGGCGGCCTCTGCGGCAGGTCGGGGATAGTCCGTTAGTTTGGCCAACCCGAAATCCAGCAGTTTGGCCTGACCCCGACTGGTGACAAATATGTTGGCCGGCTTGATGTCCCGATGGATGATCCCTTTATTGTGCGCTACTTCCAGCCCTTCGGCGATCTGGATGGCCAGCTCCAGCAGAAGCTCCAGCGGAAGAGGCTTCCCCTCCAGGCGATGCTTCAGCGCTTCTCCCTCCAGCAGCTCCATGGCAATGAAGTGCTGGCCTTTGTGTTCGTCGATGTCGTGGATGGTACAGATGTTGGGATGATTCAGGGCCGAGGCGGACTGGGCCTCGCGCCGGAATCGCTCCAGGGCGTGGAAGTCCCCGGACGTCTCTCTGGGCAGGAACTTCAGGGCCACGAGACGGTGCAGCTTGGTGTCTTCTGCCTTATAGACGATGCCCATCCCGCCGGCGCCGAGCTTCTCCAGGATTCGATACTTTGCGGCAACGAGGGTCCCTTTTGTTAAGTCCCGTCTGACCTCATTGATAATCTTTGTCTGGGCCTCAAAACTTTCACTTAGGCCAAAAAGCGGGGTCGCGCATTTTCCGCAATAAAAGGCATCGTCGGGATTCTCAAAATGGCATTGGGGACACTTGGTGGCCACGGTCTTCGCCCTCCCTGGTTGGGAGAATAATATCAAGGAAGACGAGGTAGACTCAAATCGCCCACGTGCTCTTTCAACAATCTCATTCAGCGTCGGGGATCACTTGTCGAGTCCCACCTTTCAACTGGGCCATATGCGTTGACAAGACGAGCTGATCGGCTTGACATTACTGAATATCGCGACTTATCATCCGCTCCAGGGGACGAGGCAAATGCGGAGAGAAATACCATGAGCCTTTCGAGACGCGATTTTATCAAGGGCGCTTCATCGGCTGTCATTTCCGGCGCCGTAGCCCCACTTTGGCCGAAAGAGCGCGTTCGCGCAAATTCCCAGGAAGGGCCCGGAAGACCCGCTGCCAAGCCGGCCTCTTTTACTTTGGAGAGTTATGCCGCAGACTCCATCAATTATTTTGAGCGCCTTGTCGATGGGGATGGACTTCCGTATTTCAACGTGTTTTGGACTCAACCCGCCGAAGCCGCGCACGACTGGCCGGATTTCGGCGACGTGATGAGCCGGCAATGGCAGGGCGCCGTCATGCTCCGCCGGATGACCGGCCGGGAAGCCGCCACCGAAAAAGTATGGCGGCGGAAGGTATTGTCCTTGATCGATCCCTCCGACGCACTTCTCCATCGTCCCGCGACCTCTTACAGCAAGTCGGTCGCCGATTGGGGAGACGCTTCTTTAACCCTTTATGCCTTGGTCACGGCCGCCGTCGACGGCGGCGATGACACCCTGCGGCAGGCGGCCGTGAGAATGGCCGAGGGGATGTTGAACGGGCTGCGCTCCGGCCGCTTTCCGGGGGACGGATTCGCGATCAAGAGTCTCATGGTCGCGGCGCACCTGCTCGGATGCGAAGCGGGTTTGGAGGCGGCCCGGATTCTTGTCGATCGCTCGATCGTCAAGGGCCGCACTTTCACTCCGGACAACACCTTTGGCCCGTCGGGTCACATGCACGGCAACCTGAGGTCGATGGTCGGGGCCGCCGACTATGCGCTGTCGACCGGAGACGCCGTCCTCTACAGCCGTGTGGACGCCCTTTATCGGTACGTCAAGACGACCGGCACGAGCTTCGGCTTCCTGCCCGAGGTCATCGGACGACAGGGCGACATCATCGCCTGCGAGACCTGCGCCCTGATGGATTTCGCCGGCATCGGCGTCACTCTCGCCAACCACGGACATCCTGAGTACTGGGGAGACATGGAACGTCTGGCGCGGAACCATTACGCGGAGAGCCAGGTTCGGGACGCCTCCTGGCTGGAGTCTGATAACGCCCGCCCCGACACGGCGCAATTCAGCTATCGCGACATCGGCGGACGCATCCTGGGCGCCTGGGCGGGATGGAGTTCGCCGAATCATATCCTGGCCTGTCGCGAAACACTGAACGCGCACTGGGGAGGTCCGGAACTGAAGAACAAAACGCGGGCTCTCCAGAACTGCTGCGGGGGCTCAGGCGTGCACGGGCTTTTTATTTTGTGGAAGAACGCCTCGCGGTTCGAGGCCGGAACCCTGTCTGTCAATATGTATATTGACAAGAAACTGCCCCAAGCGGAGATTCGCTGCGAACAGCCCTACCGCGGCCTCCTGCGGATCGCCCTGAACCGGGACAGCGGAGTGAGAGTCCGCATCCCCGAGTTCACCAGCGCCGCCGAGATGACTGTCCGCGTGAACGGCGCGGATTTGCCGAGCGCCGCGCGGCCGTTAGGAAATTATCTCGAACTGGGACAGCTTCGCGCCGGGGACCGGGTCGAAGTGGCTTATCCTCTGCCGATCAGGACCGAAAACGTCGTTGTTGGCAATCCGAGATTCAGGCAATGGCGCTATCGTGCCACCTGGAAGGGCGATACCGTGGTCCGCATGGAGCCCATAGATAACGACGTAGAAATGGCCTACTCCGATTTTGACAAAGCTAAGGTGGGGGTCTTCTATGGCCAAAACGGCCCCGGCAAACTCTACCAGCGCGATCAAATGCTTCAGGAGGTTCAACCATCGGAAGCGGAGCTCCATCCGGACGACGGCACGCTGGATTTCTGGAAAATCAAGTAATCCAAAAGCTCTGAAAAGCATTTGATGAAAAACAAGGTCAATTTGAGGGAGGTTGCCTTCAGATCTGTTCGATCTGGCTCGTGATGACGCGGCGGAAGGCCTCGACGACCTCTGGGTCGAACTGGCGGCCGGTCTGGTCGACGATTTCCTGGACGGCCTCCCACGGCGGCTTGCCCTTCCGGTAGGGCCGGTCTGTCGTGATCGCGTCGAAGGCATCGGCGACGGCGACGATCCGAGCGCCCAGCGGGATCGCCTTCAGGGCCTCGCCGGACGAGTCCGCAGCCCTCTCGAAATAGCGGTGGTGGGCGACGACGATCGGGACGACCTCCCGCAGGACCTCGCCGACTTTCGCGAGGATGACCCCCCCGCGCTCCGAGTGAGTGTCGACAAGGTCTTTCTCCTGCGGCGTCAGCGAAGCCGCCTTTTGGATGACTTCGCTGCTGATATCTATCTTGCCGATATCATGGAGAAGGCCGGCGACGCGGACGTTCTCGACCATGTGGCGGGGGAGCTCCATAGCGATGGCGATGCCCTTGGAGTACTCGGAGACGCGGATGGAATGGCCCTTCGTGTACCCGTCCTTGCTCTCGATGTACTTCGAGAGGATCTCCAGGATCCCGACGTAGGCTTTCTGCAGCTCCTCCATCCGCCGTTCTTTTTGCTCGTAGAGGCTTCCCACGGCGTACGAGGTGAGGAGGAGGAATCCGCCCCAGGACGACAGGAGGAAGATTCCCCGGAACTGCTGAACCGGGGGGAAGAAATGATTGTGGAACATGATGGCGCAGATGATGATGGCCAGGATGGAGAGAAAGGCCGAGAGGACCCCGAGCCTTTTGCCCAGAAAGTACGAGGCGAAGACAACCGGAAGGAAATAGAAGTTCAGGAGGAGGGTCTTGTCCTCCATGAAGAGCGTGCCCAGGATGGCGGCAGCCAGGATGACCAGGACTAGGATTTGTTCGAAATGCCGCACTAAAAAAAGCTTGATCTTGTCCATTTTCCCTCCTTCCCGGAGGAGATACGAATTGCCGGCCATCATCATGCGCCGGCCGGACTTTTGGTTCAATCCTCCGCCGGGGGGATGTCGGGGGTGATTTTCGCGCGCTCGAGATCACCCCGAACGATGGCTCCGGAATCCGCCCGGCCGAATCCGACGGACAATGTATCGGCCGGTCTTGATCTTGATTGTCGACCGTCTTGACATGGATTCTGGGCCGGAATAACATCTTCGGCGTGATCAGCAGCCTGATTTCGAGTTAAGAGGCCATCATGCGAAGTCGGATGAAAAGATTCTTCGCTCCACCCGTGTTTGAGGGGGATGAAGACAAGACGCGCCGGGCCCGTCTGCTCAACGCCGTCCTTCTCCTGGACGCCGCCGGCATGGGGCTGATGTTGACTGTGGACATCATCAGCGGCGATATTCCCTTCTTCATCTTGGGGCTGGAGGTAGCAGCCATCGTGGCCTTGCTCTGGCTCCGCATTCCGATGTATCAGGGCCGGATTACTCAAGCCAGCTACGGCCCGCTTCTCCTTTTCCTGATCCTGACCACGGGCGCGGTTTATTTTATGGGGACAACCCGTGACCCGACACTGGGGGCCTTCATTCTTCTTGTCGTCACGGCGGGCCTCCTGCTCGACCGCCGGGCGATTTTCGTGACGACAGCGGCGTGCATCCTGGCGGTTTCTATTATGATGATCGCCGAAAGGGCCGGCCGCCTGCCGGCACCAAACATGACGGTCACACTGTCGCAGTGGGGGACGATCACTGTCCTCTTGGTCGTTTCCGCCTGGCTGACGCTCTGGTCCCGAGAGAGCATCGAGCAGTCGCTCGACGTTGCCCAGAAGGAGCTGGCCGTGCGTAGAAGGGCAGAGGGGGCGCTCCGGGAGAGCGAGGAAAAATACAGGAAGCTGGTTGACTACACTCTGGTTGGCAAGTACATCCATCAGGATAGGGTCTTTATGTTCTGCAACAAGAGGTTTGCCGAGATCTTCGGCTACGAAGGCCCCGGTGAGATCATCGGCAGGAACATTCAGGATTTCATCGCTCCAGCGAGCTGGAATAAGGTGATTCAGGAGATAGAGTTTCGGGAATCGGGAGAAAGGGAATTCAGTCACTATGAGCTCCAAGGCGTCAGGAAAGACGGGTCCCTTATCCACGTTGAAGTCCTAGGGAGCCAGATCGACTACCAGGGAAAGCCGGCCATCCAGGGGTCGATCCTCGATGTGACCGAGAGGCGAAAGGCCGAAGACCGCCTCCAGGCGTCCCTCCGGGAAAAGGAAATCCTTCTCCAGGAGATCCACCACCGGGTCAAAAATAACATGCAGGTCATCTCCAGTCTCCTCAACCTGCAATCCAAACATCTTTCCGATCCCGTAGCCGTCGAGATGTTCCAGGAGTGTCAGCACCGGATTCGAACCATGGCTCTCGTTCATGAGAGCCTCTACAAGTCCTCGGATCTTTCCAAGATTGAATTTGGCTCTTATCTCAGAAGCCTGGCCAGCCACCTCCTCCACTTCAATGAGGTGGACACCCGCCGGATCAGGATGGAGACGGCGCTCGAGGAGGTCTACCTGGACATCCAGACGGCGATCCCAACCGGACTCATTGCCAATGAACTGCTTTCCAACGCCATGAAACATGCCTTCCCGGGGAAACGGAGCGGGACGATAGAGCTCGCGCTCCGGCCGCTTCCGGAGGGGAGCTGCCTGCTGAGCGTGAAGGATGACGGTATCGGGTTTCCCGAAGGCATTGACATCCGGAAGACGGAATCCCTGGGTCTGCAGATCGTCTCCAGCCTTATCGATCAGGTCGACGGCCGGCTTGAAATTCTCCGGGAGAACGGGACCGAGTTCAGGATCGTCTTCCAGCCGCCGCGCTACCCGCGCCGGGGCTCCGGCCAAGACATGTGATCGGATTCAACGTGTGATCCTGGCCTGATTCCGGATCCTTCCTTTTCGATGCGCCGGGTTGGAAATCGACGTCGAGCCCCGCGGGGTCGAGGTCGTCCTGGGGAAAAGGCAGGAACGAGGCTTCTCCATCAAGCCCCTCGTCAACCCGACTCCCCTCCAGTCCGAAATCCTCAGGGGTTGGCTGGGGGAATAGGAGGAGATCCTCGGGCATCAGCGGTAGTATCGAGTCCTGAGTATATCGCCAAGCGTCTGGGCATGAACGAAGGCTTGCAGGCCGAGCGCGTTGGAATGCGCATCAAGGAAGGAGCGGGCGAGGGTCTTGTCTTTCTGGTAGAGCTCGAGGGCCGTCTTTTCGACAGCCGCCTGCATGGCGAATTCACCGTCCTCGAATTCCTTCCAAAAGCCGGCCACGTAATCGATGGCCCTCGTTTCGCCTTTTTCGAGCTTTCCTTTCTCGGTGTAATACCGGTCGACGAGATTCTCCAGGGAGTTGAACACCCAAAACCCATTTTCACGATCGTAGGTGTCCGAAAGGAAAGCGTATGGCTTGGGGAAGTCCAGGACGCCCAGATAGTAGGGGACATAGACACTGGAGCAGGGGGTCCCCGCCGAAAGCCAGAGCACGCCGCCGATTTCCGGCGGGAGCCAGCCTCGGAGATGGGCAACGGAGCTGGCGTCAGTCCCCATGCGGCAGATCGTCCGTTCCGAGGTGTGATGAGGAGAGCCTTTCTCGTATCCGTTGGTGAGGTCATACTCCGTGCCCTCATAATGATCACGGAGAAGAGCCATGATATTCCGTGGGATAAGCTTTTTATTGGGGCGCACGGTCAGAGGATTCTCCTCTTCCTTGAAAGTCCTCCCGGCAAGAAGGCCGTTTCCCCGCCACTCCCTCCGGGTGTTGTAGGCCGCGCGCGCATCTTCGGCGGTGCCGTAAGCCCGGTAGAAATGGAAAGGCGCCCGCGCCGGGTCATACCATCCTTTTTGTTTGGCGTAGTCGATGAGGTTTGGGCAAGCGAGGAACCGGGATGAGTCCTTGAGGTCGACTTCCCCGATGCGAAATCTATTCGCCAGCACCACGAAGGCGTCATCCGGGACTCTCTGGGCCACCCAGATGCCGCCGATCGCGACCTCCATCCACCAGCCCTCGTTCGGGTCGGCGATGCTGATGATATCGCCGTCCAGTCCGTTGTGGCTCCGGTAGCCGTATTTCTCGATCAGTCCGCCCATGATCAGGACGGCCTCTTTGGCGGTCCGGGACCGCTGCAGCGCCAGTTGAACAAATTCCTGCAGGTCGATCCCCCGTTCGTTCTGGAACAGCTCCTTCCGGCAGGATCCCGTGTCATCGGCGATGGCCACCTGAAGTTCGTTGATTCCGTTGCATTCCGCCGCCGGCCAGATGAAGGCATACGTTTCCTCGACCTGAGGGACGACCTGGCCGTCTCGAAGCTTCAGAGTCTCTCCCGGCTTGTACTTTTCCCGCGGGTTCCAGCGGAGAGGCATGAGATACGCACCCCAGTCTTCGTTGTGTCCGAGGAGGACGGAGCCGTCGGCGGTGGCGTCTTTCCCGACGATGACGGTCGTGCACTTCTCTCGCCCGCCGCCGGAAGCCGGGCCGCTTGTCTGGACACTCCCGGAAAAGAGGATGACGACGAGGAAGGCGATTAGGACAAAGCGTAGAGACGTTTTTGTCTTTCTCATGACTTCTCCTCTAGGGTTGGCCGATATTATATCAGAGTCGACCTCACCCGGGCCAATCTTGGGAGGGCTTCTGCCAGGAGAGCCATCTTGACATCACCCTATCGCCGGCATATCATTTCCGGCGAAATCGGCGGCCTCGCCTTTAATCTCCAAAAAGATAAGAATGATCAGTGATGACCGCCTCTGAATCCCCCTCGCCGGCAACCCCCGGCCGAGCCAACGAGGCGCGGGCGCAGGAACGAGGCGTGTTTTTCCTTATTCTCGGAGCCGCCGTTCTCGTGCGGCTCCCGTATCTCCTTTTCTGGGACCTTTTTTTCAGCTCGGACACAGCCGTCCTTGGTCTCATGGCCCGTCATTTTCTCCGGGGCGATTTTTCAGTCTACTATTGGGGAGAAGCTTATTACGGATCTCTGGACTCGGCCCTGCTGGCGCCTTTGTTTAAGATTTTCGGGCCGACTCCGGGCGTGTCCCAATGGATTCCTTTCGTTTTTTCTCTGTTGACAATTTGGGTCTTTTACCGCTATGCCAACTGCGTTCTGGACAGGTGGAGCGCTCGGGTCTCGACATTGATCCTCGCCCTCGCCCCTCCGGGCCTTTTCCAGATCACCCATTCGGTTTTTGACTATACGTTCATTCTCTTCTTTGGGATCATCCACCTCTCTCTGTTCGAGCGGTTTCTCAGGGGCGAAAAGCGGAAGTGGTTTTTTTTGATCTCGGGGCTTGTGCTGGGATTTTCCTGGTATTATTTTCGCTTGATCCTTGTCTTCTGGGGGGCCATTTTCCTTCATTGGGGTGTCGCCCGGATGAGTCCGGACCGTTGGACAGAGGCGAAAAAAAGGGTCGTGGCTTTCTGCTTTCCGCGGCTGTGGAATGACCTTATCCTCCTTCGCCGCGCGCCGATTCCCGTTTTCTTGAGGCGATGTCTCGTCGTCATAAATATCTACAACCTCGCCAACTTCCTGGTCGCTTGTTTCCTTTGGATGCGCGGCAACTGGTTTTTTTCCATCGGCCGGCTCACGATCAAGTTCTATCTGTGGCCGATCTTCAAATCCAGCCTGATCATGGCGCTTTTTGTCTATGCGGCCGTTCATTATCGAAAAATCCTTCCGCTTCTGCATTCCTTCTGGACCGATATCCGTGCTCGGATCTTTGCCGCGGGGTGTCTGGCCGGGTACTCACCGGCCCTCTATGGATATCTGGTCGGGATATCGCCCTCGTCGCCGGGCGGACTGGTCACCTTGCCGAAGATCGCCAAGAACGTGCTCCTGGCCGTTCCGGAAATGGTATCCCGCCTGGCGGGTGCAAGCCGATTTCTCCCCCTGCAAGGGCTATCGATCGTCATGGTGATTTGCGGGTTCATTTTGTTGGGACGCCTGTTTTGGGTACAGACCCGGCAGAGATTCCGGAGCGGAACCGAGGTGAAGCCTTACTATGCAGTCTTGACCCTCTGTCTCACGACCGCGGGTTTGGGGCTTGTCGGAACAAGTCACACGGATCCAAATACGGTGCGCTTTTTCGTGCCGCTTTTTCTTTGCCTGCCGGTCGGGATCGCCCTGGGTCTCGAGGAAATCAAGAAAAAAAGCCGGCTACTTGTCTGGGGCATTTTGCTCGGGTTCTTGGGTAACTCTCTCTGGTCCAATGTCCTTGTCTGGCGGAATCATGCGTCTCCGTCCCGGTATGAATCGATCGCCCAAAACCTGGCCAAGGAAAAAATTAAAGGGGGTTACGCCGACTATTGGTCGGCCTACTATCTCACCTTCCTGGCTCGAGAAGAAATCATTTTGGCTCCGGTGAGCGGGAAGGAACGCTATCCTCCGTACCTAAAGTATGTCCAGTCTCTGAACGATATCGTCCTTTTGGGGGAATCCGTGGCTCCCGGCCGGGATAGGGTGGAAATCAAGGGAATCGAGTACGAGGTCCTCAGAGGAGACATCTGGGAGGGACTTCCTGTCGCGTTCCTGAGAAAGAGCGAGCCTTTATGTCGTTGACTCTAGCGGTTGTCCGAAGCTATGATTTTTACGGAGCCGGCGGCAGAGATCTCGGGCTCGATGGAAAAAGATACAAGTCGAAATCAAGAAAGGAGTTCCCAGCCGATGGATGATATTTATAAGAAGCTGGCTAAACATCTCGACGACATGCCGGGAGGATTCCCCTCGACCGAAAGCGGCGTCGAACTCCGGATCCTCCGCCGTCTTTTTACTCCTGAAGAAGCCACCTTGGCGCTCTCCTTGACGCTTCTTCCGGAGGAGCCGGCGCATGTGGCCAGAAGAATCCACCTTCCGGAAGTGGAGACGGCGAGGCGGCTGGAAGAAATGGCCAGCAAGGGGCTGATCTACCGTATCCAGCAGAAAGACGGCCCTCCCCGATACCTGGCCTGGCAGTTTGCGATCGGCATCTGGGAATTCCACGTCAACTCGCTTGACCTGGACCTCGTCCGGGACATGGGAGAATATATCCCCCGGCTGCTCAATTTCGAAACCTGGAAAAAGGCTCCCCAGCTGCGCACCATTCCTGTCTCCCAGAGCATTCCGGTCGAGCACAAGGTCATGTCCTATGAGAGCGCCGAGTCGCTCGTGCAGTCCCATCGAAGAATCCTGGTCGCGCCCTGCATCTGCCGCCGGGAAAAACGGCTGGCCGGAGAAGGCTGCGACAGGCCGGAAGAATCTTGCTTGGTCTTTGGCCAGGGAACCGACTACTATCTGAGAAACGGGCTCGGAAGGCTGATTGACCAGGAGGAAGCCCTCCGCATCCTCAAAGAAGCGGACAGGGCGGGCCTGGTTTTGTCGCCGAGTAATTCTCAAGTGATCTCCAACATCTGCTGTTGCTGCGGCTGCTGCTGCGGAGTGCTGCGGACAATGAAGACGCATCCTGAGCCAGCCAAGGTCATCTCATCTCCCTTCCGGGTGTCCGTCCATGTTGATTCTTGCGACGGGTGCGGCATCTGCATAGACCGCTGCCAGATGGAGGCGTTGCTTCTGGACGACGGCCGGGTGGTTGCTGACATGAACCGCTGCATCGGCTGCGGGCTCTGTGTCTCCACCTGCCCGATGGAATCGTTGAGTCTGGTGCGCAAACCACCCTCCGAGCAGCCCGATGTGCCCGAGACGATGATGAAAAGCTACCTGAAGCTGGCCCGGGCCAGGGGGAAATTGAAGCCGACCCGCCTGCTCAGGATGTGGCTGAGGTCAAGGCTCTAGACACTCGTTATCGAGGGGAACCTCCACCGGCCCCTACAGGCTCTGCGGCTGAGGTAAGCTTATCGGCTTAATCTTCTTGAGTTCTAACTGAATCTTCCTCTTTTTCTCTTGGATGTCATAATGATTTTGCAGGTTGATCCAGAACTCGGGGGAGTTGCCAAAGAATTTGGCGAAGCGAAGGGCTGTATCTACAGAAATACTTCTTTTCCCGCGGACAATCTCGCTGATCCGAGTCTGGTCAATTTTCGTCTCTTTGGAGAGACGATAGGCCGTGATTCCCATCGGCTTGAGAAACTCCTCCAAGAGTATCTCCCCTGGGTGGATATTTCCAATTTTACGCATTGCACACTCCTTGCTAAGGACGGTAGTCCGTGATTTCTACGCTATAAGCATTTCCGTCCTTCCATTCAAAGCAGATCCGCCATTGATCATTGATGGAAATGCTATGCTGCCCTTTCCGATCGCCCGATAAAGCATGAAGCCGGTTTCCGGGTGGTACCTGCAAATCAACAAGGTTGATCGCTGCATGGAGCATCAACAACTTACGCTTAGCGGCTCTTTGGATTTCATGAGGAAAGCGTTTGGAATAGATTCCGTTCCAGATTCTTTCTGTCTCTTTATCTCTGAACGATACTATCACATGACAATAGTAGTATATCGCAAGAGTATTGTCAAGATATTAGCGATATTGCTTATGCGCCAGTTTCCTCCGGGAGATGTCACGCTTCATCTCTTCGAGTGTGGCGTAGCGGCCTTCTTCGATTCTTCAGCGCCCAGCTCAACCTCGCCAATCTCCTGCTTGACCATGTTTCCAATGAACTCCCTAATGAGGCGAGGGGTTGACAAAGCAGCGGCCATCACCGATAATTAGGAATCATTCCGAAGTAAGTGCCATGGAAAAGCAAGAAATAAAAAAACGGATCATAGAGGGGATGAAAGAGAAAGGGCTCAAACTGACCCGCCAACGGCTCGAAATCATCGACATTCTTACGGGAAAAAGCCACCCCAGCGCATCCTCCATGTTTGTGGAGGCGCGGAAGAAAGAGCCCTCGATCAGCCTTTCGACGGTGTATTATACGCTGGACATCATGAAGAGGGCAGGGTTGATCAAGGAGTTGGAGTTCGATGACCGGGACAGCCGGTATGACGGCGACGTCTCCGACCATCTCAACCTGGTCTGCAAGAACTGCGGGAAGATCGAGGACTTTCAGTCGTCCAAACCGGTTCCATTGGAAAAAGTCGAAAAGAAAACCGGGTTCAGGGCGGACAGCGCGCGGTTCGAATATTATGGGTTGTGCAGAGAATGCCGCCTGCAGAGTGACTAGTTTATTTAGTCAACAAATAGGAATCATTCCTATTTAGGGATAATAAAAAAAGGAGATATGCATGAGCAAAACCAAGAAAACGCTGACCAACAATTTCGGCGCGCCGGTGGACGACGACCAGAATTCCTTGACCGCCGGCAACCCAGGTCCCGTCCTGATGCAGGACGTCCATCTCCTGGAGAAACTGTCCCATTTTGACCGGGAACGCATCCCGGAGCGGGTCGTCCACGCGAAGGGGGCGGGGGCCTATGGGTATTTCGCCGTCACGGCCGACGTAACCAAGTACACCCGGGCCAAATTCCTCTCCGCGGTGGGGAAACGCACCGAGGTCTTTCTCCGCTTTTCCACTGTCGGGGGAGAAAAAGGGTCGGCCGATGCGGAAAGAGACCCCCGCGGAT
>Ga0315296_10002134_pt1 | contig 17030 bp, 24 predicted proteins | sample YL17G14_18_MG_FD_203921 | JGI IMG/M metagenome (GOLD analysis project Ga0315296, IMG submission 203921) | Sediment microbial communities from Yellowstone Lake, YNP, Wyoming, USA - YL17G14_18 | ecosystem: Environmental > Aquatic > Freshwater > Lake > Sediment | place: USA: Wyoming | collected... | reverse complement strand
CCTCGCTCCGACTTTTAGCCAGCCCCTTTTCAACTATCATCTCTAACAGCTCGCCACTGCAGGCTTCGGGCATCTCCTCAGGCAGCTCTCGTCTCTGGAAGACTCGGGTAAAATGCTCCTCAGCTTCTGCGGCTGTCTTTTGGTCGTAGAGCTGGACTATGATTTCTCTAGCCAGGCGCTTTTTAAGCATCATTGGGTTAATGGTCTGGTTGTCAAGTTGTTGCCTGAATTCGGCTAGTTCCTCATCAGGGACATCAGTCACCAGCTCAAAGTATTGCAGGATAAGGGTATCAGAGATAGACATCACCTTGCCGTATATCTCCTCCGGTGGCTCAGCAACACCGATATAGTTCCCCAGGCTCTTGCTCATCTTTTGACTGCCATCGGTACCGATGAGGAGGGGTGTCATAAAGCATTGCTGGGGACGCTGCCTGACCATAGACTGAAGCTCCCTGCCCACTAGGAAATTAAACTTCTGGTCAGTACCGCCAAACTCAACGTCAGCCTCAATAGCTACCGAGTCATAGGCTTGGAGCAGGGGATAGAGTAGTTCGGTCATAGCAATGGGGCGCCCGGCATTATACCTAGTGCTGAAGTCCTCCCGAGCCATCAACTGGGCGATGGTGAATTTGCTGGTGAGCTGAATAATATCGCTCAGGGTAAATTTGCCAAACCACTCGCTTTGCCACCTAATCTCTGTCTTTTCTTTAACAACTATCTTAAAGAACTGCTGCATATAAGTTTCGGCGTTAGCTAGAACCTGTTCTCTGGAGAGCATAGGTCGGGTGGTAGACATGCCACTGGGGTCGCCAATCTGGGCGGTCCAATCGGCAACGATGAGAACAATTTGATGTCCTAGCTCCTGGAATTGGCGTAGTTTCCGTAGTGCTACCATATGACCTAAGTGGATATCAGGGAAGCTGGGGTCGAAACCTTCCTTTAGTCGCAGTTTTTTGCCTGAGCGCAGTAGCTGTAATAATTCATCTTCAACGATGATTTCAGCCACTCCCCGCTTTAGCAAATAACTGATGTCTTGGTTAAACATAGCCTAGTTTCCACCTCTGGTTTTTAATACGGCTTTTCCTTGTTTTACATCCTCGGCTATCTGTTTCTTCAATTCTTCCGGGGTGTCAAATTTTTTCTCGCCACGGAGTCGTTCAATGATATCAATGGTTAGCTCCTGCCCATATAGGTCGCTATGGTAGTCAAGGAGATAAACCTCTACCACCCGCTCACCGCCACCGAAGGTGGGACGCTGGCCAATGTTAGTCATTGACGGATAAACTTGGTCGTCAATATGAGCCCGGCTAACATAAACGCCCTCGGCGGGGAGAGCTTGCTCCGGGTCTATGTCCAGATTGGCGGTGGGGAAGCCCAACTCTATGCCTCGTCTTGCCCCTGGAATTACCCGCCCGTGAAGGCTGAAGGGACGCCCAACCAGGTTCTGCACCCGTTTCATATCCCCCTGAGCTAGAGCCTTCCTGATGGCGGTACTGCTTACCACCTCACCATCTATTATTATCGGCGGCACCACAGTGACGCTGAAGCCCATTTCCTGTCCCAGGCGGCGCAGGGCATCGGTATTGCCTTCCCTGTTTTGACCCAGGGCGAAGTCAGGTCCAATTACCACTCCCCGCATTCTAAGATATTTCATTAATAGAGCCACGAATTGCCGAGCGCTGAGCTGGGCTAGCTCACGGGTAAAGGATAGGGTAATAATAGCCTCAACGCCCTCATTCTTGAGCAGGTTGGTTCTTTGGGCAAGGTCGGTCAGGAAAGATAGCTTGGTTTGCGGTGACAGCACCTCTTGAGGATGCCGGCGAAAGGTTACCACGCCACTGAGCAAACCCTGTTGTCTGGCAAGTCTCTTTAGTTGGGCAATCAGGTATCTATGACCCAGGTGAACGCCGTCAAAAACACCAATGGTCAGTAGCATATCGTTGTCGGCCGATAATCTCGCCAGCTCTTTCTCTACCGGCATAGCCCTTTATACTACCATAACCCTATCTGAGCGTCAACCAATTTGACACGGGTCGTTTAGCAACCTATCCCTCTGACCCCCTTCCCTTATTAAGGGAAGGGGGAAATATTTAATTAAGAGAGGCTTCGCCTCTCTTTAACTCTCTTACTTTTGGGGGCGTCTAAGAGGGGTGTCAACCCCTCTTTCTTCTCTTCCCCCTCTCCTTCAGAAGGAGAGGGGGATTAAGGGGGTGAGGTTAATAAACAATCTCTTGACATGGGGGGCTGGGGTGATAAACTAGCTTGGGGCTAAAATGAGTGTAGTTGGCTTTTTTATTTTGCTCGCCATCGCTGTCTTGCTCAGGTTTGTTGGCAATAAGCTGGCACCGGTGGTTATGCCTAGCGGGCGGCTTAAGACTATAGGCTTGGGCTGGGTGGGTGGCTTTTTCGGCAGCTGGTTGGATAGTGTTTTATGGCAGTTTGGTCCTGAGGTTGCCGGGATAAATTTAGTGGCGGCGGCTATCGGCTGTGCTGTGTTTATCCTCTTCCTCGGTCTGTTTCCGTTTATTAAAATATTGCTCGGGAAGATATAATCACGCCGATTGATTTATGCTATACTTAGCTCACGCCAGCGTAGCTCAGGGGTAGAGCAGCGGTTTCGTAAACCGTCGGTCGTCGGTTCGAATCCGACCGTTGGCTGTAGTCGCTATCCAGAATTGTAATTGGTCATGGGAGTGTCTCTATTTTCATAAACCCTTATCCTTCTCAGCTTTAATATCAAGAAGACCTCTTTACCCACCGCCAGGTTCATATCTTCAAAATTCAATATCTCCAGAACGTAAGTTTTTGTCATCCGGTTTTCCTCAGGTTTAGTAATGTGCATATCCTCTGGGGCAGTTCATTACGAGTGTTAATGCTTGTCTCACAAATTGATAGCTTGGAGCCTAACCGAGCTGAGAAGGCTAAAAGGAGTTCTTTGCGGATAACCAAAATGGAGTTTTTGACTTTCCCAACTCTGATTAGTTCTAGGATTTTGATAAATCCTTCGCCTTTAAGTTCGAGATACCCAACCTCATCTACAAAAAGAATGTCTAAAGAAATGCCCTTATCTATCGCCTTAATCCCGAAGTTAATACCCTCAGGGTTAAAGTAATATTTCCCAATATGTGGACCTTGATATATATTAGCAAGGCTAGCTAGGGCTTTTCTTTCCCCAGTTTGAACATCTACAATAATAATGCCTTCCTTAGACTTGGGTGTAAGAATGCCCCCACAGCTATATCCCAGACGCTTAGCTATCGCTACGACTTTTTCACAAACGGTAGTTTTACCGATTCCTACCTTGCCAGTAACGACAATGACCATACTTATTAGAGTCCGCTGATTACGGCAAGAACGCTGATTCCCCAGCAAAGACACACTATAGCGATTGACGTGGCGTAATAAAGAGACCGGTGTGTTAGTACCGGGAAGGACTTGGCTGCTAGCTTCTCACCTATCAGGCAACCCAGAGGCAGCAATATACCGGCGAAGACAGCTTGAACCAGCCCATTACCTGTGATAAATTGGTCAATACTTGTTATACCCATGCGGGCAAATATCGGCGAGTGCGTGACATATACCGCAAAATAAACGTAGGCGGTGGCGCTAACCAGACCGGCCAGAACCCCCGCGCCGGTGCCAACAAGGGCGTTTTTGGTTATCCTGTCCATCAAGAATGCGGCTACCAAACCAAAAGCAAGCGATTCAAAAACAATGGCCATAGCTGGGTTTATAATCTGGACAGCGTTAGCGGGTACAAACAAAAGCCAGGAATTGAGCCATTTAAACGAGGCAGCGACGATGCCTATACCCGGTAGCATAGCTGGTTTGCGGTGAATAGCCAGCGCCGTTCCCATTATGGCCATCCCAATGCCACTCATGATAGCGCCCTTGTTTGGGAAGATTATCAAATTGAGAAAGCCGCCCAGAGTGGCTTCGAGTAGACCCCAGATAGAACCAAAGACCAAAATACCAAGAAGAATATAAATTGCACCTTGCCGGTCAATCTGCTTGGCTTTTATATTTGTTGTCATTTCTTCTCCTCTCTTAAATAAAGTAAAGAATGGTTTAATTTAGCTTGCTCTCATTTCTGCCTTCTCCTCCTTTTGCGTAATTTAGCTGGTTCTCCATTCGTCTTTAATTGGCTTGTCCTCATTTGCTTAGCCTCATCGCAGCGACGCCAAAATTCTAAGTCTTACTTGTCGAGCTGGAAGGGCTATATTGCATTAGATATAACGTCTGATAAAAAATTATTCCAACTGCTTCAGGAATTGCTCAAATTTAGCCCGTAGCTCCTTGTAATGACTGACAGCCTTTCGTCCCTCCTCGGTTAATCTGGCATGCCCCCCACCGATGCCACCGGCGGTTTTCTCCACCAAGGGTGCTGGCGCTAGGCGATTGGCTGCTTCTACCCAAAGCCAGGCATTGCGATAGCCTAACTTCATAGACCGGGCGGCGGCGGCTATTGAGCCAAACTTATCAATGCGCTCCAGCAGCATTGCCCTGCCCCATCCCATATACAGCTCCCCGTCCTTCTCCAGCCATATCCTGCCTCTTACCACATAGCCCGGCTGGGGGTAGCGGGAGAAGCGGGAAGGCTTTTTGGCTGTGAACCTCGGCATCTCGGTCATTTGTTAACGCTATATTACAGGTGATATAGCAGCCTTGTCAACTGCGCTGAGGTTGATTGGTAAAATCTCTCTTCCCTGGGTTAACTACTTGCCAAGCTGGGAACGGTAGTCGTTTCTGGTATCAATATCGCTGATGACGCTCTCAGAGTCAACGGCTACCTCAAGGACGTCGTCAGGGTGGTGTTTAATTATCTCTCTTCCCCCGATATCGCCCTTCAGCCCCAGCAGTTTTGGTTTATATTTGATGGCAAAGATAATTGGATGTCCTCTCATGCCCCGGTAGGTAGGGATGGCGATTCCTTTATCATGGCGATAGAATTCTTCTATCAGTTGGTTAATAGTCTGGCTGTCCACTGAGGGCTGGTCACCGAGGGCAAGCATAACCGCCTGAGCCTGGCTGTCAACCAGAATGAGTCCAGCTATTATGGATGTGCTCATCCCCTGCCTGTAATTTGGATTAACAACCATTTTTACCGGCTTGACGGCTATGGTCTTTTTTACCTCCTCAACCTTATATCCCAGCACCACGATAATCTCATCTACTGCCGAATTCAGCAGGTTATCAATGGCTTGTTCCAGAAGGGTGCTTTGACCGAAGGGCAGTAGCTGCTTTGGCTTGCCCATACGCTTTGATTCGCCGGCAGCCAGGAGTATTGCTGATAGCATTGGCTGCATTATAGGCTAATGGTGGTTTGTTGGCAACGAATAATCAGCCATAGTGTGGAATTTGGGGTCCCGGAGTCGGCTCCGAGTAGGTTATAGAGCGGCTAGTTTTTTCTTGAGTTCTGATAGCTGCCGCAGGTGCGATTTTTCCTCAGCTATCACCCTATTTACCGTCGCTTGGGCTCGCTGGGGCATTATGTCTCTCATCTGGTAGTAAAAGAGTAGGGAGTCCTTCTCCGCCCCGATAGCCAGTTCCAGAGCGGCAATATCGCTCTCTGCCTTGGTCGCCATTTCGCTGGCGACCAACTCATCGGTGAAAACGGCGCTCTCAACCAGTGCCTGAAGATAAACAGTATATTCCCCGGCATGGCTCTCTGAAAACTGGTATTTATCGGCTTCACCGAGCATACCCTGAAAAATCTGAATATGCTGTCGTTCCATATCGGCGAGATAGCGGAAGACATCACGGGCGACAGTATTCTTGGTTGAATCAGCCATGCTATCGTAGAAGGCAATCCCCCGCCTCTCGATACCAATGGCTATGTTGATAAGCTCGCTGCCAGAAAAAGAGATAGACATCTAAGCAGTGCCTCCCTTCTTATTTAGGTCTTAATCGTGTTTCCAGCAACTATAAAATTGGGCTACTTCTCCTCTTCCCTGAGCAGGTCGTTAAAGACCTCAGTATGATAAATTTCGTGGTCTCTAATCCGGAGCAAAAGCTGCCTTAGGTCTTTCTCCTTAACCTCCTTGGCAGCGCGGTCATATGCCTCTGTCACCTCCCTCTCGACCTTGATGTCTGCCTGGAGCATATCGGCGGTCCTGGTTGACCGGTCAACCTCGGTGTGCTCAATTCTGGGACTGCCGCCACTGCCAACCATCTTCTCAGCCAGCCAGCCCAGGTGCTGCATCTCATTTATTGCCTGGTCTTGCATTTCTTCTTTAACTTCGTCACTGGTTGTCATATAAGAGTGAAGTAGATACTGGAGGATGACGGTGTATTCGTGCTCAATACCCCAATTAAGAGTCTGAGTAACCTTGTCCTGCCGACTGCCTCTCACATCTTTAGCCCCCTCCTTCCGTGCCTTGTCCACGAAGTGTTTGAAATCACCGTGGTGTGATTCTTCGTCGGACAGGATGCGCTTCAGCAATCGCTTTATTTTGGGGTCGTCAATAACCTTGATGTGCTCTTTATACTGGTTGATGGCGTCCTCTTCCAGCAACACGTTATTTCCCATCCAGTCAGCCACTGACTCGCCGCCCATGCGCATCTTCCCCCGCTTCAGGCTGGGGGCACCATCCAGTTCAGTTATGGTCTCCGCCAGCCAGTCCAGGTGGCGCATTTCCTCCCTGGCGATAGCTTCAATCTCGCAAGCCATCTCGCCTTCACCCATGGCGTAAGCGTGGGTCAAATATTGAATGATAGCACCATGCTCACCCTCAAGGTCCTGATTTAGTAAGGCAATGATTTTCTTTTTGTCCTTAACCTGTTCCATTTCATGCCTCCTAACTTTGTTTCCTTAAGCTTACTACTTTATCCTTTCGAATTCACTCTCGGCCGCCCCGCAGATGGGGCAAACCCAGTCCTCAGGTATTTCCTGAAAAGGCGTACCCGGTTTTATGCCGCCATCGGGGTCTCCCAGTTCCGGATCATAGATGTAGCCGCAAACAGTGCACTGATATTTTGCCACCTTGAGCACTACCTCCTTACTTCTCCTCAATATAGCTGGGGGCGGTCTTGGGGGTGGTGCCCCGCTTGACCTGATGATAGTAGGCATAGGTCATTGGCTCGCCTTCCTTGATAACCTCGGCTCCCACAAGCTCGCCGATGAAAATGGTATGCGTTCCTACATCTACCTCTTTATTCACCCTAACTTCCAGATAAGCCAGAGTATGCTCAGTAACCACCGGCGCTTGGCTCTCGCCTATCTTGTAATTAATGCCATCAAGCTTATCTATGTCTCTACCTGACTTGAAGCCGAAGTGACCGATAAAAGTAAGTGGTGTATCCTGGGAGAGGACGGAGACTGCCAGCACCTTACTCTCCGTGATAAATTCGTGGGTTAGGTTGTTTTTGTTGATGCTTACGGCGATAGTTGGCGGCTCAGAGGTGATCTGAAACACGGTGTTGGCGATTTGCCCGTTGAACCTATCTCCCTTTCTTGAGCTCACGATATATAGACCGTAGCCTAATTTATATAGAGCCTTAACATTCACCGGCTTCACCCCCCATCCAGGGAAGGATGTTCCTTTTTAACAAACCAGCCTGCCGGGTCTTTGAGATATTCGTAATAATCAAGGAGAATTAGGTAGTGCTCCCTTTCTTCGCCAGCTAGGGTGTGATAAAATTGTCTCTCAGCATCATAGGTCGCTTTTTCCCCTTGGCTTCTATAGAAATCATAGGTCTTATTTTCCATATCCATGGCGGTTTGTGCGGCATCAAGCTCAGTGGCAGGAGCTTTTACCTTTGAGCCAGTTTCCTTGATTGCCTTGGCAAATATGGTTCTCAGCCTTTTGCCCCCGTCAGGTTGAAAATCAGTTACCGGCCAGACTTTTTTCTTTCTTATAGTATCATATATCTGCTCAAACTTCTGCCGGTGGACGTCTTCTTCAGCAGCCAGTGACCGTAACAGCTTCTTACCCAGCTCGTTACTACTTTCTTGGCTAGCTTTCAGATAGTATTTCTTGCCATCAATTTCCATCTGGATAGCAATTTGAAGTGCTTCTAAAGTCTTATCTTGTTCGGTTTCCATCGCTGATTTCCTCTTGGAAGCCCCGCTCCCCGGACTTTGAGGTATTCACCGAAATAATAGCCAGATGACAATAACAAAGTCATAAAATGGAAAGAGAAAAAGTTACAAAACTATGACATTAGGGGTCGTTTTCAATCTTGGTGATGAGACCGTCTTTGACATGAACCAACACCCCACAGCCACCATGACACCCCCGACAGTTACTCTTGATTACCTGTTCGTCACTAGGTTTAGCTATATAGGTTTTCTAAAATAAATCCATGCTTAAGTATCTCTCACCTCTATCTGGTAAGATGGTAACAATAGTCTTACCCTTTCCCAACCTCTGGGCAACCTCTAGGGCAGCAAGGACATTGGCACCTGAAGAAATGCCAACCATCAGCCCTTCCTCTTTCATCAATCTCCTTGTCATAGCCACGGCGTCATTGCTCTTTACCTTAATCGCTTCATCTACGAGGTCCATATTTATCAAACTGGGGATAAATCCTGGGCCAATTCCTTGAATTAGGTGTGAGGACGGCTTTCCGCCACTCATTACCGCTGATTCCGCTGGCTCAACGGCAACAATCTTTACATTAGGGTAAACCTTTCTTAACGCTTCGGCCACGCCCATTAATGTTCCCCCGGTACCGACTCCAGCGACAAAAGCATCAATTCTATCGCCTACTTGTTGCAAAATCCTCTTGCCGGTAATCTCTTTGTGGGCGGCAATGTTATCGGGGTTATCAAATTGTCTCGGCAGCCAGACGCTTTTATTTTCCTTAGCTAGCTGCTCAACCTTCTTCAGGGTTCCAACAAAACCTTCCCTTTCTGGGGTTAGGACAACCTCAGCACCAAAGGCTTGCATCATCTGCCTTCTTTCTTTGCTCATATGCTCCGGCATGACAGCAACAAACTTGCAGCCTTTTAGCGGGGCGAGCATGGCAAACGATATACCAGTATTACCGCTGGTTGCCTCTATTATCGTGCTTCCCGGTTTTAATAGCCCCTTCTTCTCGGCCACGCCCATCATGTAAAGAGCCATTACATCCTTTATGCTACCACTGGGATTTAGGGCTTCCAGTTTAGCTAGTATAGTTGACCTAGTGTTGTTTATTTTAGCCAGTTCCACAACCGGGGTGTTTCCAACCAGGTCTAGTATGCTTTTCGCCATTTTGGGACTCCTTTATTGAAGATTTGAAAGATATGGTAATAACGGGGAAAAAGCAGTGCCAAGCTCACCAGTATTATGCAGATGTAGCTTCTGTATCTGTTGACGCCTATAGGTTTTTATGATAGTGTAGCCTTGTTGACTACTTTAGTCAACAAGCTGGGGTGGCATTGTGGAGCCTTCCACAATATAGGCATAAAGGGAGAAAAGAAATCTAGAAGTTCGGTGGGCGGATGCGGTTGCCAGTGAAACTAACCAAGGCTATAATTTGTAAAAGGAAAGGAGGTGTGAAGAGATGAAAATCGTGCAATTGTGCCGCGAGGGTTCATGTTGTCCCGTAGTTAAGATAACCGGGGCACAAGTGGAGATAGGGGAGAAGGGTAACACCTGTATCCTCACCAAGGCACAGTGGGAGGCCCTTAAGGAAAAGATACTGAAGAAAGAGGTCTAACCTCGACCATATTTGACATGGCACCTAAAAGAAGAGGCAAAGTGTCCCACTACCCAAATTAAGGGTGCTGAAGAGGCAGAGATGATAAACAATACTGAGAGGCTCCCTGTATGGCGGGTTAGTGAGAAAGGCAGGAGTAACACCGTTGATGTCGTGGTCAAGGAATTTCCCCTCACCATTACCCTGAACAATCAGGAGGTGGTAACTTTACTCTGTTCTCCGGCAAACCTGGAATATTTGGCTATCGGCTTCCTTTTCTCCGAAGGGTTAATTACCGGCAAAGGTGATATTAAAAAGATAATAGTTGACCAGCAGACGGGTGTGGTGCGGGTGGAAAGTGAAGAAGATAAAGGGTTTGCTGACGAGCTTTTGTTCAAGCGGTTTATAACTTCGGGTTGCGGGAGAGGGGCTTCATTCTATAGTGCGGCTGACGTTCAGAACCTAGTAAAGGTGGAATCCGATATTGAAATATCAGCCAGCCAGGTCTTCGCTCTGGTAGATGAGTTTGTTCAGCGCTCTGAAGTGTTTAAGGCGACGGGCGGGGTGCATAGTGCCGCCCTGTGTGATACCAAAAGCATCCTAGTTTTCAACGATGACTTGGGCAGGCATAATGCCATTGATAAGGTCTTCGGTGAGTGCATGTTGAAGGATATACCGACAGCCGGGCGTTTAATAATCACCAGTGGCCGGGTCTCGTCGGAGATATTGCTCAAGGTGGCGAGAAGAAACATTCCTCTGCTTATCTCCAAATCTGCCCCCACCAACTTGGGGGTGAGGTTGGCTGATGATTTGGGTGTAACTCTCGTTGGCTTCGCCCGGGGAAGAAAGATGAACGTCTACGCTAATGAATGGCGGATAGTGGCTAAATCAGGGGGGTAGATTGGAAGAGTTTAATAATATAGTCCTGTTTATTACCACAGCCAATGCTAAGGAAGCGCAGCGAATAGCCAGCTTACTACTGAGTGAAAAGAAGGCTGCCTGTATAAATATCGTGCCAAAGGTTAGCTCCCTCTTTTGGTGGCAGGGCAAACTTGAATCGGCTGAGGAGAGCCTTCTAATCGTCAAAACTAAGGCATCGGTACTAGATGAAGTTGTTAATTTAGTCAAGGAGCACCACAGCTACGATGTTCCTGAAATAATCGCTTTGCCTATTATCGGCGGCAATTGGGATTACCTGGAATGGCTAGGTAAAGAGGTAAAACAGGGTACCGGGGGTGACCAGTAGTTATGTTTACCAGAGACGAGCTGGAAAGGTATGACCGGCAGATAATGATTCGGGGGTTTGGGCAGGAGGGACAGGAGAAGCTCAAGCGAGCAAAGGTGTTTATTGCTGGTGCTGGCGGGCTTGGCAACCGCTGGCTAACTGCCGTGGGAGTTCAAGTCTCCCCAGCGCCAAGGAAGGTGTATATGATGTAACTATATTATAACACATGATGTCTATCCCTAAATAATTTTAGAAGTGGGGTTAATATGGGAGGTTCTTTTTTGAAAGCAATAATAGTTTTTGGTTTCTTTATACTAGGCGGATTGCTTCTCGCCATAGACCTGTTTGGCATGACGGGAGAATGGACTAAATTCTTATTTATCTCTTTAGTGCCATTACAGACTTCTATGAACTGGGTAATAGGTCTAGGTGTTGTGGGTGTGCTTTGCTGGGTATTCGGAGGCATCCTTCTCAAAGCATAATAACCCAGACCAATACTAACAATTCCCAATATACCTAATACATGAGGCTTTAGTCTATCTGCTATCGGTAGTAGATAGACTATTGCCGTTATGACTCCAACCATCACTACTGCCAAAAACAAAGCTATCAGCAGAGCTAATCCTATTTCATACCATGTCATGTCTTTAAGCATAATCACTCACCAACCACTTTGCAGTAAAGCCACCGGCGGTTATCGGTTGCATCCAGGCAACCGAGGTGATAAAATACATCGTCGGAATTGGTCAGTGCCTTGACGACCTGGTTAAACAATTTCCCCCGATTAGGTAGGGGCTGTTTGGTAAAGATGGTAAATTGCTCAACTATGTTGATATCTATGTCAATCAGGAAAGCTCCTACCCGGAGGAGCTGGCTAAGCCAGTCAAGGACGGGGACGAGCTTCATATAACACTTATAATTGCCGGGGGGTAGAGGACGGTAAACCCCAACAGGGGGATTGAAGAATAATGGAACGAAAGATAGTCTATTTTGCTGAGCCTGGGAGCCAGAATACAGATGAAGTGCTCCGTATCGCCAGGCTTCGGGCAGAAGAGCTGGGTATTAAGACCATTCTAGTAGCCTCTACCACCGGAGATACGGCAGTAAAAGCGGTGGAAGCGTTCGAGGGAATGAGGGTGGTTGCGGTGAGCCACTTTACCGGCATGCGGGAGCCAAACATTCAGGAGTTCATCGAGGAAAACAGGCAAAAAGTAGTCAGCCGGCGCGGGGTAGTGCTTACTACCACCCACGCCTTTTCCGGGCTGAGTCGGGCTATGCGTAAGAAGTTTAACATGTACCTCTTTGAGGAGGTAGTAGCCAACACCCTGCGCATCTTTGGACAGGGTATGAAGGTAGCCTGTGAAATAACCCTTATGGCGGCTGATGCCGGCCTGGTGCGCACCGACGAGGATGTCATCTCTATAGGGGGCACCGGCCGGGGGGCAGATACTGCTCTGGTACTGCATCCGGTCAATTCCGAGGACTTTTTCGACCTCAAGGTTAAGGAAATCCTGTGTAAACCCCACTTCTAATGGCGTCAGATGCAGCAGGTAACTACAATCTCTATAGTTTCAGTGGCTTCCCCACCCCTACCATCGGTTACAGTAACGGTAATAGTGTAGGTTCCAAAGGCATTGGGGGCAGTCCAGGTAACAGTAGAGCCTTCTCCAGAGATACTGCCGCCGTTTACTGACCAGGCATAGCTTAATTTATTACCATCCGGGTCTGAGGCGACACATTTGACCTGACAGCTACCTGACGGGCTAACCCGCTCGGGACTGGCGGTAAGGCTGGTGATGACCGGTGGCTGATTAGCTTGAGTACAGCTGCCAATAACAAGGGCAGCTACAACCAAGATGATTAAGCTGGCTAGCCACTTTCCGTCTAATAAACCAGGGGCGAAAAGTTGAAAAGCCGCCGGGGTGAAACAGTACTATGACCAGGGCGAGGCAAAAAAGTACAATGTCAAGGGATAGTACCTGCAATGGTGAAATTGTCCCTAGCCACTCCTCCCAGATACCAAAGCAATAAGCACATTGGGGAAACCGCTCTATGCCCTGGCTTAATGCCCAGGAATTATTGGCCATAAATCCGGCAGTGACGGGAAGGCACAGACCAGCGGCAATTCTGGGAAACAAGCCCAGAAGCAAAAGCACCCCCAAGGCTGTCTCCACCCAGGGGAGGCAATAACCAATAAAATAGGCTACGGGGGGCGTCCAGAAAGATTGAAGCAGGGCATCAATAAACTCAGCCTGCCCTGGTAGCTTACCAGTGCCAGATACCAGTAGAGTTAGTCCCAGAAATATACTTGAGCCTAAAATGATAAAACCTTTTGCCATCTGCTGTTACCGGAAGTGCTAGGGAGAGCGGCGGACCATTACTATTTCAGCCAGGATGCTGACGGCTATCTCTTCTGGGGTCTGAGCATGTATTTCCAAGCCTATTGGGGCATGGACTCTGTCCAGTAGCCCTTTAGCTATTCCTTTGGCTTGCAGGTGGGAGAATATCGCCTTGGTTTTGGCTTTGCTACCTATCATGCCGATATATTTAGCCTTTGTCCCTACCGCCCATTCCACTACCATATCGTCATACTGGTGGCCTCGGGTAACAATCACTATGTAGCTTGATTTATCTATTTTTAGCTTGGGGAATGTTTTAGTGAAGTCGTCTGCTAGGATTACATCGGCTTCAGGGAATCTATCGGCATTGGCGAACTCAGCCCGGTCGTCAATGACCACAATTTTGAAGCCAAGCAGCTTGCCTATCTTGGCCAGTGGTAGTGAAATATGACCGCCGCCAAAGAGGTATAAGGTGGGCGGGGTCAGGATAGGCTCAATAAACACCTCTAGCTCCCCACCGCAGAGCATCCCTTCCTCCGCTACTTCCTTGGCGGTTAAGCCGATGTGGAGGCGCTTGGGCTTGCCTTGGCGTATTACCCTAATGGCTTCCTCAATTACTTGAGCTTCCAGGCTACCGCCACCTATGGTGCCCAGGATGCTACCATCAGCCTTAACCAGCATCTTGGCTCCTTCTTCCCTGGGCGTGGAGCCGGTGGTTGAGACTATGGTGACCAGCGCCGCCTCTTCCCCCTCGGCTTTAATCCTGACTATTTCCTGGTAGATATCGGTCATGTTGTATCCCTAAACATTGTAGCGCATTAGTATGGCTTCTAAAACTCCCCCGGCAATTGCCCTCATCCTGGCTCTGATGGTGAAGCAGACGTCTCTATTTCCCGAAGGGTCTATTTCACCTAGTTTTGTCCCCTTCTTTACCACCGTCTGGCTCCTCAGCAAAGCTCGGACCACACCATCTATCTCCGCTTTCACTGGCTGGTCGGCGACTGAAGCCACAATTTCACCAGCGGCAACAAGGTCGCCTATCTGTTTATCGGTCAGGAACAAACCGTCTCCGGGTGAATGTAGCACCCGCTCAAAGGTCAGGTCTTCTATGGCGATGGGGATTCCGCTGTCCTTTTCTGCCTCCCCGTTAAGGATTACCCTGCCCAAGTTCTCGCTGTTGTTGGTCTCCACTACCATGTGAACATCCCTCCCGGCTTGGAAGCCAGGACCTAACCCAATTACTAAGGGGGCGTCAGTAATCCTTGTTCCCAGGTTTCTTTTTGCTATTATGGCATCAACCAGTACATCAGGGTTAAGGGTGTTCTTTATTGATGCCTCCGGGTCAATTATGATAGGTATCTCGCCTTCCTGCCATACTTTGGTAATGTCACTGGCAGAGGTAATGCGTCTAGCTACTACCCCCTCAATTTCCTTTTCCCCGTCATATATCGCCTCAGAGAAGGCAACCCCCCGGCTGACTGCCATGGGGTGAGAGGTTTCAGTCATACAGGCTCCGAAGTGGGCACGGGCTAACCTATGGGCTACTCCACTGGCTACCTCTCCGCCCCCTCTGATAAGGACGACTAATTGGTTTAATTCCATACCCATCTTTCTAAAATTTGTCAGTATGAATCTTGGTAGATCTGTTTAATAGTTACTGCATTCAATAATCTTGGGTGATACTTGAGCCAGGGGGCAGTTGCCACAGCGCAGGCTGCCAGCTCCTCAAGACGCTCAAGTTCAATGCTAAGGGCGCTGAGCCGCAGCTTCATCCCCACCTTCTCCAGCCACTGCTCGGTGGCTAAAATTCCGTCTCCCTCATTAAAGACTTTCTTGCCAAGACGGTAGAACCTTTCACTTCTTACTGGAAAGGTATACCTCATCCAGGCGGGGAGCAAGGCAGCCAAACCATCGCCGTGAGCAATGTCATAATACCCACTTAAGGGGTGTTCAATGCCGTGAAGGGTCATGACGCCAGCCCCTCCACCCAGTGATGTAAATTGGGAGCAGGCAATGGTGCTGGCCCAGGAAAGCCTGGTCCGAGCCTCAATATCACGTGGTCTAGCTAACACCTGAGGCAAAGACTCTACCACCATTGTCATTGTTGTTTCCATTATGCCGTCGGTTAGTGGGGAGGTTTGCTCAGCAGTGAGGTAACATTCTGCCAGGTGACAGAAGATGTCCACCCCTCCTTGTGCTGTTGTCTTTTCCGGCAGGGTCAGTGTCAGTTCAGGGTCAACAATAGAAACCCTGGCGAAGAAATAAGGGCTGTATAATACTCTCTTCTCATGGGTGTCCCAATTGGTAATCACAGCTCCGTTATTAGCCTCGGAGCCACTGGCGGCTACAGTTGGGACTAGAATCAGCGATGGCACAGGCTCTTTTATCTCTAGTTTAGCCTCAACCTGGCGCCAGATTGATTCAGTCCCGCTGCTGGCTAGGGTGATTCCCTTAGCTGCATCCATAGCGCTACCGCCACCCAAACCTATGATTAGGTCTGCCTTCTCCTGGCGGGCTATTTTGCCGCCCTCGTCTACTGTAGAGACGCGTGGATTAGGCTCAACTTTATCGAAAACCGTAACCTTAACGCCGTTAGCCTTGAGGTCGTTAATCACCCTGTCAAGCACACCTGCCTTGCGCAGGCTACTGGTGCCGGTAACCAGAATAGCCCTCCGCCCTATCTTCGCCGCCTCCGCACCCAGCCGGGCAAGACTGCCAGGGCCAAAGATAATCCTTGTTGGCAAGTAAAACCTTGCTATCCCTATGATAGGCCTCCACCCGGTTGACTCCTTGACCAATAAGTATAGCACACCTAAAGAGACTATTGACATTCGGCAGGGAATGCTCTATTCTCCATACAAAACAAAAAGGAGGTAGTCCTAATGCAAGCCTACTGTGTAAAATGCCGAACTAAGAGGGAAATGAGGAACGCCAGGAGCATAATTATGAAGAATGGCAGGCCGGCGACCCAGGGTGTGTGTCCCGTGTGTGGGACCAAGATGTTCAGAATCGGCAAGAGTTAATTAATAGCGGCTATCGGCATCTAAGGCGAGGCTGGATATTTATCTACCAGGCAGGGGGGTGTTTGGCATCAGCCCTGTCGGGAAATAGGTTTTATTTTGCTCGGGGCAACTAGCCACATCAGTACGACACAGGCTATTAAAGAAGCCAGAAGTATGAAGAAAGTGGCTAGGTAGTTATTTGTCCTATCGTGGAGAAATCCGGCAAGCCAGGGGGCGATGGCACCACCTAGGGAGAAGCCAAGGACTATAGTCCCCAGAATAGAGCCAAAGTATTTTCCCTGAAATAAATCAGCCACGGTAGAAAAAAAGACAGGCCCGGCGGCACCCAACCCCAGGCCAAAACAGATGGCGAACAGGAAGGGCATCCAGGGCTGAGACGTGTCCTTCATCAGGAATAATAGGGATACTGCCCCGGCACTGAATAGACAGCTTGGTATGAAAATCTTTTCCCGTCCAAGGCGGTCCGAGAAAGAGCTGCACACGGTCCCGAGCACAAATAGAATGCCAAATACGCTGTAGATAGTGGCCGCCGTCATAGGCTGGTAGCCTATATCCCTGAAGAAGTAAACCTGATGGGCTATTGCTATCTGCTCAGCGAGGCCCATGAGGCAAAAAGCAATCAAAAAAAGAAGCCAGAATTGATGGGTCTTTAGTGCTCGCGAAAGTGTCCAGCTGGTAGCAGACCATTTTGTTTCCGAGCCAGCTATTATCCCAGGCTGACCTAAGTCTTGTGGCTTAGCTGATTTCTGAGGCATACCGTCAGGCAAAAGCCCTTTCTCCTGTGGGCTACGGCTTATCACAAAGCTGCATAGCGGTACA
>Ga0315296_10002131_pt1 | contig 17039 bp, 17 predicted proteins | sample YL17G14_18_MG_FD_203921 | JGI IMG/M metagenome (GOLD analysis project Ga0315296, IMG submission 203921) | Sediment microbial communities from Yellowstone Lake, YNP, Wyoming, USA - YL17G14_18 | ecosystem: Environmental > Aquatic > Freshwater > Lake > Sediment | place: USA: Wyoming | collected... | reverse complement strand
TGGCTGAACTCGACAGACTCTCAGACAAAGTGTACATTCCACCACCAATAAAAGAGAAAGCCGCTGTAACCTACCGCAAAGCACTTGACAAAGGCTTGGTCCGAGGCAGATCAATCGCAGCAATCGCTGCAGCAGCATTGTACGCAGCATGCCGTGGAACTGGAACACCAAGAACATTACGTGAGATAGCAGAAGCCAGCTTGGTGGACAAGAAAGACGTCGCAAGATGCTACAGGCTACTACTACGTGAACTCGACGTACACATGCCCATAGCAGACCCATTAACATACGTTTCAAAAATAGCAGAAAGAACAGGAATATCCGGCAAAACCCAAGGAATAGCCATTGGAATCCTAAGAGAGGCACGAAAGAAAAGAGCCGCTGCCGGAAAAGACCCGATGGGTCTTGCAGCCGCAGCACTATACATCGCTTGTTTAAAGAATAACGAGAAAAAGACGCAGAAAGACATAGCAGAGGCTGCAGGCGTCACGGAAGTCACGGTAAGAAACCGTTACAAAACCCTGAAAAAACAGTTAGACATTGAACTACCTGAATAACCAGTTTTTGGTTAGTCTTCCTCTTTTTCAAGTTCCATACACAGAGAACCTAGGTAACCGCATTCATTACACAAATATCGCGTTGGTGTGAGCCAAAAATCCGTGCTGCTTGACACGTGAATTGAGGGACTCCCGCATCTTGGACAATAAATCTTTGAGGGTTTTCGCCTTTTTATGGTCTTGAATACCTCACGGATGTTCAGGAGCAGTCCCATGTTGCACTTGCACCTTTAGCATTGGTTTTACTGAATCTCTATGTTTTCTTCCGGATAGCCCAGCTTTATCAAGAACCCTCGAACCCTGTCGCGATGGTCACCCTGAAGCATTATCTGACCATTCTTTGCAGTTCCGCCGCATGCACAGTAGCCCTTCAGTTTCTGTGCAATTCCCGGCAGATTCGTGTTCTTCTCATCTATGCCATCCACTATTGTCGATGGTTTGCCGAATTTGCGTGTCTCAAGGCGTATGCGAATTCGCAATTGCTCTTTCTCGATTTCACCACAAGCGCATAAGTCCTTCGGTAGCCCGCATGTAGAACAGATTTCAGCCATTTCGCTCAGGGTAAAATTGATTTGGGACTATATAAGACTTTCAAAGCATTACTCACCAAATCCGAGTCACTGGTTCAAGTCTCCGTCCGCATTGTAACGAAAGTCTTTAATGAATATTCAACGTGAATCACCATTTATGAAAGTAATAGCGGTAGGTTCTGGGAACATAGGCTCCGTGGCAGTCGAGGATCTTGCCACGAGTATGAAATCAACTGAAATCGTCATCGCCGACAAGGATGAATCCAGATCCAAGGCAGTCGTGGAACGCATCGGTAGAAACAACGTGTCATCGATGCAACTGGACATTGCTGATCGTAATAAGCTGCTTCAAACACTGAAAAAGTTCGACCTAGCAATGGGGTTTCTGCCAGGAGCCCTTGGGTACGATCTGATGAAAGCATGCATTGAAGCAAAGAAAAGCCTAGTTGACGTTTCCTACATGGCCGAAAACCCCCTGAAGCTCCATTCGGCAGCATCAAAGGCACGGATAACAATAATTCCCGACTGCGGATTGGCACCGGGCATAAGCAACTTCCTCGTAGGACACGCCTACGCCAAACTGGAAAAGACCAGTTCAGTCAAAATAATGGTGGGCGGCCTCCCTGAAAAACCGGTGCCACCTCTCGACTATGTCATCACCTGGTCGCCTGACAGTCTCATAGATGAATACACGAGAAAAGCAGTAATCATCCAGCACGGGAAGAAAACCGAAGTCGAAGCCTTAAGCGGGGTTGAAGTAATCAATTTTCCAAAGGTGGGAAAGCTCGAAGCCTTCTATACTGATGGACTCAGAACACTATCGCAGACCTTGAAAGACGTGGAGGAGATGTGGGAGAAAACACTCCGATATCCCGGACACGCCAAGAAAATAAAACTGGTTGAAGAAATGGGGTTTTTTGAAGAGGAGAAAGTCAAAATCGAAGGCACCTTGGTTTCCCCCAGAAGGCTGACTGCCAGACTCCTTGAACGAAAACTGAAGATCCCTGAGATCAAGGATTTTGTTGCGATGAAAGTTGAAGTTAGTGGGGTCAAGAACGGCAAGAGATTGAGCTTCGTTTACCACATGCTAGACAAGTACGATCAGAAGCATGGAATAACAGCGATGGCAAGAACCACCGCCTATCCGATGTCAATCGTTGCACAGTTGATGTTGAAAGGGATTATCAAACAAAAAGGAGTTATTCCCCCGGAAAAGCTGGGCATGGAAAAAGAAGTTGTTCAAGAATTCCTCAGTGAGCTCAAAAAACGCGACATCAAGATCATTGAAGCGAAAGAAACAAGATAGAATGATTCGATCGTGAGGCAACTGTCCAAACTAGCTCGTTGAAAGAACGACCTGTTACCGAAAATCTCCAGAAACAGAGTTCGAGTAGTTACTCCTTGGATTAACGGTAGGTTTAAAAGCGATCTTTAAACGCATATGTGCTAATCGAACGCAAAGGAGCATCACAATGCAAAACCGTGCAGCCATCGTTGCTGCTGGAAGAACCAAGTTTGGAGAACACTACGAGAAAGAGCCCGAAAGGCTGATTGAGGAAGCATGGCTCAAAGCAGCTTTAGAAGTAAACATTGAACGCAAAGATCTTGAAGCTTGTTACCTCTCAGACTATTTTCTCCCCATCACTAACAAGCTCGGACTAGAAGAGGGATTCCTCTCAGAACTGACCGAGCTTCACGTTCCAATGGAGGTCACACGATCTTTTAGTTCAGCTCTTACAAACGCCTGCAACGCCATCCAAGCCGGAAGGTACAACATGGTGCTAGTAGGCGGAATAGAAAAGATGACCGACCGTTGGGACAAGATACGCGACGACCTGATGTTGCTTGAAGACCCATGGAGCTACTACGCAGGATGCACACCCGAAGCAAACCATGAACTACTGCTCAGGGCCTACATCAAAAAGTACGGTTTAAGAGGAGAAGACCTGGAAAAACTGAACATCGCCTTGGCGCAGATTGCTGTCAAGAACCACTTCCACGGATCAAAAAACGAGTACGCGCAGTATCAGAGGAAGATAACAGTCGAACAAGTCTTGAAAGCAAGAAAAGACGCACACAAACCGCTTGGACTTTATGATTTCGCACCAATCTCAGACGGTGCATCCATAGTCATTTTAACCAGCGAGAACGTCGCCAAGAAGTTCACAGACAAGCCCGTTTATGTCCTGGGTTCGTCCTCAGCAACAGACTACCTAACCTATCCAGCCAGAGAAGATATGACCCACTTTCTCGTGACCCAAAATTCCATCAAAACCGCTCTCAAGAGGGCGGGCAGGAACCTATGGGATCTGCAATTACTCGAGGTCTACGACCAGTCGACCGTAATGGAGATGGTTTCACTTGAGGATCTGGGCTTCTGTCCATCGGGAACAGCATGGAAAACGGTGTATGAAAGCTGTAAAGACTACAAAGGATACTATGAAATAGACGGGCACAAGCTTTACGTAAACATGAGCGGCGGTCTGAAGGCCGATGGAAACCCCTTGGGAGCCACAGGAGGCGCACAGATCTTCGAAATCGTCAAACAACTCAGAGGCGAAGCCTGCGACCGCCAAGTGAAGTCCGACAAAGAGTTGAAGTACGGGTGCGTACTTGAACTCGAAGGCTTTGGGACCAAAGGCTACACGTACATTCTGGGGAGAGACTAGAAGTGAGCAGTGAACCGATAGAGAGAAGAGTTTCCTATCTTGGTGACAGATTACGCGCCAACCGCTGCCTGATGTGTGGAAAGGAGTATTTTGAGGTCAGAGACTACTGCGGGAAATGCGGCAGAAAGAGCTATGGAAAAATGGTCAAGACCGATCTTTTCTTTGAGAAGGGCACTCTTGAAGTCTGTACGCTCATAAACGAACCAACCAACAAATTCACCAAGCTTGGAAACTACGTTTACGGAGTAGTGTCCTTCCACGACGGCAGAATCCGCCTACCAGGAAGACTCACCGACAGGATCATGAAATGCAACGAAAACATTGATTTCTCAGCACTCGAAGGAAGAAGCGTTGTCCCCCGGTTCAGAAGACGCTACTCGGTCGAGAAGGCCGATGTCGTTCCCACGATCTCTTTGGCATTTACCTTTGCAGACGAGTATTACCCGTACCAAGAGTGCAAGATAACGAAACCGAAGAAGGAGTACGATTTGCCGGGAATAGTCGGTTACGGCGTGTACACGTCGAGATTCAGAATAAAAGAAGACAACATTGAGCGATCCGTGCCTTTCACTGATGAAGACTCGATAACCGCAGCTGTTGAAGCTGGAAAGCTTGCACTTGTGCACTCCGGGATCGACAGCTCCCAAATCGGCAAGATCTACGTAGGATCTGAGTCAAATCCTTACGCTGTTAAACCAATTGCATCAAAAGTCGCGCAAGTTCTCAGACTCGGCGAAGAGGAAGAAGACATGCAAGGAGTCGACGCCGTGGACACAGAATTTGCATGCAAAGCAGCTACCAGCATGTTCAAAGACGCGGCCTCAATTGTCAACTATCCGAAGTCAGACATCAAATACGCGATGGTGACAGGCAGCGACAATTCGCAAGCGGCACCACGAGACTGCCCGGGAGGCGAATTGGACCTGTTTGTGGGATACGGGGCGGCCTCGTTCATATTCGGAAAATGCGACGTGATCGCCGAGATTGAAGGATGGTACTCATGCACTTCAGACACTCCAGACTTCTGGAGAAGAGACGGTGAAGCATATCCGATGCACGGAGGCAGGTTCACAGGAGATCCTGCCTATTTCAAGCACGTTCGAAAATCATCCAAAAAGCTGATGGACAAACTCAACCTGAAAGTTAGTGACGTGACCTATTTTGTGGCCCACCAACCCAATGTCCAGTTTCCGGTACGAATCGCTAAGGAGTTGGGCTTCAAGGAAGAACAGTATCTGCCGATGCTTCAAGTGGCCAAATTCGGCAACACGTATTCGGGTGCATCGCCCCTGGGATTGGCGGCGGTCTTGGACGTAGCTAGACCAAACGATAGAGTAGTTGTTGCTAGCTACGGTTCAGGTGCAGGAAGCGACGCGTACTCGTTCATTGCCACTGATCAGATATTAGAAAAGAGGAAAAACCAGAAACTCACAGTCAAATATCAAGCTGATAACCCCTTCTTAGAATACGTTGACTACACAACCTATAGACGTTTGAAAAATGGGATGTAGAAAACAATTAATAAGCCAAACACAACTAGAAAGCGGAGCGTTAATCGTTGAAAATACCCAACGTACTGGAAGTCATCTATGCACCTCATAAAGCGTTCAAGAAGATCGCGGAAAAGCCGAGCTATGTAGGTCCCGCAATCATCATTCTCATTTTGGTTTTGGCGAACATTGGTTTCGCGTACGTAGCAATGTCCAAAACAAGCCTCGAAATCACCGCACCTAACGGGCTCAACCAAGACGAGTGGACACAGAACAGCACTCTGTGGGCATCTAACGCCCTAGTTTCTGAGAGCAACGACAGCGTCACCGGCACCTACTACGGAAACGCAAGCATCGCTTTTACGATAACCAACAGCACGCAAATCTGGATGTGGCTAAACAAAACAGGCCCAGTAAACTGTTCCAGCCAAGGCGGGTTCAACCAGATTTCCTTCAGACTGAAACAGTTGAGCCCACAGGACGAACCGCAAAACGCGTCAATCTATCTCTTCTCGGCGAACACTTCGGACTACTTCTACCATAATCTCACCCAATACGTCTCGAACTCCACAGTCAACACATGGAACAATCTGACTGACCTACCGCCCTTTTCAGATTGGTCTGCGAACGGTACAAACGCGGATTGGAGCCAAATCACAGGACTGAAACTGGAATTCGATTGGACCAACAATTCAAATACAACCATGCTTGTTGACGGATTGTTTTTCCACGGGATTTTCCACTCATGGTTGGATCAAGCAGGCATCGGCTACGTGCTTAGTTATACTTCCACGTCTGTTATGCAATTCATAATAACATGGGTAGCTTTCAGCGGATTGCTGTTCCTAGTTGGAAGAACCCTTGGCGGAAAAATGGTCTGGAAACTGCTCCTCGTTGCAGTTGGATTCATCCTCATCACTCTGGTTGTACAAGCACTCATAAACGTCGCTTCCTACGAGACTCTACCTCAACTCAATTACCCGTTTTCAGTCATCGGAGGCGTTTCTGGCGAAGGGAAAGCCGCTTATGATCTGATCTTGGAGCAAACTGCCCAAGTCAGAATGATAACCAGCATCGTGCAAATAGCAGTCTGGGTGTGGACAATAGCCCTAGGCGTCTTGGTTCTTCGCTTCACCGCACAACTCGCATGGGTGAAAAGCATTCTAGCATCAGTCGTTGCCTACCTAGTGACAATATTCATTTCAAGCTTCTTGTTCGGATAATTAATGATTAGCAATCAGACAACGTTATATCTTCGGTCTCTATCCGGCACGAAAGGCTTCCAGACTGAACCCTGTTGAAGCTTTGCGATAAGAGTAGCTCGCAAAACTTATATGGTTGAAGGAGACTTTTCTGAAAGCACGCGCGCTAAAGGATAGCTTAGCCGAGAGGAATGATTTTGAAGATCAAGGAACTCCATGATGGAATGAAACGGGTAAGTATTCAAGCAAGAGTCGCTGAAAAGTCAGATCCACGTGAGGTCATGTCAAAATTCAAAGATCAGACATACCGAGTTGCCACAACCATAATTGCAGATGAAACTGGCACCGTGAAACTGACACTCTGGAATGACCAGATCGAAATGGTCAACGTAAACGACACGGTGAAAATCGAAAACGGCTACGTAACGAGTTTCAGAGGCGAAATCCAGCTCAACGTAGGCAAATTCGGCACACTGACTGTTGAGTAATTAGGCTACGTATGCGGTTTCGTCACTTTTTCTTGAAGAACAACCAGTTTTTCGTGTCTCTGAGCCTTACAAGAACGTACGACCCCTTGAGCCTTTGACCGCCTATGTCCACGACAAGCTTGCTTTCTTTCCTGTCGACTAAACCGTAAGTTCCTTTATCCCAGATCTCCACCGTTCCCGCACCGTACTCGCCTTCCGGGATCGTTCCTTCGAAAGTCGCATACTCCAAAGGATGATCCTCCACTTGAACTGCAAGCCTTTTAACACCTGGTTCAAGGGGGGGCTCTTTGGGAATCGCCCAGCTTTTCAGAACGCCGTCCATTTCTAGGCGTAGATCGAAGTGCAGATGTGACGCAGCATGTTTCTGGATCACGTATGTGTTGCCTTGTTCTCTGTGCTCTTCGCCCTTTGGTTCCTTCGTCTTGTTGAGATCACGCTTTTTCTTATACTCCTTCAGAGTCAACCTGTCCCTCTTCCTTACCTCATTTTGATCAGGATGTCTTCAGTTCTTCAAAAAACTCTGTGAGGTCTGCGCTTGACATGCCGTTCTCATCACTGATTTCCTGCTTGGCAGGCGGCTTACTCAGATAGAATGGAATCCTGTGAATTATGCGTTCAATGAACGTTGGTTCCAAGTCATTTATGTAGAAGACCCCTATTGGTATTCTGTCACCCCATTCATTCGCTTTTTCTATTGCTTGGAGTTTTTTCTTCAAATCCTCTTCTTCAGTGTGAACAATTGGGTCGAACCCTGTTTCATCAAGTTTGTATAGTCTAGGTTGCGGTTTGCCTGTATTCGGATCTTTTCTGTCCTCTCCACCATACCATTCTTTTGTGTTTATGTCGTTGTATGTAGGGCATGGTTGCAGAGCATCGATAAATGCCAAACCCTTGTGTTCGACCGCCCGAATGATCGTATTCTTCAGGTGAAGAACATCGTAGGCATATGATCTTGCGACAAAAGTGTAGCCCGAAGTCAGAGCCAAGGCTATTGGGTTGACTGCTTGGTTGATGTTTGGTTTTGGAATAGCTTTCGTTTTTAATCCAAGCTTCAACGTGGGAGATGCCTGCCCCTTTGTCAGTCCATAGACACCGTTGTTGTGTATTATGTAGGTAATGTCCAGGTTTCTTCTCCCAGTGTTGACGAAGTGTCCGGCTCCGATTCCGAGCCCGTCGCCGTCGCCTCCGATGGCTATGACTTCCAACTCTGGGTTTGCTAGTTTGATTCCCATGGCAAAGGGCAAAGTTCTACCATGGAGAGTGTGAACACCATAGGTTTTGACGTTGTGAGGAACTTTACCAGAACAACCTATTCCTGACACCAGAACAATCTGATGCGGTTCCAAACCCATCTCTGCCAGAGCCATCTGCATCGCGGTCATTATGCCGAAATCTCCGCATCCTGGGCACCAGTCTGCGAACACGTCGGTCTTGAAATCAGTTATCTTAAGACCCATAGGTCAACACCTGCCTCTCTGGAGCTTGACCGAGAAGAACTTTCTTCAACGCACCGTACACTTCGGTCATTGTTATGGGCCTCCCGTTGAATTTGAGGATTCGGAAGTTGGTTTGTATTCCAGTTTTCTCTCGAATGATTTCGGCAAGCTGCCCTGAATAGTTGTTTTCAACAGTGATTATCTTTGTTGCGTTTTTCAACAGTTCAGCAACGTGTTCTTTCGGCAATGGATGTATCATGCGAATCTGCAAAAACTTGAGACTTAGACCTTCTCGGGTCAGCTTGTTCATTGCTTCAAGGATTGCGCCCTTCGGAGAGCCCCAGCTCACCACAAGGTTCTCTGACTCCTCATCGCCAAAGACTTTGAGCTTTTCCCCCATAGGTATCTCTCTGTCAGCAGTTTCGAGTTTCCTCATTCTTTTCTCAACCATCATGTCTCTGTTGGCTGGCTCCTCGCTTATGTGTCCGACCTCGTTGTGCTCATCTCCAGTGTACCAGTGCACCCCGTTTCTCGTTCCCAAGATAACTCTCGGTGAGATCCCACTCTCCGTAAACTCGAAACGTCGATACTGCTGATCTTTCAGTTCACTTTCTCCAAGAATCGCGCCTCTTTCTATTTTGAAACTGCCCGTATCGAAAAATCTGTAGGTCTGAGAACTGTTGGCTAATGCTTTGTCGATGAGATGAATTACGGGCATTTGGTATCTCTCCGCGTAGTTGAATGCCAAAGCAGCATCGTAGAAACACTCTTCGATATCGCCAGACGCCAGCACTATTCTCGGAAAATCCCCATGCCCCGCATGCACGGCAAACTGCAAGTCTGCCTGCCCAAAACGAGTCGGTAAACCTGTGGCTGGGGCTCCACGTTGATAGTAGGTTATTACGACTGGAACCTCGCAGTTGCCTGCCCAGCTAAGCCCTTCAACCATCAATGAAAAGCCTGGACCTGATGTGGATGTTGCTGCTCTGGCACCGGCCAAACAAGCGCCAGAAGCAGAGTTTATCGCAGCGATTTCATCTTCAGTCTGCACGACGACTATCGACCCCTCGCCGGTTCTCGTTTTGAGAATTTCGTGCGCTTCTAAGTATTCGCTTTCATCTGCTGCGGGAGTTATAGGATAGTAGGTTTGGATCCTGCAGCCTCCCAGAACCTTTCCCATCGCGACTGCTTGATTGCCTGAAAGAAAAATCCTCTGTTCCGTGGTGTCGATCTTTTCAAGCTTGCGTTGAAAGCTGTTCGTGAAGGTGTGTGAAGCGTACGCATACGCTTCTCTGAGGGCCACGATGTTCATGTCCGCGACTTTGGGCTTGTCCGAAAAAACGGTCAGCACAGCTTTCTCAACCAAACTTTGATCATACTTCAGAAGTGCAAAAGAAACGCCTATTGTCAGCACGTTTATCATGCGAGTGACTGTGACGAGCTTTTCGATTCCCAGTTTCGCTGCTATTTGTTTTAGCAGGTCTGTGTAGGGAATGAGAAAGATATGAACTCCTTCTTTTTTTGCACCGTTTAAGAAGTCGCCTAGAGTGTCGCCGAGACCTTTTCTGTCAACATACTTGTGAAGCTCGTCCTTGAATTCGTAAGGCAGAGTCGGAATGTTGAAGACTTTAGTGCCGACTAGTTCTTTGTCAACGATTATACCGCCGTTGGGAACGACTTCATTGATATGCCTTACCACTGTTTCAGCATCGAATGCGGCCAGCAGGTCAACGTCGTTCACGTTGGCGTGGACCTCTTGGTCTGAGATGCGAAGGTGGAAGTAGCTGTGAAGTCCTTTGATGTTAGAGTGATATTCTCTTCTGCCGTAGACGTAGAGGCCGCCGTAACCGCAAGCTCTTCCCAGAATATTGGCCGCCGAGTCGACCCCCGCACCTTGCGGTCCACCAGCCATCCAGTTTATTTCATTCATACTCTTTCCTCTTCATCTTGTCTTAGGAGAAAGGCGAGTCTAAAAGTTTTGTCTCAGCCGCCTGTCAAAGCGTCATCTATGCAGCAGTCACAACCCGAGGATTTGCCACAGTACGGGCACACGCACTTGCAGTTGTCAATAGGATTCTGGCATCTTTCGCACAATGGTATCTCGCTCTTACGTTTCATAATTTCTCATCCGATTTCAGTAAGGATTGGTTCCAGAAAATTAAGCTTTTGCAGGTTAGCTGTGCGCATATTTCAGTGGGAACGTATAGAAAAAGATGAGGAATATTGGAGTATTCTCTTTTTCGGTTCTAAACTTGTTCAAGAAGAGTTGTGAACGTGTCGTGGTGGTCTTCCTCGTCTTTCAGAATCTCCATGAAGAGGAAGGCGGTTGTCTCATCGCTTTCTTCACGAGCCATTTTGATTATCCCTTTGTACATGTCTATGGCTTTCTTTTCGTCTGTGACGTCTTGTGTAATCATTTCTTTCAAAGCTTTGCCAACTTTAATTGGTTCTGGCTTCGTTGTGGGGACAACTTTCCCGTCGCTCAAGTAGTATAGTCGCTCAGCGATCATTTCTGCGTGTTTCATTTCTTGCTTGGCTATGCTTTCAAAGGCGTCCTTCGTCGCGTAACCCTTGACACCTTGCCATTGAACATGCTGCCACATGTATTGCACTGTAACCTGTATCTCTCTAGCGATCGCGCCGTTAAGCATGTCTAACAATTTCTTCGATGCCAATTCCTTTCACCTTATTCAGTTGTAGTCTCATTCTGTTTGCTACGTATATTAAAGTTTCTTGCAGAGGACTTGCAGTTAATGATTGCAATGCTTTGTTCACACAGGCAGCAGAATGTATATCAACCTAGTAGGACAATTTTGAAGGCAAGGTGAGAAATCAAATGGACAAGACATCAGGAAACTTGAAGAACGCATTCGCAGGCGAATCACAAGCAAACCGACGCTACTTAGCTTTCGCTCAGAAGGCCGAGGAAGAAGGACACCCCCAGATAGCCAAACTTTTCAGAGCAGCAGCTGAAGCAGAAACTGTTCATGCGTTGAATCACATAAGAACCATGGGTGAAGTAAAAACCACCAATGAGAATCTAAACGCTGCAACAACGGGAGAGACATTCGAGTTCAAGCAAATGTATCCCGATTACCTAAAGACTGCCAAGGACGAGAAAAACACCCAAGCAGCATGGAGCTTCAACGTTGCCAATCAAGTTGAACAGATTCACGCCAACTTGTTCACAAAGGCCACCAACACTCTGAAAACTGGCAAGGAACCTCCGAAAGCAGAATACTACGTCTGCAATGTATGTGGAAACACTGTTGAGAACGAGCCTCCAGAAAAGTGTCCGATCTGTGGATCACCAAAATCCAAGTTCTTCAAGGTAGCCTAAACCCCTATTCCCATCCTTTTTCTTTAACTTTGGATTCTCACTTGTCTAGTTGTTCAAGAGCGCGCGATAGGGGCTTTTCTCATGAGCGAGCCTGTTGGGTTTCTGCCCTGCATCAGAAGACATGATTATCAACACTCTTTGCAAAAACTCTTCTTCGCAATAAGCTTGTCTTCTTTTGAAGAATAATAGGAAAAATGAGGCTGGTGCGCTAAACCGTTACTTCTTTGGACTTCTTGCCAGTCATGCAGTCTATGTCGATTCTGCCGATTGTTGTGCTTTTCAGTCTCTCCGAGTTCAAGCCAGCGATCAGTAGCTCTGGATTCTTGTCAAGTCGATTTATCATGCATTTTATTGCTTCAAGCTTTTCCTCGAGGTCATCAAGTATCGTGACTCTTCCTGAAAAGTGCACTGAAGCATAAAGGTGCGTGCACTTTCCTTGGGCATACCCTTTGTCAATCAGAGCTTGTCCCCAGATAGTGTTGTTTGAACGCAGATACTGGAGCTTCTTGCCTTCTTGCGAACAGTGGAAAAACAAGCAATTCTGCGCCTCATCGTAACCGTGGCTCAGTGATACCAAGTAGGGTTGGTTGTCCATCGAAAATGCTAAAGTCACATAAGCCGAGGATTTGAGTATCTTCTTCAGATCTGCGACGTCTGTTATCTCTTTGTCTTTGCGCCTTGCATGAAATGACATAGTAAAAGGGCGTTCTTACAGATTTATAAACTGTTGCGTGGGCCTAGAATCGGTTCTCAACTTGAATATGCCGAAGACCTTTGCGCGCATTAGTCATACCAGATAAAGGGCAGCGGTGTGAGACTCGTCCGCGATGAAGATTTGGCGGCAGGCTTTTAAACACTAAGAGCTTACGCTTTCAAATGGTGAAAGATGCATTGGTTGACAAGAGAATAGAGAAGCTAGCGAGACTATGTGTCCACTACAGCGTTGATGTGAAGCCTAAGGAATTCGTCGTTATTCAGGGCAGTGACATGGCCTTTCCAATCATGCACGAACTCTACAAGGAGTGTCTGCTGACCGGTGCTTATCCACAGATGATGCCGAACCTTGATGTTCAATACACTTTTTTCAAATATGCCAAAGAGCATCAGTTGAAGTTCGTGTCGCCTCTAGACAAATTCATAGTTGAAAACATGGACGTAAGCATGGGAATTTTCTGTGAATCGAACCCGAAGAGGCTGACCAATATTGACCCTGCAAAAATCCGAACGCGCCAAGCGTCACGACGTGAACTCGCTGACATCTTGATGAAGAGGGAAGCTGAGGGAAAGTACAGGTGGACTGGTCTACCGTACCCGATAACGGCAGGGGCTCAGGAAGCATCGATGTCACTGCAAGAGTACGAAGACTTCGTTTACAGCAGTTGCCTCGTTGACAAGAAAGATCCGATCGCGGAGTGGACCAAAATCAAGAAGGAACAGGAGAAACTCTGTAAAATCCTGAATCAGTCTGAAGAAATTCATGTGCTGGGCGAGGACACGGATTTAACCTTCAAGGTGAAGGGCAGAAAATGGATAAACTGTAGCGGACAGAAGAACATGCCCGACGGTGAAGTGTTCACTGCACCGATTGAGAACTCGGTCAACGGCACAATAAGATTCACTTATCCTGGCATTTTCTCGGGCAGAGAGGTTGAAGACATAAGGCTGACTTTCAAAGCTGGTAAAGTCACAAAAGCATCGGCAGTAAAGGGAAACGAACTGTTACAGCAGCTTCTGAAAATTGAAGGCGCAGATCGTCTCGGCGAAACGGCTATCGGAACAAACTACAACATAACGAGGTTCACGAAGAACATGCTTTTTGACGAAAAGATGGGCGGAACGATTCACATGGCACTCGGATTCAACCCCATACCTGAAACAGGCGGATTGAACAAATCGGCGCTGCACTGGGACATTCTGAAGGACATGAAGAAAGACGGAGAGATCTACGCAGACAAGAAGCTGTTCTACAAAGACGGAAAATTCCTAGAAATGTGACCAACATTCAGCCTAGGCTAGATGTTGGGAAACTCGATGGAGACGAGTCTGGAAGTCTCCTACAACTCTCTTTTTCTGTTGCTTCTGTCTTGAAGAGAATAGTGCAGATATGGGACACGTGCGAGTCTTTTGTGACTCGGTTCCGCGCGAAAATTGAGAAGTATCGTTTGGTCAATTCTCTTACCTTTCTCTCATCCTTCTCATATTTGAGATGCAGCAGTTCATGTATCAGTGCGGCCCTTGCACGAATTCTGACATACGAAGCGAAGCCGTCTTTGCCAAAATCCTGTATTAGTCTTTGACAGAACTTCAGTGTTCTTGGATAGATTCGGATCTTTCCTATGTAAGTGTTGCAGTTGCCGGCTAGGCCGTTTCCGTTTCTCCTTCTATAGGGAAGAACTCTGACCTCGACTTTTCTGATTGTTTGAGTCTCTATGTTTTCCTTTCTTAACATCCAGCGGAGAAACTTTTGGAACAAGGGCCTTTTTAATGTCCTGAGCACGACGGAAGCATACTTCACATAGAAACCCGCGTGCTCCTGAGAGAACTTTTCAAGTTTTTCAGGGTGAACAGTAATTGCGATCCTGTCAGAGAGAGCCTCAAGGCTGAGGCGATTTGCTTCAGAGATCGTTTCTATTTCCAGCATGCTGTATTATTTCCTAGACAGATGCGAGCCAGTTCTTGAGCATGTGATAGTGCGAGAACCTTACGGCACGCTTTTCCTGCAATATAGATTCTCAGCAGACCTTATAAAGATGAATAGCCATGAGGCGTGCTTCCGACATCTCTGGATGAACGAGTGTTTGTTCGGTGGGAGACGCTATCTATAAAAGGCGAGTCCTCCATTCCATATTATCATAAAGCTTGGAGAAGCATGACCGAAGAATCTGAGAACAAAGAACCCATTTCACCTGAAAAGCTTTTGATCGATAACTCATCAAACTTTCAGTTTCATGCGGCTTATGTCGCCTACTCTGATGTCTTTGACAAGGTTACTGATGCTGAGGCTAAGAAGCAGTTGAACCAGAGCATATTGGATCTTCAGCAGAATCAGATAGATTATCAGGCCTTTTACGAAAGGATAGGCAAGTTCAGGGGAGAAGACCCCAGTCTTCGCGGCTATGGCAGAGCCTTTATTAAAACGCAGAAGAAACGAGAGTGGCGCAGAAAGACGCAGAAGCATGAGAGAATCGAGCGACACAAGTAAGCGTGCATGCATAAATGACGATAGAGATTTTTTCCTCTTTCTCTCGGGTTGACTGATTGTTGCGTGATTTGAGACCATGGCTCCATAATGATTGATTGTGGAGTTCCTGGCAAGAAAGTTATTTTGCCGGAAGCGCGCGCCTGTTAATGCTGACGGGCGTTGGTATACTGTGGTACTTCAGTGGCAATCTCAAGAGTTCGAGTTCCGGTTCATTCCTGGACGGTAACCGTGATACTCCAAAAATAGCGCGCGCACTTGCCTACGAATGGTTGACATCGCGGAAAATAACTGCATCGTCGAGAGCATCAGATTCGATTTCACTCCATCAAATTCTTAGATCATCAAGTTGCGCTGCTACACAAACATCTTCGTCTTTTCTTTCCTATGCTTGCAGATAACCACGATGGTTTTCTGGTGCAAAAGTGTTCAGTTTGTTTGTGGGGAGTTTTTGATTTCAATGTGGCTCTTGTCAGGAAATGACATATTTGGGCAATCTAAACCGTTATCTACTCTTTCAACCAATCAGAATCAAAACGTGAGTTGCATGGATTCAAAGAACCTTGTGAAGTATAGTCAGTCAGTTCGGAATAGATACTTGGAGCAGTTTGCCACACTTCCGTGGGAGCAAGTTACGAAAAGCCGGGGAGCCAGTTTTGATTCTCTGCGGAACATCATGTTGCACACCATTGACGCTGAAGACAAGCTGGTGAACTACGTAATCACTGGCCGAACAAAAGAGTGGGTTCCACGGAATCCTGAAAAATTTCTTAGCATGGATTCTATCAGAAAGAGTGCAGAAGAGACTGAAGCAAAAACAAGAGATTATCTGGCAAAACTGACTCCCGCCGAGCTTGAGAGGAAGGTGGAATTTTCGAGGCCAAACACGCAACCCATGCTGGTTCGAGTTGAGGACATTCTCATTCACACGGCACTCGAGAACATTCACCACTTTGGTGAGCTGATCGCTCTGCTCTGGCAGATGGATGTTGAACCTCCTCACATGGGATGGCTAGGCTACATTCAAACAAAGTAGGGTTCTCAGCTAACGCGAGCCATTTCCCAAGAAACCAACAAACTGAAGTCTTAGCGCGCGCCAATGTTGTCGATAAAGGTTCAATCTGATGGTTGACTAGGCCCTAGGGGGTAGGGGTGTTTTGGCTGAAGTCACGCCAAAAACCATGCTACAGACACACTATGAACTCAGAGTACGGCCCTAAGAGCGCGCGCGCTAATCACTTACGTTTCAACGTCTTTCTGTTGAAAATACGAACCTCAATATTCTCCGTTTTTCTGTCAACGAACCAACCATCACATCTGCTCCAGCTTTGTCCAATTCTCGCCTAGAGTAGGCTCCCGTGGACACGGCAATACACTCCATTCTGGCTGCCTTGGCTGCCTCGACACCAAAAACAGAGTCTTCCAAGACAACACAGCGCCTTGGTTCAGAAGCCAATTCTGAAGCGCATTTAAGGAAGATTTCAGGATCAGGCTTCGGCTTGTCAACTTCCTCAGCAGTTATGATAACTTCAAAACATCGTTTGATTGACGTGACATCCAGCATTTTTTCGATTATTCTTCTGTCGTTCATGCTTGCCAACGCAATCTTGACCCGGCCATTCAACGATTCTAGAAGCTCTGATGCGCCATCAAGCAACTTGACTCTGTCAGCCAAGCTAACGGCTATGTCTATCTTTCTCTTGACAAGCTTGTCTATCAGTCTTTCATAAAGCGGAATGTTCTGAGCCTTCAATGCTTCTTTGAAAGTGTTTCTTGAACCTATTCCTATCAGTCTTTCAATGAACTCGTCGGCCACATTGCACCCAATCTGCTTCAGCACTGTTTGAAAGGAGGTAACAACAATATCCTTCGTATCGGCCAGAGTTCCGTCCCAATCAAAAATCACAGCATCGTACATTCTGCTTCACTACAGACCATCACAGAGTTGCACGCACGATATCTCACGGATTTCGCAAGACTGCTGAGATTCCTCACGCAGTTCTGCCTTTTTTCTCTTTGGCTGCAGGCGAGAAGACCGTGCCGAGATATTCTGATAGTCTACCCTTCAAAATTCTCATTAGTTCCGGATCGCCTTTCAGATAATGGTCATCAACGCCCAACACAATAA
>Ga0315296_10002130_pt1 | contig 17043 bp, 26 predicted proteins | sample YL17G14_18_MG_FD_203921 | JGI IMG/M metagenome (GOLD analysis project Ga0315296, IMG submission 203921) | Sediment microbial communities from Yellowstone Lake, YNP, Wyoming, USA - YL17G14_18 | ecosystem: Environmental > Aquatic > Freshwater > Lake > Sediment | place: USA: Wyoming | collected... | reverse complement strand
CGATGGACGGGGGTGGCAGCCCGTGATTAATAGATTGATCACAGGTTACTCGACCTCCTGGGTTTTCACCAGGCGGCGATGGGAGCCTTTCACGTTACTGCCATAACGGGGGAGGTATAAATCCTGTGGTCGCCCGTTCGCCGTCTGGTGAAAGTTCGGGAGGTTTGTTTTTGGAGGAACTATGACTGAGCCTAATCCAGAATATGAGGCCGAGGGTTTTTCGTTTGGCGGTTTTCCAGAGCCTATAGCGAACTGGAGTAAACTGCCCCATGCTTTCATCGAGGCCTTGCCGCTGATAGATAGCCTGGCAGAGATGAAGGTTATCTTGTACGTATTGCGTCACACATGGGGATATGAGGGTACTCGCCAGCGCCGCATCTCCATTGACGAATTTGAGCATGGCCGGCGACGCAAGAAGGCAGGAGATCGCATTGATGGAGGCACGGGAATGTCAGCACCGTCTCTCCGAGATGGAATCCGGCGGGCCATTGAGCACGGGTTCATTGAGGTCGAGGAGGATGCCTCAGACCCAGCCCGCATCAAGCGGTACTATCGACTCAGTATGCAGGGGGAAAGAAGTTTACCCCCACCAGAAAGAAGTCTACCCCCACAGGAAGAAATCTTGCCCCCACCCGAAAACATCTTACCCCCACAAGAAAACAATTTGACCCCGATCATGGAAAGAAACCCCTTAGAAAGAAACCCTGGAAAGAAACCAGAGAAAGAAACTGCCGAGATTTCTGGCGATGCCCTTCTCGATGAATACTTTGGCCCTCGTCCTGATCGCGTCCCCCAACAGGTCGCTCCTGGCGCGAATGTAGCCGACCCGGTCCAGGCCGGCGGGGCCGATTCTTGCGCCGATACCCTGGTAGATGCGGTTTGTCGGTTCAATGGCCTGACGCAAGGCAGCGCGTCGTTGCCAGAGAAGAAACGTGTGCAGATGGTGCGCAAGGCGAACGAGATCCTCCAGGAGTGGGGAGGCGGCACAGTGGAGCAGGTCCGCCTGGCCTGGCAAGGCTGGACGGTGCGCTGCGGTTGGCACAAGCAGGCCGACCTATTCTATGAGAGTTTCGCCAATGAATTCGGGATGTTACTCCTGGCCGTCCGGGATGGGACGGTGACGGTCGAGATACTCAGGAAAGAGGTGGAGGATGCAGATGCAAAGGCTAAACAGAATGGCGGGAATGGCCGAGGTGGCGGAGATCGTCGTCCACAACGTCGAGAGCGCGGCCGGTATACCGCTGAGGATGCCGCCCGTGTCAACGCCCAGGCCGCTGCAGAACTCGCCAAAGAGGCCGCCGGTGGCTGATTCCGACCTGGCCCTGGATGGGCTTCCCCATTGCCCGGCTTGCAGCGATATGCGGTGGGTACGGACGGATAGACCGGTCGGCGATCCCGCCTTCGGTGGGCTGCAACTCTGCCCGGACTGCGGGCATTACGTCCGGCGCCAGCAGGCTACCCGGCTCTACCGCGCCTTGCGCGAGCGCGTCCGACGGTACGAGTCATCGGGTGCCAAGGCCGGCCGCCAGACGTTCGACACGTTCGACCGGCGGGAGGATAGCTGTGCCGTTACGATCCGAAGGGCATACGAGATAGCGCGTGCTTTCGCCGATGAGCCGAAGGGTTGGCTGGCGTTGAGCGGGTCGCGGGGCACGGGCAAGAGCCACCTGGCCGCGGCTGTCGCCTATCATCTCCTGACGGTAGATGGTCCAGAGTGGCAGCGGCCGACCGTGTTGTTCCTGACTGTGCCAGACTTCCTCGACCTGCTGCGGTCGGGATACAAGCGCAGGGACTACGACGACCTGATCGAGCTTTGCCGCCAGGTGGACGTGCTGATCCTGGACGACCTCGGCGCGGAGGCCGAGACGGACTGGACGCACGAGAAGTTATTCCAGACCCTGGACGGGCGGTACCGGGACCGGCGGGCGACGGTGGTGGTCACTAACTGCCGGCTGGAGGAATTGGAACCACGCATCTACGACCGGCTGAGCGACGACGACCTGTGCGCGCGGGCGGAGATCGTCGCGCCGTCTTACCGCCAGCGCCGATCGGCTCCAGGCGCGATCGTGTAGGGCATTTCCCAATTCTCAAAATCTGGAGGAAATTGATAGGTAATTTTTAAGAATTACCTATTGACAGAACTGGGTAAATCGGTTAAAATATACAGTGTGAGTGGGAGAAGTCACAGAGAGAGTGGAGCAGAGATGAAACTTTATCACGGGACAGATGGGAAAAGCGCACAACTAGCCGCTACGAAGGGATTACCAGTAGGCTCATACGGGACGACAGACTTCGAGCTTGCTGCCTCTTATGCTCTGGGCAAAAGTGATCCCATTGTGGTCGTGATAGAGGTAGAGGCCCGGATACCCGATGAGCAGGCCTTTGACGGGGAATATATCACCCTGAATAAGGCTACCATTCTCCAGGTTCTCCATCCCAAGTTCGATACTATCCCCCACGACTGGTATGAGTTGGCCGATGATTTATCAGGACGGATGTACCCTGAACTGTTTGACATCCAACAGTGGGGATAGATTGAGTTGGGTTACTTTTTTTTCCCCGAAACTACAGCCAGAGTGTAACAGAGTACAGGAGAGATGGAGTGAGTCAGCAGAACCCCGAGACCGAGACAGTCCTCAGCAAGATAGCCCCAAGAATCAAAGGCGCGGCCTATAACATCGCGCGGCGGTACGACCGGCTCGACCAGGTGGACGACATTGCCCAGGAGATCACTCTGGCGATCTTGGAGCATTATGTTGAGGACTCCAACTTTCTCAGCCAGAGCGACTCCTGGATCGTCAACTGGGGAGCGACGGCGGCGCGGTGGAGCATCTTGACCGCGCTCGGCCGGGAGAAGACGGACGATGACGAGGGCGACGGCCTGCTGGAGCGGATCCCCGCTGAGGACGCCTACGAGGATGCAACCCTGGCCCTGGCGGTCGAGCAGGCGCTGGCCGGGCTGGACGCGCAGGACCGGCAGATCGCCCAGATGCTCACGGTGGGGAAGACGCCGAGGGATATTGGGCCAGTAGTAGGATTGTCCTGGCGGACAGTTTACAACCGGATGAATGGCCCTATCGCACAGGCACTCGGCCAGGTAGCAAGATGACCGATGACGTGAGGCTTCGGCCCTCGCCCACCCGCCCGGATTGCTGCGGAGCAAGGGTAGTCCCCTCCAACTCAATGGAGGCACGGGGATGCCTTAAGGTCGGGCGGCGAGTTCTGGCCCATGTAACTTCTCCCTTTGGCGGAAGTTATACAGTTTTCAGCAATGAGACGGAAGCGCACTGGCAGGAGCAGGCCGAGACGATAGCCGCGCTGGCGACAGAGGAGCAGGTCGGCACCTGATACCCTGATCGGCCATCCCAATAGGCCCGGCACATGCCGGGCCTATTGCATTATTATCATAAACGTTCAAGACGAGATTGCACAAGTCGCAAGTCCTATTCGTTTTATGGATAGGAGGTGCGATGATGGAATTCGTGAAAGCGGAAAAAGAAAAGGCGAAATTGCGGCTGGCGCTCGCCGGGCCGTCTGGCTCTGGCAAGACGTTCACAGCCCTGCGGTTGGCGGCAGGTATCGGCGGGCGGGTGGCCCTGGTGGATACGGAGCACAATACTGCCATCAAGTACGCCGATCGGTTCGAGTTCGATGTGCTGGCGCTGGACCAGCACGACCCGGACATGTATGCTCAGGCGATTGCCCTGGCAGGCAAGGCCGGGTACGACGTGCTGATCATAGATAGCCTGACGCATGCCTGGCAGGCCCTGCTGAACTACGTGGACCAGGTCGCCAAGACGAAGTTCAGGGGCAACACCTGGTCGGCCTGGAGCGAGGGCAGGCCGAAGCAGAGGCGACTGGTAGACGCGATCCTGGCCTATCCGGGGCACGTCATCGTGACGATGCGCGTCAAGACGGACTGGGCCGTCGAGAGCGATGGCGGCAAGAGCCGTCCCGTTCGCGTAGGGCTGGCGCCAGAGCAGGACAAGGGCATCGAGTATGAGTTCGACATGCTCATGGAACTCAATCTCGACCATGCCGGGCACGTCACGAAGGACCGCTCCACCCGCTTCCAGGACCGCGTGATCCTGGAGCCGGGGGAGGATCTGGGCCGCGAGATGGCCGAATGGCTGATGGAAGGAGCAGAGCCGAGGCCGAGGCCGAAAGCGGAGACGGGAACCGGGACGGTTCTCTATTCACGGGCGGGACTCCTGAAACGCTTGAAGAAACTCCAGGCCGAGGCGGATCAGTTAGATATCGAATACGTGGTCCTGGACGAGGAAGTGTCCGATCAGGAGATCCTCGATGAGGGCAAGCGGCTAGCCGCCCAGGTGAACAACGGAAGGGAATAGGCCCTATCGGCTTACGAATTGAAGGCTATAGCGAATCGAGGGGCCGGGTTGCACAAATCCGGCCCCTCATTCGTTCTATAAATAGCAGGAGGATATGACGTGAGAATCGCTGAAATCACAACCCCGTCCTATGTGGACGGGCCGGGAGCGCGGACGGTGGTCCGCGTCCAGGGCTGCTCGATCCGGTGCCCCGGGTGCCAGAATGAGTGCTTGTGGCCGGCCGACGGCGGGATGGAGTTCGATGAGAGTATCCTGGCCGGCCTGCTGGCAAACTCTGAACTGCCTGTGACGATCACCGGCGGAGAGCCGTTTGATCAGCCGGGGGAACTAGCTCGCCTCCTGATTTTGCTCAGAGAGCGGTGCCCGGATATGCACATCGTAGTCTACACGGGCCGGGTTTTCGAGCAGTTGGTGCAGAGCCGCTGGTTCCCGATCTGGGAAGTGCTGGCGAATGCCGATGTCCTGGTGGACGGGCCATACGTCCAGGCGCTCGACCACGACGGGATGCAGTACAGGGGATCGTCCAACCAGCGCGTGATTGACCTGCGGGCGACGTTCCAGCAGCCCGTAGGGATCACGTTCAGCCGTGGCCCGGTCCTTCTGGACTGGGATACGCCAGAAGTCGTCATCACCGGCGACGGCGATGTCCTGGCAGCGGCCGGCGTCGCTCAGGAATTCGCGGACCTGGGAGTGCTCCAGAATATGCCGCGATGCGGGGAGGTGATGAAGTAGCCTGGGGAATCCCTGGCTGATCTCGACTGACGTTCCCGTGAGAATGGCCCCACCGTGCAGCAGCCCATCGCGTTATGATAGTAACGCGATAGGCTAGCCAAGGCGGGACAGGTCGCTCGATAGCGCGCCCGCACTGGTGTCGGTAGGTAAAAAATAGGCCGGGCGGGTCGAGATCAGTCAAGGGCACCCCATGCCCCAATCTCCTCTCTGTTCTGTGTTCTGGCCGTGCAAGAGACTCACCTGCGAAGGTGGGCCTCTTGCCATTTCTATGCCCGCGCAATTCTTAAAACTGTTAAACTGCCGCACGGGTGCTTGCACAAATCACCTCGCTCATTCGTTCTATGGGTAGATCACAGAGTTATGGAGGACAGGAGATGTGCAAGGTAGTAGTTCACCCGATCACAAATGAGTTGTTTTTGCAGGAGCCGGATGGCGGTTCCCTGGTCACGTTCGGCGGGACCAACCTGAACGTGCGGCGGCTGGAGGAAGCGGCCGGCAAGCCGATCTCCGAGTGGCCGGTGGCCGGGGAAGTTGTTTCCTTGGCCGATTGGCACAACTCTGATCGTGCCGTCACATTGCGGCAGTACGTAGTCGCTCAGGTGTGGACGCCGTTCCCCAAGCCGAAGGGGACGCAGTTCCATGCAGGCGGCCCGATGGCTTACATCGCCACCTGGACGCAGGAGCAGAAGGGCAACGCTTCCTACAGCAATGCCTACCTGCGCCGGGATGCGGCCAGGTTGAAGGCCGAGGTACTCGGTGGGGTTGCGTGGTAGTTGCCCTCTTTACTTCTGCGTGCTTTTGCTATAGAATTACGAACCTAACATCATAGAGCGGGGAGGGTACACAAATGGAACCGGAAGAGATTGAGCGTGCCTTGACAGAACTCAAGGATCCAACGACTGCGCCAGTGCTGGCAAAGGCACTGGGGTATGGGAACAGCACGGCGATAGCAAATGCTTGCCGTTCTGGCCGTATCCCTGGTGCCGAAAAGCGGGGGTGGATTTGGCTGATCCCGATGGAGGGAGTCTATCAGGCAATACGGCAAGGAACACTCAGACCGGGTTGGAAGCAATCGAAATCGGGCATTGATACAGCCCAAGTGTGAGTGTTGCCATTTCCAGTGTAGGCTTCTTGAAAAATAGCAGAATTCTGCTATAATACCAGCATATCAGCAAGAACCTTGAAAGCCTGGACAAGAAACGGCCCCGGTAGGTGTTAGAGCACCTCCCGGAGCCTGGCCCCACAAGCCGAATCGGCGGCGAGCAGGGTTGTGCATATTATACCCAAAAGCCATCGTTCGGCAAACGGACGATGGCTTTTTTGTTTACCCATCTGGGGAAGGAGCGAGCAATGACCGCAGAACAAATCTTGAATGAGGCGTTTCGTCTCGGGCGCGACCTGGAATCCCACGCCGATGAGCGGGAGACCGATCCCGATAACTGGGATGCCGTCTGTGAGTATGTCGCTGAGGAAACGGCACGGCTGGTAGAGCAGTTGTCTGACCTCGGGGCGTGCCGTCCAGGCCAGGGGGGATAAGGATATGCAGCAAATCACCAATGGTATTCTGGTCACATTCACGGGAGATTCATTTCGGAAGGCAGTCGAGATCGTGGGGGCATTCGACCGACTGGCGGTTCGCCCGCCAACTCCAGAGGATGAAAAGCGGGAGCCAACGATGGCTCCCGCCATGCTGGAGTTACCTATCAGTAAATCGAGGAGGATCTAATGCCTGAAAAAGAAGATTGGCGCGATGTTGAAAGCTATGAGGGAATCTACCAGGTATCCAATATGGGACGGGTGCGGCGAATCTCTGGGGGACGGGGGGCTAGGCCAGGACATGTCTTGAATCCTGGTCGAGATAATCATGGGTATTTGCTTGTTGCTCTATATCGCAATAGGCAGAAGACAGTACACAGAATTCATTGCTTGGTATGTCATGCTTTCCATGGTTGCCCGCTGAGTTCAAAATACGAGGTTAACCACAAAAATGGTAAGAAGGATGATAACAAGGCATCAAACCTAGAATGGGTTACTCGTAGCGAAAATGAATCACATGCCTATCGTATCTTGGGCCGGAAACGGCCAAGGGGTTTTCTTCCATTGGGTGACGCTAATCCATTTTCCAAACTGACCAATGATCAAGTTAGGCAGATTCGCAATCTATGGGCGACTGGAGACTATACCCAGGTCGAATTAAGCAAACTGTTTGAGGTTAGCAAGCCGACCATTTGCATGATTGTTAACCGTAAAACCTGGACCCATATTTGACGCAGTTGCACAAATTTTGCTACTCATTTGTTATATTGCTATAAGGTCAAGTTCTATGACCGCGGCGCCTGCCGCTCCTGTGCAGGTCCGTCCGCAGTCCCACCCGGCGGCGAGCCAGGTGGGCAGGCCCACTACGAAAAAGCATCCGAAGTCTACGAGCCGGGTATCTCGTATCAGGTTGTGAGCATAAAGCCATAGGAGCAACGATGGAAACCGGGGATCACCTAGAGAAGCAAAGGCAGGGTTGGCTCTTGCCGTACCTTTTGGCGCTGGATACTCTCCAGGTAGACACGCTGGAGAAGGGCATGCACGGCCCGACGCCGTTCCAGGGACATGGTCGGTGGGACTATTGGCTCGATGCTTGCGCCAGGGGCCAGGTGCCAGAGGGTGACATTCCCCAGATCGAGTTTCAGCAGCAGCCGGAGCGGGAGGATGCCAAGCATGTCTTGAATTGCCTCAAAATCTACGGTCAGCGGTACGGAATGTGGATTGACGATGCCTGGCTCCGGATGGTACGCTGGCTCCTGCACGGGTTCGGGCGCAAGGGACTGGAGAAGGAAGTCGAGCGCATCCCGCCGGAAATCCGCAATTTCTGGTATGAGCAGTTCAACCTGGCCTATCTGCTGCATTCCCCGTGTGACTGGTCGGCCTGTATTCTGGAGGGCCGCTTGCCGGGGATGAAAGTAGGAACGGTCAAGTGGTCACAATCTACCGCTTTCTTCTCGACGCCCCTGTCGGTCGGCAAGATGATGGTCGAGATGACGCTTGCGACCGGGGATCCCGAAGACGTCAAAATCCAGACCGTGTGTGATCCGTGTTGTGGGACCGGTTCGCTATTTCTTCCGGCCAGTAACCATAGTCTGCGTCTCTATGGCGTAGACATCGTGTATGACCTGGTGCTCTGCACGGAATTGAACGGTTGGCTGTGGATGCCGTGGATGGTGTACTGCACGCCGGAGATGGAAGCCACGTTCGACGCCCTGGACAAGGAACGCGGGAACGGCCACGTGCCACAGGGGATCAGGCTGGAGACCAGGCCGGAGCGGGTCGAGGCTACGCAAGCATATCGAAACGGGGAGATCGACCAGGGGGACTTCTTCGCCAGGTTGGGAATGTGATTGCACAAATCGGCGTACTTATTCGTTCTATAGCTGTAGGTTTACGATCATAAGGTTACAGGCACAGGGAGGTATGACGAAATGGCGATGACAGCACCTGCAGAGGTTTCACTCGATGAGCGCAAGACGATCTTCGCTGGCGTAGTTGGCGAGGATGACATTGCCCGGCTCCAGGCGATCAGCCTGGACATCCAACGGATGAAGAGCCTGGGCGTCCTGATAGACATAGACATCCATGGATCCAATCTATTCATTGCCCGCGCGACGTGGGCGGAGCTCGGGATTCCCCTGGACGATGAGCGCGCGAAGCGCTTCCACCAGGGCCACAAGGACCTGATCCCCCGCCTCTACCTGGGCCGGTGGAACAGCCTGCAGACCCGCTTCCGCCAGAGCCTGGACGGCCACTCGTGGGACTTGGAGGGTTTTCGTCCATGGAGATGGATTCCGTTTATGGCTTACGCCAAGTGGAAGGCGGAATGGGAGGAACTGCAGGCCGAGTTGGCAATCCTCAAGGCCGACCTGATCGAGCGCCGGGACACGTTCGCGGACCAGTTGGCGGCAGACTTTGCCCAGGTGGCCCGCGAGGCCTGGCAGGCGATCAAGTCCCGCCGGCCGGACGATGCTGGTGAGTTCGTCCTGGCGACGGACTATGGCACTTTCGAAACTGCGAACCAATTCGTGGACTACGTCGTGGCCCAGGCCGTCGCCCTGCTGCCGACCATGGAGCAGATCGAGGCCGGGCTGTACGTTGACTACAAGAACGCAATGGTATCCACCGGCGCGGACCTGGCGATCGAACAGGCCCGCGAGGAGCAGGCCCGGAACGAGGCCCGTACCGGCGAAGTCGAGGAGTACACGAAGCGCCAGAAACTCCAGACGGAACTATTCGAGGCACAGAAAATGTCCGATATGCGGCTGAGCCTGGAGCAGGCCAAACTCCAGGCGATGCACGAAGCGGAACTGGCCCACGCTCGCGAACAACTGGCACATGCGATTTCCCCCTTCCAGGAGATGATGGAGCAGTTCCGTGCCAGGATATTCCAGGACGTGGCCGAGATCGCCGCCAGTATCCGCAAGAATGGTCACGTGCGGGGTAAGGTCGCGGAACGGGCGCGGGGACTGATCGAGTCCTATCGGCTCCTGAATGCTATCACTGGCGACGTCGAACTGGAGGACGCGCTCCAGGGGCTGCGCGACCAACTCCAGCAGGCGCCGGCCGCTGAGGGTGCGCATTACAGCGTGGCGGCCGTTGAGGCCACGCTGGAAGGCATCGAGGGGATGTGCCACGAGCAGGCGGAGATCGTGAAGATCAGGGCCGGCGCCCATACCCGGGCCGGGATGATCCGGGTGGAATAGGAAATGAGCGGGCCGTTGCACAAATCGGCCCGCTCATTCGTTTTATAAGTGAACGGCATAGACACGGAAATGGGGAGGCAGAAAATGAACGGTACGGTGCAACAGATAGACAAGATGGTCCGGGGACGCTACCCCGTGATCGCCGTCCAGAGCCACGAAGAGGGTCGCGTACTGGACGCGATCAAGGCCATCGCTGAGGCGCAAAAGGTCCAATTGCACGTCTGGACGATCAGCCGGGGGATGGAACAGGTTCTGCCGGCGACCGACCAGCCGGCCAACCAGGCGCTGGCCGATCCCGTCGCGGCACTCCAGTGGGTGCGGGACCAGAAAGAGGACGTGGAGGCGCTGTACCTGTTCGAGGACCTCCACCCATTCCTATCTGGCGAGCGGGCAGACCCGGTCGTCGTGCGCAGTTTGCGGGACTGCGCGGCGGTCCTAGTGAAGCGGTACCAATCCGTTATTCTCTTAAGTCCACAGGTTACGATCCCCGCCGATCTGCAGAAAGACGTGGCGGTCGTGGATTTTCCCCTCCCATCCGCCGAAGAGTTGGCCGAGGTCCTGGAAGCGGCAATCGAGAACTTGCCCAACAGCGTCGAGTGTGGACTGAACGGGGAGCGGCAAGACGTAATCCGTGCGCTGCAGGGACTGACGGCGGTTGAGGCGGACGCGGTCCTGGGCTATGCGGTGGCGACACTGCGCCACCTGGATACGGACATCATCCCCTTGCTCCTGAATGCCAAGCGCGAGATCATCCGCCAGGCCGGGGCGCTCGAGTACTACCCGGAGAAGGCTTCTTATAACGATATCGGCGGGTTGGGCGTGCTGAAAGACTGGTGCGCGGAGAGCGAAATCGCCTTCTCTGACAAGGCCCGGGAGTTCGGCGTCGAGCCGGACCGCGGCGTCCTGATCGTCGGCATACCGGGTTGCGGAAAATCGCTCACCGCCAAGGCCATCGCTGGGGGCACGCGGCCCCTCCTGCGCCTCGATGTGGGAGCGCTGTTTGGCAGCCTGGTCGGCCAGAGTGAGGCCCAGACCAGGAGCGCGCTCAAGGTGGCGGAGGCCGTCGCCCCGTGCGTCCTGTGGATAGACGAAATCGAGAAGGCATTGGGCAGTAGCGGCGGGGAATTGGACGGCGGGACATCCTTGCGGGTTCTGGGAACGATCCTGACCTGGATGGAGGAAACGAAAGCGCCAGTGTTCGTCGTGGCGACGGCCAACGACATCGCCAGCCTGCGGCCCGAGTTGGTCCGTCGGTTCGGAGAGACTTTCTTCGTAGACCTCCCGCAGATGCGGGAGCGGACCGACATCCTGGCGATCCACCTGCGCAAGCGCAAGCGTGATCCCGAGACGTTCGACCTCCAGGCCGTGGCCGGGGCGACAGAGAGTTTCACCGGCTCTGAATTAGAGAAGATCGTCCAGGGGGCGCTCAAGCGGGCATTCGGCCAGGGCCGCGAGATCGAGACAAGCGACCTGCTGGCAGTGGCTTCCGAGACGGTACCGCTGGTCACGACGATGGGGCCGCAGATCGAGGCGATGCGCCAGTGGGCGACCAGGGCGCGGCCGGCGAGCAGCCGCCAGGAGACGGGGCGCAAAGTCCAGCCCCAGGGCCGGGCGGTGAGGGTGTAAGAAACAAGCCGCCTCTCCTGTGAGGGGCGGCTATGGACTTAGGAACATAATTGCACAAGCTCACGGTTTCATTCGTTCTATGGATGGGAGGATATGATGGATAAGCAGATAGTAAAGGATTTGATAGATTTCATTTCGATTGATCTTCAGCAGAATGGCGAGGACGGCTACTTCGCCTACCCTGTGAATGCCCTTGATTTCGTCGTGGACTTTGCCAGCAGCAAGGGTATTGAGGTAAACCGTGAAGAGATTCGCCAGCAGTTGTATATGGCATATCGGACGGCATATGGATATGATCGGCCGATGAGGGAAGAACGATGAGCAAGTACCTGGAAATCACCGTGCAATTCAAGGATGAGGTCACGTTCCAGGAAGCCTTGCGGGACGTGTGCCAGGCGCGCGGGATCCAATTCGAGCAGGGGCAGGCGCTCCATCTCTACGGCTACCAGGGGGATCGGCGGGCCAAGACGGCGGAATACGTGATCCGTCGCCAGCACATAGAAAGCAGCGCGAACGACCTGGGATTCGCCAGGCAGCCAGACGGCACCATCGGCGTCGTGATCAGTGAGTTCGATTCGGGATCGCATAGAATGGGCGCGGAGATCGTGGCCCAGGTCCGGCAGCGGTATGCCAGGTTGATGGTTGAGAAGCAAGCCCGTGCGCGGGGCTTGCGGGTCGAGGAAGTGAAAGAAGCGGGCGGCGCGGTTCGGCTTCGTCTCTATCCGACGGCGGCTACCCGGCAGCCGATACGCCAGGCCTATACGCGGAGGTAGGGAGATGGCCGAGCAGAAATATATCGAGATCGTGATCAATGAGCAGGGCGAGATCGAATCCGAGGTCAAGGGAGTCCTTGGCCCGGACTGCGAAGGGCTGGCGGATTGGCTGAAAGAGTTGGGGGCGGTCACTGAGGACCGCAAGACCCCTGATTATCGCCGCCAGCAGCAACGGGTGACAGTCCAGCAGGTAGGGCGCTAAGGGCAGACGGGACAGAGGATCGTCCCTTGCCGTGGCCCCGGCGGGGGCACCGGTATTCAGGGGCCGGGAAGATTGGACCTGCCGGGGCTACGGGAACGGACGATCTACACGGAGGATATGATGTTAGTTATTCTGATTGAGAAACCGGAAGAACTGGACGAGTTTACTGAGGCTGACATGCGCCGCTGGTGGCGGCATCAGTGCAAGAAGCATTTTCAAGACGGCGAAGTACTCTTTGAGGTTTGTGTGCCGAAGCGCTTTAATCTTTCTGAAGGTGTAAAGCGGTTGCGTTCCTTCGGAGTATCTGCTCGCATCGTACGACGGAGAGTGCAATGATGAGGCTACAGGCTTCAGAAGGTAAACCGGCACGGAGCCGGGCGCGGGTTAACTACGAAGAGTTGCAGCGCCGCCAGTCCGTGGAACTGGAACGGCAACAGCGTGAGGAAGCCGCCAGGCAGGGGATCTACGGCCTGCTGAAGCGAATATTCGCGGGGGCGACAAACGCCGTGCTTGAACGCCGAGAGCGGGAGCGGGAGCGGAGATCGAGGAGGGGACAGTGACGACGATTGAATGGGCGCGGAATGCGGACGGTACTCCAGGCAAGTCCTGGAATCCGGTGACGGGTTGTTCGCCAGTGAGTAAGGGTTGCCAGCATTGCTATGCCCAGCGCATGGCGCGCAGATTGGCGGGGCGTGCGGGGTATCCTGAATATCCCAATCACTTTCGAGTGACGCTTCACCCTGAGCGGCTGGATGAACCATTGCGGTGGCGGAAGCCGTCCAGGGTGTTCGTCGTCTCGATGGGTGACCTTTTCCACGCGGATGTGCCTTTTGAGTTCATTGGGCAGGTTTTCGCGCGGATGATTGCTGCTGAGCAGCACACGTTTGTCCTGCTGACCAAAAGACCGGAAAGGATGCTGGAATTCTCGCAGTGGTTCACTAAAAAGACAACCCTGCATTTTCTCGCCTTCCGACATATCCGGTTTGGCATCACCTGCGGGAACCAGCGCGCCGCTGATGAACGCATCCCGCTTCTGTTGCAGACGCCGGCGGCGGTACGATGGGTATCCTATGAGCCTGCGCTGGGGCCAATCAACTTTGCCCTGACCGACGACGTTTGCCGTGGCCTGCTGGACGTGCTGGCCGAGGTCGAGAGCCTGCGCACAGAACTGGCCGTCGCCCGCCAGACCGGCAACGATGCCTGTGATATTTTGTTGGAGCGTCATGCTGAGGAGGAGCAGGCACTGCGGGCGGAAGTTGAGGACTTGCGGGCCAGCCTGGCTCTCGTATGCCAGATCGGTGAGGCCGCCCTCGATGTCCACGCTGAGGAGGAGCAGCGGTTGCGGGCCGCCATGCCCGCGCCGGAACTGCTGGAGCAGGCGGCATGGTTGCCATTTGCGGACAACGCGGAGTTTACGGAGATTGCCCACGAACTACTCACCGCCGCCGCCCGTATCAGGGAGGCACAGGAGGCGCGGCCATGATAACTGTCAGAATCGGTCACGTAAATCGTGATGCTGGTGAGTATATCGGGCGACCAATACGGGGAAGGCCAGGCAGTCCACTAGGCAACCAAAACCGAATTGACCATCCCATCACCAGCCGTGCCAATCGCGCCAAGAGCATCGAGAAATACAGGGCTTGGATATGGCGATTTGCGCCAGGGGACAACGCAGAGTACACCGAACTCAGACGGCTTTTTGCTTTGGCTCAAAGGCCAGGAGGCGTAACCTTGGTGTGCTGGTGTAGGGACACCAGCCAAACATCACCGGCCTGTCACGGGGATGTGATAAAGTCGGTGTTGGAGTGGATGGAGAAAGTGGTGCAGGGGGTGCGCGGTGAGTGAGGCGAACGGAAAAGTCATTCTCTCTCTCGACGCCTCCAGTACCGCTATCGGTTGGTGCGCCGCCCAGGGCGAGCGCTACCTGAACAGTGGCGTCCAGAACTTCACCGGCGAGCGGGACGTGCGCATCCGCGAGACCGTCTTTTGGGTGCGCGGGATGCTCCTGAACTACGATCCCGACCGGGTGGCAATCGAGGAGCCGACCGGCTCCCACCAGAACCTGCAGACGGATCGGCTCCTGGCCCGCGTGGCCGGAGCGATCGAAGGTCTCTGTATTATCTCTGAGGTGCCCGTGACCTACGTCCACGCGATGAAGGTCAAGGCTACCCGGTTTCACAAGGGTACTACGCTCATGACGGCGCGTTTCGTCGGGAAGCCCATCGTCGGGCCGGACGAGGCGGATGCCGTCGGAGTGTGGCAAGCAGCCCTGGGGATATTCCAGGGCTATAGGATTATGAAAGAAACTCCACAGGAGGAAGTACAATGAAAACGATATGCGATCTTTCCGGATTCCAAAGTGCCCTGGCCCTGGCGGGCCGGGCTATATCGAGGCGGGCGGTCCTGCCGGTCCTGAGCCACGTTCTGCTCCAGACGGATGGTAACGGTCTGGTCCTCACGGGGACTGATCTAGGGACGTCTATCCGGGTCGGCATCCGTGCAAAAGTAGACGAGCCGGGGGCGATCACCGCGCCGTTCTATACGCTCCAACCCCTGGCCGGCGCGCTGGAGGGGCCAGTTACCCTATCCGTCAACGGCAATGCGACGTTACTCGTCGAGGCCGGGCGGATGAAGGCCAACGTCAAAGGCTTCGAGGCGAAGGAGTTTCCGCCGGTTCCAGACTACGCCGTCATCTCCATCACCGATCCCGGATTCGTCTCGCTGGAGATCCCGACGGCGGACCTGCAGAAGGCCATCGCCCGGACGGTGATCAGCGCATGCCAGGATGAAAGCAGGCCCGCGCTCACCGCGGTCTACCTCCACCGGCTGGACGGCTACCTGTCCCTGGCCGCAGCGGATGGGTTCCGCATGAGCCGGTGCAAGATGGGGATCGGGGTCGGGGAGGGGTTCACCGGCCTGCTGATCCCTGCTACCGCGCTGGAGGAGGCCGGGCGCGCCATCGCCGGGCAGGCCGATATAGCCCACATCATCTTTCAGCCGGGGGGCAAGTACGCAACGATCCAGGCCGGGACTGTACAAGTGACGGCGATGCTGGTCGAGGGCAAGTTTCCGAACGTCTCGGAGGTGATCCCGAAAGAGCAAGCCGTCGAGGTCATCACATCGGCGGCAGAACTGAGACGGGCGGTCAAACTGGCGATGGTGTATGCCCGCGAGGAGCAACCGAACACGATCCGCCTCGCCATCGGGGAAAACAAGATGACTCTATTGGCGGAGAATGCTGTAAACGGGGGCCAGGCGACCGCAGTGCAAGCCTGCGTAACGGGGAAACTGGGGGAGAGCGCGCTGCCGTCGGAGGAGTTCTGGCTGGACGGGCGGTACCTGCGCGACCTGCTGGACGTGATCGGCACCGATGACGTTTGCATCACCGGCACCAGCGCCTCACATCCGTTCACGTTTCGATCTGCGGAGGATGATAGTTTCGTCCACGTCATCATGCCACAGCAAGGCAGAGGACCGGTAACGGAGTAGTCCCTATGGTTTACGATCATAATGCCACACGGAACCAGGCCGGGGACCTGAAAGCGGCCGTGCGCGATCTCCTGTCCCAACACGTCGGCGCGGGGACGGCGATCCAGGCGCGCGCTATCGCCGGGGCCTGCGGCCTGCGGGGCAGGTATGCCGACCGGCCCGTGCGCGAGGCGATCCGCCAACTCAGACAGGACGGCCACCTGATCCTCTCCAGCGTCGGGCGGGAGCCGGGGTACTTCCTGGCCGCCACGGCAGAAGAGTGGGAGGAGTTCAGGGATGGCAATCTGAGGCCTCGCGCGTTGGACATCCTGGAGACGGCGAAGGCGATGGGCCAGGCGGCGGCGGCCAGGTGGGGCGGCGTGCTCGACCTGGGGGACGGGGAGAGCGTGGCGGTGATACAGTTGCGCATGCCGGAGTTGGTGGCATAGGGAAGAAGATGACCGGCGAAAGGAAGAGACGGGATCGGTTCTCTCAGGATCATCCGCCCTCTTATGGGAAGGCGCGTAGGCTATGGGATTGGTATACTGCCCATAAGGGGCACCAGCCTGTGTTTTTATATGTCACCAGGCCGGGCTGGGTCCAGCAGGCAGCAGGTGCTTGCCATTACGTGATCCAAGATGACGTAACAAGCTATCTAGTATGGAATGTGGAGCAAACGCTATTGATGCAGCCCCAAGACGCTGAGCATGATTGGCGTACAGGAGATAGAAACCTGGCATGATCAACAAGAACAGTTTGGCCGTGACGATTGAGGCAGATGCTTATCCAGCCTTGCAGGCGATAGACAACTGCCAGCGCCTGGCCCTCAGCACGCGCCGCCAGTACCACAATGCCCTGGTCGGCTTTCTCGGGACCGGGGCAGAGTTGGGGGATGCTGCGGCGCTGGCCGCTTATGCCCGAACGCTTCCGGCGTCGAGCAGATCCTTCCTGAAAGCCGCTGTGCGGCTGGTGACGGCGGGGCTGGCGGACAACTTGAAGGGCCAGGCTACGCCGGACAACGTCAATGGGGTCCAGGCCGCGCTCTACCGCCTGGAGGCCCTGCAGGGGGCGATCGAGTCCCATACCCCACAGGGCCGCAAGATGCACACCTGGCTGACGGCGGAGGCGGTGGAGCGGCTCCTGGAGAC